>Ga0180435_10000087_pt1 | contig 87494 bp, 71 predicted proteins | sample SS_ome_3_FD_132467 | JGI IMG/M metagenome (GOLD analysis project Ga0180435, IMG submission 132467) | Hypersaline lake sediment archaeal communities from the Salton Sea, California, USA - SS_3_S_1 metaG | ecosystem: Environmental > Aquatic > Non-marine Saline and Alkaline > Hypersaline >... | reverse complement strand
GCGTCGCGATCGAGGGCGAGGCGCCGCGGCTGGGTCGCACGATCCGGACCTGGACCGTGCACCTGCGCGCGTCGCGCAGCCTCGCGGTGAGCTACTGCGCGCTCTTCCGTCGGCCGAACGTGCTCGCGAACGCGCCCCGGTCCGCTCCGTCGCACTCGAACGGCGTCCGTCGATGAAGGTCCGCCCATGAAGGTCCGCCCATGAAGATCGCCTCCGTCGGGCGCGCCCTGCCCGAACACCGCTACGACCAGGCCGACATCACCGCGGCGCTGCAGACCATGCTCGACGCGCCCGACGAGCTGCGTCGGCGCATCGACGTGCTGCACGGTCGCGTGCGCGTCGGTCAGCGGCACCTCGCGCTGCCGCTCGAGGCGTACGCGGGGCTCGCGACCTTCGGCCAGGCGAACGACGCGTGGATCCGCTGCGCGACCGAGCTCGGCGAGCGCGCGATCGAGGACGCGCTCGCGCGCGCCGGTCTCGGCGTCGAGGACGTCGACGCGATGATCGACGTCACGGTCACCGGCGTCGTGAGCCCGGCGCTCGACGCGCGGCTCGTCAACCGCATGGGGCTGCGCACGGACCTGAAGCGCATGCCGATCTTCGGGCTCGGGTGCGTCGCCGGCGTCGCGGGCATCAGCCGCGCGGTCGACTACCTGAGAGGGCATCCGGACGGCGTGGTGGTGCTGCTGTCGGTCGAACTGTGTTCGCTCAACCTGCAGAAGGGCGACCTGTCGACGGCGGCGATGATCTCGACCGGACTCTTCGGCGACGGCGCGGCGGCGGTCGTGCTCGTCGGCGAAGAACGCGCGAAGGAGCACGGCTGCGACGGCCCCGAGGTTCTCGAGACCGCGTCGGTCTTCTACCGCGACACCGAGGAGGTGATGGGGTGGGACATCAGCGAGGACGGCTTTCGCATCGTGCTGTCCGAAGGCGTGCCGCGCATCGCGCGCGAGAAGCTCGGGCCCGATGTGCGCGCGTTCCTCGCGCGTCAGGGCCTCGCGCCCGACGACGTCGCGAGCTGGGTCTGCCACCCCGGCGGGCCGAAGGTGCTCGAGGCGATGCGCGACTCGCTCGAGTTGACCGACGACGACGTGGCGCTGTCGTGGAAGGTGCTCGCCGAGCAGGGCAACCTGTCGAGCGCGAGCGTCCTCATGGTGCTGCGCGAGGTGTTCGACGAGCGCCGACCGGCGCGTGGCGACCTGGGCCTGATCGTGGCGATGGGGCCGGGCTTCTGCTCGGAGACCGTGCTCGTGCGCTGGTAACGGCGCGACCACGCGCCACCGCTCGCTCGCGCGGGTTCACACCGCACCGGTTCACGAACGCTCAGTCGTCCTGACCCTGGTCGAGGTGACTCGCCAACCAGCGCACCTCGTCGCGCAGGTCGTACACGTCCGGGTACGCCGCGGGGTCGATCCACACGAGGAGCACCTTCGCCGTGTCGCCTGGTGAGGTCGCGTCGTCGTCGGCCGCGTCGACCATCGACCACAGGGTGTGGTCCAACGCGCGCGGCATCGGGCCGAGGTCGTCGGCGCGTCGCTCGATCACCCGGCCCGTCGCGACCAGGTGCGCCTCGACCGCGTCGGTGCGCTGTCGGTAGCGCGTGCGCAGCTCCTGCAGCCGCGCGAACAGCGCGTCGCGCGTTCGGCCCTCGTACAGCGGTAGGAAGCGCCGCTCCGCGTCCGGATGCACGAACGGACGCCCGAGGGGTTCGTCGCCGAGCAGCGCCTCGAGCGACGGACTCGCGGACCCGCCGTCGGCGGCCGCCGCGCCCTCGCTCGACCCGTCGGAGTGCTCGTCGGTCGCCAGCTGCGTGCGCGTCCCGCTCGCTCCGTCCGAGCCGTCCGCGGCGAGGGTCGCGCTCGCTCCGTCCGCCTCGTCCTCTTCACGCGTCGCACCGCGCGCGTCCTCCTCGGCGTCGAAGCGCGCCACGCCGTCGCTCCCGCTCAGGAGGACGGCGACGAGCGCGACGCCGAGCGCGGCGACGACGGCGACGGACGGGAGCACGGCGCGCGACATGGGGCGCGTATCCTACGCGTCGCGCGCGCGCCGAACGGCGTCGCGCACGCACCTCGCGCGCCGCGCGCACGAGGTTGACCGGTCCTTCATGCTCCCTTCTCGCCGCTCGTTCCCCGCCACGCCCGATCGTCGTCGTGACCCGCGCTCTGCTCCTGCACTCCGACGCCGACGCGCTGCTGCCGTTCCTGCGCGAGCGCTGCGACGGGGCCGACTGGCGCGTCGCGACCGATGCGTGTGCGCTCGCGACCGCGCTCGACGAGCACGCGCCCGAGGTCGTGTTCTCGATCAAGCACAACGACCTGCCCGGACCGGTGCACGCGCCCGCGCTCGCGCACCCGAGCGTGCGCTGGTTCCACGTGGGCGGGTCGGGTCGCGACCACCTCGGCGCGTGGGACCCCATGCGCGTCGCCGTCACGACCTGCGCGGGCGTGCTCGCGCCGTTCCACGCCGAGCGCGCGCTCGCGGCGCTGCTGTCGATCGCCACCGGGCTGCCGGCGTTCGCGCGCGCGCAGGCGCGGTCGCGGTGGGAGCCGGCCACCTTCCGTCCGCTGGCGGGACGCACGCTCGTGGTCGTCGGACTCGGGCACACCGGAGGGCAGTTGGCGCGACGCGCGGCGGCGCTCGGCGTACGCGTGCTCGGCGTGCGTGCGAGTGCGGGCGCACGGCCCGGCAATTACGACGACGCGTGCGACGCGGTGCGCGGCGCGGACGCGCTCGACGCGCTGTTGCCCGAGGCCGACGCGCTCTCGCTCAACGTCCCGGCGAACGCAGCGACCCGCGGCCTGATCGACGCGCGGCGACTCGCGCTCCTGCCGGACGGCGCGATCGTGCTCAATGGCGCGCGCGGCAGCGTGCTCGACGAAGCGGCGCTCGTCGCGGCGCTCGACGCGGGACGCCTCGCCGGCGCGTGGCTCGACGTGTTCGCGACCGAACCGCTGCCGCCGTCCAGTCCGCTGTGGTCGCACGCGCGCGTGCTCGTCACGCCGCACTGCGCGGACCAGGCGGACGACTGGCCGCGGCGCTTCGCCGAACGCTTCGCCGAGAACTGGCGACGCCGACGCGCGGGCGAACCGCTCGTCGGCGTCGTCGAACCCTAGGAGCCTGTCCGAGACAGTCCCGTCGCGAGGCAAAGCCATCGGCGGCGAGGCTAGGAAGACGAAGTCGAGACGGCGCAGGCGACCCCGTAGGGTCGCTGAGCACGAATCGACGAGGCTGACGCCGCATCGCCGTCGAGGGCGAAGCCGGAGCAGGGACTGTCTCGGACAGGCTCCTAGGGAGCGCGCGGCGCGCACCGCGGGAGACAGCTCAGAAGACGTCGGCCTGCCAGCGACCCGTGAACGCGCCCGGTCCCTGCGCCGCCGGCAGGTCGCGGAACGCGCCACCCGCCTTGCCGACGAGGAAGACCGGACCGAGCGGCGACACCTGCCGCGTGACGAACGCGTCGAACGAGCCGACGCCGGTGAGCGAGGTCGCGACCCAGTCGCCCGTCAGGCCGTAGTCGGGGTAGGCGAAGCCGCTGCCGTCGTCGAGGTCGCCGGCGATCGTCTCGATGCGGAAGGCGAGCGCGGGCGTCGCGGTCTCGAGCAACTCGGCGTCGAGCGTGAAGGTCGTCACGCCGGGCGCTTCGTTCAGCCGGCCGCTCGCGCTGCCCGGTGTACTGGGGTCCGCGGGCAGGTCCCAGCTGCCGAACAACGGACCGGCCTTCACGACGAGCGCGGAGGCGGAGGCGTCCGCGCTGGTTCCGTCGAACGCGGCCGCGCCGAACACGAGTCCGGCGGCGAGGGCGGCGCTCGTGGTCGAGTGCAGGAGGAGCGTGGCGAGCGGTGCCGTTCGGAGCGGTGCCGAACGGAGCGGTGCAGAGAGGATCGACATGGTGACGGGTCCGGTTCGGGCGCGGTCGGGCGCGGGCCCGTGCGCCGCTGGAAGGAGCGTGCGAGTGGGATCCGAGCGAGCGCCGGAGCGCTTCCTCGTCAGCCTAGGTCCGCCCTGCGATCCCGTGTCGCTCGGCCCTCCGCTCCGTTCAGGACCCGTTCGTTCCCGCGTCCGTGGCGGGGGCCGGCCGGACCCGCCCCACCAGCTGCCAGCGGCCGCCGCGCCGCACCCACAGGTCGGTGACGCGCTCGCGGCGCACGACGAGTTCGCCGTCCCCGTCCGGGCTCTCGTGCACCAGCTCGACCTCCACCGCGAAGAAGCCCTCGCCGATGCTCTCGACGATCGGCCGGGCGTCGCCCAGCGACACGAGGCCGTTCGGCCAGGCGTCCGACTCGAGCCACTCGTCGCGTGGGACCGCGGCCGGCGCGGCGCCCGGGTCCACGAAGGTCACCCGGAACTCCTCCGCGACCAGGGCCTCGAGGGCGGCGCGGTCGGCCGCGCGCAGGCGCTGGGCGAGGTCGCGCTCGCGGGCGATGAGCGCCTGGGCGTCGGCCTGCAGGGCACAGCCGCTGGGGACGGCGGCGAGCGTGAGGGCGAGGGCGGCGCGGGCAGGTCGGCGGAGCATCGCGGCACTCTAGCGCGCCCGGGGCCTCGCCGGCCTCGGGCGCCGTTGGGGGTGGTCGCGCAAGTCGCAGCGGGGGAATGGTTTGCGCGCGGCGCCTCGGAATCCTCCGCCGCGCCTGGTGGCCCGTTCGCTCCGTCTGCGTATCCACTCGCGTCGGGGCACCGCCGCCCCGTTCGCGTCCGACGGCACCGTCGACGCACGATCCGCGCCGACCGCCCTCGGCGAGGACGCGCGTCGTCCGGCCCCGGTCGCTGGCTCGGAGGCGCGCACCGCGCGCACGGGGATGGGACCAGCGACCTGCCTTGCCCACGCCGGCCCCTCCGCTCGCACGGACGGGCGCCGGCCCACGAACCGGATCGAGCGGGAGCGGCGAGCCCCCGGGGAGTTCGAGCGTCCGCGGTCCTTGGTCCTGACCCGCCGCGGGCGTTCGAGCGATTCCCGCGCGCCGCCGGGGGCGACGGGTGCCGGGCGACGGGCGACGGATGACGTGTCGATCGCGCCGACCGCCTCGATCCGGCCGATCCAGCTGTCCCTGCCGACCAGGCCGATCAGGCCGACGACGCCGCGGCGCGCAGCTCGCGCGCGCGCACGAGGAGGTCCGACCAGCTCGGGTGATCGGCCGGATGCTCGGAGCGGTGCTCGAACACGAGCGCGCCGTCCGCGACGACGAACGCGCCCGACAGGAGCAGCGTGTCGCCCACCGGTCGGCCCACGCCGTGGCGCTTGTTCCGCCAGAAGGCCGCGATGACCTTCGGCGAGAGCAGGTCGGTCAGCCCGGCGCGGCGCAGGCCGAACGCCGGGTACAGCCGTCGGTCCGTGTCGGAGACGACCCGCGCCTCCGGCCAGCGGCCGCGGAAGAACTCGTCCGCCTGCTCCGGCGTGCCCTGGGCGACGAGGAGCACCTCGTCCGGGCGCGCCAGGCGGGAGAGTTCCTCCACCGCCTGCCGGCAGAACGTTCAGCCGTAGTGGCGGAGGAAGACGAGCGCGCTGGGCCTGTCCCCGAGGACCGCCCCGAAGGTCGACGCCGCCAGGTTGCGGCCTGCGACCGGCTCGTCGAGCACGGCCGCGTCGATCGTGGTGGTGAGGGTGGTCATGGGGCGATGTTCGGCGGTGAGCCGGCGCCGGTTTCGAGGGGGCGGTTTCGAGGGGGCGGCCGCGGACCGCGCGGGTTGGCGTGCATCGAACGCGCTCGCGCATGCGAAACTCCCGCCGTGCAGGGAATGCTCCTCGTCCACGCCGCCGCCACCTTCGCCCTCGTCGGGGTGATCTGGACGGTCCAACTGGCCATCTACCCGCTGTTCGAGCGCGTCGGCGAGCGCGCGTTCGCGGAGTACCACGATCGCTACACCCAGCGGATGGGCGTGGTCGTCGCGCCGCTGATGGTGCTCGAGCTGTTCACCGGCGTGCGGCTGATGTCCCAGCTGACGCCGAACGCGTCGATGGCCGTCGAGTGGTCGGCGTTCATGCTCATCGTGCTCGTGTGGGGCGTGACCTTCGCGCTCAGCGTGCCGCTGCACCGCAAGCTGTCGCGGCGCTTCGACGCGCGGACCGCGCGGCTGCTCGTCGGCACGAACTGGATCCGCACCGTCGCGTGGAGCCTGCGCGGCGTCCTGGTCGCGACGCTGGTCGTGCGCGAGTTCCTCCCGGACGCGTAGCGCGGTGGTGAGAGGCGGGCTGGAGCGCCGTGACGCGCTCGTCGTCGGAGCGGGGTTCGGAGGCCTCGGGGCGGGGCTCGAGTTCGCCGAGGCGGGACTCTCGACGACGGTGCTCGAGGCACTCGTCTACCCCGGCGGCTGCGCGAGCACCTTCGCGCGCGACGGCTATCGCTTCGAGTCGGGCGCGACGCTGTTCAGCGGCTTCGGTCCGGGCCAGTGGTTCGAGCGCCTCGTGCGGCGCCACCGCCTCGGCGTCGAGATCGAGTGGCTCGATCCGGTGATCGAACTCGTCACACCCGACCTGCGACTGGCCGTTCCGCGTTCGCGCGAGGCGTTCGTCGAGCGACTGCGCGCGCTCCCCGGCGCGCCCGCGAGCGCGCTCGAGCGCTTCTTCGCGCGTCAGCGTCGCGTCGCCGACGCGCTGTGGCCGCTGCTCGACGATCCGGAGCGCCTGCCGCCGTTCGGACTGCGCGGTGTGCGCTTCCACGCGGCGCGGCTCGCTCGCTATCCGGCGTTCGCCGCGGTCGTCGGTCGCTCGCTCGCGGAGATCGCGCGCCGCGACGGCGTATGGGAGTTCGAGCCCGTGCGCGTGCTGCTCGACGCGCTGTGCCAGATCACGATCCAGTGCTCCGCGTCCGAGGCCGAGGCGCCGTTCGCGCTGTCGACGCTCGACTACCCGTTCCGCGGCACCGGCCACGTCAAGCACGGCATCGGCGCGCTGGCGACCGCGTTGGCAGGCGCCGTCGAACGCGCGGGGCCCGACGGGAGCGGCGTCCGCTACGCCCAGCGCGCCAAGGCGATCGAGCGCGTGGGCGGCTCGGGCTCGCGCGGGTCGTGGCGCGTGCACACGACGCGCGGCGTGTTCGAGGCGCCGCGCGTCGCGCTGTGCCTCCTGCCGCAGAACGCGCGCGCGCTGCTCGAGGCGGGCGCGGTCCACGATCGGCGCGCGCGGCGCCGGCTCGCGGCCGCGGCGACGCGGGTGGAGGACGGCGGGTGGGGCGCGTGCATGCTGTACCTGGTCGCGCGCGAACCGCAGGACGCTCCCGCGAAGCCCACGCACCTCGAGCTCGTGCAGGATCCGTCCGCGCCGTTCGTCGAGGGCAACCACCTCTTCGTCTCGATCAGCGGACGCGACGAGAGCGGCCCCGACGGACGCGCGCCGGCGGGGCACCGCACGCTGACCGTCTCGACGCACGTTTCGATGGAACGGCTGCACGCTCTCGGCGAGGACGAGCGCGGCGCGTTCGTCGGCGCGATCCAGGAGCGGATGGAGCGCGGGCTCGAGCGGCTCGCGCCGGACTGGTGGGGCGGGGTGGTGCACCGGTTGCCGGCGTCGCCGCGGACCTTCGAGCGCTTCACCGGGCGCTGGCACGGATTCGTGGGCGGCGTGCCGCGACGGCGCGGGCTCGGACACTACGCGCGTCTCGGTCCGCTCGCGGTCGCGCCGGGGCTCGTCCTGGTGGGCGACAGCGGCTTTCCCGGACAGAGCACGCTCGCGACGGCGCTCGGCGGGGCCAAGGCCGCGCGCCGTCTCTAGCCCGGTCTACTCACGGAGCTGCACGCCATGCGCGCCAGAACGGCATCCTTCGGCAGCCTTCGGGCCGTTGGCGGCCGAAGTCGGGGCCTTCGGTCCTCGACGGCCCGCAGAGGGGCCGACTGCGGGCGAAAGCCCCGACTTCGGCCGCCAACGGCCCGATCTGACGCACCTGGCGCACAGCTCCGTGAATAGACCGGGCTAGGAGCCTGTCCGAGAAAGTCCCTGCTGCGGCTTCGCCCTCGACGCCGATGCGGCGTCAGCCTCGTCGATCCGTGCTCAGCGACCCGACGGGGTCGCCTGCGCCGTCTCGACTTCGTCTTCCTCAGCTCGCCGCCGATGGCTTCGCCTCGCGACGGGACTTTCTTGGACAGGCTCCTAGGGATCGCCGCCCGTGACGGTTGCGCGCGCCGACGCGGCACGGCTACCGTGCGCACCCATCGACCGACGCCCCGCCGCATCCTCCGACCCGCCACCATCATGTCCGCCGACCAGGACCCGACCCGGATCGGGTGGCGCGAGTGGCTCGCCCTTCCCGATCTCGGCGTCGACCGGATCAAGGCCAAGGTCGACACCGGCGCGCGGACCTCGTCGCTGCACGCGTGGAACATCCGCGAGTTCGAGCGCGACGGACACTCCTGGGTCCGTTTCGTGCTCCACCCCGAGCAGCGCAACGACACCTTCGAGATCGAGGTCGAAGCGCCCTTGTGCGAACGGCGCCACGTGCGGCCGTCGACCGGCAAGCGCCAGCTGCGACCGGTGATCGAGACGAGCGTCGTCGTGATGGGTCAAAGCTTCACCACCGAGATCACGCTCGCCAGCCGTGACGCGATGGGCTTCAGGATGTTGCTCGGGCGTCAGGCGCTGCGCGAACGCTTCCTCGTCGACTCGGCGCGCTCCTACCTCGGCGGTAAGAAGCCGAAGCGCAAGAAGCCGGCGAACCGACCGAACGAGCACGAACGATGAAGATTGCCATCCTCTCCCGGAAGAAGTCGCTGTACTCGACCAGTCGGCTCTGCGAAGCGATCGAGGCGCGCGGCCACGAGGCCGTCGTCGTCGATTACCTGCGGTGCTACATGAACATCACCTCGCACCGGCCCCAGGTGATCTATCAGGGCAAGCCGCTCGAGGTGGACGCCGTCGTGCCGCGCATCGGGGCGTCGTACACCTTCTACGGCACCGCCGTGGTGCGGCAGTTCGAGATGACGGGCACCTTCACCGTCAACTCGTCCCAGGCGATCTCGCGTTCGCGCGACAAACTGCGCTGCCTGCAGATCCTCGGCGGTCGCGGGATCGGCCTGCCCGTGACCGGCTTCCTGCACTCGGCGAAGGACGTGGGCGCCGTGATCGACTCGGTCGGCGGCGCGCCGCTCGTCGTCAAACTGCTCGAGGGCACGCAGGGGATCGGCGTCGTGCTCTGCGAGAACCGCAAGGCTGCCGAGTCGGTGATCGAGGCGTTCCGCGGCATGGACGCGAACATCCTCGTCCAGGAGTACATCAAGGAGGCCGGCGGCAGCGACATTCGCGCGTTCGTGGTCGACGGCAAGGTCGTCGCGGCGATGCGGCGCCAGGGTGCGCCGGGCGAGTTCCGCTCCAACCTGCACCGCGGCGGCTCGGCGCAGCGCGTCAAGATCACGCCCGAGGAGCGGAGCACCGCCGTGCGCTCCGCGCGCGCGATGGGCCTGCGCGTGTGCGGCGTCGACCTGTTGCGTTCGAACCACGGACCCGTCGTCATGGAGGTGAACTCCTCGCCGGGGCTCGAGGGCATCGAGGAAGCCACCGGCGTCGACGTGGCGACGAGCGTCGTGCGCTACATCGAGCGCACCGCCGGTCGCAAGCCGCTCTCGGACCGGATCAAAGGATGAGCGCCCGTCGCGCCGTGACGCCGCCGTTCGAGATCGGCGGCGTCGTCGTCGAGCCCGGAACGCGCGCGCGTTTCAACCTCCCCGCGGCGCTGCTGCCGACGCGCACGCCCGTCGACATTCCGATCAGCGTCGTCCACGGCCGGCGTCCGGGTCCGCGGCTGTGGGTCAGCGCGACGATCCACGGCGACGAGCTGAACGGGATCGAGGTGATCCGTCAGGTGCTCGATCGCGTCCCCGATCCGCTGCCTGCGGGCACGCTCGTCGCGGTTCCGATCGTCAACGTGATCGGCTTCATCAACCAGTCCCGCTATCTGCCCGATCGCCGCGACCTCAATCGCAGTTTCCCCGGATCGCGGCGTGGCTCGTTGGCGAGTCGAATCGCGCACCTGTTCATGACGGAGGTCGTCGAGCGCTGCACGCACGGCATCGACCTGCACACCGCGTCGCTCGAGAAGTCCAACTACCCGCAGACGCGCGTCGCGCCGGACGACCCCGGCGCCCGCGCGCTCGCCGAAGCATTCTGCGCGCCGGTCACCGTCGCGTCGCCGCCGCGCAAGGGGTCGCTGCGCGCGTCCGCGTCCGAGCGCGGGGTGCCGGTCCTCCTCTACGAGGCCGGAGAAGCCCAGCGCTTCGACACGGAAGCCGTGCGCTACGGGGTGGAGGGCGTCCTGTCGGTCATGGCCGAGCTCGGCATGGTTTCGCGGCGGCACCGCATTCGTCGCCGCCGCTCCATCGAGGTGGTCGACAGCGATTGGATCCGCGCCCGTCGAGGCGGCCTCCTGCGATTGACCGTGCGGCAGGGCGAATTCGTCTCTCAGGGCGAGCCGATCGGTCGGATCTCGGATCCCTTCGGAGAGGACGAGACGCTCCTGAAGGCGCCTTTCGACGGTGTCGTCATCGGGGCGACCGGGAATCCCGTCGTGCACGGGGGTGACGCCGTCGTGCACCTCGGACGAGCGGAGGCCGGCTTTTCGATCCCCATCGGACCGCCAGGGACCCATTGAATTCAGGTGGGGAGTGGTGATTCCTTCCCGCTCGAGGGGTGATTGGCCGTCGGGGGCGTCGAAAGTTTCGAAAGTTGAGGGACGAATCGGAGCGTTGGACTAGTTTGATGGCGTTCGCATTCCGTCTTGCCGATCAAGCAAACTCCAACAGCGCGCAATACCGCAACAAGGTGCGCCGCTCGAACAACGATGAACAGCAAGCAGATCGACGCCGAGATCCAAGCCCGCGTCGAGTCCTTCGTCGCCGAACTCTCCGACCTCATTCACCAAGCCGCCGTCGCCTCGGTCCAGGAGGCCATCGCCGGCGCCGGCCTGGGCGCTGCGACCACGCGCAAGCGGGCCAGCAAGAAGCGCTCGACCAAGAAGCGCGCCAGCAAGAAGCGCTCGAGCAAGAAGCGCGGGCGCCGCGCCGCCGCTCCCAGCGATGCGTCGCTCGACGCGATCCACGCCTTCGTCAAAGCCAACAAGGGCGTGAGCGTCGGCGCGATCGCCGAGGGCGTCGGCATGCCGAGCCCGGCCACGAAGAAGGCCGTCGCGGCGCTCCTCGAGGCGAAGCGCCTGCGCAAGACCGGTCAGCGTCGCGGGACGAAGTACTTCGCCAAGTGACCGCACGCGCCCGCTGAGCGCGCCGTCCGCCGGTCGGACGCCCGCTCGAAGCGACGAGGCCCGCGAGATCGAAGGATCTCGCGGGCCTCGTCGTTCCGGGCGGCGTTCGCGCCGAGCGCTCGGGGTCAGTCCTCTTCCGAACCGCGCACGGGGACGTGCGGCACGACGCCGTCTTCGCAGCGGCGCTCGCCGCCGGCCTCGCGGAAGCGGCGCTCCGCGTTGCGGCGCAGGTTCCCGAGCGAGCCGCGCATCGCCTCGCGACGGTTGCTGGCGCCGTCGGGGACGCCGTCGAGGTCGAATCCGAACCAGCGCACGTTGAGGAAGCCGACCCAATCTCCCGCGGCGGTCGTCACCGGCAGGAAGGTGTCGCGGCCGCCCATGTAGTGGAAGTCGTCGCCGGGCCCGTAGATGTCGGTCACGACCTCGCCCAGTTCGTTCGTCCGCGCGAGGACGTGCAGTTCGCACTCGTAGTCGGAGAACGGGAAGGGCAGATCGCAGCGGAAGTACAGCGTGTGCGCATTGAACGGCCGATCGCGCTCGTCGACGCCGCGCACCAGGCTGCCCTCGACCGGGCGGATCGCTTCGTAGTCGGCGCCGACGTTGGTCGGATAGGCGCGGTAGTCGGACTCGGCCGCCTTGATCGCCTCCATGTCGGCGAGGAACAGCGCGGCCGCCTGTTCGACGACCGGGTCGTGACGCTCCGGCCAGCGTTGGCCCTCCTGCTCGTGCAGCTTCCACTGCTCGCCGAAGAGGATCCCGTCGGCGTCGAGGTCTTTCGACGGCTTCCAGTTCCGGCCGAACAGGTCGGCGTCGCGCAGCAACTGCGCGAGTTCGCCGCGCCAGGCGTTCGCGAAGGCGGGCGAGCGCTTCGGCAGCTCCTGCGAGAGCCAGCGACGCCGCGCGTCGTCGTCGAGGTCGCGGACCGCGAGCACGAGGTCCCCGAAGCGCTTCGTCGACGCTTCGCCGTCGTCGCCCTTCCACGGGATCTCGGCCGCGACGAGCCGGCGCATGCGCGCGAGCAGGTCGGCCTGGCCGGTGTCGATCGCGTCGGGCAGGAGCCAGTCGCGCCGGAAGGGCCCGTCGAAGCAGGCCTCCCACTCGATCGTGCGCGGCGAGAGGCGAATACCGGGCTCGGCGTCGGCCTCTTCGGTGGCGGCGCTCGCGGCGTCGTCGTCGACGAACGGGGCGAGGGGCGCGAAGGCGGCTCCCAACGGCGTGGCGAGGAGCCCCGCGGCGAGTGCGAAGGCGCGCATGGCGGGCGGTGCGAGCGGTCAGTTCCCGGCGAGGCCGCGTTCGACGTCGCCGTAGAAGGTCTCGAGGCGCGCGAGAAACTCGGCCCGGCGCGACTCGTGCGGATAGTGGCCGGTGTCCGCGAAGGTCACCAGCTCGGCGTTCGGGATGTCGTCGGCGAAGGCGCGGGCGAAGCGCTCCGGGTCGTAGGCGAGGTCGTCCTCACCCCAGACGACGAGCGTGGGGACCGAGATGTTCGCGATCTCGTCCTGGCGATGTCCTTCCTCGTCGCGGACGAGGTCGACCATCGCGTTCCAGTTCACGCTGTTCTCACACACGAGGAACACCTCCTCGATACGGCCCTCGGGAATCGTGTCGTAGTGCGGTGCGAGCGCCGTCTCGATGCGCTCGCGCGAGTTGACCAGGTAGCCGATCCCCGCGAGTCCGTTCTCGCGCATCTCGCGCTCCTCCGGCAGGAACTCGCCGTCGCGCCGCGCGTAGCCGGAGCTGTCGATCAGGGTCAGGCTGGCGAAGCGCGTCGGGTCGTTGAGGACCGCGCGCCACGCGAACTCGCCGCCGTAGGAGTTGCCGACGACGTGCGCCGGCTCGATGTCGAGCGCGCGCACCGCGGCGTTCACGAAGCGCGCGCAGTGTTCGAAGGTCGTCGCGCCGCGCACGCGGCCCGGCGCGATCCCGTGTCCGATCACCTCGATCGCGTACACGTCGCGCTCGGCGGCGAGGCCCGGCTCACCGCCCTCGCCGAAGATCAGCGGCGTCCAGGCGAAGAGCGTGTCGGGCGTGCCGTGGACGAGGACGACGGGCGGGAGCCCCGTGTCGTTCGCCGCCGGGACGAAGAGGTGGACGAGCTCGTGGGTCGCCGCGCCGTCCCCGAGGTCGGCCTCGAACTCGAGCGTCGTGAGGCCCGTCTCGGCGACGGCCCGGTTGACCTCGAGGGCCAGGAGCCGCTCGCGGATCTCGGTCTTCGACATCGAAGCGCAGCCGGCGAGCAGCGCGGCCGCCCCGGCGCCGACGGCGAGGCCGGCGCCGACGACCAGGCGCCGGATGCCGGGGCGGCGGCGCTCGCGCGGGGCTCCTTCGATCGCTCGGGTGTCTCCGGTCATGGCCGAGGCTTCGCCGACGCGCCTCCCGGCGGATGCACCTGCATCCGGGCGCGCCCGAGCCGCGAAGCTTCGCCCGTGCTGGCTCTCCCTCACTTCGTCGCCCTCGTCTCGGTGTGCGCCCTGATGGTCGTCCTGTGGCTCTGGCAGCGCCGCAGCGGCAACGCCGGGGTCGTCGACGTGGCCTGGGCGGGGAGCATCGGCGTCATGGGCGTCGCCTTCGCGCTGATCGGCGACGGCTGGGAGCCGCGCCGGATCCTGGTCGGCGCGATCATCGGCCTGTGGTCGGCGCGTCTGACCCAGCACCTGTGGGTGCGCGTCGTCGGCGAGCCGGAGGACGGGCGCTACGGGTGGATGCGCGAGCGGTTCGGCGGCGGCTTCGACGGCTGGATGTTCTGGTTCTTCCAGGCCCAGGCCGTCCTGGCCTGGCTCCTGACCCTGCCGATCGTCGTCGTCGCGGACGCCGCGCTCGAGGGTTGGCGCGTGTGGGACGCCGTGGCGGTCCTCCTGTTCGCCGCGTCCGTCGTCGGCGAGACCGTCGCGGACCGCCAGCTCGCGGCCTGGAAGAAGGACCCGGACAACGCCGGTGCGACCTGCCGCTCGGGGCTGTGGCGCTACTCGCGGCACCCCAACTACTTCTTCGAGTGGCTGCACTGGTGCGTGTACCCGCTACTCGCGCTCGCCCTGCCGTGGGGGTGGCTCGTCTGGGCCGCGCCGCTCGTCATGCTCTTCCTCGTGCTGAAGGTCACCGGTATCCCGCCGACGGAGGCGCAGTCGGTGCGCAGCCGCGGCGATGATTACCGCGCGTACCAGCGCGAGACCAACGCCTTCTTCCCCGGGCCGGTCCGGGGCGCGGCGACCGCCGAATCGCCGTCGAACTGAGCGCATCGGACCGCGCGTCACGGGACCGCGTGTCCCGGGTCAGCGCGCCCGTTCGCGGCGGCGATCCTCCCTCCGACGAATCCCCCGCGCCCTCGGCGCGCGAAACCTCCCCGCCATGAAGACCGCCATCCGACTCGTCGAGAAGGGACTCGTCCCCAAGCCGCTCATCCGCCGCGGGATCCGCCGATTGCTGGCCGAGCGTCTGCGCGAGCAGGAGGAGCGCCACGCGCCCGACCGCGACGCCGCGATCCGCGCCTGGGTCGCGGAGATGGCCGCCGCCGAGGTGGCGCCCGTCCCCGAGAAGGCGAACGAGCAGCACTACGAGGTGCCGCCGCGCTTCTTCGAGATCGCGCTGGGGCGGCGGCTCAAGTACTCGAGCGGCTTCTACGCGGACGAGAACACGACCCTCGACGAGGCCGAGGAGGCGATGCTCGCGCTGACCTGCGAGCGCGCCGACCTCGTCGACGGGCAGGAGGTGATCGAGCTCGGCTGCGGGTGGGGGTCGCTCACCCTGTGGATGGGCGAGCACTACCCGAACAGTCGCATCACCGCGGTGTCGAACTCGGCGCCGCAGCGCGAGTTCATCCTCGCGCGCGCTGCGGAGCGCGGCATCACGAACGTCGAGGTCATCACCTGCGACATGAACGTGTTCGAGGCGCCGGCGAAGTACGACCGCCTCGTCACCGTCGAGATGTTCGAGCACATGCGCAACTGGCCGCAGCTCCTGCGGCGCGTGCGTACCTGGCTGAAGGACGACGCGAAGCTGTTCATGCACGTCTTCGCGCACGCGCGCTTCGCCTATCCGTTCGAGGCGCGGAACGACTCCGACTGGATGAGCCGCTACTTCTTCACCGGCGGGCAGATGCCGGCGGCGGACCAGCTCGACTTCTTCGAGGGGGCGGCGGCCGTTCCGTTCGAGCTCGACGAACGCTGGATCGAGCGCGGGACGCACTACGCGCGCACCTCCGAGGACTGGCTGCGCAACATCGAGCGCGAGCGCGCCGAGGTGCTCGCGATCTTCGCCGAGACCTACGGCCCCGATCAGGCCGAGCTGTGGTTCCACCGCTGGCGCGTGTTCTTCCTGGCCTGCGCCGAGCTGTTCGCCTGGGATGGCGGACGCGAGTGGGTCGTCGCGCACCAGCGCCTGCGCGCGAGCTCGATCGAAGGAGGCGAAGCGTGAGCGACGCGGTCGTTGAACGGGGCCGCGGACGCGGCCCGCTCGCGACGATCGTGGGCTGGTTCGACTCGTGGGCGGTGGAGATCGACCCGAGCGTCGACCAGCGCGCGCCCGACTGGTCGCGCGTGGTCCCGTTCGTCGTGCTGCACCTGGCGTGCCTCCTCGTCCTGTGGGTCGGATGGAGCCCGGTCGCCGTCGCCGTCGCGGTCGGCTTCTACGCGCTGCGCATGTTCGCCATCACCGGCTTCTACCACCGCTACTTCTCGCACCGCGCCTTCAAGACCTCGCGCGCCGTGCAGTTCCTCTTCGCGCTGGTCGGTGCGAGCGCGGTGCAGCGCGGTCCGCTGTGGTGGGCGTCGCACCACCGCGAGCACCACAAGCACTCCGACGACGAGACCGACGTGCACTCGCCGGTGCGCAACAGCTTCTACTGGAGCCACGTCGGCTGGATCATCTGCCGCGAGAACTACCGCACGAAGCTCGAGAACGTGCGCGACTTCGCGCGCTACCCCGAGCTGCGCTTCCTCGACCGGTTCGACTCGCTCGTGCCGTTTCTGACGCTGTTCGGGATGCTCGGGCTCGGCTGGGCGCTCGAGGTCCTCGTGCCCTCCCTGGGTACGAACGCGCTCCAGATGGGCGTCTGGGGCTTCTGCATCTCGACGGTCGTGCTGTACCACGCGACCTTCTCGATCAACTCGTTGGCGCACCGCGTCGGCAAGCGCGTGTTCCCGACGAGGGACGACTCGCGCAACAACTTCTGGCTCGCGCTGATCACGCTCGGCGAGGGGTGGCACAACAACCACCACTACTACCAGAGCTCCGCGCGCCAGGGCTTCCGCTGGTGGGAGGTCGACCTGACCTACTACACGCTGGCCGCCCTCGAGCGCATCGGCGTCGTGCGCGAGCTCCGGCCCGTTCCGGCGCGCGTCCAGCAACAGCGGATCACGGAGCCTCGCGTCGGGATCGAGGCGCTGCCCGTGCGCGCGCGCCTGGCGGCCCAGCGCGGAGGCGTGCGATGAAGATCGCGATCGTCGGGAGCGGCGTCTCGGGCCTCGTCGCCGCCCACCACCTCCACCGCGAGCACGACATCACCGTGTTCGAGGCCGGTCCCTACGTCGGTGGGCACACGAACACCGTCGACGCAGCCGATCCCGCGACCGGCGGAACGATCCCCGTCGACACCGGCTTCATCGTCTTCAACGAGCGGACCTACCCCAACTTCATCGCGCTGATGCGCGAGCTCGGGGTCGCGTGGCAGGACAGCGACATGAGCTTCAGCGTCAAGTGCGACGCGACGGGGCTCGAGTACAACGGCACCTCGTTCGACGCGCTCTTCGCACAGCGCTCGAACCTCGTGCGTCCGCGCTTCTGGCGGATGGTGCGCGAGATCCTGCGCTTCTACCGCGAGGCCCCCGAGGTCCTCGAGGGCGCGGACCGCGGCGCGACGCTCGGCGAGTTCCTCGAGCGCGGACGCTACTCGTCGATGTTCGTCGACAAGCACATCGTCCCGATGGCGAGCGCGATCTGGTCCGCGGAGCCCGACGGCCTGCGCGACTTCCCGCTGCGCTTCCTCGTGCAGTTCTTCCAGAACCACGGGTTCATGCAGCTCGAGGACCGGCCCCAGTGGCTGACGATCTCGGGCGGCAGCCGCGAGTACGTGAAGCGCATCACCGCGCCGTGGGCGGACCGCATCCGACTCGACACGCCCGTCGTCGCGGCCCGGCGTCTCGACGGCGGCGGCGTTCGCCTGCGCACCGCGGGCGGCGACGAGGAGACCTTCGACCGCGTCGTCCTGGCCTGCCACTCCGACCAGGCGCTGCGCATCCTCGGGGACGGCGCGACCGCGCTGGAGCGCGAGGTCGTCGGTGCCTTCGGCTACCAGCGCAACACCGCGGTGCTCCACCGCGACGCGTCGCTCATGCCGAAGCGGAAGAAGGCCTGGGCGAGCTGGAACTACCATGTCACCGATCCTGCCAGCGAGCTGGCGACGGTGACCTACTGGATGAACGAGCTGCAGTCGCTGCCGACGAGCACCGACCACTTCGTCACGCTGAACCGCGACGACGCCATCGACCCGAGCACGGTCGAGCGCTCGATCGTCTACCACCACCCGATCTTCACCCTCGACGCCGTGGCGGCCCAGGCGCGCCACGACGAGGTGGACGGCGCCGGCGGCGTGCACTTCGCCGGCGCGTACTGGCGCTACGGCTTCCACGAGGACGGCGTGCTGAGCGGACTGCGCGTCGCGGAGCGGATCCTCGCGCCGTCGCACGGCCGCGTGCAGGTGCTGACCGGGGCGGCGGGCGCGTGATGGAACCGCGCCTTCGCAGCGCGATCTACGAGGGTCGCGTCACGCACGCGCGTCGCGAGCCGCGCAGCCACGCCTTCGGCTACCGCGTGGCCCTCGCGTACCTCGACCTCGACGAGCTCGACGCAGTGTTCGCCCGTGCGCCGCTGTGGTCGCGCTCGCCGCTCGCGCCGGTGCGCTTCCGGCGCGCGGACTACCTCGCCGGCGACTCCGACGCGCCGCTGAAGGAGGCGGTGCTCGACCTCGTCGAGCGGCGCATCGGTCGACGCCCGGACGGCGCCGTGCGGATGCTGTCGCAGCTGCGGACCTGGGGCTACGTCTTCAACCCCGTCTCCTTCTACTACTGCTTCGGCGCCGACGGCGCGCTCGACGCGGTCGTCGCCGAGATCACGAACACGCCGTGGCGCGAGCGCCACGCCTACGTCCTCGACGCGCGCGCGTCCGGGGGCTCCAACGCCAAGGACGAGCACGCGGCGCGCCGCCACACCTGGGAGTTCGACAAGGACTTCCACGTTTCGCCGTTCTTCGGGATGGAGCAGCGCTACGAGTGGGCCTTCACCGAGCCCGGCGAGCGCATCGGCGTGCACATGACCAACCGCGAGAGCGGTCGCGTGGTCTTCCACGCCGGCCTCGAGCTCGAGCGCCGCGAGCTCACCGCCACGAGCGCCGTCCTCGCGCTGGTCCGCCATCCGTTCCTGACCTTCCGCGTGCACGCCGCCATCTACTGGCAGGCCCTGCGGCTGTACCTCAAGCGCACGCCCTTCTTCGTCCACCCGCGCAAGCGCGTCGCGACCGGCGACGCCGCGCGTTGACCCCGTTCGACCATGAAGACCGAAGCTTCCGACCGCACGCGACCGACCGTCGTCACTCCGACCTCCGGCGCGCCCGCCGACATGCCCGTCGACACGCCCGTCGACACCTGCCTCACGCGCGGGCGGCCGTCGCTGACTTCGAAGCTCGTCCTGAAGCGCCTCGAGCGCATCGAGGACGGCACGCTCGAGCTGCACGCGCACGGGACGCGCCACGTGTTCGGATCGGGCTCGTTGCGCGCCGTTCTCAGCGTCCACGACGACCGCTTCTGGAGCACGATCGCACTCCGTGGCGCGATCGGCGCCGGTGAGGCCTACGCCGCCGGCTGGTGGACGAGCGACGATCCGATCGCCGTGGTGCGGGTGTTGGTGCGCAACCGCGCCGTGCTGCAGGCGATGGAAGGCGGCCTGGCCACGCTGTCGAAGCCCTTGTTCGCGCTCTACCACCGCCTGCGCCGCAACACCGAGGCGGGCGCGCGCGCGAACATCGCCGCGCACTACGACCTCTCCAACGAGTTCTTCTCGCTCTACCTCGACCGGACGATGACCTACTCGTGCGGCATCTTCGACGGCGAGGACACGACGATGGAGGAGGCGTCGCTCGCGAAGATCGACCGCCTCTGCAAGAAGCTCGACCTGCGTCCCGAGCACCACCTGCTCGAGATCGGAACCGGCTGGGGCGCGCTCGCGATCCACGCGGCGCGCGAGTACGGCTGCCGCGTCACGACGACGACGATCTCGCAGCAGCAGTACGACCTGGCGAAGGAGCGCATCGCGAAGGCCGGCCTCGAGGACCGCATCACGCTCCTGTTCGAGGACTACCGCAACCTGACGGGCACCTACGACCGTCTCGTCTCCGTCGAGATGATCGAGGCCGTGGGGCACCAGTTCTACGAGGAGTTCTACCGCACCTGCGGCCGACTCCTCACGCCGGACGGGACCATGGCCGTGCAGGCCATCACCATCGCCGACTCGCACTACGAGCGCGCGAAGCGCTCCGTCGACTTCATCCAGCGCTACATCTTCCCCGGCTCCTGCATCCCGTCGGTGACGGCGCTCCAGACCGCGATGTCGCGCGCGAGCGACCTCACGCTCGTGCAGATGGAGGACTTCGGGGCGCACTACGCGCGCACGCTCTCCATCTGGCGCGCCAATCTGCGCGAGAAGTGGGCCGAGGCGCGCGAACTCGGCCTGTCCGAGGACTTCCTGCGACTGTGGGAGTTCTACTTCGCCTACTGCGCCGGCGGGTTCGCCGAGCGACACATCGGCGTCTCGCAGCTGCTCTACGCGCGGCCCGAGGCGCATCGCTCGCCGCAGCTCCCGCCCATCGGCGAGCGCGAGAGCGCGGTCGCCGACTTCTGATCCGACCGACGCACCGGTGAAGAACCTCGCGAACTTCGCGCTGTTCAACGCGTGCTGGTTCGCCGCGGTGGAGGGCGCCGCCCAGGGCTTGGTGTGGCTAGGACCGCTCGCGTTCGGCGCGATGGTCCTGCACCACCTCGTGTGGCTCGTCCCGGCGGGGGAGCGGCGGCGCGAGGCGCTCTACCTGGTCGGCGTCGGACTGCTGGGCGCGAGCGTCGACACGGTCCTGCACCAGCTCGACCTGATCGTCTATCCGACCTCGACGGCGGCCTGGCCGTTCGCCGTGGTCCCGCCGTGGATCGTGGCGCTGTGGGTCGGTTTCGCGACCATGCCGCGCCTCTCGCTCGCCTGGCTCGGCCGACGCCCGCTCGCCTGGGCGGTGGTCCTCGGCGCGATCGGCGGTCCGCTCTCCTTCTGGGGCGGGACGAATTTCGGTTCGATCGCGCCCGGCGGCGCACTGTGGACGACGCTCGCCGTTCTCGGCGTCGAGTACGGGCTGCTCATGCCCCTGATGCTCGCGTTCGCGCCAGCGAAACGTGGCGTTTCAGCGGAGCCCGCGGGCGGCTCGACGCGAGGGATTCGTAAGGACTCGCGAGTGAGCGGAATGCCGGCGGATGTATAGGAGTCGAATCATCGGCGCCCCGCGGCTGCATCCTCGGGGGCGACTCGCCGCCGATCCGACGGCCTCGTGAAGCCTGACCCCTTCGTGCGACCCATGCAGGACCTGCCCGACACGCCCGCCCGACGCGCCTACCTCGCGCTGGTTCAGGTCCACGAACAGCTGGCGGGGGAGGCCAGCGCGCTGTTCCGCTCGCGGGGGCTCTCGCTGTCCCAGTTCAACGCCCTGCGCATCCTCGTGAACGCGCCCGAGAACGGCGTCTCGTGCCAGTTCATCGCGGAGAACCTCGTCCACCGCGTTCCCGACGTGACGCGCCTCGTCGATCGCATGGAGCGCTCCGGACTCGTGACGCGCCAGCGCTGCACCAACGATCGCCGCGTCGTCAGAGTCAGCATCACCGCGAAGGGGCGCGAGCTGTGCGAGAGCTGCTATCCCGATGTGGCGGCGATGCACGAGCGCCACTTCGAGGGGATGGCGGAGGACAAGGTCGAAGCGCTCGACGGCCTGCTGCGCGAGTTGCTCGCGTTGCACCGGTCCGAAGCCACGGCCGTCGAGAACTGAGCGGCGTCCGCGTGCGCCGCATTGCGCGGCGACGCCGTCCGGTTCACAGGCGCCCGCCCATCGAGCCGGCGTAGCCCGTCAGCTCTCCGTAGCCGCTACCGCCGACGGGCGCGCCGTTCGAGGTGCCCTCGATCAGGACGGGCCCCTCCCAGTAGCTGACTCCGGTCGAGTTCTCCGTCACGAGCTCGCAGTCGGCGACGCGCGGAGCGAGCTCCAGCTGGAGTCCCGCGCTCTCGATCGCGAGCGACCAGCGGTTCGGATAGGTCGCGCCGGTGACCGGGCTCGTCCACGCGCCGCGCGAGGTGAGCGTGAACTCCTCGGCGGTGAGCGCACGCGGCGCACCGTCCTCGTCGACGAGGGTCGCGGCGCTCGCCGGGTCGAGCGTTCCGTCCTCGCGCCGCAGTACGAACGCCATGAGGTCGCGGCCGTCGTCGAGGTGCAGGCCGAACCAGTCCCAGCCGACGACGCCCGCGCCGAGCACGCTCGAGCCGAACTCCTGGTCGAACCACGCGAGCCCGTCGAGCGCGAACGACGCGTCGTCGACGCGCACCTCGCCGTCGAGCGCGAGGCGGGTGAACGAGGCGTAGGCGCTCGCGTTGCCCGCCTCACCGCCCTTCGACGAGTAGCCGTCCTCGCCGTGCAGCACGAGCGGCTTGGTCGGCACGAGCTCGAGGTCGACGCCGATGCCCGCGACCGCGTCGCTCGCCGTCACGATCAGGTGCCCCGTTCCAGCGTCGCGGCTGATGCGCCAGCCGTCGAGGCGCACGTCCATGTCGGTCGTGCTCGCGTGCGCGAGCGGCGTGCCGCCGCGTCGCAGTCGCTCGGCGAACCGCACCTCGCCCGAGGCGACGTCGGTGATCGCGAAGTGTCCGGCGAAGGCCTGGCGCGAGCGCGCTCCTTCCGCTTCGTCGACGCTCCCCGGCGGCGCGAGCGCGGCGCGGAAGATCGTGAACTGCACGCCGAACACGCGGCCGGACGCCGTCGCGCCCTGGCCCGTGACGTACCACCACTCGGTGCGAAAGTCGGGGTGCGCGCCGTGGTCGCGCGGATACACGAGTTCGAGGTCGAGCGGCACCTGCGGCCACGCGTCGTCGGACGCCGGCAGCGCCATGAACGCGGACAGCGCGAGCGCCAGGCTCGCGGCGCGTCGACCGAGCGTCGATTCAACCCGTCTCACGCAGCACCTCCCGGGGTGGGCGCACCATCGCGCCGAGGGCCGGCGGCAGGCCGGCGAGGACGCAGGCGGGCACGACCGCCGCGAAGGTCACGAGCACCGGTCGCACCGGCGGCACGAAGGCGAGGCTCCAGCCGTGCGACTGGACGTTGACGACGGTGACGAGCAGGTAGCCGACGGTCGCGCCGAGCGCCACGCCCGCCAGGGTCCCGACCGCGCCGAGCACGAAGGCCTCGCCGAGCACGAGCGTCGCCACCTGCGAGCGCGCGGCGCCGACCACGCGCACGACGGCGAGGTCGAAGCGCCGCTCGCGCACGAGCGCGCCGAGGACGGTCACCACGGCGAGCGCGGCCGCGATCGACGACAGGATCTGGAGCGCGATCGTGACCGCGAAGGTGCGGTCGAAGATCGCGAGCACCTCGTCGAACAGGCCGCGTCGATCGACGACCTCGACCAGCGCGCTCGCACCCGGTGCGGTCGCGTCGAGCGCCGCGAGGAAGCGTTCCCGCTCGTCCGCGAAGTCCGCACCGTCGGGCAGGTAGATGGACAGCGACCGAGCGCGGGCGCCGTCGTGCAGCGCCAGCCAACGCGCTTCGTCGAGGAACACGCGGCCCTCCTGACCGGCGTACTCGCGCGCGACGGCGACGATCGGCGCGGTGAGCGGGCCGCCGGCGGTGTCGAGCGCGATCGTGTCGCCGGGCCAGCGGTCGAAGCGCCGCGCGAACGGTTCGTTCACGATCACGCCGCCCGCGTCGATGGCGCTCTCGAACGCTTCGTCGGTCGGCGTGCCGCCGAGCATGGGCGCGTTGCCGTAGCCGGCGTTCACGGCGAACGGCGAGCCGCCCAGCAGCACGCGCTCGCCCTCGAAGCGCGCGTCGGCCTGACGGTAGCTGCTCGTGCGATCGGCGCCGAACAGCGCGCGCGCGGTCCGCACGACCTCGTCGCCGAGCTCGTCGCCGACCGCCGAGCTCACGAACAGGTCCGCCGTCATCGCTTCGTCGGTCCACTCGACGACGGTGTGCCGGAACGAGCCGACCATCGTCGCCATCGCCACCGCCAGCCCGACCGCGATCGCCACGGCCCCGGCCGCCCACGCGGCGCGGCCGCGGCTCGAGGCGAGCGCGGCCTGCGCCAGTCGCAGCGCGACGCCGCGCCGCCGCGAGAGGCGCACGCGCGCGGCGAGGTCGACGAGCGACGGCGTGCACGCCACGGCGGCGGCGAGCAGCACGATGCACGCGGTGAGCGCGAACACCGGTCGCCGCCCGATCGGCGGGAGCTGGAGCAGCGCGAGTGCGAGCGCGATCAACGCGGCGACGGTGCCCCACGACGCGAGGTGACCGCGGCGCGAGAGCTGCGTCGGCCGCTCGCTGCGCAGGTTCTGGATGGGCGGGACGCCGACCGCTTCCTTCAGCGGCAGCGCGGCGGCGAGCAGCGCGGCGCCGAGCCCGAGCAGGACGCCGAACGGCAGCCACCAGAGCTCGAACTCGACCGCGCCGGCGCTCGTCGCGTCGGGCGCGATCGAGTACGCCGCGCTCTCCACCCCGGCCACGGCGCTGCTCGCGCCCAGTGCGCCGAGCAGGACGCCGAGCGCACCGCCCACGATGCCGATCACCGCGGCTTCGCCGAGGACGCCGGCCGCGAGCTGGGCGCGCGACGCGCCGAGCGAGCGCATGAGCGCGAGGCGGTCGCGGCGTTGGACCACGCTCGTCGCCAGCGTCGTCGCGACCAGCGCGATGCCGACCAGCATCGACACGCCCGACAACGCGGTGAGGTTGAAGCGCAGCGACGCGACGAGGCGCTCGCCCTCGGCGCGGCGTGCGGACGGCGGTTCGACGAAGAGCGCGGCCGACGCGCCGCCCTGTCCGCCCGCGTCGAGCAGCGCGCGTGTGCGCGCGGCGAGCGCGTCGATCTCGCCCGTCGTCAGCGGCTCGCCGCGCGGTACGAGCTCGACGCGGTCGAACCGCTCGCCGCGTCCGAACAGCACCCGCGCGGTGCCGATGTCGACGACGATCGTGCGCGCCCAGGGACTCGACAGACGGCCGGGGTCGAACACGGCCACGATCGGAAGGGCGCGCGGGCCGTCGCTCGTGAGGACGCGCAGCGCTTCGCCCTCGGCGAGGTCGAGCTCGTCCGCCAACGCGCGCGGCACGAACGCGCCGTCCTCGAACAGGAGCGTGCGCAGGCCGGCGTCCGCGTCCGCGCCGAACGCGTCGCCGAGCCGCGTCGCGTCGCCGGTCTCGGCCTCGCGCAGCCTTCGGTCGGAGACGAGGTCGAGTCCGAGGACGCGCAGGCGCGTGCGGCGCGCGGACGCTCCTTCCACCTCTTCGTCACCCGGCGCTTCGACGAGTCCAGCTTGCTCGACGAGCTCGGCCTCCTCGACCAGCACCGTGTCCTCGACGACGGGGACGAGGTCGACCTCCGCCGCGATCGGCGCCAGGTCCTCGAGCCGTTCGAAGCGCACGCCGCCCGGGCCGCGCACCTCGAGCACCGCCGGCCCCGCGAGCGTCTCCACGTCCTCGGCCAGGCTGGCGACGGCCGCGCCGCTGCCGGCCACGGTCGCGATCACCGCCGCGACGCCGACCGCGACGCCGAGGACGCTCGCGACGAGTCGCCCGGGTCGCGCGACGATCGGGCGCAGGCGGAGGACGAGGCGCTTCACGACCCGCGTCCGTCGTCGACCACGCGCCCGTCGGCGATGCGCACGATGCGGTCGGCACGCGCCGCGACCGAGTCGTCGTGCGTCGCCATCAAGAGCGCCGCGCCCTCGTGCGTGCGCAGCTCGTCCAGCACCTCGAGCACGCGCGCGCCCGACGCGGAGTCGAGGTTGCCGGTGGGTTCGTCGGCGACGACGAGCCGCGGTCGGTGCACGAGCGCGCGCGCGACCGCGACGCGCTGTTCCTCGCCGCCCGACAGCTCGCCCGGGTGGTGGTGCAGCCGGTGACCGAGACCGACACGCTCGAGCAGCTCGCCCGCGCGCCCTTCGTCCCCGCGCGTCCCCGCGAGCGCGAGCGGCAGCTCCACGTTCTCGAGCGCCGTCAGGTTCGGCACCAGATGGAAGGCCTGGAACACGACGCCGACCGCGCGTCGGCGCAGGTCGAGCAGCTGCGCCTCGCTCGCCCGTCCGAGGTCGACACCGGCGAGCAGCGCACGCCCGCCGCCGGGCGGCGCGTCGGGCCGGTCGACGCCCGAGGCGATGTTGAGCAGCGTCGACTTGCCGCACCCCGACGGCCCGACGATCGCGACCCACTCGCCCGGTGCGACGGCGAGGTCCACGCCGTCCAGCGCCGCGACCTCGGCGTCGCCGCGCGCGTAGGTGCGCCGCACGGCTTCGAGGGCGAGGACGGGTCGGTCGTCGTTCGTGTGGATGTCGGTCGCCATCGAGTGCTGGTTCGCGGACACGCGCCCGGGACGAACGCAACCTAACGAGCACTCCGGACGATCCGCTCGCCCTGCTCGATCTGGGCTCGGTTCGCGCCGGCACCCGACACGGATGCGACCTTTCGTCCGACCGCGTTGCGGCCCTGTGACGATCCTTCTCGCTCACGCGCGTCGGCTCGGCGCTCCGCGGCTCCCAAGGGCCTGGCGCGCGGCACGGAACTTGGCGAGGCCCGTGGTCGACGCGCTCTCGGGGTGCTCGCGACCCACGGCGGGGAACAGCGCCACGGATGGGGAGCCGGAGGAGGCGAGTCGACGATCCTGCGTCGCGGACCGTGCGAGTGGATGGCTCGGCGGATCCGCGACGCACTCTTTCCCCGCAGGCTCCGCGCAGAGCGGAGGTGCGGCCCCGTTCCCGCGCCCCGCAGCACCGAATCCTCGTTCCTTGCAAGCCATGCCGATGATCCCCATCGCACTTGTTGCGTCGTCCCTCTCACTCCTTCTCTCGGGCTCCGTTCGCGCGGTCCCTGCCGCGGACGAGAGCGGCGCCACACTCGACCCCGCGCAGCAGGAGGTCGCACTGCCGACCCCGCATCCGGACTGGAACGCGTCGCTCGTCGTCGATCAGGGGGAGACCGGCATCTGGACGGTGAAGCCGATCCAGTTCTTCGACGAGTACGGGGCGACCGAGCTCGTCGGGTGCGACGACGACGGGCGCCTCCTGGTGATGGTGGGTTACAGCGGCAAGTGGACACCGCTGCGCATCGTCGAGGAGCGCGCGTGGCTGGGTGGGCTCACGCACGGCGACGTGGATCCGCGCATCGATGGAGCCGAGATGTACACGGGCGGCAAGCGCGGCTACCTGCACGCGATCGTGCCGCACGGGCACGGTCACATGGACGACCGGATCATCGCGCACTTCCCGGGGTGCGAGATCCACACCATCCTCGCGGGTGACCTGGATCCGCGCAGCGAGGGCGCGGAGCTGCTGGTCTTCACGCGTCCCGGCGCGCTCTACCGCGTGGCGCCGACCGGCGAGCACGGGACGTTCGAGACCGAACTGCTCGAGGAGCTGACGGGGCGCGTGCGCGACGCGGTGGTGCTCGACGCGTTGCCCGCGCGCGAAGGTCGCGGCTCGACGATCGCGACCGTGTCGCGCGACGGCCGGCTCGAGCTCGTCTCGATCGGTCCCGACGGCGTCGAGCACGAGCTCGTGCACGCAGAAACGGTCGGCAGCGGACGCCTCACGCTCGCGCCCGACTCGACCGCCGATCGACCGGTGCTCTACCAGGGACTCGACGACGGTCGCGTGCTGCGGCACGAGCGCGCGGAGTCCGGAGCCTGGGACACCACCACCATCTTCATCGGTCCGCAGGGCGTGCGCGGTGTCGCGGCCGGGCGCTTCTTCGCCGATCCGCGCGTCGAGTCGCTCGCGGTGTTCGGCTACGGCGCACACGTCCATCTTCTCCACCGCGAACGCGCGCCCGGACGCGACGGCGAATGGCAGGTCGAGACGATCTTCGTCGATCGCGACAAGGGACACTGGCTGTCCGCCGCCGAGGTCGACGGCCGGAACGCGACGCAGGAGATCGTCGGCTCCGGGTACGGCGGCAGGATCTTCCTCCTGTCGCGGCCCCCGGGGTACGGACTCGACGGGGCGGTGACGGCGCCGCCGGTCGAGGAGGCGGACGCGAACGAGGCGACGAGCGACGACGAGCGAGGCGCCGAGGACGCAGCCTCCTCGAAGAACGCGGCCTTCCGCCTCGCCGTCCGCGCTGGCGCGGTCGCGGACGAGCGTCTCACGCCGCTCGACTACGGCGGCGGCTTCGAGTCGAAGACGCTGGTCTACGACACGCTCGTCCGCCGTTCGTGGCGCGGCGGCTTCGAGCCGGGGCTGGCGACGAGCTGGGTCGCACTCGAGGACGGTGCGCGCTGGCGATTCGAGGTCGACACGAGCCGCACCTTCCACGACGGGACTCCGGTGACGGCCGAGGCGGTCGCGCAGCACATGGAGCGCTGGATGCGCCTCCCCGAGCACGGTTGGTTGGTCGGTTGCTCGAAGATCGAGCATTGCCGCGTCCTCGATCACGCCACGCTCGAGCTGGAACTCTCCGAGCCCTGGAACCTGTTGCCCGAGCTGTGCGCGATCAACCCGTGCTCGGTCGGCGCGCCGGCCTGCTTCGATCGCACCGGGCGCTTCGCAGCGCCGGTCGGGAGCGGGCCCTATCGGTTCGAGGGGGCCGAGGGCGGCGTGCTCGCCTACCGTCGCGTTCGCGGCGACGGTCCGCGCGAACTCGAGCTCGTGCGCTTCGACGAAGGGTCCGAGGCCACGCCGCTCGAAGCGTTGATCGCGGGCGAGGTCGACGCGATCGTCGACGGCTGGTTCGAGGTGGTTCCGCGACCGCTGCCCGAGCTCCCGGACGACGTGGTCGTGCAGTCGTCGCGCGGCAGCAGGGTGGTCCAGTTGAGCTTCGAAGCGCGCCGCGGCGCGACGCGTGAGCTCGATGTGCGCCGTCGTGTCGCCGACGCGATCGATCGACGAGCGCTGGTCGACACGGTCGAAGGTGGCCACGGGGAGCCGTGCTCCACGCTGTTCGATCCACGCTTCGGCGATTGGCCGATGCGCGGAACCAGGGCGCGCGAGGCCTCGCTCGTCCGCTTCGAGGCGCCGCCGAGCCCGCCGCCCGCTCCGCTCGTCCTGCTCGTTCCGAACGGCGACGCGCGCATCCACGGCATCGCGACGGCGGTGCGCGACCAGTGTCTGGCGGCCGGTGTCGCCGTCGCGATCGAGCGCGCGACGAGCGACGAGGAGTTCGCCGCGCGCCTCGAGGCCGGCGACTGGGACCTACGGATCGAGCGCAGCTGGGGCCGTCCGTACGACCCGGACCTGACCCTGGCGTCGCGCTTCCTCGACGCCGACGACGCGGGCACGGCGGTGACCCCGGCGGAGCGCGCCTTCGGCCCGGACCTGGCCGCCGGCGTCGCCGAGTACGTGCGCGAGACGTGGCCGGCGCGCCGCGCGCAGCTGCGCTCCAAGATCCAGGCGGCGGTCGAGACCGAACTTCCCTGTGTTCCGCTCTACGTCCCCGATCGGTTGGCGCTCCGTCGTGCGAGCGTGCCGGAACTCGTGTTCGGCGTCGACGGCTACCGCGCCGCGCTACCGCGCTGACGCGCGCGACCGCGTCCGTCAGCGGGCGCGCACGGTTCCGAGTCCTCCGTCCACGCCGATCACCTGGCCGGTGATCCAGTCGTTCTCGGGGTCGAGCAGGAAGCGCAGCGTGCGCGCCACGTCGGCGGGCTCGCCCAGGCGACCGAGCGGATGCATCGCGGTCGACGCCTTGGCCGAGGCTTCGTTGGCCAGCACCGGCTCGGCGAGCGGCGTGCGCACCAGACCCGGGGCGACCGCGTTGACGCGGATGCCGCGCGGCGCGTAGCTCGCGGCGGCCGACAGCGCGAGGCCGAGCACGCCGGCCTTGGCCGCGGCGATCGCCTCGTGATTGGGGAGCCCGGTGCGCGCGGCCGCGGTGCTGAGCAGCACGATCGACCCGCCACCTTTCCAGTCGGCACCGTTCGACGCGCCGCCGGTCGATCTCGCTCGCTGCATCATCGCGCTCGCGCCGGCGCGCACCGCGTTGAACGCGGTGACGAGGTTCTGACGCACCGTCGCTTCGAACTCCTCGGGGCTCGTGCGGTGCGCGGGCTTCAGCAGGATCGAGCCGGCGAGGTTCACCACGCCGTCGAGACGACCGTGGCGCTCGACGACGTCGGCGGTGACGCGGTCGAAGGCGGCGGCGTCGGTCGCGTCGAGTTGCACCGGCTCCGACTCGCCGGGGAGCTCGGCGGCCAGGTCCTCGAGCGGTTCGATGCGCCGGCCGGCGAGCACGAGGCGCGCGCCGTCCGCGGCGAGGCCACGGGCCAGCGCCGAGCCGATGCCGCCGGACGCGCCGACGATCAGGTGGACGGATTCGGTCTGCATGGAGCGCAGTTCGGTCGGGGGCGACGATCGGATGCCCCGGTGCGCCCCTCGGTCACGAGTTCGCACGCGTCGTCGCCCGTCCTCGGCGGGCGCTTCGCGCGACGCGCCGTTCGCCGTAGGGCGACCGCACCAAGCGCACCGGAACGGGCCGTCGGGGCTCGCTCCGGCCGCGAACGGTGGTTGAATGGAGCACCGATGCGCCTCTTCCCCAAGCACCGCGACCTGTCCGTCCCGCCCGACAAGGCGGAGCTCACGGTGCGTGGGAGCGACCTGCAGATGGCGAACGACGAGGTGCACATCCGCCTCGACGCGTTCCTGCAAAACTTCATCCACTGGCGCTCGCGCACCTCGATCCAGAGCCTGATCAAGGAAGGCTTCGTCTCGGTCGCACCGGCCGAGCCGGGTGAGCGGCGCGCGCGCGCCGAACTCGCGGTGGAGACGCGGCCGGGCCGCAAGCTGCTGCACGGCAGCCGCGTAGTGATCGAGATCCCCGAGCCGCTGCGCATCCAGCGCGCGACCTCGGCGTCGAGCGACCTCGTCGTGCTCTACGAGGACGCGCAGATCCTCGTCGTCGACAAGCCGCCGATGCTCCCGGTGCACCCGTCGGGGCGCCACCTGTCGGACACGCTCATCCAGCGCATCCACGCGGCGTACGAACAGGAGAAGGAGCGGCGCGAGTTCCGCATCAAGCTCTGCCACCGCCTCGACCGCGAGACCTCAGGCATCGTCGTGTGCGCGCGCGATCCCGAGAGCCACGCGAAGATCATGGGGCAGTTCGAACGCCGCGACGTGGACAAGGAGTACCACGCGATCGTGCGCGGCGTGCCCGACCGCGACGAGGGCGTGATCGACCTGCCGTTGGGTCCCGATCGACGCAGCGAGGTCAAACTCAAGATGGCGACCGTCGCCGAGGGCCTACCGAGTCGTACGACCTGGAGGGTGCTCGAGCGTCGCGCCGACTGCGCGCTCGTGTCGTGCAAGCCGTTCACCGGCCGTCAGCACCAGATCCGCGTCCACATGGACGCGATCGGGCACTCGCTCGTCGGCGACAAGCTCTACGGACTCGACGAGCAGCTCTTCCTGCGCGCGTCGGCGGGCGAGCTCTCGCCGGAGGACGAGGCGCTGCTCGGACTGCCGCGCCAGGCGCTGCACAACCACCGCATCGCCGTCACGAACCCGGTGACCGGCGAACGCGTCGAGGTGCGCAGCCCGATCCCCGAGGACATGCGGCAGTACCTCGAGTCGCGCGGCTGAAACGCGCGCCGGGGCTCCCGCGGTGACGCGTCCGGTGCGCCCCGGACGCGACCCAGCGCCCCGAGAGGCGTGCATTCGGCCTCGAATCGCCGAACGGGAGGCCGAACGGCCTCGCCGGACCCCTATCCTGCCGGGGACTCGCGCGCCGTCGGAACGGTGCACGCCATCCAGTACGACCCCGCCCTCGAACGATCGCCGCAGTCCCCGCGGCGCCCTCGAACGATGAAGTCCACCTCTCGCTTCCTCCTCCTTCCCGCTCTGTTCGCCGCCGCCACGCTCGCTTCCTGCTCCGGCGGCGCCGAGGCCACCGACGAGACCCCGACCAACGGCGACGCCGACACCGAAGCCGCCGCCGACCCGGCCGCCGAGGAGAACGCCGCCGAGGAGAACGCCGCCGAGGAGAACGCCGACGCGAGCGCGTCGACCGACGAAGCCCCCGCGGCCGACCCCGCCGTCGGCACCTGGCGAATCGACGGTGCCGCGACCTTCGAGGCCAGCCGTGAAGTCCTCGTCGGCTGGATGTCCCCCGAACAGGTCGAGATGGCGCTGCCGATGCTGCAGGGCATATTCGAAGACATGAACGCGACGATGACGATCGCCGCCGACGGCTCCATCTCGGGCGAGATGGACTTGCCGATGGGTGACGCGACCGGCGCGATGTCCGGCACCTGGAAGCACGAGAACGGCTCGATCGTGCTCGAGACGACCGACGACGACACCGGCGAGACCGAGGTCTTCACCGCCACGCTCGACGGCGACCGCCTCGCCTGCGCGATGCCCGCCGAAGAGGGCGAGCCCGAGATGACCATGGTCTTCGTGCGCGTCGAGGGCGACGGCTCCGGCGAGTGACACCCGACGCGCCCCGCGTCGACCGGGCGTCGGCGCGGGGCGCGTTCGTATCCGCTCCGTTCTCGCGTTGCTCCGAGTCACGACACCACCGACGACGATGCGTCCGACCAGCCTCCTTCCCGTTGCGCTCCTCGCGCTCGCGTCCTGCTCGAGCGAACCCGCCGCCCCCGACCCCGTCGGCCGCTGGGAGTTCGTCGTCGACGCGACGGTCGAGGCGAACCGCAGCGTCATCATCGGCGAGTTCGGTGAACAAGGGCCGGCGGCGCTCGAGACCGCGCTCGGGCTGCTCGAGCAGTCGTTCGAGGGCGCCGAGATGCACTTCGAGCTCGCCGAGGACGGCACGCTGACCGGACATCGCTCGCAGCCCGTCATCTCGACGGGTCAGACCTACGAGCGCGACGAGAACGGCTCGTGGGCGCGCACCGCGCCGGAGTCGGGCGAGTTGGTCCTCACCATCGTCGACCCGAACGACGACGCCTACTCGATCGAGCGCGCCGCGACGGTCGCGGGCGATCGGCTCGAGGTCGAGACGCGCCAGGGGACGGCGACGATGACCTTCGTGTTCGAGCGCGTTCGATGAGCGCGCCGCGCGCAGGGGCGGTCCGACCGCTCGGGTGCGCGCGCTCGCTCGCGCTCCTCTGCGTGCTCGCCGCGACCGGCTGCGGTGAGCCGGTGGTCGACGAGCCGGTGGTCGGCGGACCGGACGGCGCCGTCGACGCGCCGTTCGATGGGCCCTACGTCCTCGTCCTCGGTACCGCGCAGGACGGCGGACTGCCGCAGATCGGGTGCGAAGCCGAGTGCTGCGCGGCCGCGCGCCGCGATCCCGGCCTCGCGCGGCGCGTGACCTCGCTGCTCGTCGTCGATCCGCGCGGTCGTTCGAACGGTGGTTCGAATAGCGGATCGCGGTGGTTGCTCGACGCGTCGCCCGATCTCGCCGAACAGGTCGCGGCCGCGGCGGACCATCCGCGCGGCTTCGAAGCGCCAGCGGCCGACGGCGGACGCGGTCCGCTGTTCGACGGCATCTTCCCGACGCACGCGCACACGGGTCACTACCTCGGGCTCGCGGCGCTCGGCCGCGAGGCCTACGGCGCGCGCGGGCAGCGCCTCTTCGCGAGCGAGCGACTCGAGGCGTTCCTCGAGGACAACGGCCCGTGGTCCCTGTCGGTCGGAACGGGCGCACTCGAGCTCGAGCGCCTCGAACCCGGCCGCCCGCTCGAGCTCGCCGACGACATCACGATCGAGGCGCTGCTCGTCCCGCACCGCGACGAGTTCTCCGACACCTACGCCTTCGTCGTGCGCGGTCCGAACGCGTCGCTGCTCTACCTGCCCGACATCGACAAGTGGGAGGCGTGGGACGCGTGGGCCTTCGACGGCGGCGCGCACGCGCGACGGATCGAAGCGGTGATCGCGGGCGTGGACCACGCACTCGTCGACGGCACCTTCTACGACGCGAGCGAGATCCCCGGCCGCGCGATGAGCGAGATCCCGCATCCCTTCGTCGTCGAGTCGCTCGCGCGCTTCGCGCCGTTGCCCGAGGCCGAACGCGCCAAGGTCGTCTTCACGCACCTCAACCACAGCAACCCCGTCGCGAACCCCGCGAGCGACGCGGCGCGGGCCGTGCGCGAGGCGGGGATGTCGGTGGCGCGCGACGGGCAGGTGTTCGGGCTGTAGGGCCTGTCGGGCACCGCCCCTCCGCCTCCGGATCGGGCCGGCGACGAGCCGTCCGGCGGTGCCCAGCGCGGGGCCCGCCCTTTCCGCGCTCCGGACTCCATTCCAGTTCCTGGACGCGCCCCCGGGCTCCGGAACCGGGCAACTGCGCAGGCCGCCCGGTCGGATGAACGCTCCGTCATTCGTTCGACGGGCCGCGCTGCCGACCATCCCCCTTTCGACGAGGGCATGCGCCAGGGCCGAACGGCGCGGGTCCTCCGATTTGCCGCGGCCGGAGGTCCCGTGGCACGCTCCTCGCTCGATGGGTGCCGCTCGCACCCGAGCGAGTCGCCGATGGTCTGGATCCTGCTCTCACTCCTGTTGGCGGCATGCTTCGCCGCGCTCGTCGTCGCCGTGCGTCGGCGCGAGTCCGAACGCTCGCGGTCCGCCGCCGCCGAGCGTCGGGAAGCCGTGGCCACCGGGAGCGCGAAGGCGCGTTTGCAGTACCCGGTGATCGACCTGGCGAGCTGCATCGGCTGTGGGTCGTGCGTCGCGGCCTGTCCGGAGGAGGGCGTGCTCGGCATGCTGCACGGCCAAGCGGTCGTCCTGCACGGTTCGCGCTGCGTCGGGCACGGACGCTGCGCGGAGGAGTGTCCGGTCGGAGCGGTCGCGGTGACGCTCGGCGACCTGTCCGAGCGCGACGACATCCCCGCGCTGTCGAGCGAGTTCGAGTCGCCCGAGACGCCGGGGCTCTTCCTCGCCGGTGAAGTCACCGGGCACGCGCTCGTGCGGACCGCGATCACGCACGGCGTCGCGGTGGCGAGCGAGGTCGCGCGGCGGTGCGGGACGAGGGACGGCGCCGTGGCGAACGGCGAGCGGGGCGCGAGCGGGCCGCTCGATCTGTGCATCGTCGGCGCCGGTCCGGCCGGTCTCGCCTGTTCGCTCGAGGCGAAGCGGCGCGGCCTGTCGTTCGTGACGCTCGAGCGTGAACGGCTCGGCGGCGCCGTCGCGCAGTACCCGCGGCGCAAGCTCGTGATGACGCAACCGGTCGAGCTGCCGCTCCATGGTCGCCTCACGCGCACGAGCTACTCGAAGGAAGAGCTCATGGAGCTGTGGGAGGGCGTCGCGGCGCGCGAGGAGCTACCGATCCGTTCCGGTCGCACCTTCGAGCGCGTCGAACGCCGCGCCGACGGGACGCTCGAGGTCCACGCGATCGCGAGCGCGGACGGGTCGTCCCAACACGAGTGCATCGAGGCGCGTCACGTGTGCCTCGCCCTCGGCCGTCGCGGTACGCCGCGCAAGCTCGGTGTGCCGGGCGAGGACCTCCCGAAGGTCGCCTACGCGCTGCTCGATGCGCAGAGCTTCCAGGGGCGACGGATCCTCGTGGTCGGCGGTGGTGACAGCGCGGTCGAGGCGGCGCTCGGGCTCGCGGAGCAACCCGGCAATCGGGTGACGCTCTCCTACCGGAAGTCGAACTTCACGCGTATCAAGGCGCGCAACGCGCGGCGGCTCGGCGAAGCGACGCGCGACGGCGCGCTCGACCTCGTGCTGTCGAGCCGCGTACTCGCGATCGACGAGGGCTCGGTCACGCTCGCGGTCGACGGCGGCGACGCGCGGTTACTCGAGAACGACGACGTCTTCGTCTTCGCGGGCGGCACGCCGCCGTTCGAGCAGCTGCAGCGCTCGGGCGTGTCGTTCGACCACGCGAACCGCGACGACGCCGCGCCGCTGGCGTCGCAGAGCCGCGGGCTGGTCGCCGCGCTGGCGGTGGCGACGCTCGTGGGCGCGCTCGTCCTGGCCTGGGCCGTCTTCCAGCGCGACTACTACGGCGCCCGGCTCGCCGAACGGGTCGCGCTCGACCAGCACGCCTGGCTCCGGCCCGCCGCGGGCGTCGGGCTCGCGCTCGGCGTCCTGTCGGTCGCGCTGATCCTCAGCAACCTCGCCTACCTACTGCGCCGATCCCCGTTCGTCCCGCTGCGCCTCGGATCGCTGCGCGGGTGGATGGTCGTGCACCTCGTCACCGGAATCACCGCGTTCGCGACCGCCGCGCTCCACGCAGGTTTCGCGCCGCGGCAGACGGTCGGAGGCCACGCGCTGTGGGCGCTGGCGATCCTCGTCGTCACCGGTGCGATCGGGCGGTACTTCTACGCCTTCGTGCCGCGCGCGGCGAACGGGCGCGAGCTCGAGCTCGACGAGCTGCGTACCGAGATCGCGCGCCTCACCGCTGGTTGGGACGGCGATCACCGCGCGTTCGCGGAGCGGGCGCGGGCGCGGGTCGAAGCGCTCGTCGACGAGGAAGCCTGGAAGGGATCCTTCCTCGCGCGCGCCCGTTCGCTCGTCCGCTCGCAGATCGGTCTCAATCGCGCCGTCGCGGCCATCGCGTTCGAGGGTCGGCGCGAGCGCATCCCCCGCGGGGAGCTGCGACAGCTCGTCGCGCTCGTGCGCAAGGCCCACCGCGGGGCGCTGATGGTCGCGCACTACGAGGACGTGCGGTCGCTCCTGTCGACCTGGCGCTGGCTGCATCGCTGGGTCGCACTGGCGATGGTCCTGCTCGTCGTCGCGCACGTGATCGTCGCGCTCGAGTACGCCGACATCGGGATCGGAGCGTGGCGATGAGTGCGCTGAGGAAGGTCTTCGATCCGCGGGTCCTGCTCGGGCTCGCGTCGATCGCGCTCGTCGTCGCCTTCGTGATGGCCGACCTGAGCCGAACCAGCCCCGGTCCGCTGTCGAGCACGCACGCCGCCGTGTCCGAGCTGGCCGGCGGTGCGGGGTGTGCGGTCTGCCACGGCGACGGTGGGACGACCATGGCGAGCGCGTGCCTCGCGTGCCACGACGCGATCGCGACGCAGTTGGACGAGCGCTCCGGGTTCCACGGCTCCTTCGAAGTCGCGACCGCACGCGAGTGTGCTGCGTGCCACCTCGAACACCACGGGGACGAGCTGCCCCTCGCCGGCTCGCTCGCCTTCGCACGCGCGGGCGTGGACCCGATCGAGTCGTTCGCGCACGACCACGTGCTGTTCGAACTGCATGGCCGCCACACGGACCTCGCGTGCGTCGAGTGCCACGAAGCGGCCGAGGTGGAGGCTCTGCGCGAGGGCCAGGCGCGCTTCCTCGGCGCCGACCAGGCCTGCGCGAGCTGCCACGAGGACCCCCACGAAGGGCGCTACTCGAACGCTTGCGCGACTTGTCACGGGCAGGAACACGCGTTCGCGACCGTGGCGAGCTTCGCGCACGGCGACGCGTTCCCCCTGGTCGGCGCGCACGGACGCCCCGGGTGCGCGGAGTGCCATCCGGACGAAGGGGAGCGTTCGATCGGCGCGCTCGCGCTCGCGATCGGTGCGGACGACCACTTCCGGGCGCGGCGATGCGCGGACTGCCACGACGATCCGCACCGCGGAGACTTCGTCGCCGAGTCCGCCGCGTTCGCGAACGTCTCCACGGGTGACGCGTGCACCCTGTGCCACGACGCGGTCCACGACACCTTCGCGACCGATGCCGGCTTCGACGAGCGCTTCCACGCGCTCTCGGGTTTCGATCTCGATGCGCCCCACGACGCGCTCGACTGCGACGCCTGCCACGCGCGCGACCTCGGTCCCGACGCATCGTTCGGCGAGCGCTTCCCCGGCCGCATGCGCGACGACTGCGCAGCGTGCCACGACGACGCGCACGGCGGGCAGTTCGACACCGGATCCACGAGCGCGTTCGCCGGCGCGGTCTGCATCGACTGCCACACGCGCGAGGCCTTCGCGCCGCACGGCTTCGACCTCGCGCGGCACGGGGCGACCGAGTTCCCGCTCACGGGCGCGCACGCGAGCGCGGACTGCGCGTCGTGCCACGTGCCGGACCATCCGACGATCGAAGGCGACGGTGACCCTCTCGTCTTCGCCGACGCGGGTTCGAGCTGCTCCGCCTGCCACACCGATCCGCACGGCGGCATCTTCGCGGGAGTCCTCTCCGAATCGGCCGAGGGGTGCGCGTCGTGTCACACGACGACCGCGTTCGACGCCGTCGCGGACTTCGACCACGCCGACGCCCACTTCGAGCTGCTCGGAGCGCACGCGACGCTCGACTGCGCTGCGTGCCACGCCGAGCTGGACGAGCCGGACGCGCTCGGCCGCACCTTCGCGCACGCCGCGGTCGGGCCCGAGGGTCCCGAAGCCTGCGGCGGTTGCCACGCGGACGCGCACCAGGGTCGCTTCGACGAGCGCTTGCCGCGCGCGCTCGGGCCGCAGGAGCGCGCGGCACTCGCGCAGCTGATCGCGGACCGCCGCGGCTGCGCGCGATGCCACACCGAGACGGCGTTCACCGACGTGCGGCGGGGCGTGTTCGACCACGGTGCGTGGACCGGCTACGCGCTCGACGGCGCGCACGACGCGATCGCGTGTCAGGCCTGCCACGGCGACGGTGCTCGGTTCGACGACGGGAGCTCGAGCGGTGGCTCGCGGCGACTCGGCTTCGTGCACGAGCGCTTCGCTGGAGATCTCTCGACTTGCGCGACCTGCCACGCGGATCCGCACGGCGGTGCCTTCGATGGAATCCACGCGATCGACGCGGCGGGGCGCACGGGCTGCGCACGCTGCCACACGACCGACACGTTCGAACTCGGGCCCGATACGGTGTTCGACCACGGACTCTGGACCGGTTTCCGGCTCGAGGCGTCGCACGCCCAGGTCGCGTGCGCGGACTGCCACACGGAGCCTCGCAAGGGTCGCGGCAACGAAGGTGTCGCTGCGCTCGGGAACGCGCTCGGTCTCGTCCCCGGCCGCGCGTGCAACGACTGCCACGCCGATCCGCACGTGGGCCAGTTCGCGACGCGCGGGCGGACCGACTGCGCGAGCTGCCACCCGTCGCCGACCTCGTTCAAGGATCTCGCGTTCGACCACGACACCGACTCGCGGTTCCCGCTCGACGCGCAGCACGCGAAGCTCGACTGCGCGGCCTGCCACACGACGCACACGCTGCCAGGTGGGGGCGAGGTCGTGCGCTACAAGCCCCTCGGCACCAACTGCGCGGACTGCCACGGCTTCGGGGGCGGACGATGAACGCTCGTCGAGGACAGAAGCCGATCGGCCTCGTCGCGTGCGTCGTGCTCGCGTGGGCCCACGGCGGCGCGACAGCCCGGGCGGAGAGCGAGCGTGCGTCCACGGCGCCCGCGGACGCGTCGCAGGACCCCGAGCCGACCGCTTCGGAGGACGTGGAGGTCCCGCTCGTCGTCACCTCGGTCGCCGGCGGCGCGGTCTTCGTCGATCGCGGTCGCGACCACGGCCTCGAGCCCGGGGATCGCGTGCGCTTCGAGCCGCCCGGTCGCGGGACCGTCATCGGTGAGGTGCGTTCCGTCTCGAGCGGTACGGCGCGCGTCGAGCTGCTCGACCCCGACGCGACGATCGACGTGGGTGAGCCGGGTACGGTGCGCGTTCCGCGCGAACGCTGGCTCGCAGCGACGCGCGACGACGTCGCGGCGACGACGGACGAGGACGCGCCCGAGCACCCGCCCTGGACGCATCCGCCCGAGGACTGGACGAGCGATCAGCCGCTGCTCGCGCCGTCGCAGGGCCTGTTGCCGGCCGAGCGCGAGATCACGCGTCGCGGCCGCGTCTTCGTCCAGGGCGACACGACCGAGGACCGGGAGGGGCAGGAAACGACGAGTCGCTTCGCGCGCGCCGGCGTCGACGCCGGTTGGACGAACCTGTTCGGGTACGGCGGGACGCTCGATCTCGACCTCGAGGTGGTCACGCGCAGCTTCGAGGACGAGTTCGACGACGAGACCGACACGAAGCTCCGCGTCCAGCGATTCTCGTACGCCTTCGGAGGGGACCGGGCGCGCCGCACGCGCACGGAGTTCGGACGCTTCCTGCAGAACGGCTTCGTCGAGTTCGGACTGCTCGACGGCGTCGAGGTGTCGCGGACGGGCGCGAGTGACGGGGCGGCCGCGTGGACCTTCGGGGCGTCGCTCGGTCTGATGCCCGCGCCGACGTTCGACCTCGAGACCGGACGCGACGCGCAGATCGCGCTCTACGCGCGGCGGACCTCGCTCGACCGCACGGGCCTGTCGTACGGCCTCGGCTACCAGAAGACCTTCCACGACGGCGACGCGGACCGGGACCTGTTCGTGTTCGACACGGACTGGCGCCCGACGCAGGAGCTGAGCCTCCATGCGTCGGCGCTCTTCGACCTGTACTCCTCCGGTGAGCGCGCGGTCGATCCCGGGGTCGAGCTGACCGAACTCCACGCCTACGCGAACTGGATGCCGAGCCCGGACTGGGGCGCGAGCGCGAGCTTCGACCGCACGCGCCCTGTGGACACGGATCGCGAGCCGTTCGACGCGCTCGACCCCGTCCTGTTGCGCGAGCAGGAGTTCCAGCGCGTCGGCGCGCGGGTGTGGCGGCGCGTCACGCCCGACCTGCGACTGTCGGTGCGGGCGGACACCTGGAGCAACCAGGACGACTCCGGCGGCGGCGGCGAGGTGCGCGCGGCGTGGAGCGACGGGCCCTGGAACGGCTCGCGGCTCACGACCTCGGTCTTCGCGAACGAGGGCACCTTCACCTCGGTCGACGGCCTTCGGGTCGGTTTGGCGCAGCGCACGGACATCGGTCGTTTCGAAGTGAACTGGGAGTTGGTGAACTCCGAGCAGGACAGCGCCGTCCTCGGTGACGGGACGACGACGGAACAGTCGGTGCGAGCGAGTTGGGACCACGGCATCGGCCGGACCTCGACCTCGCTCTACGCCGAGCACGACTTCGGAGACGCCCGCTCGGCGACCTCCTTCGGCTTCTTCCTCCAGTGGAGGCTCTGAGCGGCGGTGGACACCATGAACGACACGAACACGCGTACGAAGGTCGACTGGTCCGCACGGATCCCACTCATCGGGATGCTGCTCTTCGGTCTCACGGCCTGCGCTCTGGCGGTGGTCGACGTGCCCGTCCAGGACTGGTGGGCTAAGCGCGGACCCGTCGTGCCGCACGACACCTTCCCGGCCGACTGTTCGCTGTGCCACACGGGCGGCGACTGGAACACGATCGTCGAGGACTTCGAGTTCGACCACCTGGCCGAGACCGGCGTCGAGCTGACCGGCGCGCACGCCCGCGCGGAGTGCATCCGCTGCCACAACGATCGCGGACCCGTGCAGGTCTTCGCGTCGCGCGGGTGTGCGGGGTGCCACGAGAACGTGCACCGCGGGCAGCTCGGCGATCGCTGCGCCGACTGCCACGACGACGACGACTGGCGACCGCACGAGTCGATTGCCGAGCACGCGCGTACCGGATTCCCGCTCGTCGGCGCGCACGCGGCCGTCGCGTGCTGGCGCTGTCACTCGGCCGCACAGGAGGGCATCTTCACGGGCGCTTCGACCGACTGCGCGACCTGTCACGCGCAGGACGCCGTGACCGCGGCCGCGGTCGACCACGTGGCACAGGGCTGGACGGCGAACTGTGACGAGTGCCACGCGCCGATCGCGTGGTCGCGTGCGGCCTTCGTGCACGACGGATTCCCACTGACCGGAGCGCACGGAGCGGCGTCCTGTGACGCGTGCCACGCGGGTGCGGTGTTCGCGGGGACGCCGAGCGACTGCTTCAGCTGCCACGCCACCGACTTCCAGTCCACGACCGAGCCGCCGCACGCGGCCGCCGGCTTCTCGAACGACTGCGCCAGCTGCCATGGCGTGACCGCGTGGCAGGGAGCGTCGTTCGATCACAGCGCGTTCGCGCTCGTCGGTGCCCACGGGGCCGCGGACTGCAGCTCGTGCCACACGGGCGGCGTCTACAGCGGCCTGCCCAGCGACTGCGCGTCGTGCCACCAGGCCGACTTCCTGGCCACGACGGATCCGAACCACGTGACCGCGGGCTTCCCGCAGTCGTGCGAGGACTGCCACACGCCGTTCACGTGGGGCAGCGGCATGTTCGATCACGACAGCTTCCCGCTGACGGGTGCGCACTCGCGCGCGGACTGCGCGCTGTGCCACACGGGGGGAGTGTTCGCCGGTACGCCGAGCGATTGCGCGTCGTGTCACCTGACCGACTACCAGAACACGAACGACCCGAACCACGCAGCCGCGGGCTTCCCGCTCGACTGCGCGGCATGCCACACGACCTTCGCCTGGATGGGCGCGCAGTTCGACCACTCGAGCTTCCCGCTCACCGGGGCGCACATCGCGGCGGACTGTCTGCAGTGCCACGCCGGGGGCGTCTACGCCGGGACGCCGTCGAACTGCGCCGCGTGTCACCTCGCCGAGTACCAGGCGACGAACGACCCGGACCATGCGGCGGCGGGCTTCCCGACGGCCTGTGACGCGTGTCACACGACGAACATGTGGAACGGATCGAACTTCAACCATTCGTTCCCGATCAACAACGGGAACCACTCGGGTCTCGACTGCGCCGACTGCCACACTACGCCGCGCACCTTCACGGCGTTCTCGTGCACGCACTGCCACGAGCACAGGCAGAGCGAGATGGACGACGAGCACGACGAGGTCAGCGGCTACGTCTGGTCCTCGCCCGCGTGCTTGCAGTGCCACCCGGACGGGGACGACTGAGTCAGCGCAGGGGTTCTGGCTGCGCGGTGGGGCCGTCGCCGGCTCACCGGCGGCTAGACTCCGCGCGATGCCGAGCCCCGAATCCGAGCAGAGTGCGTCACCCGCGCACGGCAGGGCGTCCGACCGCGGCGCCCTCCAGGACGCGTGGCTCGCGAGCGTGCTCGGGCTCGTCGCGACACTCGTCGCGCTCGCCGCGCGCCAGACGAGCTTCTTCGGCGACGGGCGGGACATCGCGACGCTCGTGGAGCACGGCGCGCTCGGCTACCACCACCTCCTCTACTTCCCGGTCGCGCGCGCGTTCGCGTGGATCGTGTCGCCGTTCGCGAGCGCGCCGCACGAGACCGGTCCGCTCCTGCTCGCGGCGCTCGCGTACGGCGGGGCCGTGGCCGTGACCTTCGGTGCAGCGCGCCGCCTCGGCCTGCCGCGGCCATTCGCTTCGGCGACCGCGGCCCTGATGGCCGCCGCGCCCGTCTGCGTCTTCCACGCGACCTGCATCGAGGTCCACGGCGTGCAGCTGTTCGTCGCGGCGCTCGTCGCGCGTTGGTTGGTCGAGTGCGAGCAGCACGATCGCGCGACGACGCCGCTCGCGACGATCCCCGCGCTCCTGTGGATCGGGTTGACCGGCACGCACCTCTCGGGCGGGCTGTGGGCGCCGGCCCTCCTCGTCGGGTACGCCGTCGCCGTGCGGGGCCGGGCGCGGGCGGCCGGCACGCGCGCGCTCGGGTTCCGACCGCTCGACTCGATCGCGGCGTGCGCGGCGCTCGCGCTCGCCGTGATCGCCTGGCTCCGTGTCAACTCGGCCGACCCGCAGGACAAGGGGCGCGGCTTCATCCGAGCGGCGTCCGAGTCCGTCCTCGTCGTCCCCGACGACCTCGGCTACCTGTGGTCGCAGTTCGTGACGCCGTTCGGCGGGCTCACGGTCCTCGCCAGCGCCGTCGTGCTGTCGGCGCTCGTGCGCACGCGCGGTCGCCTCGCGGCGCTCGACCTGACGACGGGGCTCGCGCTGCTCCTCTTCGCGCCGTTCGCCGCTGCGCTGCGACTCGACGAGCAGGGCGGCTACTTCATCGCGCTCGCTCCCGCGTGTGCGCTCGTCGTCGGGCGCTTCGCGTTCACCGTGTCCGACTCGATCGACCTCGGGTCCGATCCGAAGGCCGCGCGGGCGCCGCTCGCCGCGCTGTGGTTCGTGGCGGCGGCACACGGCATCGGCGCGAACGCGCGCTGGCTCGACTTCAACGTGCGCTACGCGGGGAGCGCGTGGTTGGAGCCGCTCGCGGGCGAACTGGAGCCGGGCGCCCTCGTGCTGACCGCCACCTACGACGAGTTCCGCACGGTGTTGCACCACTCGCGCCTCGACGCCCTGCCCTTCCCTCCGCGCGAACTGGCCGTCGCGCCGCCGGAGTTCGTGGACGGCGTGATCGATCAAGCCTGCGGACCCGAGGGGCCGAGTGCGATCCTCGACTCGCTGTTCGCGAGCGAGAACCGCGCGCACCGAGCGCTGGTGGAGCGGCTCGTCGAACGCTTCGGAGAACCCTTCGATGGCGCGGGCACCGGCTACCTCCTCTTTCCCGGCAGCGCGTCCGCGCTCGGCCGCTAGGTCCGCGCCGGGATCCGGGCGATCCTGCGTGAACCCGCGCGCGTGAGGCCCATACTGACGGCATGAAGGTCGAATTCCCCGAAGCCGTCGAAGCGCTCGAGCGCATCTTCGAGCTCGAGCTCGCCGGCGTCGTCCGTTTCACGCACTACGCGCTCATGGCGCGTGGCCCGCACCGTCTGCCGATCGTCGACTTCTTCGACGAGCAGGCGACCGAGAGCCTGACGCACGCCCAGCGCGCCGGCCAGGTCCTGACCGGACTCGGCGGGCACCCGAAGATGCACGTGGCACCGGTCGAGGAGACCGGACAGCACGGCATCCGCGACCTGCTCGAGGAGGCGCACGCGCACGAACGCCGCGCGATCGACGCCTACCGCGCGCTTTTGGAAGTGGTCGCCGACAAGAACATCTTCCTCGAGGAGTACGCGCGCGGCATGGTCGCGACCGAGGAGGAGCACCTCTTCGAGCTGTCGAAGATGCTGCGCGACTTCGAGTGACGCGCGCGTCGTTCGGCGGCCGGTCTCAGCCGTCGAGCAGGTCGAGCGCCGCTTCGGTCGGACGCCCGATCGCCGCGCGGTCCTTCGCGACGAGCACGGGGCGCTCGAGCAGCTTGGGGTACTCGGCGACCGCGTCGAGCACCGCGCCGTCGCTCGCGTCCGGCGTGAGCCCGGCCTCGGCGTACTCCGCCTCCTTCTTGCGGATCATGTCGTGCGCGCCGACGCCGAGGAGCTTCTTGAGGCTGCCGAGGTCGCGGCGCGACAGCGGCTCGTCGAGGTAGCGCCGCTCGTCGTAGGCCACGCCGCGCTCGTCGAGCGCCGCCTTGAGCTGGCGGCTCTTCGAGCACTTGGGGTTGTGGAGGAAGAGGAAGTCGCCGGTGCGGGGGGTGAGGCTCATCGCAGTTCGCGGGTCGTGGGGTTCTCAGGTGTTCGAGTCGGTGCCGGGCGCCGCGTGCCACGGGGCGCCGCGCAGTCCGCGATCGATCGCGACGTCGACCGCGAAGACGACGGCGGCGATCGCGACGCCGGTGAGCGGATCGGCGATCGTGCGCTCGGCCGCCATCGAAAGGAGCGCGAGTCCGATGCCGGCGGCGAAGAGCGGGCCGCCGAGCTGGTCGACGCGCACCGCGGCTTCGGTCTCCTCGGTCAGCGGCAGGCCTTCGACCGACGGGCGGTACAGGAGGCGCAGCGCGAGCATCGACACGGCCGCGGCGGGGAGCGCGAGGCGCAGCGCGAAGGCGCCGCTCACCTGTTGCCAGGCGATGAGCGTGAGGACGAGCTGCAGCGGGACGAGGTAGCGCACGGCCACGGCCTTGAGCGCGCCGGTATGCAGCGCACGCTCGTCGAGCGGTGCCGTGTCGAGCAGCCAGCGCGCCCCGGGCGACGCGGTCGCGGGCAGGTGCGACAGGATCACGGGCAGGTAGATGCCCGGCGTGAAGAGGATGAGCGCCACGAGGCTCTGCTTCTCCGCGCCGGCTTCCATCCCGAACGCGACCCACAGGAACGCGAGCGGGATGCCGAGCAGCGGATAGGTGCGCAGCGCCACTTCGCGTTCGCGCGGGAACGCGTCGAGCACGAAGTCGAAGCCGGCGCGTTCGGTCGGCGCGACCCACCAGCGGCGCGCGAGGTTCGCGAGCGGTGCGACCACGCGTTCGAGCGCCGAGCTGCCCGCGGTGGCGGCGACGGCGGGACGCGGCAGGAACGCGAAGGCGAGCGCGGCCGCGGCGAGGGCGATGGCCGGTCGCCACAGCGCGAGCAGGTCGAGTCCCGACGCGGTGAACGGCGCGGCGAACCACGCGGCGGGGTAGGCGCGCCACGCACCGGAGTCGGCGAAGCTCGCGATGTCGCCGAGCTGGACCCACAGCGGGAGCGACACGAGCGCGCCGAGCAGGACGGCGGCGACGAGCACGGCTTCGAGCGCAACGAGCACGCCGGGCATGCGCGCGAGCAGGCCTTGCAGCGCGAGCAGGACGGCGGCGGCCGCTTGCACCGCGGCGACGCCGCACGCGACGAAGATCACGCGCCCGACGAGGTCCGCGCCCGGCACGAACAGCGCCGCGGCGATCAGGCTGCCGAGCGCGAGGCCCGAGACCGCGAGTTGCACGCCGCCGGCCTTGGCGATGCGGCGCTCGAGCGGTCGCGCGGGCAGCGCGTCGAGCCAGTCCGACGCTTCGTCCGCGCGCAGGAGGAAGCCGAGCTCGCCGACGAGCGGAACCGCGACCAGCGCCGCGCTCAGCGAGTAGGCGAACAGCGCGTAGGCGAAGGGCCCGACGCGCTCGCCGATCAACGCGCACAGCACGAGCGCGACGAGCGCGTGCACCGCGACGGTCATGATCGGCAGGCCGATCGACGACCACACGCCGAGGTGGGCGCGGAGCAGGGCGAGGGTGCGGCGGAGCATGGCGGCTCGTCACGATAGCGAGCGGGCCTGCCGCGTTCGCCCGAAGATCGCGACCAGGCGCCGTGTCGGCGACGGAAGGCGCCGCGCGGCTGGAACCGCGCGCCGGCACTGGTACCGTGCTCGCCCGCGTCCCATGGATCGCGTACGAGGAGCACCTGTGGTCAACACCTTCACGATTCCCGGTCCGAGCGGTGGTCTCGAGGCCATCGAGCATTCGGCGCTCGGCACGGACGGCGAGCCGCTCGAGCGGCCGCTCGCGATCAGCGTCGTCTGCCATCCGCACCCGGCGCACGGCGGCACCATGCACTCGACGGTCGCGTTCAAGACGGCGCGCGGCCTGCAGAACGCCGGCGTCGCGTGCCTGCGCATCAACTTCCGCGGCGTCGGCGCGTCGGAAGGGCACTACGACGGCGACGGTGGGGAGGAGGACGACGCGTCGGCCGCGCTCGACTGGCTCCAGAACAAGTATCCGGGCGTGCCGGTGTGGGCCGCGGGCTTCAGCTTCGGCTCGCGCACGGTCTTCGGGCTTTCGAAGCGCGACACCCGCATCGAGCGCCTCGTCCTGGTCGGCTTCCCTCTGCGCGCGTTCGTACTCGAAGACGTCGACCAGATCCGTCAGCCCACCTTCTTCATCTGGGGCGAGAACGACGAGTTCGGGACCTTCGAGGACCTGGTCGAGCAGTACCCGACGCGCCCCGACCACTTCACCTATCACGTGGTCGCCGGCGACGATCACTTCTTCCGTCCCAACACCCGCGAGCTGGAGGCCGAGGTGAACGCCTGGGCCCGCGCTCAACTCGAAGGAGCCGCCCAGCGATGAGCGACGACCGCATCAAGGGCGCCAGCTGCGACCTTCGCCCCCCGAACCAGCCGCCCGCGATCCGTCAGGTGATGATGCCGCGCGACACGAACGCGAACGGCACGATCTTCGGCGGCGTGATCCTGGCCCAGATCGACCTCGCGGCCGCCATCGAAGCGCATCGCTGGCACGGCGGCCGCCTCGTCACCGTCGCCATGAACTCGATCGAGTTCAAGGAGCCCGTCCACGTGGGCGACCTCGTGTCCTTCTACACGAGCACGATCAAGAAGGGTCGCACCAGCGTGCGCGTGCGCGTCGACGTCTGGAGCCAGCGTCGCTTCGGCGCCAAGGCCTACATTCCCGTGACCGCCGCCGAGGTGACGATGGTCGCGATCGGTGACGACGAGCGCCCGACCCCGATCGAACGGGACGAGGCGGCGCCGTTGTTCTAGGAAGTCGGCCCGACGAGCGTGGTGGCACCCACACTGCGACTCTCAGCTCGGGAAGCTCTCGCCGATCAACCGCCGCGCCCGCTCCGCCGGATCTTCGGACTCGGTCAGCGTCGTGAACAGCTGCTCGAGCGTTCCTTCGCTGCCCGAGCGCTCGCGCAGCTCGTCGATCGTGCCGACCGCGATCAGATCGCCGGCCTTCAGGATCGCGACGCGGTCCGCGACGCGTTCGACCACGTCGAGCAGGTGCGAGGTGTAGAGCACGGCGCCACCGCGATCGGCCCAGGCGCGGAGGAGCTCTTTGACCGTGGACGCGCTCGGGGCGTCGAGGCCGGAGAGGGGTTCGTCGAGGACGAGGAGCTTGGGCTCGGGTAGGAGCGCGCAGGCGATCGCGGCCTTCTGGCGCATGCCGCGGCTGTAGGTGCCGACGGGGTCGTCGGCGCGCTCGCTGAGGTCGAAGCCGGCGAGCAGGGCGTCGCCGCGGCTGGTGATGAGCGCGTCGTTCATGTCGTGCAGCCGACCGACGAGCGCGAGGTGTTGGCGCGCGGAGAGCTGCGCGTACATCGGTGCGCCGTCGGGCACGAAGGCGAAGCGGCGGCGAGCTTCGAGCGGCTCGGTCGCGACGTCGAGACCGTCGACGAGCGCGCGCCCCGAGGTCGGCGGGAGCAGGCCGCACAGCATGCGTACCGCCGTCGTCTTGCCCGCGCCGTTGGGGCCGAGGAGCCCGAGCACTTCACCCGCGCGCACCTCGAGGTCGAGGCCGCGCACGGCGAGCACGTCCTCGTCGTAGCGCTTGACGATGGACTCGAAGCGGGCGATGGGGGAGGTCATGGTGGGGGCGGGTCGGGACCGAGGTCGCGGGCGGAGGCGAGCGGCGTGTGACGCAGGTGACAGGAGCGATGCGGTCGACGGTTGGGGCGGGGGCGCGGTGCGTCGCGGCTGTCGAGCGCGGCGAAAGGGGCGGAAGCGAAGCAGGCGTCTGTTGCGAAGCGGGTGTCGGACCTGAATCGGGTGCCCGCTGCGAGTTGCGTGCGACGTGTGAGGCAGGGCCCGGTTCGAGGCCGGTTTCGGGGGAGGCGGGTCGTGACTTCGCGCTGACACTGGCGCCCCGAACGGCGAGCGCCGGCGACCTGCGACATGGTCGCGGGTCGCCGGCGCTCGTGCAACGCGTGCGGGGTCGGTCGTGGATGGAGCGCGACTCAGGCCGCGACCAGGCGCTCCTGCAGATGCTCGACGATGGCCTGGATGATCTCGCGGGGCGTGGAGGCGCCGGCGTGGATGCCCACGTGCTTCTTGCCGTCGAACCACGAAAGGTCGATGTCCTCGACGCCCTCGACCTGATAGGTGGGGACGCCGCCCGCGCCGCAGACCTCTTTGAGCTTGCGGCTGTTCGAGGAGTGCTGCGAACCGACGACGAGGATCACGTCGGCGGTGGTCGCGAGGTGGTCGGCCTCCTCCTGGCGCTCGGTCGTCACGTGGCAGATCGTGTTGACGATCTTGACCTCGCGCGACTTGGGCACGAGCGCGGCGGCGATGAGGCCCGCCTTCTTCGCGATGAGCGTCGACTGGATGACGATGCCCGCCTTCTTGAGCGGGGGGAGCGCTTCCGCGTCCTCGACCGACTCGAGCACCCGCGCCTCGCCGCCGGCCTCGGCGACCGACGCCATGATCCCGATGATCTCGGGGTGCGCGGCCTGGCCGACGATGAAGACCTGGTAGCCCTCCTTCGTGAGCGCGACGGCCTTGCGGTGGATGATGTCGACGAGCGGGCAGGTGCCGTCGATCACCTCGAGGCCGGCGTCGGCGGCTTCGCGCTTCACCGCGGGCGGCACGCCGTGCGCGCGGATGACGAGCGCGGAGCCGTCGGGCGCGGTGGTGTGGTCGTCGACGTGGGTGATGCCGTGCTCGCGCTCGAGCTTGCCGACCGTGTAGCTGTTGTGGATCAGCTCGCCGTGGGTGACGACGGGACGATCCTTGTTCGTGCTGGCCTCGACGGCGAGGTCGATCGCCCGCTCGACGCCCCAGCAGTAGCCCGCGCTCTCGGCGACCTCGATCGTCACCGAGCCGTCGCGGCTCTTGAAGATCTCGCTGATCGGCGTGTCGCGCGTGCTGCGGTTGCGCGGCGTGGCGTTCGAGCCCGCGCTGCGGGCGGTCGCCGTGGTCTGGGTGCGGTCGTCGGCGGACATGGTCGCGTCGGGCGGTGGTGCGGGACTCGCGGATGCGGGCGCGCGAAGGCGTCCTCGCGGATCATCGGCTCCAGCGCGTGGACCGTCGAGCCTTCTCGGCGGGAGTTCGCGCTGGCGGCTCGGAGGCGTGGCCGCGCACCTCGAGAGGGTGTTCGAGGGCGGCGACGGGCTCGGGCGGGGCTGGTCGCGCGGTGTCGATCGGCTCTTCGGGCCGGATCCGGATCGGATCCGGATCGCGCCGCGTCGGGTGCCGTGGGCGCGCCGCGGCTGGGCCGCGGCGCGCTTGGGCTACTTGGCTTCGAGGATCTCCACCTCGCGCTCGGTCTTCTTCGCGATCTTCTCGGCGATCGCGTTGAGGCGCGTGGCGGTGACCGGCTTGATCTTGCGCTTCGTGTCGGCCTTGGGGAGCGTCGTGATCTGAATGTGCGCAGGCTTGAAGGTCTCGACCTTGCTCAGCCAGTAGCGCAGTTCGGTGTCCGTGGAGTTGTCGACGTCGCCGCGCACGAAGCACGCGCGCAGGATCCAACGCTCCATGTCGATCTGCTCGATCGCGGTGCAGACATCCTTGAAACGCTGCGGGTCCTGGTCCGTGAGCGCGGCGAACGTCTTCTGCGTGCCGGCTTCGAAGAGCAGGATCGGACGGTGGAACGCGGTCAGCGAGATACGCCGCTCCGGGTCGTCGAGGTGCAGGGCCGGGCTGACCACCGTCAGCTTCGACTTCGGGAACCACTTGTCGGTCAGCTCGCGGAGGTTCTGCGCGATGTCGCGGAACTCCGGATGGACCATCGGGTCCTGGCCCTCGGGCGCGTCGATCAGGATCGTCTTCACCTTCGCCCCGTCCTTGGAGAGCTCGATGATCCGGCGCGCAGCCGTCGTGACGATCATGGCCTGGCTCGCGTAGCGGCCGGACTTGCCGGTGTCGGCGAGGGGGTGGACGGACAAGGTCAGTTCGAACTCGTCGTGGGCGTCGGGTCCGGTGACGAGTTCTTCGGTGAGTGCGGCGAACATGGCGTTTCGTTGGCGGTCCCCGGAGTGTTGAAGGGGAGCGTGTTCGGTCGTTGCGGAGTCGATCGTTCGCGACGCCCCCCGACCAGTGGAGGGGCGGCGACGCCGTCGACTCGGACCCGACGGACCTGAGGCTCGCCGCGAGAGCGCGTCGGGCGGTCGACGGGTTTCGGGACCGGTGGGAGGTGACTGGGTCAGCGTGTTGACCCTCGGTTCAGCCGCGCGGGTGCGGCCGCCGCTCGCAGGACCGGTCTCGCGCGGGGGAGTGGGGTGGGAGACGACCCCGGCGCGGTGTGGAACGTGCGAGGAAAGATCATAGCGCAGGCGTCAAGAGGCCCTCCTGGGGCCCCCCACCCGCCCCCCCCACCCCCCTCCTCCCCTCCCTGGCGGCTCCGGTCGCCGCCTCACACCGCGCCCGGGCGCGGTGTGCTTCGGTCCGCATCCCTGCGGTCCGGTCTCGGCCAAGCCACGGCCGCGGCCACCAGGATGGCGGCGGCGGCCGTGCGGACCGGATGGTCGGCGCACAGCTCGAGCCAGCGTCCGAGCCGGCGGACCCAGGCGGGTCCGGACTCGGCGGTCGCGGCCACGAGGACCTGCGCAGCTCCGCGCGCGGCCCACGGCGCGGTCCAGCCCAGGAGCCCGAGCGCCGCGAGAATGCGGGCGGTGGGTCCCGGCAGGAGCGCGGGGCGGTTCGCGGGGCGTCGCGGTCGCGGCGGCTCCGGTTCGGGTGCCTCGCGCGGTGCGTCGACTGCGTTCACATCGGGGGGACAGCGCCGCGGCGCGGTCGGTGACGGATCGCGTCGGAAAAAGTTCGAGGGGGCTCGGTCCGATCCCGATCGACCCCGTCGAGCGTTCGCGGGCGCGCGCGGCAGCCGGTCGTGCCGATCAGCGAACGGTCCGCACGAACCTCGACGGGGGCGTGCGTGGGGCGGCGGAGACCGGAGCGTTGCGCGAGCGGTCGGGAACGCGGCGCGCCTGCCAGGTGATCGGCACGCCGGCCGGCAGAGCGGACCAGACCTCGGCGGGGAGCACGACGCGCGGCGCATCGAGCTCGACGCCGAGTCGGTGGAACGTGTCGCCGAGGTAGGTGCCGTCCGCGAGCCAGAGGTGGACGGTCCACGGACCCGTCGCGTCGCCGCCGTCGGGCACCGACCAGGCGAACTCGACGGGGTCGAGGTGCGTCGAGTCGTTCGCCGGCGCGAGGGGTGTGAGCGTCGTGGCGTGCGTGGTCGGGTGGGTCAGCTCTCCGACGAGCGAAGCATGAAGGGGCGACGGGGCGACATCGGGTTCGAACGCTGCGGCGACGCGGGGCAGCTCGCGCCCGAGCGCGACCGCGGCGAGGGCCAACGCGCCGCAGCAGCCGAGGGCCGTGCGCAGGTTCGGCGAGGGGAAGCGCCGCGCGAGTGCCACGAGACCGATGGCGACGAGGACGGCCAGGCCGCCGAGGCCCGGGAAGAGGTAGCGGCCCTGGGGCTGGACGAAGGTCGCGTTGTAGAGCGTGACCTGGAGCAGCACCAAGCCGAAGGCGGCGCAGGGGACGACGAGCGCCGAAGCGCGCAGGCGTCGGACTGCAGTTCGATCGTCGCTGTGACTTCCGGTGCGGTCGCCGGTGCGGTCGCGATCGCCGCTCCGGGTTCCACTTCCGCTCTCGGTCGCACTTCCACTCCGACCTCCACTCGGACTTCCACTGCCGCTGCGACTCCCGCTCCCGCTGCGGACGCCCCGTCGACCGCGAACGAAGGCGAGCGGAAGCGCGAGCAACCCGATCGACGCCGCGATCGCGAAGAGGAGGACCGTCGAGTCGAGCGGTTGCAGCGTGGACCAGCCCCAGTCACCGACGAGGCTGCGACCGAGGCGCGGGAAGAAGGTCTGGGAGAAGTCGAAGCCGGGCGGGCGCTCGCCGATGCCCCACAGGTAGAGCGACTCGAAGCCTTCGGGGATGCGGCTGAGGGCGTAGGAGCGTCGATGGGCCGCGGTGGCGAGGGGCTCGCCGTAGCGCACGAGGTTCTGGACGACGAAGGGCGCGAACAGGGCCAGGGCGACGGCGGCGGCGACCGCGCAGCGCACGAGCGTCGCGCCGCGCGCGGTGGAGCGGAGGACGAGGCGGACGGCGACGACGAGTGCGATCGGACCGAGGAACAGCGCGGTGAGCTTCGTCGCGAGCGCGGCGCCGAGGAGTGCGCCGAGTCCGATGGCTTCGCTCCAGCGCACGAGGTTCTGCGGTGCGGTCGAGTTCGTCGAGGCCGTCGGTGCCGTTGCTGCCGTTGGTGCCGTTGGTGCCGTCGGTGCCGTCGCGACGCGGTCGCTCGGGATCGGCCCGTTCGACGCCGTGCTCGAACGACACGGCTGGCGCATCCACAGTCGCGCGAGCAGCGCCAGCGCAGCGAAGCACAGCGTCGTACCCAGCGCACCGTTGTCGAGCACCGCGTGCGAGCCCTGCCACTGCGGGAGGCACGCGAGGAGGACGACGCTCGTGCTCGCGACGGCCGGGCGGTGGGGGACGAGGGCGCGCGCGGTGGTGAAGAGCAGGACGAGCGACAGCAGTCCGCAGATCACCGACACGCCGCGCAGCGCGCGGTAGGTGCGCACCTCCGCGGAGACGGGCGGCGCTTCGTCATGCCAGTGCACGTGCTTCGACGCGGTCGTACTCCCGTCCGCGCGCTGGCGCGTGGGCGCGATCGCCATCTGCGGCGCGGGTACGTCGCCGCCGAGCACGCGCGCGGTCGCGACGAGCGTCCAGTAGTAGAGCGCGGGGTGGTGGCCCATCGAGCCTTCGTGCCACGCGCTCGCGTCGGCCGTTGCGTTCGCGCTCGCCTCACCCGTCTCGCCGTGCAGCCAGGGGCGCTCGCCGCTGCTGGCGAGGTGGAACGCGTACTCGAGGTGCCCGGGTTCGTCGGGTCCTTCGTGGACGGGGAGCGCGAAGAGCGTCGCCGTCGCGCCAATCGCGAAGACGGCCAGGGCCAGGACCAGGACGAGTCGGTGGAGCGTCGGACGCTCGAGTTCGGCGTCGGCGTCTGCGTTGGTGACGGCGTCGGCGTGTGCGTCGGCGCGCGCGGGTGTCGTCGCGCTCGGGCTCACGACCGCAGCGCGTTGTTCGTCGCGCCGTTGGTCGCGCTGCTCGCCGTGCCGCGCCCGCCGTCGCGCGGCTCGGTGACCGCAGGGTCGCGCTCCGGACTCGCATCGCGCTCCGAACTCGCGTCGCGCCCCGGCCTCGCGTCGCTCCCCGGCCTCGCATCACGCTCCGCGCCCGCATCGCCGCGTCCCGCGCCTGCGCCGCGCTTGCGCGCCCACCCGAGCATCGACACGCCGAACGGCAACGAACGGCGCGTGACCCAGCCGCGCTCGCAGGCGAACGAGTGGTAGAGCACCGAGTCGAGGCCCAGGGGCAGCTTGACCGAGAGGTCGGAGCCGCCCTTCGCCACGCTGCGCGCGAGGAGCGGACGCATCGCCAGGCGCACGGCGGCGATCGGCGGGAAGAGCAGCGTGTTGAAGTAGGTCAGGTGCTGGATCTCGAGGCCCGCGGCGCGGACGCGCTCCGCGAGCTCGGCCTTCGCGTAGCGGCGCTTGTGGTGGCTGAGCACGTCCTGCCGTCCCCAGAGGAAACCGAACGCGGGCACGCTGAACAGGAACAGTCCGCCGGGCGCGAGCACGCGCTCGATCTGCGCCAGGGCGCCGGCGTCGTCGTCGATGTGCTCGAGGACGTCGAGCGCGCACACGAGGTCGAACGACGCGTCGGCGAACGGCGCGCGCGTCGCGTCGGCCAGGACGCAGTCGGGCGCTCCCGCCGCGAGGCAGCGTCCGAGCGACACCTGCGACAGGTCGAGCGCGGTGACGCGACCGCGCGCGCCGAGCACGGGCAGGTTCACACCGCTGCCCGGTCCCAGGTCGAGGATGCGCGGCGCCCTGCCGCCGGGCAGCTGCTCGTCGAGCACGCGGTCGAAGATCGACCGGCGCGCGCGGAACCACCAGTGGTCCTGGGCGAGATGTTCGTCGTGGACGACGTCCTGCACGATTCGGTCTCCTCGTTCCCCGTCAGGTGGTGTCGGCTTTCCGGTCGCGCACGATCGTGCGACCGCGACCGATGCCGAAGTGGATGAGCAGCCACATGCGCGCGACCGTCATGAGCGTGCGCGGGATGTGGCCGGGGTGCACCGTCGTGCGGCCCGCCGTACGCGGCAGGTGCCGAACGCCCATCTCCGTGCTGCGGAAGCCCAGCTTCGCCGTCCGCGCGACGAGCTCGGTGTCGATGAAAAAGTCCGTGCAGGCCACGTCCATGCGGTCGATGACTTCGCGTCGGAACAGCTTGAACGCGCAGTCCACGTCGCGGACCTTGACCCCGAAGAGGATCCGCACGAGGCGGTTGTAGACCCACGAGGTGAAGCAGCGGATGACCGAGTCGTAGCGGTAGACGCGGAAGCCGAACACGGCGTCGACGCCCTCCTCCTCGAGCAGCTCCACCGCCGGCTCGAGCTCGGTGATGTCGAACTGGCGGTCCGAGTCGGTGAAGAAGAGCAGGTCCGCGTCGGCGGCTCGGAAGCCGGCCACGATCGCGGCGCCGTAGCCGCGGTTCTTCTCGAAGTAGACGCCGCGCACCCGTCCGTCGTGCGCGCGCTCGAGGCCGCGGATCAGCGCCGCCGTCTCGTCGCGTGAGCCGTCGTCCACGCACACGACCTCGTAGCGCTCGAAGCAGCGCGGCAGGAACTCGAGACAGTCCTGCACCGCATCGACGATGCACTCCTGCTCGTTGTAGGCGGGCAGCACGATCGCCACCTTCTGCGCGAACTTCTCGCGACGCACCGGTCGCTGGGCCGCCCGCTCGCCGCCCGGGCCGCCGGCGCTACTGCCGACCGGACCGCTGCCGAGCGGGCGGGTGCCGTCGGCGCGCGCGAGCTCGCGCTGGGTCTCGCGCTCGGCCGCGTGCGCGCCGGAGCCGTCCCCGCGTTCGGCGGCGGAGCTCGAACCGGGATCGGGGGCGGCGCCGGGAGCGGGGAGGGGTCCGGGGGTGGGCATGGCACGGGCGGGCGCCCGCCGTGGACGGTCCCCGCGCGGGAAGTCTATCCCGCCGCAGCCGGTGCGCGCGGGCGCCGTACGGGCTCGACGGAGGGTCGCGGCGCGCGTCCCGGACGGCCGCCGCTCGATCGGCTCGTTCGATCCGTCCGCTCGATCGGGCAGCGTGATCGGTCGGGCCATCCGGCAGCGCGAACGGCCAGTGCGACCCGACAGCGTGAACGGGCAGCATGGCCGGACAGTGCGCCCGGACGATGCGCCCCGACGAAGCGCCCGGACAGCGCGACCGCGCGGCCAGATCCCGCGGCGGCGATCCCTCGGACCGCGAGCCGCGCGCGCGTCAGTCCCCGCCGAACTCGACCGACTCGACCTGCGTTCCCTCGGCGTCGAACCGCCGCCAGGTCCCGACCGGTCGACCGCGCTCGAACGCGCCCTCCTCGATCAGCGTCCCGTCCGGCAGGAAGCGCTTCCACGAGCCGTGCAGCTCGTCGTCCTCGTAGTGCCGCTCGAGCACGAGGTGCCCCGACTCCGCGTAGGTCAGCCAGCGGCCCTCGCGACGCCCGTCGGCGTACGGCATCTCGTGCCGCGTCTGCGCGTTCGGCCACCACACGACCCACGGATCGATCGGCTCGCTCTCCGCGTACCGCCGCACCGACCACAGCGCACCGGTGGGGTAGTGCGACACGCTGGTCTCCTGGTCGCCGCAGCCGCTCGCGGTCGTCAGCACGAGCAGCGCGAGCGCGATGCGGGTCGTTCGTCGGTCCATCACTTCCCTCCTTCGTCCGCGGCGCGCATCACAGCGCGCAGGGTCGTCGTGAACGCGCTGGGATCGAGCGACGCCGACGCAGCGCCGTCCTCGCCCGCTGCGCCGCGCGGAGCGTCGATCGCGAGCGCGCCGTCGGTCCCCGCGAGGTCCACGAGCGCGACGACCGCGTCGGCATCCTCTTCGAGCCCGTCGCGCACGAGGGCCAGCGCTTCGTCGAGCGCGGCGCGCGTCGCACCGTTCGGCGCGAACTCGAGGTGCAGCCAGGCGAAGCCCGTGTCCTCGAGCGGGCGGGGGATCTTGAGCCGCGTGAACTGCGCCGCGGCGAACGCAGCGCCGAGCGGACCGGTGTCCGCGTCGCTGTGCGCACGCAGCCACGCTTCGTCCAGGTGCAGGAAGCCCTGGAAGATGCCGCTGGCCTCCGCGAAGCGCTCGCCCGACACGAACGCACCGGTCTCGAAACCTTCCGCGGTCAGGACCTCGGCCAGCGTCGTCGCGCTCCCGGGAAGGCGCCCTTCGTCGCGCACCGTCGCGCCGACCGGCTCGCCGGTGAACAGTTCCGCGGCGCGTCGCCACGGATTCGCGGGCTCGGTCGCGCTGGACGGCAGGTGGTAGCTCGCAACGCGAGCGTCCGTCCGGCCCTCGGACAGCAGCACGCCCGGTCGCGGTGCGTCCGCGGGCCAGGGGTGCACCGTCACGACGACGGTCGTCGGTCCGGGCGGGGCCTCCACCACGCAGCTCGGAAGGAGCGCGAGCGCGAGGAGCGGCGAGAGCGTGCGCGCGTTCATAGGGCGGCACGATAGGCCGCTCGCCGCGCACATGCACCTGCGCGGCGACGAAGTCGTGCCGTCGCGACGCGCGCCGGATGCGAAGACCCCCGACCGCGCCACGGGGTGCGATCGGGGGCTGGCAATTTCCGAAACGGACGGTCGGCGCTGGGGCGGCGCCGGAGGATCTTCCGCTCCAACGATCGGTTTCGACCCGGCCCGAGCGGGCGCTGGAGGCGGGCGGCGCGCGGCGTCCCCGTCGCGGGAGCGGCGCGTCCCGCGACCCCGCGAGGGCTGTTCGTTCGCAGGCGCGCGGTCAGGCTGGCCGCCATGATCGAGCTGCTCTCGGACCCGAACGCCTGGATCGCGCTGCTCACCCTGACCGCGATCGAGATCGTGCTGGGCATCGACAACGTGGTCTTCATCGCGATCCTCGCGGGGCGGCTGCCGAAGGAGCAACAGGCGCGCGCGCGCTTCCTCGGCCTCGCCGCGGCGCTCGTCTCGCGCGTCGTCCTGCTGCTGTTGATCAGCGTCATCATCGCGCTGACCGAGCCCCTGTTCAGCGTGCTGGGCGTCGAGATCTCCGGGCGCGACCTCGTGCTGCTCGTCGGCGGCCTCTTCCTGCTCGGCAAGAGCACGGTCGAGATCCACGCCGAGGTCGAGGGCAAAGAACACGGACGCACGAACGCGAAGGCGGCGACCATGGGCGCCGTCGTGGCGCAGATCTTCGTGCTCGACGTGGTCTTCTCGCTCGACTCGGTCATCACGGCGATCGGACTCGCGGAGGAGGTGCCGATCATGATCGCCGCCATCGTCGTCGCGATGATCGTGATGATGGTCGCGGCCGGATCGATCAGCGGCTTCATCGAGCGCCACCCGACGCTGAAGGTGCTCGCGCTCAGCTTCTTGTTGATGATCGGCCTGATGCTCGTCGTCGAGGCGTTCGACGTGCACGTGTCGAAGGGCTACATCTACTTCGCGATGGCCTTCTCGCTGGCGGTCGAGCTCCTCAACATCAGGGCGCGTCTGCGCCGTCGCCGTCGCGAGGAAGCGGCCGAGGATCGAGCACCCGCTTGAGCTGATCGCGGGCCCACTCGAGCTCCTCGCGGCGGCGCTCGCGCAGGAGCGTGACGCGCTCGCGGCCGGCGACCTCGAGGCACAGGACGTCGTGCTGACGCTGGTGCAGCACGCCGAAGTCGTTCGTCACGCTCACGCCCTGCAAGCGATCCAGCGGCACCGCGACGCGGCGCGTTCCGAGCGGTCCGCGACGCTCGGCGAGCAGCGTGCCGTCGAGGACGCCGATCGTCGTCGTGCGACGCCCCAGGTCGAAGGCGTAGAGCGCGGTCAGCCCGACGAAGATCCACAGGCTGCCGATCGCGAAGGCGACGAGCACGAGCCCGCCGCTGTTCAGGAAGTTCGGGTCGTCGTCGCGGAGCTGTTCGATCGACGCCATGACGGTCGCCAGCGTGAGCGCGAGCGCCGGGAGGCCCGCGCCGACCGTTCGCACCGCCAGGCCGCGACTGCCGACCAGGACGCCGACCGGCTCGAAGGTCAGACGCAGCGCGCCATCCGTGTGCGTGACGCGCACGCCGGCGGGGGTGGAGCCGCGGGGCGAGGGGGGCATGGGCCGGAGCGTAGCCGCGCGCGACCCTGGGCCCGCGCTCGGTGCGCCGCGCGGCGTCCGGGACCGACCTGCCCGAGTCCCAGAACGACGCCTGAGTGGTTCGGGGCCTCAACGCGGCCGGCGAGCAGCGCCGAAGACCCGCTGACGACCCCCGACTCGATCATGCGGTTCACCCTCAGCGCCCCCACGCGGCTCTCGTCCCATCGCAGGTCGAACGCTTCCATCGAAGACGTCGTGGGCGCGACGAGCCCGACTCGTCGGGCTCCAGCGTCCGTCGACGGACGGTTCGACGCCCACGCGGCGGAGGACGGCGAACTCGAACGCATCGCCCCTGGTGATCTTGCACCCCCCGCCGGCCCGAGGGAGGGCGGCGTCACGACGGAGTCTGCCGCCGTTCGTGGCGTCGCCATCTCGGCCATCGCAGAGGCTTCGCGCGGGACGACGACTCGAACGTGTCCTGCGGAGCTTCGTGACGACGCTCGAGCTCGGACCGAAGCCGTGCCGCTGCGCTGCGTCGAGCTCGTAGCGGTCGTTCGAGGAGACGGGGGGTCCGATCCGTGCCCCGACTCGACGACCCCAGCGCGCTGCGACACCCGAGCAGGGTCGGACTTCGTGAGTGCGACCATCGGCTGCGCCGGGCGCGGCATCAGGTCGTGATCACGCGCATGGGACCGAGGGTCGAGGAGCCTTCGTTCACGAGATGGGCTTCGATCGAGGGGGGATTCCCGGCCGAGTCGCAGCGAGCGGTACGCGCTCACCGATCCCGCTTCGATTCCCCGGGGAGGGCGAAGCGGCAGGGTAACGCTCCGCGTCCCTGGACGTTCGTCGTGCCTGCCGGACACCGACCGACCGTCCATTCGGCATCGCGATCCGACTCAGATCGCGGGCGCCTCGACCGAATCGTCGACCGGAGGCCCGCGTGAACGACCAAGGCCCCCCCCGCGGCGTCGAACGCCGCTCCCAGGGTCTGCGCCGCGCGCCGATCAAGGTTCTCGTCGTCGACGACTCGCTCCTCGTTCGCAAGAGCTTCGAACGCATGCTCGCCGACGTGGACGACATCGAGATCGTCGCGACGGCCAAGGATCCCTACGACGCGCGCGAGAAGCTCGTCGAGGCGACGCCCGACGTGATGCTCCTGGACGTCGAGATGCCGCGCATGGACGGGCTCACCTTCCTCGGCAAGGTGATGCAGCACCGCCCGATGCCCGTCATCCTCGTCAGTTCCCTCGCGGAGGAGGGCGGCCGCGTCGCCATGCGCGCGCTCGAGCTCGGCGCGGTCGAGGTGATCTGCAAGCCGTCGTCGTCCGTCGGACTCCATGACGTCCGCGAGCGCGTGATCGAGGCGATCCGCGCCGCGCGCCGCTCGCGCATGTCGGCGGTCAAGCCGACGCTCGACTCGGTCGAGCCGGCGCTGCGCTCGCGGTTGAACCGGGCCTCCAGCGCCTACAAGCGCTCGATCATCGCGATCGGGGCCTCGACGGGCGGGACCGAGGCGACCAACCAGGTCCTGCGCTCGTTCGGACCGACCGATCCGGGCGTCCTCATCATCCAGCACATGGGCGCGCACTTCATGGCCGCCTACGCCGAGCGCCTCGACGCCACGCACGAGATCGAAGTGCGCATCGCCGCCGACGGCGATCGCATCGAACCCGGTGTCGCGCTCATGGCGCCCGGGGACAAGCACATGAGCGTGCAGAAGCGCGGGGGCGCCTACGTCATCCGCGTGATCGACGGCGACAAGGTCCACCACCAGCGCCCCGCGGTCGACGTGACCTTCAAGTCGCTCGCGCGCTGCGCCGGCGCGGACGCGGTCGGGGTCCTTCTGACGGGCATGGGGCGCGACGGCGCCGAGGGCCTGCTCGAGATGAAGCGCGCGGGCGCACGCACGCTGGCCCAGGATCAGGAAACCTGCGTGGTCTATGGGATGCCGCGTGTGGCGAACGAACTCGGTGCGGTCGATGAAGTCTGCGCCTTGCCCGATATAGGCGAACAAGCCCTGCGGCTCGCGACCCGCCGCTGAGCTCCCACATCTCACGCACACATGAAAGTTCTCATCGTCGACGACTCGAGCGTCATGCGGAAGATGGTCTCGCGCGGACTGCGCCAGGCCGGACTCAAGGTGGACGAGACCCTCGAAGCCGGCAACGGCGCCGAGGCTCTCAAGATCCTCAAGGAGCAGAAGGTCGACCTGATCATGCTCGACTGGAACATGCCGGTCATGAACGGCCTCGACTTCATCAAGGTCGCTCGACAGGCGAAGCTCAAGACGCCGATCGTCATGCTGACGACGGAAGGTGGCGACGAGCAGATCGCCCAAGCGATGGCGGCCGGTGCCACCGGCTACCTCACGAAGCCGTTCACCCCCGAGAAGCTCAAGTCGAAGCTCGATATCGTGCTCGACCAGGCCGCTTGACCACAGGAGGCCTCGTCATGTCGAACGAAATCGGACCCCAGCACCCGCTCGCCAGCTTCCTCGGCGCCGCGGTCGACGCGGTCCTCGAGGACTGGAACGTCCAGTTCTGCACGCAGTTCTCTGCGACCGCCCTGCCGAAGTTCGACCACGAGTCGATGGCGCCGCGCTGGGTGTGGGTGAAACTCAGCCTCGTCGGCTCGGACTTCAACGAGTTCTACGTCGCGGTCGACGAGCGCCTCATGCGCTGTCTCGTCGAAGCGATCGGCTTCGTCGAGATGCCCGCCGAGGGCTTCGACGAAGAAGGCCTCGACGCGGTGGGGGAGCTCGGGAACCTCATGGCCGGCGCGCTCAGCCGCGTCGTCTCCGACCGCCTGCCCGGCATGCGCGTCACGCAGCGCTCGGGTGAGATCACGGTCGAGACCTGCGACGCCGCCGGCCTCGCCCAGCGTCTCGTCAGCGCCGAGCTCGGTTCGCTCGCGACCTACTCGGTCGACTCGGGCACGGGCGACGTATGGACCTTCGCGGTGCACCTGCCGCAGGTCGCCATCCAGAGCATGGTCGCTTTCGCCATGGGCGGCGGGAACGGACCCGACGCGGCCGCGGAGAGCGAAGCAGCCTGACGCCGACGGCACGCACGCACGAGGAGGCGCCCGCTCGATCGAGCGGGCGCCTCCTCGTGCTTTCCGGCCGGCGAGCGCACGCGGCGCGCCCGCCTCGACGGCGCTCACGGCGCGTTCAGCGCCCGCGCGGCGTGAACACGAGGCGCCCGCGCGCGTCCTCGGACTCGTCCAGGTCGCTCGTCCGCGGCCGCACGAACTGGAGGCGCTCGAGCGACTTCCCGGCGTCGCGCGCGAACAACTCGCGCACCACCGACTCGAAGCGGCGCTCGGCGAGGCGCTGGGCCGCGGCGCGCAGACGCTTCTCGCGCGTGCGTTCGTCGGCGGGCACCGACAGCGCGTACAGCGTGTCGAGCGTGCGTTCGAGTTCGTCGAGCTCGGCGGCCTCGCCGCGCAGCTCGTCCGCGAGCGCGAGCGACTCCGTGTCCGCGCCCGTCGCGACGAGGCGGGCCAGGCGCTCGCGGCCGTAGGCCAGGCGCGCGACGATCTCGTCGCGCTCGACCTCGAGTCGACTGGCGAGGTCCGCCGACGCGGCGGGGTCGGGCACCGCGAAGGCGCGCGCGCGCTCGAGGTCGGTCGGCGAGAAGACGTGTCCGACGCGATAGACGACGGTGTCGTCCGCGGCGAGGACGCGCAGCACGTCGGTCAGCGCGGTCTGCGCCGCGTCGTCGAGGCGTGTCGCGCCCGCGTCGAACGCGAGCGTGACCGGATCGCCGGCGCCCTCCACCTCGTCGTCGCCGCCGAACGGGTCGAAGCCGACGATGTCGAGCAGTCCGCCGCCCAGGCGCAGCGGCGACGCGGCGAGCGCGTCGGTGATGAGCAGGACGAGCGCCTGCGTGCCCTGGCGGACGAGCTCGGTCGTACTGACGCCGCTGTCGTCGATCGTGAACGACAGGGGCACGACCTGCTCGCCGCGCTCGTTGCGCAGCACCCACAGGACCACGTCGAGCGGCGCCGGGAGGCGCAGGAAGCGCGAGATCGGTCCGTTCGCCGGCTCCTTCACCGACAGCGTCGTGAAGGTCGTGCGCGACTTGATGCGTTGCCCGTCGTTGCCCCGCAGGTCCACGCGCACGTCCGAGTCGACGACGCCGCCGCCGATCTCGACGCCGTTGTCCCCCGCGAGGCTCTCGAGTGCGAGCAGCTCGAAGCCGTACAGCTCCGTCCGCACCCAGCCCTCGAGCGTCTGCCCGGGCGCGATGTTGCCGGCGACGACGAGTTCGTCGAGCCAGCGGCGCTCGGAGCGCTTGCGTTCGCCGGACCCGGTCAGCTCGCGTGCGAGGCTCGAGAGGATGTCGGTCTCCTCGGGCTGCTCGGGCAGGTCGACCGCCGCGCCGCGCACCGACGCGCGGAACTGCACGGGGCGACGCAGCGGACCACCGAGCACGAGGTTGCGCGCGTCGAGGTCGAGCGTGTCGATCGGCAGACGCGTCGGCGGGTCGTGGCGGCGATCGGTGTACGCGAGGTCGAGCCCGGTCCAGGCGAGGTGGTCGATCGCGACGCCGGGGCCGCTCGGGGCGCTCCGGGAGCCGTCGTCCGCGGAGTCTTCGCTCGGCGTCGCGTCGTCGTTCGACTCCGCGCTCCCGTCGGCGTCGGCGTCGGCGTCCGCCCCGTCGTCCGCGCGACGCAGGCGCAGCCCCGCGATCGAGGTCGCGTCGGCCAACTCCTCGATCTCGACGCGCGCGTTCACGACCTCGACCTCGCCCAGGCGCAGCGGCACGCCGTCGCCGCCGAGCGAGCGCAGTTGCACGCGCGCCGACTCGAGCGCGAACCCGGGCTCGGCGTCCGGGCGCGGCACGAACGCCGCGTCGCGCACCTCCAGCGTCGCGTCGACGAGGCGGCGCAGGTCGAAGGCGACGGCCGAGGTGCGCGGCGCGTCGATCCGCGCGTCGAGGCTCAGGTTCAAGCGCCCGTCCTCGACGCCACCCTCGGCGAGCGTCGCGCCCAGGTCGGGCCACGCGCGCACCAGGCCGCGATCGGACACGCCCTCGACCGCGAGCGTCGCGGTCAACTCGACGCCGCCCTCGTCGGGGGTCGCCGTGAGCTCGAGCGCGACGCGTTCGACGCCGGGTTCGAGCGCGCCCTCGAGGCGCAGCGACAGCGGCGTCGTCTCGCCCTCGGGGTCGAACAGCACGGCCGGCGCGTCGCTCACGAGGCGCAGGCTCGCGCGCGTGCGATCACCGGTGGCCTCGTCGACGATCTCGAAGCGCGAGACCTCGACCACGAGCGTCCCGAGCGCCAGTCGTCCGGCCTCGGGCGCGCCGGGCGGCGCGTCGCCGGTCGTGTCGGCGTCGGTCCCCGTCTCGGATCCGTCGGTCGGCGTCGTCGCGACCGCGTCGGGTGCTGGGCTCGTATCGTCGGTCGCCGCGTCGCGCGCGGGCACCACGACCGCGCCGGCCACGACGAGCGCGCCGTCGGCGCGTCGCCGCGCGTCGATCTCGAGGCCGCGCACGACCGCGGTCTCGATGGTCGTGCCGCCGTCGGCGTCGGTGCGCGCGTCGAACTCGATCGTCGGCGCGCGCAGGGAGGTGTCGCCGTCGCCGAGCACGAGGTCGGCGACGGTGAGCCGTGTGCCGTCGTCACCGCTGGCGACGACGAGGTCCGCTCCGAAGGTGCCGTTCGAGAGCTCGAGCGCTTCGGCGCTCAGATCTTCCGCGCGCAGCGTGCCCTCGAGTTGGGTCCCGCTCGCGCGGCGCAGCGTGCCGTCGAACGAGAGCGCGCGCGCCGCGATGCGACCGTCGAGGTCGAACGACTCGATCGCCGCCGACACGCGTTCGCTCCCGTCCGCGCCGCGCACGGACGAGAAGGTGAGCCCGGCCTTCGCCGAGAGTCCCTCCTCCTCGGGCGCGGGGCGCAGGTCGGCGAGCGCGGTCTCGCGCAGCCCCGCGACCGACACGAGCGCCTCGAGCGTCGCGCCCTCCTCCGGCATGCCGACGACGCCCTCGAGCTCGACCGAGTCGACGAGCCCCGGCGCGGTCAGCGTCGCGAACACGCTCGCCGGCGCGCCGTCGCCGCGCGTGTCGAGACCGACCACGCGTGCGTCGAGGCGCAGCTCGGCGTCGATCACCTCGGGCTGCGACCCGTCCTCCGCGTTCGCCGGCGTGCGTCCGATGCGCAGCGGACCGAGCGTGGCGCGGCCGGGCGCCTCGCTGGCGAGTCGCGCGACGAGGCCTTGCAGCTTGACCCCGAGCACGCCGTCCTCGTCCTCGAACTCGAACTGCGAGACCTCGAGCGCCGTGCGCGGTCCGTCGACGAGCGTGAGCTCGGTCAGGCGTGTGATCGCGGCGCCTCCGATCGCGAGGCGTTCGACGACGAGCGACAGTTCGCAGCTCGCGCCGCTCGGTTCGAGGTCGGCGGCCGCCAGGTAGGGGCGCAGGCGCTCGAGCGTCAGGCCCGTGATCGTCGCGGTGGCGCCGCTGCCGCCCGCGTAACCGTCGCCCGCGTCACCGTCGTCGGCATCGCCGTCGCTCGCACCGAACCGGGCCTCGACGCGCGCCGACTCGAACACGCCCGGTGCACGCGCCGTGAGCGACGCGGTCGTTCCGCCCTCGGCCTCGAGGTCGAGCTCGAGCGCGTCGATCGCGAGCCCGGTGCGCAGTCCGTCCGCAGCGATGGCGCGGTCGACGAGCGCGAGCTCGGCGCCGGTGACGGCGACGCGCACGAGGCGGATCGGGCTCGGACCCGACGCGGTCGCGTCGTCGCTCGCGTCGTCCGCCGCGTCGCCGCTCGCCGGGTCGCCGGCGTCGGTCGCGCTCGCGTCGTCGGACGCCTCGCCGCCGCCGAGCACGAAGCCCGCCAGCACGAAGCGACCGTCCGCGGCGCGCTCGGCCTCGAGCGCGAGGCCGACGGTCTGGACCTCGATCGCGGTTCCGCGCGCGTCCGGTGTGAAGTTCGCGCGCACCGACGCCAGCTCGAGCCAGGTGTCGGGCGCGCGCACCTCGGCGTTCGCGCCGTTGCGCGGCGTGCCGCTCCCGCGGCCCACGCTCTGCCGCAGCTCGACCGAGCCCGCGAGCGCGTCCGGCCCTTCGAGCGCGAGATCGGCGAGCGCTTCGATGCGCAGGTCCTGCGCGCGCGCCGGCGGCTCGAGGCCGATGTCGGCCAGGTACGCGCGCGCCGCGCCGCCGTGCACGCCGGACAGGTCGAGGCGCAGCTCGCCGGCGAGCGCGGTCTCGGTGGTCGTCAGCGTCGCGTCGAGCGCGATCCGTTCGATCGCACCCGGCGCCGCGAACCGCAGGCGCGCGCGCGCCGGACCCGCGCCCGTGCCGAGGTCGGAGATCGCGAGGTCCAGCTCGGCGTCGAGCTCGACCGGCGGATCGGCGGCGGCGTCCTTCCACTCGAGCGAGACGCGCTGCACGCGAGCGGCGTGCACGGCGAAGGGCAGCGCGAGCGAGTCGAGCGGCGCGCGCTCGGTCGTCTCCTCCGCCTCGTCCTCGTCGGCGTCCTGCGGGTCCTTCCTCGGCGCGCCGTCGAACAGCGTGAGGCCGCCGTCGGGGCCGCGCTCGAGGCGCGCGTCCACGCCGTCGATCTCCGCGCGGCGCACGACGAGCGCGCCCGACACCAGCGCGCTCACATCCAGGTCGAGGTCCACCGTCTCGACGCGCAGCGCGCGGTCGCCGTCCTTCGACAGCTCGACGCCCCACAGCGCGACGCGCCCCGACGAGAGCGCGAAGTCGATCTCCTCGAAGCGCAGGTCGAGCCCCTGACCTTCCGCCCACGAGCGCGCGGCCGACTCGACGATGGTCGGCAACAGCGCGCGCGCGATCAGCGCGAGCACGACGACGAGGACGAGCGCGCGTCGCACCCAGCGCCATCGGCGGCGCGGTCGCCGCGCGGGGCCGGTCGCGTCGCCCGCGCGCGCAGCGTCGTTCTTCGCCGGGTCGTTCGTGGCCGGCGCGTTCTTCGCGGTCATCGGGTCGCTCCTTCTGCGGCCTGCGCGCGTCGCCACGCGTCGAGAGCGGCGCGACGCGCGGTGCGGTCGGCCAGGGGATCGAAGGCTTCGGGCCCGGTCGTCGCCGGACCCAGGCCGCGTTCGGTCAGCCAGCGCGACGCGCGCACGCGCACCGCGGGTCGTGGATCGGTGAGGAGCAGCTCGGTCTCGGCGACGAGCTTCTCCGCGAAGGTGCGCGGCCCCTTCGAGCGACGGACCGTGTCGCCGAGGAGCGCCGGTTCGGTGCCGAGCGGACCGAGGTGCACGCGCAGCACCGCGGCGAGGCTCGGGGCGTGCTGCCCGGCGTCGGCTTCGCGCGCCTGGTCGAGCAGAGCCGCGCGTTCGAGTGCCCACGACTGGTCGAAGCGATCCTTCGGGACGCTCTGGGAGGTCGCCGCGCGGACCCAGCGTTCGAGCGTGGCGTCGTCGGCGAACAGGACGAGGTCGGTGGCGAGCGGGCGGTTCGTGCTGCGCGCGAGCTCGACGAGCAACGCGCGGCGTCGGCTCGCGTCGTCGCGCGCGAGTCCGAGCAGCGGCTCGATCTCGGGCACGTCGTGCAGGTCGTCGAACGCGCGGCGCACGTCGGCGATCTCGCGCGCGTGCGCCAGGCCTTCCGCGCCTTCGGTGGGCGCGGGCTCGGCGGTGACGACGAGCACGAGCGCGCGCGCGCCGCTGGTGGGGACGCGCGCCCACAGGGAGCGACGACCGTTCGCGGCGGGGAGCGGCGCGACCTCGAGCCCGTCGCGGCCCTCGACGAGGTCGGTGCCTAGCGCACCGATCGCGGCGCGCTGGGACTCGTTCAGCTCGAGCCGCGGCACGCGCCCCGACGCCGCCAGCGCCGCGCCGAGAGCGCCGGAGGGCTCGGACCACAGCAGCAGTTCGATCGCTTCGCCGCCCTTGGCGCGCGGCGCGAGCGACCAGCCCGCGCCCGGTCCGAGCGGCACCTCGGCCTCGGCGCGCGGCGCGGCGTCGAGGTCGAGCGGCTCGGCGAGCCAACCCGCTTCGGCCCCGGCCGTGAAGCGCGGCGCGGGCTCGAGCGGGTCGCTGCCGGCGCGGGCGAAGATCCAGGCGGGCAGCTCCGGCTCCGGCAGCGCGTCGGGGTCGTCGACCTCGACGAGGCGCACGCGCGCGCGGAACTCGGGGGCGTCGGCGGCGGCCCCGGCGGCACGGGCGACCGGCGAGCCGCCGATCGGGCGCGTCTCGAGGCGCCACGCGGCGTCCACGCCCGCCCGGTCGGACACCGAGGGCGGCGGCGGCTCCGCGGGCCCGGTCAGCGACGGCAGGTAGCGGCAGCCGGGGAGCAGGAGGGCCGCGGCGAGGCCGGCGCGGGCGGCGGCGCGCCACGGACGGCGGGGAGGGTTCTGGTGGAACGGCGACATCGTGGTGCGGCCTCGTTCGGCGGCGCGACGCGCGGAGCGAGGGGCGGGGAGTTTCGCACGCGCGCCGCCCCTCACAACCCCGCGGGGCATCCCGCGTGCACGCGTCCCGCCTGGGCGCCCCCTCGCGCGGGGGGCTCAAGGGCCGTGGAGGCGGGCGTCGATCGATCGAGCGGAGGAGTCCCGACCCACTCAGCGTTCCCGTGACCGAACACGATCGACCCACCCCTGCCGCCCGACCCACGATCCTGCGCGTCGGCGAGCCCGTGAGCCCGCAGTTGCGACGCGCGCTCGAAGACCTCGGCTGCCGCTGGATCGAGGTCTCCGACCCGATCGCGGCGAGCCGCCTGCTCGACAGCGACAGCCCCGACGTGGACAGCGGTCCGGTGCTCGCGCTGGTGAGCGGAGCCGACGCTCTGCGCGGCTGCTTCGAGGGCCTGACCGCGCACGGCGGGAGCATGCACGCGGACGACCCCGTGACCGGCCTGCCCGGGCGCGAGCAGTTCCTCGACCGACTCGAGCAGGGCCTCGTGCACGCCGGGCGGCGCCGCCACCCGGTCGCGTGCCTGTGCATCGACTACGAGGACTTCGACGGTCTGACGAGCGGCTGGACCGAGGGTGAGATCAGCGAGTTCGTCGCGACGATGGCGGAGCGGCTGAAGAGCTGCCTGCGTGGCCGCGACGTGATCTGTCGTCTGCCCGAGGAGGCGCAGCAGGCGCGGCTCGGCAGCATGACGCCGCACACCTTCGGCGTCATCCTCGAGATCGAGCGCGAGCACGACGCATCCGTCGTCGGGCGCCGCATGCTCGACGCCGTGTCGGCGCCGTACAGCTACGGCGGCAAGGAGATGGACCCGCGCTTCTGCGTCGGCATCGCGGTCCATCCCGAGGACGCGATCACCGCGAACGAGCTGTGGGACGCGGCCGAGAAGGCGGCGGCGAGCGCGCGCGAGGAGGGCGGCGGCACGCTGCACTACTTCTCCAAGTCGATGAACGCGCGCGCGTTCCAGAAGGTCTCGATGGAGAAGGCGCTCGAGAAGGCGCTCGCCGAGGAGCAGTTCGAGGTCTTCTACCAGCCGAAGGTGCAGATCGCCGACGAGCGCATCGTCGGGATGGAGGCGCTCGTGCGCTGGCGCCATCCGGAGATGGGCCTCGTGTCGCCGGCGCAGTTCATCCCGGTGGCCGAGGAGACGGGCCTCATCGTCGACATCGGTCGTTGGGTGCTCGAGCGCTCCTGTCGCGACAGCAAGCGGTGGCAGGACGACGGCTTCGACCCGATCGTGATGGCGGTCAACCTGAGCCCGCGTCAGTTCCGCGATCCGAAGCTGCTCGAAGAGGTCCTCGAGACCGTCGAGCGCGTCGGCCTCGACCCGAAGTTCCTCGAGCTCGAGCTGACCGAGAGCATGCTGATGGAGAACGCCGACGAGGCGGTCAAGACGCTGCGCAAGCTCAAGGAGCGCGGCATCCAGATCTCCATCGACGACTTCGGCACCGGCTACTCGTCGCTCAGCTACCTGAAGAGCTTCCCGATCGACGCGCTGAAGATCGACCGCTCGTTCATCAACGAGGTCAACACGAACCCCGACGACGCGAGCATCGCGACCTCGATCATCCTGATGGGGCGCAGCCTGCGCCTGAAGGTGATCGCCGAGGGCGTCGAGACGCGCAACCAGCTCAGCTTCCTGCGCGTCATGCAGTGCGACCAGGTGCAGGGCTACCTGTTCAGCCCGCCGGTGCCCGAGCCGAAGGCGCGCGAGCTGCTGACCGAGCTGAGCGGCGGACGGAGCCGCGTGGCCTGACGGCCGCGTGGACGCGCGATGGTGCCGCCGCTGCGGTTGAGCTCGGTGGACGGGCGCACGCTCGCGGGCGCGCCGCCGTCTCGGGCGGTGCCTGCGACCTCGGTCGTGGAGCCGGTCGCCGAGCACGAGGCGTCCGCAGCGCACGCGCTGCTCGAGGTCCCGCGCATCTTCGCGCGACCGCTCGCGGAGTCGGACCTCGCGCCCGTTCCCGACGGTTGGCGCGCCGGGCCGCCGGACTTCGTCGGCCTCGGTCAGGGTAAGGCGGGAACGACCTGGTGGTACACGCTGCTCGAGCAGCACCCGCAGGTGGTCGCGAACCGCGCGCGCGAAAAGGAGCTGCACCACTTCAGCCACTTCGACCTGCGCGGTCCCGACGCGGGCGCGATCGACCTCTATCGCCGTGCGTTCGCGCGGCCCGACGGCGCGGTGTGCGGTGACTTCACCTGCACCTATCTGAGCCATCCGCTCGCGCTCGAGTACCTCTTCGACGCGGCGCCCGACGCGCGCTGCCTGGTGATGTTGCGTGACCCGGTCGAGCGCGCGGTGTCCGCGCTCGAGATGTGGCACCGCCGCCGCACCTACTTCTACGCGAACGAGGAGACGCCCGCGCGCAAGCACCTCGTCGACGCGATCTCGCTCTTCCCCGAAGCGCTCGCGTCGAGCCTCGTCTCCGACCTCCTGGCGCGCGCGTTCGAGCTGTTCGGGCGCGACAACGTGCTCGTGCTCCAGTTCGAGGCCGCCCGGCGCGCACCGCTGCCCGCCTTCCGGCGCACGCTCGAGCACCTCGGGATCGATCCTTCCTTCGAGCCGAAGGGCGCGCAGCGGCCGGTCAACGCCGCGTCGGACGCGCGCGTGTTCGAGCCGCCGACCGGCGAGGTGCGCGAGCGCCTCGTCGAGTTCTTCCGCCGCGACGCGGAGCGCACGCTCGAGCTGGTGGGGGACTTCGATCCCGCGCTGTGGGGACGCGAGTTCGCGCGTCGTACCGGGTGAACGACGCGCGTGGGAGCGAAGGCGGCGCGCTGCGCGAGGTCGGTGCGTGGACCGTGGCCGCCGTGCGCCGGGCCGGCTGGGCGCCGATCGTCGTGGTCGTCGTGCACGCCGTCTGCTCGAAGGTGTTCGAGCTCTACCGTCCCTATCCGCACCTCGATCTGCCGATGCACGCGGCGGGCGGGCTCGCGATCGGGTGGTTCTGTTGGTGCGCGACCGGCGTGCGTGAAGTGCGCCCGGTCCTCGGCGTGCTCACGCGCTTCGGGCGCGCGTTCGTCGCGTCGCTCGGCGTGCTGGCCGCGACGGTCGTGTGGGAGTTCGCCGAGTGGACGACCGACGGGCTGGGGTGGACGCGCGCGCAGGGCGGACAGCTCGACACGATGGTCGACATGACGCTCGGCGCACTGGGCGGCGCGCTCGCCGTCGCGCTCGGCGCGTGGCGCGGACGCGCGCGCGTCTCGAACGTCGGCGTCTAGAACATCGGCGTCGGCGCGCCCGAGCCGCCGTCGCCGCCCTTGGCGCCGCTGCCGCTCACGACCTTGGGTGTGCCGCCGTTCATCGCGTGGTACTGCTCGAGCTGGTCGGGCGTGAGGATCTGCTCGAGCTCGGCCTGGAGCGCGGCGGTGTCCGACGCCTTGAGCTCGCTCACGTCCTCGCCGTCGCTCCAGCGCCGCGCCCACTCCGCCTCGCGCTCGAAGTGCGTCAGGAGCGCGCCGCGCAGGGCGTCGGAGCTGCGGCGGTCGAGCCCGAGCTGGTCCTCGAACTTCATCATGCGCACCTCGAGCACCTCGAGGTCCGCTTCGCGCTGGGCCTCGAGCTTCTCCGCGACGATCGCGCGGCCGTCGAGGTCGCGCTCGTCGGCCTCGCTCCGGGCCTTCGAGTCCTTCCACATCCGTTCGTAGACGCTCTCGCTCGGTGCGCGGTCCGCCGCGTCGTCGAGCTCGAGCTCGCCGCGCAGCTGGTCGAGGCGCGCGTCGAGTTCCGCGCGCGTGACCGCGTCCACGAGCGGCGCGCGCTCGGTGTCGGCGCCGGCCGTCCCGAGCAGCTCGAGCCGGTCGCGCAGGTCGCGGTTCGCGGCCTCGAGGGCGTCGATCCGCGCGAGCAGCGCGGCGTCGGGACCGGGCGCCCCGGAGGCGACGCGGTCGGGTCCTGCGGTGGGCGCGGGCGGCGCGGTGAGCGCCACGCCGAGGGCGCCGAGCGCGACGACGAGGGCCGCGCCGGCCAGGGTGGTGGAGGCGTTCATCCATCCATGGTGCCACGCGACGCGAGGACGCCCGGTGCGACCGCCCGAATTCCGGTGCGTGCGGCGAGGTCGTGACACGGCCGGTCGCGGCGGGGGGGGGGGGCCGGCCGCCGCGCCCGACTCGACCCTCGAGTCCGGGTCCAGGCCCGACCGAGGATCGAGGAGGATCCGTGTCGTCCTCGCACTCGCCCCCCATGCGCCACTTCCTCCTGTTCGCCTGCGGCCTCGGACTGGCCGTGCTGCTGTCCTGCGCCTCGTCCGGTTCGTCCTCGAAGGGCAAGTTCCCGCCGAAGAGCTACGCCGGCCTCGAGCAGCGCACGAACGTTCGGCTGGGCGAGGAGTGGTTCCCCAGAGCCGTGGTCGCCCCGGGTTGGAAGCACGACCCCGACGCGGACCCGTTCCTCTCCGGTGACGACGACGAGGAGGACGCCGCGCGGAAGGGCGAACGCAAGGCCGCCATCAAGTACGTCGCCTACGCCGCACCGGGCGACGACGCGCTGCGCATCGGCGCGTGGCGCCACCGCCGGTGGTGGGTGGAGCCGGAATGGGAGGAGCTCACCGTCCTGCGCACCGACCTGGCCTTCGGGCGCGCGCCGGGCGCGTCGACCTTGACCCGTCTGCGGTTGAGCCCGCGCGGCGTCGTCGCGCGCGAGGAGACCGAGATCCGGCGCTTCGAATGGGCGCCGTACGGGGACAAGCGCAATCCCTACCAGGACAGGCGCATCGCCATCCTGTCCGACGGCTCGCCCGCCGACATCGCGCTCCTCGACGAGCGCTTCGAAGAGGTCGCCCGCATCGAACGGGCGCGCCCCGACAAGGTGGTGCGATTGGCCTGCGGCTACCTCGTCGCGTACCAGCAGGGCGACGCGTGGTACCGCAACGTCGTCAGCCTGACAGGCGAGCCCCTGCGGGAGCCCTTCCCCTACGAACGGCTCTCCTGGTACCCGCCGCCGCCCATCGAGCAGCAGGCCGACCGGTCCACCTCCTACCCGTCCGTCTTCATGCTGCCGGTCGATGTTCCCGATGCGCTGCGCGACGAGGTGCGCGAGCGGCTCGACGCCAATGTCGCGTGGCCCGTCTCGACGTCGTCCGCGACGTACCTCGCCAAGCCCGACGACTGCGTCGGCGCCGCGCGCATCAGCGGGCGCACGTGGGCCGTCTGGTGGCGGACGCCCGAGGGCGTGCGTCTGGCGTTCTCCGACGCCGGCAACCCGGACGTCGAGGACATCAGCGCCTCGCGCGAGCGCGCCCAATGGGTGGACTGGAAGGTGATGTGGTACCAGCTCACGCCCCACAGCTCCGACAGCTGGATCCTGGCCGTCGCCGAGGAGGACGAGTCGGGCGTTCGCAGGTGGCGCGCCTTCCACGACGCCGAGTGCGAGGTGCCGACCTTCCTGGGCTTCGAGCCGCGCGACTCCGCCGGCGCGCTCGAAAGCTCCTTCGTGATGGCCCAGGTCACGGCTTGGGAGGACGAGGTGCGCATCGACGTCCAACGCGCCGAGATGCAGCGCCGTCGCGAGGAGGCCGAACGCATCGCCGCCGAGGAGCTGGCCGCGCTCATCGCCGCCAACGAGGCCGAGGAGGCGGCTCGCCTGGCCAACACCATCTGGACGAAGGACTGTCCGACCTGCGACGGCAAGGGCTATCTGGTGTCGACCCGCGCGATCACGACGCACTACAGCCCTACGGTGACCTACCGCAACGGCCTGCGCATCACCGAACGAACCTCGAGGACCTCGACCCACCCCCATTACGACGGGATCTGCGGTACGTGCGGTGGGGCGGGGTGGATCGAGACGGCGCCGCCGAAGTAGGCGCGGTCCCGCGCTGATCCACGGCGTCGCTCCCGAAGGGTCGCCGATCGTCCGGACCCGTCAGTCGGCGCCGGCTGCCGTCTCGACGAGCGAGCGCGCCTTCTCGCGCGCGCCGTGCACGAGCAGCACGAGCACGTCGCCCGGACGCACCCAGTCGAGCGCGACCTGCACCGCGTCGAGCTCGTCGCCGGCCTGCACGATGCGCTCGGGCGGTGCGCCGCTCGCGAGCAGCTCACGTGTGATCATCGCCGGCACCTCGCCCGGTTCGCGGCCGCGCCGGTAGCTCGTCAGCTCCTTCACGAACACCCGGTCGGGCTCGACCTTCCAGGTCTCCTGGGCGAGTCCGCGGATGGAGTCGTCGTCGCGATCGCCGGCCTGGCCGACGAGGACGCCGAGGCGCTCCGGCCGCAGCGCGCGCGCGGTCTCGAGGATCGCGGCGAAGCCGTGCGGGTTGTGCGCGAAATCGACCAGCACCTCCGCGCCGTTCACGCGGAAGCGCTCGAGGCGGCCGGGGTTGTCGTCGATGTCGCGGCCGAACGAACGCAGCGTGCCGACGATCGAGGCCTCGTCGATGCCGAGCTCGCGCGCGAGCGCGGCGGCGGCCAGCGCGTTCGCCAGGTTGTGTCGCGCCGCGCCGCCCAGCGCGACGGCGACCTCGTCGACGCGGCACAGGACCTGCGCTTCGGCACCCTGCGCGAGCACGAGTTCGCCGTCGACGACGAGCGCTGCGCGCCCGCCGCGCTCCAGGTGCTCGCTCACGTTCGCCGCGCACGGATCGAGCGTGAACCAGACCACTTCGACCTCGCCCTTCTCGACGAGTTCGCGGCCGCGCGCCGCCACGTGCGGGTCGTCGGCGTTGAGCACCGCGACCGGCGCCACCGTCGTGACGACGAACTTGCCGACGGCGAGCGCGTCGATGGAGCCGACGCCCCACTCGCCGAGGTGGTCGGCGGCCACGTTGAGGACGCAGGCCACGTCGGCGCGCTCGAGGGCCAGGCCGCGCCGCAGCATGCCGCCGCGCGCGGTCTCGAGCAGGCCGATCGTCGTGCGCGTGTCGCGCAGCACGAAGCGTGCGCCGCCCGGACCCGACCAGTCGCCGCGATCGAGCACCTCGTCGCCCACGCGCACCCAGTCGGTGGAGGAGAAGCCGGGGACGTGGCCGGCGGCCGTCGCCATCGCGGCGAGCAGGCGCACCGTCGTCGTCTTGCCGTTCGTGCCGGTGACGAGCGCGGTCGGTACATCGTGGACGGCGTTCCAGTCGACGGCGTCCGGCGCGGGGAGCGCGCCGACCTCGAAGGTGCGCGAGCCCGTCCCGAGTCCGACCGAGACGCGATCGTCGTCCCACAGGAACGCGACGCCGTGTTCGCGTGCGGCGCGCTCGAGCGCCAGTCGTTCCGGCTCGCGCTCCTCCTCGATCAGCGCGCGCAGCCGCGCCGCGTCGTCCTCGAGCGATCCTGGCTCCTCGCCGGCGAGGCGCCGCCGCGCGCGCTCGAACGCGCACTCGTTGACCTCGGTCGCCGCGTAGAGTGCGTCGATAGGCGCGTCGAAGGCGAGGCTCGCGCCGCCCTCGATCACCCGCGTCGCGAGCTCGCTGTCGCCCCAGTCGAGGGCGTCGAGCAGCGCGCGGACCTCCGCGCTCCACGCCGCGACGACCGCGTCCTCGCGCCCGGGGTCGATCCGGGCGTCGAGCACGGCTCCCGGACGATCCCAGAGGATGTTGGGGCCGGTCAGTCGGCGCGAGTCGAGCTGCTCCACCAAGACGCCGTCAGTCCTCGAGCTCTTCCGTGCGCGCCAGGCGCACGCCGCGCTCGTCGCGAATGATCTGCTCGTGCGGCTGCAGCGTGACCTCGGGCAGGCCGCCGAGCGAGACGCGCGGCGCCATCGTCCTCGCGGGCGCGACGCCGGCCTCGTCGCCGGGCTCGAACTCGGTGATCTGCGTCCAGCAGCGCTCGATGTCGTCGCCGAACGCGAGCACGAGGTCGCCGGCCTCGGCGCTGCGCAGCGCGTGGTCGAGCGCAGCGGGCTCCTCGGGGATCACCGCGATCGCGTCGGCGTCGACGCCGGCGTCGAGCAGCGACTTGCGCAGGATGTTCGGGACCTCGTCGCCGTCGCGGCCGCGCAGGTTGTCGTCGCGGCGGCAGACGTAGTGGTCGAAGTGACCGGCGCACAGGCGCGCGATCTCCTGGATGTCCTCGTCGCGGCGATCGCCTGGCCCGGCCAGCACGACCAGACGCTTGCCGTCCACGTCGAGGCGCGTGGTCAGGTCGACCATCGCCTTCACCGCCGCGGGGTTGTGGCCGTAGTCGAGGATGACCTTGAAGGGGTGCTGCTCGTAGATGTTCATTCGGCCCGGCGCCTGCACGAAGGTCGTGTCGAAGGTCTGCAGGCCGAGGCGGATCTCGTCGAGGCTGACGCCCATCGCGAAGGTGATCGCGGTGGCGAACATCGCGTTCTGCACGTTGTGCATCGCGCGGCCCTCGAGCGTGGCCGGGATCGCGTGCGTGAACAGCACCGGGATGTGCGAGCCCCCGTCGTAGATCGTGATCATGTGGCCGGCCATGCCCTCCTCGAGCACGACCGCGCGTCCGCTCGCCAGGATGTGCTCGCGCACGATCGCGTGCTCGGGATTCATCGTCACGTAGCACACGTGCTCGGCCTGCGTGTAGTCGGCCATGCGCAGGCAGTGCTCGTCGTCGGCGTTCAGCACAGCCGTGTCGCGCGCGATCTCGACGACCGTGCGCTTGATCTCGGCGAGCTGCTCGAGCGTGTCGATGCCCTTGAGGCCGAGGTGGTCGGCCTGGATGTTGAGGCAAGCGCCGACGTTGCAGCGCTTGTAGCCGATGCCGCGGCGCAGCATCCCGCCGCGCGCGGTCTCGAGCACGGCGACCTCGACCGAGGGGTCGCGCAGCACCATGCGCGCGGCCTGCGGTCCGGTCATGTCGCCCTCGACGGTCTTGTGCCCGTCGATGTAGACGGCGTCGGTCGTGGTCAGGCCGACGACCTTGCCGGTCATCTTCAGGATGTGCGCGGTCATGCGGCTCGTCGTGGTCTTGCCGTTCGTGCCCGTGATCGAAGCGATCGGGATGCGCGCGGGTTGACCGGGAGGGAACAGCATGTCGATCACCGGGCCGGCCACGTCCCGCGGCGTGCCCTCGGACGGCGCGACGTGCATCCGGAAACCCGGCGCAGCATTGACCTCGCAGATCGCGCCGCCGGTCTCGCGGTACGACAGGCCGATGTCCGTGGTCAGGAAGTCGACGCCGCCGACGTCGAGGCCGACGGCCTTGATCGCGCGGATCGCCATCGCGCGGTTGTCCGGGTGGATCACGTCGGTGACGTCGATCGCGGTGCCGCCCGTCGACAGGTTCGCGGTCGAGCGCAGGAAGACGACCTCGTCCTTCGCGGGCACGGACTCGGGCGTGTAGCCCTTCTGCTCGAGCAGGCGCAGCGCTTGGTGGTCGAGCTCGAGGCGCGTGAGCACCTTCTCGTGCCCGATGCCGCGGCGCGGGTCGGTGTTCGTGACCTCGACGAGCTGTTCGACCGTGTGCTCGCCGTCGCCGACGACGTGTCCAGGCACGCGCTTGCTCGCGGCGATGAGCGCGCCGTTCACGACCAGGAGCCGGTGGTCGAGCCCGCTGATGAAGCTCTCGACCAGGACGGTGCGCGAGTGCTCGCGTGCGTGCTCGAACGCGGTCCGAACCTCGTCCTTCGACTTCAGGTGGATCGACACGCCGCGGCCGTGGTTCGCGTTCAGCGGCTTGACGACGACGGGGAAGCCGATGCGCTCGGCTTGATCGGCGGCCTCGTCGGCGTCGTAGACCATCGCCTGACGCGCGACGGGCAGGCCGAGGTCGCCGAGCAGCTTGTTCGTCTCCTCCTTGTCGGAGGCGATGTCGACGGCGATGTGGCGCGTCTCGCTCGTGATCGTGGCCTGGATGCGCTTGCCGTACACGCCGTGCCCGAGCTGGACGAGGCTGTACTTGTTGAGGCGCAGCCACGGCACGTCGCGCGCCTCCGCCGCGTGCACGAGCGCCGCGGTCGAGGGGCCGAGCGCACGGCGCTGCGCGAAGCGGATGAAGCGGTCGCGCAGTTCGTCCCAGTCGAGGTCCGCCTCGCCGCCGAGGCGCTCGCGCAGGTCCTCGGGCAACAGACTCAGCAGCAAGCGGATCGCGAGGCGCCCGGCCGCCAGTCCGACCTCCTCCTGCTCGTAGGTGTAGACCACGTCGTACTCGCCCGGCGTACCCGTGCCGCGCGTGCGGCCAAAGGTCACGTTGGCGCCGGCGATGTTCTGCAGCTCGAGCGCCACGTGCTCGAGGACGTGCCCCATCCAGGTCCCCTCGTCCTCGACGAGGCGCCGCAGGAAGCCACCCGGCTCGCCGTACGAGCAGCCGTGCTCGGCCAGCGAGGGCAGCGCCGCCCGGAGTCCGCTCGTGAAGCCCTCGCCGAGCTTCGCCGACGGCCATTCCTCGAGCTCGCCGAGCTGGACCGTCAGGCGGATGACCGGGAAGAGGGCGTAGTGGTTGGGCCCGATGTAGACGTTGCGTCCGACGACCTTCATGTCAGCTCTTGACCGGTGTCTGCTCGGCGGCGCGCGCGCTGCGAGTCGTGATGTCGTAGCGCCCGCCCTCGACGAGGACGTGCAGGCGAATGTTGATGACCGACACGGGGTCGTGGCGGTTGGCGGAGTCCATGGAGCTGAACTCCATCTCGCTCGGGTCGACGACCGTGATCGCGCCGCTGCCCACGACCTCGATCGTGTCGTCGGGCGCGATGAAGGCCGCCGTGTCCTCGTCGAGTCCGATCCCGATGGGGCGCGGGTTGTACGCCAGCGAGGTCAACAGGCGTCCGAGACGGTCGCGCTGCCGGAAGTGCTGGTCGATGATCACGTTCCGCGTCAGGCCGAGGCCGGGCGCGAGCTGCACCATGTCGCTGCGCGGCGTCGAGCCCTCGTCGCCGTACGCGATCATGTGCTCGGCCATGATCGACGCGCCGGCCGAGGTGCCGCCCACGTGGAGCGAGCCGTCGGCGTTGCGGTCGCGCAGCATGTCGGCGACCGGCGTGCCGCCGATCGTGGTCGAGATGCGCAGCTGGTTGCCGCCCGTCATGAAGACGCCGGTGGCCGACTCGAGCTTGCGCAGCCAGTCGTCGCGCCGGCAGTGCTCGCGCTCCTCGAACGGCAGGGTGAAGACCTCGCCGACGCCGATCTCACCGAAGATCGACTCGTAGCGCGGGCCGGTCTCCGGCAGGCGCGACGCCGTCGGGATCACCGCGATGCGCGCGTCGTCACCGCCGCAGACGGCGGCGAAGCGGGAGAGGATCGTGGGGACGCGGAACTTCTCTTCCGCGCCGCCGATGGGGACGATGTAGCCGCGGTCCTTCTGGGACGCGGACTGGGTGGGGGCGCTCACGCGTGGGCTGACTGCTGATGGGGGGTCGCGAGGAGTCGCGCGCCCCACCGCGGTCGCCCGCAGGCGTCGAGGGGAGTGGTGGCCGACGGGGATCGGCCCGAGCCGGACGCCGGTGGAGCGCGATCCGCGATCATCGCGGCCCGCGGTCGGCTTGGCAAGCGGAGCTGCGTCGAACGCGGCGTCAGGCCGCCGTGCGCAGCTTCAGCTCCACGCCTTCGAGCGAACCGGGGTCCAGCTCGAGCCGGACGACCGCACCCGCGCCGTCGCCGGCCCGCACGTCGAGCGAGCTGCCGTGCAGACGGGAGAGCTGGCGGGCGAGCGGCAGGTAGAGCCGCGGCGAGACCCGGCCGGTCGTCGACTCGTCGAAGGGCTCGAACAGTGCCTGCTGCTGCGACGGCGTGAGCCGCACCGTCGGCAGGTGGATCTCGAGCACCAGGCTGTCGTGGTGCAGCGAACCCTCGCGTTCGAGCGAGAGGACCGCTTCGATCGTGGGCGTCGCGCCGTCGCTGTTGGCGACCGCGAGATCGATCGACCCGCGCACGAGGTTCTCGAACAGCGAGCGCAGGCGCTCCGGGTCGCCGACGACCGTCTCGGGCAGGACGCTGCGCTGCTTCACGACGAACGAGGTCCCGCACAGCTCGGCGTGGCGTGCTGCGATCTGCTCCACGGTCGCGAGGACGCCGAAGAAGTCGACGGCGTCGCGCTCGAGTCGTGCTTCGCCCGCCTCGAGGTCGGTGAGGTCGACGATCTGGTCGATCAGGTCGGCGAGGTCGCCGGCCTTCGGCGCGATGCTGCGGACGATGCTCGCGAGCTGCGGGTCCGCGGACACGAACTGGAGGCTCTGGTCGAGCGAGTCGGCGAGCGAGTGCGCGGGCTCGCCGAGCGCAGTACCGGCACGCTTGATGAACTCACGCTGCGACTGGCTGTAGGCCTCGGCCATCGCCTTGTCCGACGCGAGCGCGCGGTTGACGGTCTCGAGCGACGCGGTGTACGCCTGGATCTGCTCGAGGTGGCGGCGTTCGCGTTCGTGCGCGTTGCGCTTCGCGGTCAGTGCGAGCGCCATCTGCTGCACCTCGACGGCGTCGAACGGCTTCTTCAGGATCAAGAGTTGGTCGCTGCGACCGAGCTGATCGAGGATCTCGTCGTAGGAGTAGTCGCTGAACGCCGTGCAGACGACGACCTGCAGGTCGGGGTCGACCTTCCACAGCTCGGCGATCGTCTTGATCCCGTCCCAGCCCGGAGGCATGCGGACGTCGACGAACGCCATGGCGAAGGGCTCGCGCTTCCCCTCGGCCTCCTGGACGAGCGCGAGCGCCTCCTGGCCCTGCAGCGCGCTCCGGATCTCGTAGGCCTGTACCGGCGCGGACGCGGTCGACTCGTCCGCGGCGTCCGACACGTCCACCGCGTCGTCGCCGAAGAAGTCGTCGCTCAACGCGTCCAGCTCGGTCGCGGCCTCACCGCCGCCGCCTCCCGCGCCGGTCAGGATCTTCTTGAAGTCCTCGTGGATCGACGGGTTGTCGTCCACCAGGAGGATCCGCAGGTTGTCGTCGTTCGAGGGTCCCATGGTTCGTCAGGCGGCTCGCGCCGCTCGGTCGGGGAGTGGCAGCTCCAACACGAAGCGAGCGCCGGTGCCGGGGCCGTCGCTCTCCGCGTACAGGCGGCCCTGCATCTCGACCGCCGCGTTGGCGGCGGAGTGCAAGCCGAAGCCGTGTCCGGTCTTCTTGGTCGTGAAGCCGTGTCCGAAGATCTTGGCGAGGTTCTCCTTCGAGATGCCCATTCCGTTGTCGGCGACCGAGATCAGCGCCTTGTCGCCCTCGATCGTCGACTCGACCGTGAGCTTGGGCGGGCGCTCGTCGGCGTTCTCCTGCATCGCCTGGCGCGCGTTCTGCACCAGGTTGACGAGGATCTCGAGGAGCTTGTTCGGGTCGAGCTCGAGCTCGGGGAGCTGGCCGAAGTCGCGCTCGATGTCGATCTCGGTGCGCAGGCTGCCGGCGCTCTTGGTGAGCTCCAGCGCCTTGTCCACGACGGCGTGCACGTCGGTGGACTCCTTCAGCGTGCTGCTGATCGCGTAGGCCTGCTGCGACGCGACGAGCTCGGCGATGTGGGCGATGCCCTCCATGACCTTGCTCTGCTCCTCGCGCAGACTCGTGTTCTCCTCGACGAGCTGTGTCCGCATCGCTTTGAGGAAGGGCACGAGCTTGGCGCCGCGCGGGTCCTCGCGCACGAAGGTGTCGAGGTCGGCCTCGCGCTCGGCGAGCAGGTCGACGAGCTTCTCGAGCTGGCCGAGGCGCGTCTTGCGGATCGTCTCGTCGACGAGTTGCGAACCGATGCTCACGCTGTTCAGCACGTTGCCGACGTTGTGCAGGATGCCGGTGGCGATCTCGCTCATGCCCGCGCTGTGCGCGGCCTTGACGACCGCGGCACGCGACTCGGCGAGCTTGTCCATCATCGCGTCGAACTCGCGCGCGAGCGTTCCGAGCTCGTCGTCGCGGTCGCTCTCGAGGCGCGCGGTGGTCCGGTCGTCCTCGCCGATGAGCTTGGCGTGGTCGGTGACGGTCGCCACGGGCTTCAGCACGAGGCGGTCGAGGAGCAGGACGAGTCCGAGCAGGAGCAGCAGGCCGGCGGCGAGCGTGCTCAACAGCGCGTAGCGGATCGTCGCGACGCCCTCGGCGTGGATCGGGCGCGGCACCGTGGTCTCGATCGCGAGGAGCGGAACCTGCTGGTAGTCGTTGAGCACCGCGTAGCTGACCATCGCGTCGTCGCCGACGACGCGCGTCACCGGTCGGACGCTCGAGGTCGCTTCGTCGAGCAGGTCCTGCTCGAGCGCGGTGTTCGCGCGCCAGAGCGGGTGGGCCGCGAGCGTCGTCCCGAGGCGCTCACCGAGCGAGGTGAGGAGGCGCTCGTCGAAGAAGCGTCCGAGCAGCACGCGGCCGACCGACGCACCCTCGTCGTCGCCGACCAGCTCGGCCGCGACGAAGATCGGGCGGTCGTTCGCGACGGTGAAGCCCGCCGGCGAGCTGTCGCGGAAGGTCTCGCCCGCGACGGTGCGCTGCGTGAAGTTCATCCACGCGCTGAACGGGTCGATCCGTCCCGAAGGGAGCGTGTCGAGCGAGGTCGGAACGGGTTCCGCGCCGCTGCGATCGAGCGCGAGGTAGTCGATGACCGTTCCGTCCGGCCGCGCGAGGCAGACGAAGTCGTAGGTGTCGCCGAGGATCTCGCGCGTGTCGACCGGCGGGGCCGTCGGGTCGAGGAAGCGCGCGCGCACGTCGTCGCGCCAGGCGAGCTCGCCCGCCCGCGTCTCGAGGTGGAACGACTCGGCCTCGATCAGCTCGAGGTTGCGCTCCATGTTCGCGATCGCCTGGTCGCGGTCCAGCTGCTCGAAGCGCGGCTGGAGCACGCGGCGCTGCAGCATGTGATCGACGCCCACGTAGGTCGCGACCACGGCCAGCAGCACCAGGACGATGCGAGTGCGCAGGCTCATCGCTCAGGCGGCGCGCCGCTCCTCGTGCTGTTCGGTCGAAGGTGCCTCGTCGGCCGTGGCGTCGTCCTTCGCGGCCTCTTCGGCGTTGCGCGCGCGTTTCTCGGCGCCCAGCGCGTCGACCAGCGCGCACAGCTCGACGAGGTCGTCGCCGTCGCGGAGCCGGCACGGCCCCGGGTCCTCGCCGCGCAGCACCTGGCCGATCCAGGTCTCGAAGCGGTACACGGGCCCGACGAAGCGCAGCACGATCGAGGTGCCGATGGCGAGCACGAGCGGCAGCAGCATCGCGACGCTCGCGACGAGGCCGACGATCAGCTGCGACGACAGCTCCTCGATCACGGCGGCGTCCGCGCTCCGCATGTGCAGGGACGCTTCGCCGACGGCGCGGTAGAAGAGCAGGAACTGCAGCCCGAGGGCGAGCAGGCCGACGCTGCCGAACGCCGCCATCAGGCGCAGCTGCAGCGCCGGGCGCAGGAGGCGGAACCTCCGCCTGCGGTAGGTGGGCTTCATGGGGACGGTGAAGAGGGGATCGGACCGGGCGGGTCCATTTCTTGAGCGCGCCGGGCCGAGTTCCCCGGGGGGATCAGAGCAGCAGCGCCAGGCGCCAGTCGGCGCCCTCGGGACCGGCGTCGAGGCCGGTCAGCGTGCGCAGGGCCCGCCAGGCGATGCCCTGGACGCGCGCGCTCTTGGAGGTCTCGAGGAGGTCGACGAGGCGCCGCGGGGTGCCGTGCCAGCGCAGCTCGCGCAGGCACAGCACGGCGAGGTCGACCACCTCGTCGTCGGACCGTTCGAAGGTCCCGACGAGGGCGTCGACCAGTTCGGCGCGCCGCATGCGCTGCCGCGCGATCTCGAGGATCAGCTCGATCGCGGTCTCGCCGTCGCTCCAGCGCAGCTCGTCGGCGAGCGTGTCGCCGTGCTTCTCCCACCACGCGGTCGAGCGCTCGTACCAGCGCTCCCACAGCTCGACCTCCTGCCCGAACGGCAGCCCGGTCAGCGTCTTCAAGCCATAGGCCGCGGCCACGCGGATGCGCGGCTCGGACTGGGTCAGGAAGGCGATGAGCTGTTCGACGATCGTGTCGTCGCCCAGGCGCGCGGCAGCCATCACGGCCTGTTCGGCGATGTCGGTCTCGGCGGAGAGCATGCGCCGCCGCAGCACCGCGAGCTGGCCGTCGTCGACGCGGTACACGAAGTCGTCCGCCACGATCGCGAGGGCCGACAGGAGTGCGGTCTCGCCGATGCGCCGCTCGAGGCCGCGCCACACGAAGTCGAGGTCGTCCGCGTCCAGGCCGACGCGCGCCAGGTCGCGGGCGACGAGTCCGATCCAGTTCGCGGGCAGGTTCTCGATGCGGGTACCGAGCGCGCCCGACAGCCGCTTGTCGCGGCGCTGGATCTCGCGCAGGGTCGAGAGCGCGAGATCGCTCGCGTCGCCGCGGCCGGGGCGCGGGATCGCCAGCTCGTGGAGCAGTTCCACCAGCTGGTCGGCCTGGTCGGCCGAGCCGATGCGGCGCAACAGGTGCAGCGCGGCGGCGGCGACGCGCGGCGGATCGTCGCCGGCGAGTTCGGTCGTGATCACGCTCTGCTGCGAGCTGCGATCGATGCGCTCGGCGGCGCGTTCGATGCGCAGCCAGGCCGCGTCGTCGAACGGCGTCGCGCTCGCCTCCTCGGTGCGGTGCCACGCGATGACGAGGCGCGCGAGATCGGCGCCGAGCGTCGCGAGCCGTTCGACCGCGTCGTCGTCGGGCACGCTCGGGTCGAGGGCCGTGAGCAGCGCGTCGAAGCGCGACTCCTCGTCCTCTTGGACCGTGGACGGCGGCGCGAGGGCCGTCGCGAGGGTGGACGCGACGACCGCGGCGCGACCCGGGGCCACCTGGGCACCGAGCGCGACGAGGACGAGGCTGAGCAGCTGGGGGGCCATGCTCACGAGCGGTCAGGGGAACAGGCTGATCAGGGCGGCGAGCAGGCGTTTGCTCGCCGCGGGCAGCGGCGCCCTCGGACCGTTCGTCCACAGCTCCTCGCGCAGCGCCGGACTGGCCAGCGCGGTGCGGAACGGCTCGATGAGGTCACCGTCCGTGTGCACCGACTGGACCACGTTGGCCGGGATGTTCCCGGTCTCCAGCGCCGCGGCCCAGCGATCGGCCGAACCGCCCGAGTCGCCGATGGCCTCGAGCATCGCGTTGTAGGCGCGCTTGAAGCGCATCACCGATGCGTCGTCGGAGTCCTCGGTCTCCTTCTCGTAGTCCGCGAACGGAGGCACTCTCTCGACCTTGACCTCGGCGGGGAGGACGGCGTCGACCACGGCCTGGGTCAGGTCGCTCAGAAGGTTGCCGCGATAGGTCACCACCTCGCCGTCGTCCGTGCGGATCCGGAACTCGTTGGTCGCCTGGATGCGAGCGGCCGCGGCGGCCGGCGGAGTGTCGCCGCGTGCGATCGCTGCGCGCACGAGTCCGCCGGCGATCGCGCGACGCTCGGCGGGCGGGATCTCGACCACGCGCCACGACATGAAGTGGTAGCGCTTGGCGAGCAGCTCGACCTCGAGGATCCGGGGGTCGAGCGTGAGCGCGGCGTCGTCGCCGACGACGAGCTCGAGCGCCGTGATGCCGCCCGTCCAACTGGCGTTGTCGGGGAGCGTGACCGAGGCGTAGGGCGCGTAGAGTGCGCCGACCATCGGCTGCGCCGTCTCCCACAGGACGGGGCCCTCCACGTCCTCCTCGCCGTCTCCGTCGCGATCGCGCGTGCCGCGACCGTCGACCAGGATCACCAGGTCGGACGCGTCGCCCGAGCTGTTCGTCACGCGCGACGAACCCGCGACCCACAGGAGGTCGCCCACGTACACGTGCACGGCACCGCCCGTCGTGTCGAACGCCAGCGTCCCCAGCGTGCCGACGCGCAGGTCGTCGACGAACACGGACGAAGGGCCTTGGATCGTCAGGACGCTGCGCGAGGACACCGACATCGAGGCGTACTCGTGGGTGCCGGGCGCGAGCGTGAGCTGCTGGCGCGCGCCGAGCGCGAGGGTCGCGTCGGTGTCCGTGACCGGCATCGAGAGCTCGGGCAGATCGCGTATCTCGGGCGCCGGGACCGTCGAACCGCCGAGCAGCGCGCCGAGCAGGTTCTCGACGACCGCGCCGGGACCCGGCAGCGCCGGGCCGAGCACCTGCGTCAGGAAGCCGAGCTGGATCGTGCCGTTGCTGCCGAGGAGCGGCTGCTCGTCCTCCTGGACGACGACCGGCGCGGGCAGTGCGATGCGTCGCAGAACGCCACCGAGAAGGCCGCCGTCCTCTTCCCCTGCACCGTCGCCGGCGTCGCCGCCCCCTTCGTCCTGCACGTCGAGGAGGGAGACGACCACCCCGTCGCCCAGCTCGACGCCGTGCTGTCCGAAGAAGCCGTAGTCGCCGAGCGGGAGCTTGGGCTTGTGAACCGACTGCGTCAGACGGTACGCGGTCGGACCGTGCAGACCGGTGGAGGTGAGGTGCACGACGCCGTGCTCGTCCTCGAGCGCCTCGACCCAGAACGCGCCGTCGCCGAACACGGCGGGGATCTCGAGCGTGCCGACGTTGCCGCTGCTGCCCGCGCGCAGCGCGTCGAGCGACTCGGCGAGCCCGGCCTCCGCGTAGTAGAAGGCGAGCTTCTGCGACGAGGCGGCCGACTGGTTCTTCCACTGCGCGATGCCGCGTTGCAGCGTGAGCACCGAGATCATCGCGGCCCCGGACACGACGGTCAGGGCCATGATCAGCGAGGCGCCGCGTCGGGCGTGGGCGCGGCCGGGTCGGACGAGTGCGCCGGGTCGGGCGAGTGCGGTGCTTCGGAGCTTCATGGGGTGCGGCGGCCGAGGAGGACTCGACTCCCTCCTCGGCCGCCGCCGGGCGCCACCCTCAGTGGGATCGCGCAATTCCCGTTCGAACGAGAGCCCGCGTCAGGGCATCAGGGCGAAGCCGGCCCCGAGGAATGCGATCGTCCCGTTCGGCAGGCCGCTCGACGCCAGGTAGCCGCTGATCGCGTCGCGGACGATCGGGTCCGCGAAGGTGGACGCGATCGGCTCCACGAGGACGCCGTCCACGACGACCGAGCGGTACGCGGCGCCCGGGATCTTGCCCGTCTCGAGCGCGGTGACCCAGTCGGCGGTGAGCAGGTCGACCGCGTGGCTCCAGGCCCGACGGAACTGCACGGCGGCGGCGTCGAGGTCGGCCTTCTCCTCGCCCGAGCGCTCCTTGACCGCGAACTCGGGCGCGGACTCGGGTCTCGCGACCGCGGCCGGCTCGAGCGCGTCGACCGCGACCGTGGTCAGGTCGTCGAGCGTCGTGCCGAGGTAGGTCAACAGGCTGCCGTCGTCCGCGGTGAAGCGGTGCGTCGTCGCCGCCGGGATGCGGGCGTCGGCCGCGTCGACGAGCGCGACCGCGTCGCGTCGCGCTCGAGCGATCGGATCGCTCGCGAGCTCGGCGCGTTCGGCCGGCGGGATCGGCAGCGTGCGCCACGACAGCGCGACGAGGTCGCGCCCGCGCAGCTCGAGCGCGTTCACGGCGCGATCCAGCTCGAGTCGCGCGCCGTCGCCGACCGCGAGCTCGAGCGCGGTGAGCGCACCGCGCCACACCGCGCCTGCCGGGAGCGCGACCGGTGCGTGTGGCGCGTAGAGCGCGGCGCGGACCTCGCCGGTCGAGCGCCACTGCACCGCGCTGTCGCTCTCGCCGTCGCCGTCGAAGTCCGGTCCGGTGCGCCCGTCGACGACCAGGAGCAGTCGCGCGGCGTCGCCGAGCGTGTTCGTCACTGCCGCGCCCTCGTCGACGACCAGGTGCTCGTCCACG
>Ga0180435_10000086_pt1 | contig 87891 bp, 92 predicted proteins | sample SS_ome_3_FD_132467 | JGI IMG/M metagenome (GOLD analysis project Ga0180435, IMG submission 132467) | Hypersaline lake sediment archaeal communities from the Salton Sea, California, USA - SS_3_S_1 metaG | ecosystem: Environmental > Aquatic > Non-marine Saline and Alkaline > Hypersaline >... | reverse complement strand
TGTTTTTAGCCAATAATAATGCGCATTAATTGTATCCTACTATTTTTATATCAAAAATCTGTTCTTTCTTTAGGAGGCCTTATGCATGAGTTTGGGCGCGGACGTTGCTGACCATATCTCCGCACCAGGCTTGTTAAAAAACTCCCCGAGTGCTCAGTTATATACAATTAGTTTAAATTTTATGTTGGAATAGCGAAATATTACTTACCGAGATTGTTGACGATTTCTCGATATTATGATATAACCATCACGTTTTAAATATCAGGGCAGATACCGCAGTCAGGCCTATGTCGATTATTAACCACAGGAGAGCAGCATGGCATTTTGGGGAGTCAGAGAAGAGCTGAGCCGTGCAAACCAGCTAAGACGTTCTTATTACGAATTACTAAGAGATGAGCTTGATCAATTTGTATTGCAGTATGCACTGGTTGATTCCTTTCAGAATTTTATTTCCAACAAAGAGCGCTATCCCTTTGTTGCCAAAAGGGAGCTCAAACCGCGTGCCCGCATACCCGATCTCGAATATGGCAGTCACAATACCTTTCTATTGCTCTTTGTAGAAGAATCGGTCCCGGCTATCCACAAAAAGTATATACGCTTTTTTGATGTGAATAAAACCACCCAGGGGAACCTGCTGCATTCCGAAGCGCTGACCCTGTCCGAGAAATATGATCGCAACCAGAAGTACTTGGAATCGGTTCATTTTTTTAATTTTCTGAAGGATTTGCTGCCGGTGGATTATGCCTTGCTGATTCAACGTGACCCTGTTGCTAAAAAGATACACCGCTATGCCCTGTCTCATTTTCACGTTCGGATAGACTGGCCCATTGCCGAGGCAGCCGAAGATCTTGCCCGGAGTTTGCGGTATATTTCCCAGGATCTTTATGAAAAAGGGGATAAATATGCCGAAGATGCTCAAAAGAAATTTTTCGAATACTATGGTGTTCCGGTCATGGTGGGTGGCCGGCGCACAGCGGCCATTGTCGCTGCCCAGTATTTCAAACGGATCAAATGCATCACCACCGTCTATGTGGGCAGCAGTGAATCCCGGGCATTAATTCGTATATCCGAACGTGGAACCTCGCGCATGGTTTTGATGCAATTTAATGAATCAGAGGTCAACGACATTGCCGCCGCGTCCCGACTAAAGCCCCAAACTTTTAAGAAGAATTATGTCGTGGCCAAATATCGCAAGAAGAGCATTTGTATCTTCCAAACCACCTATTTTTATACCAACCACGCCAGACCGCCAGATGACGGTAAACTCAGAGAGATAAAACCGGATCTCAACTGGCTTTCAGTCAGTGGCCAGCACGTGCTTCCCAAACCGGGAGCATGGAAATACGCGCCGATTCCTTTGAATCTCATTTATACCTAGTCTGCTCACCTTTGCATATTCTTTGGCCTAATTCGTTGGTAATAGGAGGTAAGCCATGTCCCAGCTCATCCTCGCCATCGACCAGGGAACAACCGGAACAACGGCACTACTTATTGATGAAAACCTTAAGGTTAGCGGCAAGGGATATCATGAATATCAACAGATATATCCCAAACCTGGCTGGGTAGAACATGATCCCAAAGAGATATGGAACTCCGTCTTGCTTGCAGTTGATCATGCGATTCAACAAAGCCAAATATCGGCCGATAATATTGCCGGTATTGGTATAACCAATCAGCGCGAAACCAATCTGATTTGGAACCGGGAAACAGGCCGGCCCTATCATAATGCCATCGTGTGGCAATGTCGCCGAACCGAACCCATCGTGGAAAAACTGAAGCGAGCCGGTCATGAGGCTTTATTTCAACAAAAAACCGGACTATTGCTCGATCCCTATTTCAGCGGCACGAAGTTTAAATGGCAGCTCGACAACATCAGTGGGCTGCGGGATGAAGTGGCCGCCGGTAAAGCCATTGCCGGAACTGTCGACACGTTTTTGATATGGAAACTGACCCAGGGAGAAGCGCATGTTACCGATGTCACGAATGCTTCCCGAACATTGTTAATGGATCTTGCCAGTCTGCAATGGGATGAAACGCTTTGTGCCCGATTAAACGTTCCCCTGACCATGCTTCCGCGGATTTGCAGTTGTGCAGAAATATACGGACACACCCGCAAAGTTCCGGGCTTGCCGGATGATATCCCCGTTTGCGGTTTAGCCGGCGATCAGCAGGCCGCCTTGTTTGGACAAGCCTGCTTCAAAAAGGGCGAAGCCAAGTGTACCTATGGGACCGGTGGATTTTTGTTAATGAATACCGGTACTCGGCCCATACCCAGCAAAAATAGACTTCTGACAACAGTGGCTTGGCAGGTTAAGGATACGACAACCTATGCATTGGAGGGCTCGGCCTTTATCGCCGGTTCGGCGGTCACCTGGCTGCGAGACGGGCTTCAGTTTATTTCAGATGCCTCCCAGGTAGAATCACTAGCCAGTCAAGTTCCGGATAGTGACGGGGTCATGGTCGTACCTGCTTTTGTCGGGTTGGGTGCTCCGCATTGGCGTTCGCAAGCCCGAGGGATTATTACGGGTCTTACGCTGGGAACGCGACGCGAACATATCGCCAGAGCGACCCTGGAGGGGATTGCATTGCAAAATGTCGAGATTTTGCAGGCCATGGTCAGTGATAGCGACCAGGCGCTGGTGCAGCTTAAAGTGGACGGTGGCGCCAGCAACAACAACCTATTGATGCAAATGCAAGCCGATTTTTTGGGTTGCCGCATTATCCGTCCCGAGATGGTAGAAACCACAGCCATGGGCGCGGCATTTCTGGCCGGACTGGGAATTGGTATTTGGAAGGATTTCGATGATATTGCTGCCGCCTGGAAAAAGGATCGCGAATTTGAGCCCCAGATAAGTGCGCAAGCGCGTTCACACGTTTTGGACCGTTGGCGAGAGGTTGTTCAAAAAGCTTAAATCAATTCAGATTTCGACTTCGAAGTTTTATCAGAACACCTGTTCGAATTCCGAACAATTCCATCTGTTACATGAACAATTTGTTGCATTAAAACTTGGATTGTGTTAATAAAGATAAACAAATGAGTCATGGCTACAAGGGACCGGAAGGTGAATGCATCAGATTTTAACACCATAATCGATCGTGTATTTGAGGCGACCGGGATTGATTCCCAAACCGAGTTGGCACGGGTGTTAAAAATCAACCGATCCGCAGTTACCCAGGCCAGAAAAAAGGGCTGCGTTCCGGATCGCTGGCTGTTACAGCTCTACCGGAAATTCGGGTTAAATCCAGAATGGGTGGAAAGCGGTGCCGGGCGGACATTTCTGAGGACGGCTGCCAAAGACCCGGTAAGGCAATTTGGAAAGATTCCCAAAGTTACGGCGCGGTTGTGTGCCGGCGACGGTTCATTTGAAACCGGTGCGGACGTTCAATCCTATCACGCCTTTCAAACGGATTGGTTACGCAGCAAAGGCAAGCCAGAATCCATGGTGTTATTCGATATATTCGGAAACAGCATGGAACCAGAAATCAAAAATGGCGATACCGTTCTGATCGATCAAAGCCAGCAAGCAATCTTGGCGGGCGCCCTGTATGCCGTTGGTATTGAAGACACGATTATGGTCAAGCGTATTGAGAAGCGACCGAATAAATTGGTTTTATTAAGCAATCACAAGGATTATCTACCGGTGATGCTCACGCGCGAAGAGGCCAGTGCCGTGCGGATAATCGGTAAAGTTATTTGGATTTGCCGGGAAATATAGAAAGAAGGATCCAAGGACCTTTATAGCAATACGCTTTAAGCTCCAAGCTGCTTATGGCTTAAAGCTTTTTGCTGAAAGCTGCATATGGTTACATGCATCAGGGCACTATTGAAGATGATCATATGTTCATAAAAATAAACATCGATAATGGAACCTAGAGGAGTTAAGACAATGACCGAAGACATGGTGAAATGCCCCAAAGACACCAAAATCATGTACCAACGCGATGTATGTGAAAATATCTTTCGAAAGGGTAATTTGCGCTGTTGGTGTAAAAATTGTGAAGTTTTCAGGGATCAAGAACAGGATGCCAGCCAAAGCTAGCGTTGTTTAACCACGCCATTTGGGGTGAGATCAGTCAGGCAGCTGTTGATGATGATGCAGCCGTGTCAATTTTTTGTTGTTGCTGATGCCAAATTGACACATACAGCCCACCGGAAGCCAATCCAACCGAAATCCGATCAGTACGTATATACTTGCCAACCAAGGCTTATTTCATAACTAATTAAAATAATTAATAAATACATTTTTCAAGTTTGTGTGGGGTATTATTCTTACTTCTGGCACATATTTTGCTGTATTTAGACGGTGCGTCATAAAGTACGCATGTGAATTATGATAATTTGGGTCTATATCCGATTCATATATATTTTTTTACATTTTGATGGGGGCGTTCCGGTATGGCAGAGCTAGCAGAGAAAATGGATCAGGCCGTGAAAGGGATTGTTGAAAAAGAAGGCAAATATTTAACGTTTACCCTGGGGCAAGAAGAATATGGAATCGGCATTTTAAAGATTAAAGAGATTATCGGATTGATGTCGATTACAACTGTTCCGCAGACACCTGAATTCATAAAAGGGGTCATCAACCTGCGCGGGAAGGTCATACCAGTCGTTGATCTCAGGCTGCGATTTGGTATGGACGCGAATGATTATACCGAACGCACCTGCATTGTTGTCGTCGAAGTTGACGGCCAGGCAGGTACCATCCAAATCGGGATTGTCGTTGATTCGGTCTCGGAGGTTTTAACTATTAAAGGTGAAGAGATCGAGGACACACCAACCTTTGGGAACAGATTGAATACTGATTTCATCCTGGGGATGGCCAAGATGGAAGGGGGCGTTAAAATCTTACTCGACATTGATACGGTACTCACTGATCAAGACATAACCATCCTGGAGGAGACAGCATAGAGCGCAATATGGCCATAGACATGAAAGCAAACCAATCCATCAGCAAACAAATCAGTGAAAAAGCGGATTTGGGCCGTCCGACGCCTGATTTGCAAGCCCTGTTGGCAGAACGGCATGAAATCGCGCATGGTCTGGAAGAGACCAAAGAAATTTATCAGGATCTTTTTTCTAACATGAGCAGCGGCGTGGCCATTTATGATGTCCAAGATGATGGCACCTCGTTTCGAATTAGGGATCTTAACCCGGCGGCCGAGCGGATTACGGGTGTGGGGAAAAAGCAAGTCGCCGGCAATAATGTCCGGAAAGTTTTTCCGGGTATTGACGCCTCCGGTCTTGGTAACGCATTTCAAGAGGTATGGCAAACGGGTGCTCCCATTGATAAACTGGTATCCAATTATCAAGACGAGCGCTTGAATATATGGGTGGAAAATAAAATATACAAACTGCCATCGGGGCATATCGTTGCCATTTTCGATGATATCACGGAACGCAAGCGTGCAGAGGAGGCCCTGCAAAAATCTGAGAAAGAATTGGCTTCAATTGTTAAAACGAGTCCCGATATCATTTTTAGAATAGATACGCATGGGAAAATCACCTTTATTAGCGATGCCGTCAAGAAATACGGCTATCTGCCTGAGGGTCTCATCGGCCGGGAAGTTTGGGAAATTATCCGACCCGAAGATCAAAAGCAGGCAAAAGCCCGCATGATTGAACGATTGGCCGGATATCGCAGGCCAGATAAGCTGGAGGTTCGATTAAAATTTCAGGATAATCCCATGGAATTATCTGAGGCAGCTGAACCCAACCCGGATGATCAACCCGTTTTGGCCATAGATGCTAAGCGTGTATTCGGCTCCGGCGCTCACAAAAGTAAGGTCAGGGGATTACAGGGGATTGCCCGAGATGTGACCGAATATTATCAAACACGGGCAGCCAAGGAAAAGCTAGAAAACCAGCTGTTACAGGCCCAAAAAATGGAGGCCATCGGTACCCTGGCCGGAGGAATCGCCCATGATTTCAATAATATCCTCGGGGCGATTCTGGGGTATGCGCAACTAGCTGAGATGGTTATCCCGGCAGAGAATAAAGCCAATGGGTATATCAAACAAATTTTATCTGCCAGTGAGCGTGCCAAGGGCCTGGTGGGTCAAATTCTGGCTTTCAGCCGTCAGAGCAGCCCAAAACGGATACCGGTCGATATCGGTGTCATCGTCAAGGAAGCATCCAAGCTTTTGAGAGCATCGCTGCCAGCAAATATCGCAATTAATTTGAGTATCGCAGCGAATATATGCTCGGTCATGGCGGATCAAACCCAGATTTATCAAGTTTTAATGAATCTATGCACCAATGCCTTGCATGCTATGGACAATGAAGGTGGGGTGCTCGATTTGGCTTTGGTGCCCATTCAAATCAGCAGCGAGGAAGCTGCTGTTTATCATGAAGTAAAAGCCGGCAACTTCCTGAAGTTGACTGTAACCGATACCGGCCATGGTATGGATGCGGTTACGGCCGCGCGTATATTTGATCCGTATTTCACCACCAAAGATGCCAATGAAGGGACGGGTTTAGGCCTGGCAATGGTGCATGGTATTGTCAAAGACCACGGCGGCATGATCAAGGTTTACAGTGAAATGGGTTCTGGAACCGCGTTTCAAATCTTTTTACCGTGTTTGGATGACCACGCAACAGCTGTTGATAACCAAGCCAAATCCCTCTCGGTAGGTTCGGAGCGAATTCTCTTTTTGGATGATGACAAAGTTTTAGTGGATATTGGCGAACAGATGCTTCAAAAATTGGGTTATCGGGTCGATAGCAGAACCAGTCCCCATGAGGCCTTGGAAGTTTTTCGGGCCAACCCAGAAAAGTACGATATGGTGATCACCGATATGACCATGCCACAAATGTCGGGTGACACGTTTGCCCAGGAGATACTAAAGATGCGATCTGATGTGCCGATCATACTTTGCACCGGATTTAGCAACTTAATGAGTCCGGAAAAGGCAAGGGAATTCGGCATAAAGGGGTTCCTGATGAAACCCCTGACCATGAGTGATCTGTCGAAAAATATTCGGAAGGTGCTGGATCAAGAAAAACCCGTTTAAAATGAACACAGTATTTAGGAGATTGGTTTAATGGCCAACAGTCTCAAAGAAAAAATTATTGATATCGAACAACGTCACCGTCTGATCGCAGACAATCTGCTGGATGCCATATGGATTTGTGATGCAGAAACATATAAATTTGAGTATATTACGGAAACAATTGATAACATAAGTGGATTTTCTGCAGATGAGTACAAAAAAGAGCTGCGCATAACAGACCGGTTGACTCCCGATTCGTTCAAAAAAATTACCACCCTGCTGACCGAAGAGAAAGCAAAGTTTAAACAAGGATTGAACGCAAGGGACTATCGCACCTTGGAGCTGGAGATATTTCATAAAAATGGTGAGACTTACTGGGCTGAAATCCGGGTAAAACTGGTCAATGAATCCGGCAACGGGCTCAAGATTGTCGGGGCCACACGCGGCATTACGGATCGCAAGCGGGCCGAGCACGAACAGGACGAGCTGATACGCCAATTGGGCGAGGCTTTGGCAGAGAAAGAAAAACTACTCCAGGAAATTCGCGTATTACAGGGTCTTTTGCCCATATGCAGCGGGTGTAAACGAATTCGAGATGAGAATGACAATTGGTGGCCATTGGATGCCTACGTCAAAGCCCATACAGATGCGGAAATTACACATACCATCTGTGGGGATTGTGCCCATGTTATTTACAAAGAGATCTGAGAATTAACTATTTAACAAGCGAGGTGCCATGGATCCGATCGTTGCTGTAGAAAAGTCCCGTTCTGATTGCCAATTCCCTTTAGAGGTTGGTGGTGACGTCCAGAAAATGCAATCTTCGGCCAATTCAATTTCTGACGAAAGAAACAAATACTACAGCATTTTTCAAGACATGCGGGATCCGGTGCTACTACTGGATTGTAGCGGAAATATCGATCATTACAATCGCGCTTGGAAGGATGTGTTCGAAAATACGGCTACACCCGGGACTCGTTACGATGATGAGGACTTAAAGCAAACACTTCCATGGCTTGGCAAAACCATGTTGGCCAACCAGGAAAATCAAGACCATGAACGCAGTTTCGAAACATGGATAGAAACACCCCAAGGCGGACTGCCAGTCCAGGTAAATATCAAACCGATTTATAATACAAAAAATAGGGTCAGCGGAACGGTTATTACCTTAAAAAATATCAGTGAACGCAAACAGGAGGAAATGGCAGTTTGTCAACGCGAGAAATTACAAGGCGTACTAGAAATGGCCGGTGCCGTCTGCCATGAAATGAATCAGCCTTTGATGGCGATATCCGGTTATTCAGAACTTCTCAGCATGAATCATTCCGGCAACCAGGCATTGGATGAGCTCATTGAAAAAATTAAGACCCAGGTTTGCCGTTTGGGTGAAATAACCCATAAACTGATGGGTATTACCAAGTATGAAACCAAAGATATCCTCGAAAGCCGAATAATCGATATTGACAGAGCTGCCGAATAATAAATATAAAAATAATTTAGCTGAGCAGATCTAAAACGGTTCCAAGCAGTTCCTCCTGGGCCTCGATCACTTTTGTATTGGCTTCGTAGGCGTTCTTAGCGACCGTAACACCGACGATTTCGGTTGCCAAATCCACATTGTTGGATTGATTCAATGGCGGCAGGTCCGCAAGTGTTGTCTCTTCGGATAAGTCCTCGTTTTCGACGCCATCGCCTTGATCGATATCGGTTACCGGATATTCGGGTCCATCCACACGCTCGATATCAGCACTGACATTATTATCCGGCCCTTCCTTGATAATCACGCGGCTGCGATTAAAATCTTCACTGTACATATTGGCGATATTGTTGGCGTGAACACCCATTTTCTTTCCGTAAGCCATAAGAGCAGATAAGCTGCTGTTGATGGAAAACATCATAAGTGGCCTCCTTTGTTGTAAAATTAAGGCTGATGTCAAACCACCGGAGTCTACTGAGACGGGAAGCGCTAGGACATGACCTGATGAAATTCAGTCAGTGAAAAGCGGTCATGTGAAATGGTGTCCTATTTGTACGTTAGGCAACCCTGCAACCCTATCTCAATACCAGATTTAGGCCAGTGGCTTTGCGTCCTGCTCTTTCAAGCAGTTTGCCATTTTCTAACAACTACCATATCGGCAGGTTTAATTTAAAACTTTAGCTTTTTTTTTAATATCTTTCCGCACCGTAATTTTTGGCAAACGATCTAACCAAAAAGGCAAATGAAATTTTACAACTGGGGGTGAGTCAGTCGCAATGAATTAAGGGGTTGGGTCGAAAAATGGAACTGCGTATTGGGGGCGGGATGAGTCAACCGCTTGTGTATAAATCAGCAAGCGTATCTTCCACTGCGGCGATCAAATCTACAAATTTAACGGGTTTGGTAAGAATTTGCTGGGCGCCCAGATCGCTTGCCAATGTCAGATAACTCCCGGGTTGATTCATACTGCCGCCGCCTGAGATGGCGATTATTTTTACATTGGGATGATCCTTGCGCAGAATCGAAATTAGACGGCTGCCGGGCATCACCGGCATTAAGATGTCCGTGATAACCAGGTCGGTGGGATTTTCGTTAAAAATGCGAATGCCCTGTTTGCCGTTAGCGGCAGAAACAACCTCATATCCGGCGCGTACGAGCATTATTTGTAACACGGATCGGACTTGTTCGTCGTCATCGATGATAAGGATGCGTGCCATAAATCACCTGTTCGGTTTAAAGTAATGTTTTAAATAGGTATGTGATGAGCCACCGTGCATCTTTAAACCTTAGTTTATGCTATCCATATCGAATTCGTCAACATTTTGGTTTCACTAAAATGCAACACATCGAAAACCCAGCAGGTTCGAATGCCCTTCGGCAGTTTGTTGAAATTGTGAATACAGTTCAATGTCGGGTTCGCAAATCCAACTGCCGCCTTAAACGGTATAATAGGTGTAGTGTTTATTCCGGGAATTTCGGTTTGCGGTGCAGGATGCAAAGGCCATGGCATCTTGCAGACTCACTTGAACTACGGGATGATTTCGCTTTTTATGAACGGTGCTACCCGGTCTTCTCGACGAAAAGTTCGAAAAGGGCGTTGGTAACCGGTCAAGGACGGATTTTAACTCAGTGACAAAATGTTGACGGTCTGCACTTTTATTTGTCGCATTTTCATATAGATTTGAAAGCATTCCGTCGACTCGTTGCAACATTTTTGTAATTTCACCCAGACTGGCGGGTGTATCTCCGGGTACCAGCACCTTTGAGGCGTGAGACGCGCCCGATCATTCCGAAAGAATGGCCTGGATGATCTCTTTTTTAATGGATGTGGTCTGCAGTCGCTTGGGGATATGCAGCCGGAGCCGTTTGATGGGATCATTGATATCCATACCCATGAGCGCATCCCGCGTGACCTGGATGGCCTTGCTGAGCCGATAGGTTTCGGTGAACAATTCACCCCAGGTGTTATTATGAATAATATCCGTTCCGGACATTTCGTCCAGACCCGGAATTTTTTCCAGGTTAGCCACCATCATGATTTGGTTACAGCGAGCATCCTCCTGTAGGCTTGTTCCCATTCTGATGAGAGACAGTGACGGCAAGAAATAGGCATGCAAATGTTTGAGCAGGTCAATTAAATCATTCACATTCAGGCCTGATGGGTTGGGTGGCATTTCAACCTCGGTGCGATGATAGTCGTAGAGTCCATTGATTACCAACCAGGCGGCAGCTCTGGCGACCCGTGGTGATGTGAAGATGATGGATTGTTTACCCGATTTTTCAAAACGATATCGGGTGGCATCGTACAGGTGCCACACAGATTTTCCACGACGGTTTTTTCCCAAACGAAAAATACACTTATCAAGAATCAAGCCCCCCTTTTTTAAATATGGATTTAACTGAATTTTATTTTTGTGTTTGGCGAATAAAACATGGATTTTTCGTCCCAACAGAGTCAGATCATGGTCATTGATTGTCTGGGGGCCGTCTTGAAGAATTTCCTGTCTAAGCTGTTTGTACGTTGCGGAGTAAAACGCGTTTATCTTGGTGGAAAATCTCAGTTGGCGAATGTAGCTCCAGTTTTCTATCTGATTTAGATCCTCGCATAAGTTTAGCGACCAGTGCCACTGCTTTAGTAAGGCTTTAAAAGCCTGGGTTTGATAGTTGGGACGTTTAGATATTAATTTCAGGCGATTGAGCTTCGGTTGGGTTTTGATATAAAAAGCTTTACGCAGGAGCTCCATATGATCATATTTATGCGTTTGATTGTAAAATTTCAGGATGGTTTCAAGCATCAGCAAATAAGGATCCAGTTCAAGGATCGATTGACGACCTTCAAATACACGTTTTTTAATGACATCGCATAGCAAGGGACCTTCAAAATCGTCGGAAAGATAACTTTCCATCATGGCCATTTTTATTAGGGCTTTGAACGGATTGTTAATCCCTTTACTCAGGTGCCAAAGTGTCGTGCCCAAGAATTCTTCCCGTGGGATGTTTCCCAGATAACCCAGTTCTACAAAATCATCGTCATCATACCGGTTCTGCTGGGTCCATTGGTTCCAATATTGCTGATAGACTTCCTGACTTATGCCTGGCGGTACGACCCACCAAAAAGGGGTCTTCCCACAAACCAATAACATGGTGCGATAAAATTCTTCTTTTAGAAATTTCTTTTGACTGGAACCGGCGCTTTCTTCATTGACCCTGCCAAAATCATCTTTGCGAATATCCTGAACACGCATGATAAAAAAATGGACTTCCATATCAAATTGAATCCGGCACCAGCGGGAAATATTTTGGGTTTTACGGCGCAGCTTTTGAATATCGGCGCTTGGGGAGTTCTCGGCATCCACACAAACCCAAAAATCGTAATCAGAGGACCCATTCTGGGTGACAGTGCCGATACTGCCCATAACCAAAAGTGATTCAATGATGGGGCGTTTGATGAGATGGCGTTGGTAAGCAATCTTGAGTTTACGCGCCTCCGGGAAATAATGGTTGATTCGCTTTTTGAGGTTTTTGGCCGAACCGACACCATGAACGCCGCAGGCCTTATCGCCATCGGGAATATATCCAGGCAGGACGGGGTCATTGAGGCTTAAGAGCGCGGGAATAATTTCAAAGGCCACCGGTGCATTCTGAGGGCTTAAATCATAGGCACATTTACACCGCAGTTGAATGTAATTCAGAAAGAGTTGTCTATGCCTGCGTATGGTGTTGGTTGTCAATACTGCCACGCTTGGTCCTTTTAAGTTTGAATGTCACGCCGCAACGCGACTGGGCCCGTCGACGTCTTGCGGTGCAAGGTACGCGTTACTATAAATCAACCTCAACGTTGTTTTTGCAACGACAAGCTTAAGTGGCCGTACCTCGGTGCAGTATCCGATGGGAAGCCAACAGATCGATGGGGCGATTGGATATCTGCCGGGTTTCCGCTGGCAAGTTTTGGAACTGAGCGGCCAGACCTGGATCGATGGCGCCGATGGTTATGTTCAAAAATGTTTCTTGCTTTTGGGCACGGTCAAACCAGCTTTTAACTTCCGGTTTGAGATCCTCAGCCTTGACCTGATACGTTTCCGGCTTGCCCGCTGTGCCGCTTGCGTTGAAATAGGCCCAACGGTCGTCGATTTGATCCACCAGACCGGTATGCCCGAAAGATTTTGACGAAAACGAAAGAATCGAACCGGATCGAATATGGGGTTTTAAGCGGTTCCATACCTGTTCAAATGATTCTTTGTAATCTTTTTCTAACCTCACGGTAATGGGCCGGCTGGAGAGTTTTCGGGTAAGTCCTTCGCCTGTCAGGTAGGCATTCATTTTTTTTCCCTGAGTTCGGGCCTGGCCTATCAATTGATTGGCCAGGCCGTTTTTCCCATAGTAAGCGATACCATTATCTTCTAATAAGTTGGCCAAAAATTCCAAACAATCTCTGTTTTTATACCGGCTCTGCAGATTCTGCAGCATGGCATTTTTACCCGCTTTGTTCATATCCGCTGATTGGTTCGGGCTACTTTCATTTGAAATTACTTGCGCAGGACTTGGGCTAAAGAGTGGCTGTTTAAACTGATGGCTCTTGTAGAGGTAGATACCCGATGCGTGAAGCTGCTGAGTCAGTTGGTCGAAATGAGTGCGGCCGGCGGTACCCCTGGGCGCCTTTCCCGCTAAATAAGCGTGCCGTTTCAGAATGATTTGTGCAAGCTGTTCGGCTTTGGCTGGATCAGATTGTTGTATCGTTTGCCACTTGGTGTATTGCCGGGTCGTCTTCAGCAGCGCATCTGCCCGGGTGATCGCCAGTTGACGGTCAAAGTTCGATCCATTCAAATCCGGGCGCAAGGAAATGCCTGAGGAATCAAACAAATTGATCGATTTGACAGATAACATGAATTGTCCCTATGAAAAAAAATCTGAACCGCTTTTTTGCGCGAAACAGAGCATTATTCTGACAACCACTCTAATCTGCAAAACAGGTGCCATGTTCGAATGAAGTTTGGCCTAATTATGGAAAAAAATGAAAAGATTGATATGCAATAAATTCAGAATGATATGGGGATGGTGTGTCTAAGGAAGTGCGGAATCGATGGCAATATAAGGTCGGTTTATTCATTTGAATTGGATGATGAATCTTATGGCAAGGGTGCTGTCAACATATTGACGGGTTGGAACCATGCAGACCATAATTTAGATCGTTTGCCACATAGCAATAAGGATTTTAAATGTATTTGAGAAGCGCTTCCACCGTATCGCGTTTTTCGAGAAAGGAAATTATGAGGCGATCAATATCGCCTTCACTGATGTGCAGTAAGTCCACTGTTTCATCGTAATGTTCGTAAGCACGGACATCTGATTCGGCGCAGACCCCCACGAGCATGCAGATGACCTCGGCCAGATAGACAACGCTGGTTTCGACATCCTTCCTGGCAGGGGGGGCCTGGAGGTGATGGTTGGCAATGATAAAACTCATTTTTGAGCTAAAGCCCCACCTTTCCATCATCATGCCACCCAGGCCTTCATGGTCGATGCCGAGAACAGTTTTTTCGGCCTCCGAAAAACTCATCTGTTCTTTTATTACCAAGCGATTGATTTCATCAATGGATTGGGCCACATAGCGTTCCATGATCAACTTACCGATGTCTTTTAACAAAGAAGCTGTAAATAACAGGTGCTTGTTGGCTACCTTTAATCGCTCGGCAATATTCTTGGTTATCATGGCTGCCGAAATCGATTGCTTGACAAGTTGGCCTTCAGCCAGATTGTAGCCATGCTGGGCCTTTTTTAAATTTTCAAAGGCACATCGAAATAGGCAAAGCTCGACGATTTTATCGAGACCCAGCAATACCGTGGCCTCATGGATGGAATTAATTTCTTTTGAAAGGCCATAATAGGCAGAGTTACAAACTTTGAGTAAATTTGCAGTCATCACTGGATCATAGGTGATAATATTAGATACGGTTGACATGGAGCTTTTGGGATCTTCGGCGGCGGCCAGAATTTGATTGACCACGTTGGGTACCGGTGGGAATTCATCGATTTGTTTAATTATTTCAAGAGGGTTGGCCATTGTCATCGTCATTGCCAAGCCGGCGGCTAAATTGCTGGAGCGCTGGCTGCCATTTTTCGTGGAAATGCTCCCAGAAAAACGTCTGGGCCAGAACATAGCGGTTGTGCAGGCAGCCGGCGTTTTTCATTTTTTTATCCCAATCGGCCTGCATGGACCGGAGGCGTCGGCGTTGTTCCGGATCTTCAACACTTTTTATCAGATCCGCGATTCTTTTTTTTTGTTCCAGCTCAAATGCAAAACGGTTTTCCTGATACAGTTTGGAAAGGCGGGCATGCCTTTCCAAGGACGCCTTTTCTCTTTGCTCCTTTTCCTGTGACCAGTTTGACATGTCCATGTCATTTTCCTAGTGTGCAGCGTCAGCTCATGGTGGATGTGTTTTCATTCCTGTGGAGAAAGAATTTTTTCCGGATTATAACCTCTTTCCCGGACGCGTTCAATAAGAATATTGCAAATTTGAATACACTATGGCGACTTGATGGCGTCCATGGGTGAGCCTAAATCGAACGCCGAGATGGAATACTGACGTGGGGGTTGAATTCAATTTATGGCGGGTTCTGACGATTGGTTTCGTCGCATCATCAGGATGCCAGGGCCATATCCCGATGAAAAAGATGATTGTTTTGGTCGTATAATTCCAGAAAAAGAGCAATCAGTTTGGGGTCGAATTGTGTTCCTGAATTTTCGCGCATAATTTGGAGGGCTTTTTCATCAGGCATTTTTTTTCGATAGGATCGATCGGTGGTTAACGCATCATACACATCGGCTACCGAGAGAATCCGGGAGAGGAGCGGGATTTCTTCCCCCTTCAATCCGTCCGGGTACCCATGGCCATCAAAGCGTTCATGATGATGTCTGATGATGCTACGTTCATCCGCCCACATCCCAAAATGTCCAATGATATTTCCGGCGATTTCCGGGTGCTTTTTAATGATTTCGTATTCATCTTCGGTGAGACGCCCCGGTTTCAATAAAATACTATCGGGGATGCCGATTTTACCGATATCATGCAACGATCCAGCCACATTTAATTTTTCCTGGTCTTCCTGGGAACAACCCATGGCTTGGGCCATGCTGATGGCATATCTGGAAACGCGGATGGAATGTTGTTTGGTATAGGAGTCCCGGGCTTCAATGGTTTCTACAAATGCATACAAGGTTGCGAACAGGTTTTCAAAAATATTCTCATATAAGGCCAAATTTTCAATGAGGTTGGCCGCCTTCTCGGCGACAAAGTTCATAAAGTAGAGATCCTTTTCTTTAAAACCGGCATCATTGTGATTGATGGACAGAACCAGAACACCGAATAAATTGTCTCTAATTTTTAGAGGGATTCCCATGGTTTGATCGGTACCGCTATTGTCTTTAACAATCACCGGCATGCCATCCCGGGCTACGCGCTCGACGATATTGCCATTGAAGCCATTGGTATTGGGCGGGGATGAATTTTCTTCCCGCAAGTAAGAAGCCAGCGTGGTATAATCGTTGGCTTCGGAATAAAGAATGGCGCAGTGGGCTTCATCACACAGGGTAACTTGGCCGGAGAGCAACACCAGCATCCTGAATAGGTCTTTGCTATTCCCGACCTGGTTTAGTTTCTGGAGAATCAAATTCATTATCTCGACTTCACTAATTTTCTGCTGAAGCTCCGTGTTGATTTTGACCAGTTTCTCATTTTTTTGTGCCTGTTCCTTAAGCAGAATGTTATTGGCCAGCAATGACTTTTCGCGCATCATGCGGGTGATGGTCAGGGGGATTTGGACCATATCCACCGGCTTGGTCAAAAAATCGACAACACCATTTTTTAGGGTTTTGATGGCGTTATCGATGGTGGGATAGCCCGTCATTACCGCCATGGGTATCGTATTGTCATGACGGTGAATATGCTTGGCCAATTCAACGCCGTCCATCACCGGCATGGAAAGATCCATGAAACAGCAGTCGATTTTCTCATTGTAAACAATATCCAAAGCTTCGGAACCATTGGGGGCGGTATAAACCGTATGGTTGGTGGTGGCTTCCAGATACTGTCTGAAGATATCTAATATGGGTTTTTCATCGTCTACGATCAGTATGTTGAGTGGATTTTCCATGAGACCTTTAGATGCTCGTGCTAATTGACTTAAGGTATAGGATTTTAAACTGGGTAAATTCTTTTTCGGTTAACATCCCCGATTTACGCAAGTATGCCAGGGACTGAAGTTTATCAACGAAGTTCACATTGGCATCATCGTAAAGGGAATGCATCCAGGCTTTATTTGAAGAAAAGAATTTAAGACCCCCTTCATCCGGGTTGTTTTTTTTCTCGTGAAGTTGGGTCAGTTCCTGGGACGCATCCTGTAATTTTTTAAGAAGTTCTTTATTTTCCTTATTCAGTTTTATTTTCTCGGTTGCCCGGTCAATCACGATTTTAAACTCATCCAGCTTGCAAGGTTTCATGACATAATCATAGGCCCCTTCTTTGATGGCCGATACCGCGGTTTCCAGGGAAGCATAGCCCGTAACGATGATGACGATGACATCCGGGTTAACCTGTTTGGCGATTTTAAGCACATCCAGTCCGCCTAACTTTGGCATGACCAGGTCTACCAGAATCAGATCAAAACCATCCGCTCGAATTTTTTCGGCCGCAGCCTGACCGTCATGACAGATTTCAATATGACGCTCGGGACTGGCCAGCACATCCCTCAGGATTTCGGCGATAACGTTATCATCGTCCGCAATCAGAATGCGTATGGGAGTAGCTTCTTGATTATTCATCGGATATCATGTTTCCACTTTTATATTTTTTGGTCGAAAATTAATCCCATCATTTCCTCCAGTTTGGCTGATAGCTTTAACATTTCACTCGAAGGTATTTCCCGAATGAGTTCGCCACTTTCCCGATCGGTCACAGCAACGATGACCTGGCCGGACGCCTGATGAACATTAAATTTTAAATCAACATCATGCAGAAATTTCAAATTGTTTTGCAGATCTTCGGCCATCACTTGGATATCGGGCAACGCAACCGTGCTTTCTTTTTTTTCTGATTTCTCGCCATCCGCCAATGGGAGATTCGCGGATGGATGTCCGTTCGTTGCCGCAGAGGCCGGGCTGCTTGCCGGTATGGAAATAGATTCTACTAGCATGAGCGTACACCTCCTTTGGGTTTATTATCGGACGATGGAACCATAAACTTTAGCTTTTGATCTTCTTTTTGTGGCTCGTGTGACATAAATTGTCTTTATGCCGGGGAAGAAAGTGGAATGGCAGAAAGTGGCGTCCATGCCTCCCCGTGGTTCCAGATGCCCCGCCCATCGGATGAAAAAATTAACGCTTAGTATCTAAATATCTGGAAACATTAATTTTATTGGATCCGTATCTGCTGGCGGCATGCTTGTTTTTTTTAATGGATAACAGCTCAACCTTTGTTTTTTCACTTTCCCTCTCCAGCACGAAAAAAATTTTTTCATCTAGGGGCGGCACCGCCTCCAGGATATCTAAACAATCTTGCCTGAAACGATCGAGCAATTTATTAGAATTGTTTGCGTTCTGCCCGGACTGCTTTTTGTTTGATTGGACAAGGGTATCAATGGATTGATCGACGCTATCAATTTTACGCATATATTTCTGTCTATTGATAAGCAGTTTACGCAATTGCCTTAAATCTGAATTGGCACTTGCCATCTTCATTTCACCGGTAATGGCCAGGTAGCGTTTGAGAGCGGACAGCTTTTCTTCAAACAGGGCCTGCACGTCATCTTGTGTATACGGATGATTCATGGTGTTCGGAACCTCTTAGGCGGCAATATGCCCCTGCTTTTTAAGCGAATTGTATTGACCATGTTCAGCGGGTACCGCCGGTGGGGAGTCATGCGGCTTTTTAGGCAATGTTTCCCATGCCGACAATAGTTCACTCAGCATATCGATAACGCTGTCTATGGCCGCCATGTCCTTTTTCATATCGGCCTCAATTATTTTTTGGGTCATAAAACTATAAACCGCATCCAGATTTTTAGCGACTTCGGCACCTTTTTCAAAATCCAGAGCGCATTGCAGCTCGGCAATAATTTCCATAAACTTCTTTATGGCCTTGCCTTTGGCTTCAAAATCATGATCACTGTATTTTTGCTTGGCAATTTTTAAGTTGTTGATGGCGCCTTCGTAGCACATTACAATTAATTGAACGGCGTTCGAGGTGGTAACATTAACTTTGCGATATGAGTGAACACCCTGATTGAACATCTAATGCCCTCCTTGTATTCTACTTTCGTATTGGTTTAATTCCAGCCACTGAAAAGCGCACTGACCTGACCGGCCAGCCAGTCGCTTTGACTTTGCAGTTGGTTCAGGGTCAGCTCCATGGCCACAAACTGGTTGATCAAGATCTGCATCTTTTTATCGAGCCGGGCCTCCACCTGTTCGATCTGTTCATCAATGTTGCTGATGGTGTCCTGAAGAGAGGTTTGCTTAAAGGTGATATAGCCGTCAATGGAATCGGTCATGTTAAACAGGGCCCGATCGAGCAGTTCCGCCATCCCGATGGATACCGTAATGGTACCGGCATCGACACCGCCAACTGTTCCCCGGTAGAGGATTGACAGTCCATCCGTATTGGTGTTGCCGTCGTTGCTCCTGAGAACCTGACCGGTTCCGGTGGCGGGTTCGCCATCGATGGTCCCGGCGACATCTATTCCCACATAGGAACCATCCACCAGCCCCAGTTGGGACGTGCTTTGGGCAATATCGAATGATCCGTTGCTGCCATAGGTGCTGCCCCTCAAAACCAAATGGTTGTTTTCGTCGACAGACGCTGTGACCCCAATGGCATGGCGGCCTTGCTGGCTTCCGTCCCCGGCGCCGGCCGTGATATCGACCAATCCAAAAAACTCCCCTTCGCCGGCATGATTGATAGAGACCAGGCTCATCTGGCTGTTGCCGGTACTCGTGTCCTGCAGGGCGATACGACCGGAGGCATCAATGCTAGCGGTTACCTGGTTCGAATAGGCACTCTCGATGGCAGACAAAAGGCCTTGCACCGTATCGGTGCTGATATCGGCAATCTGATATGAACCAGACATCTCTGTGCCATTGCGCGCAGTGCCCGAAAATGAAATGATATCGTCGTTGGCAAAGGATAGGGAACTACCCAGACTGTTGTAAATACTATCCCAGGTGGTGGCTGATCCGATGACACTGGCCTGGCCCCCATCGGCATAAAGCTGCTCCTCGCCGACAATGGTATGCGGTGAGGTGTTACCGAGTTCGGTGTTGATTGTATTGACAATGTCATTCATGGACATGTCACTGGTGATGTCTATTTGCGCCGTATTGTCACCCTGACTGATGGACAGGGTTTCATTGATGCCGCCGCCGGATAGATCCACACTCCCACTGGTTTCCGCCCGGGTGGCCGCCTGGTCGATATAAATGGCATATTCCCCAGCCTGTGTGTTTCGGGTGTGGGCCACATAGCTTACCTGACTGTCGGATGCCGCGCCCTGACCCATAAACAGTGCCGAAACATCCCTGAAATTGGTCTGCAGATAACCATTCAGCTTGCTTTGATCGATTCTTAACTCCAGCTGGTTGGCACCGGTCAAATGGTTTTCAATACCCACCAGAGCCAGAGTGGAAAACTCACTGTTCAGGCCCCAGACGGTGCCGCTCACCAAAGCGGTAAGATCTTGTTTGACCGAGCGCAGCGTGCCGTCACCAAACAGGATGCCACCGGCTTCCTCATCTTCTGAATTAAACGTGAACTGGGAATTGATGTAAGTCATCACATCGTTATATTTTTCCACGAAGTTTTCTATATTCGACTGGATCGCCTCCAGGTCACGATCGATGTTGAGGGTGATGGTGGTGCCAGCGCTCTCAGCCAGGAGATTCAGGGTGACACCTTCAATAACACCATCGATGACATTGGAGCTGCTGGTAACGGAAACGCCGTCGATTGCAACCACGGCGTCGCTGCCCGCGACAATCTGGTTGTCTTCCCAGCCGAATGCCTGTATCAGGCTGCCGGCGGAACCGTCTGCCAGGCTGATGCCGTCTGCACCGGTTTCATCACTGGTGAGGATAAGGCGGTAGTCATCGCTAGCATAATTGATGATACTGGCAGTGACATGGGTGGGATCGGTACCGGTATTGGCGTTGTTGATCATGTCGGCTACATAGGCAAGGGAATCGCTTTCATGGATGGTGACGGTCTGGCCGTTGATAACGATATCGCCGGCATAGGCGCTTCCCAGCGCTTCCGTCCGACTGGTAAATGGGTTGGAGGAAAGTTTCTCGGCCGTCGCCAAATTCGTAACTTCGATCAAATACGTTCCCCGGTTGGCGTAGGCGTTGGTGGAGACCGACAGAAGGTCGCTCCCCAAGTAGCTGGGGTTGTTGGAAGACATGCTTGCGGCAAAGAGATTGAAACTTTCCGGGTCCTGTAAGTCATCTACAGCCGTATTCAAAGCCTGGAGCTTGGTGTTGAAAGACTGCCATTCTTTGAGCTGAGCCTCATAATCGGATTTCTTATTTTCAATGACGTCTACCCGGCTGTGATCCACCTCGATCAACTGGTCGATCATGTTGCGCCAGTCAAACCCGCTGGAAAGACCGGAAACCTGAAATGTGCTTGTTGACATTGGGTTTTCCTCTAAATTTATGGGTGTGGTTCAAACAAATGTCGCCGGCAGGGAATTTCTTGCCCTACCTGTAGGTCTTATCGGAAAAATTTGCCCAAAACTTGAGCAAATTCTGATGCTATCTAATGGTAGCAAGATGTTTGCCAACGATAATAGCCATCTCATAATTGCATAAAGAGACGGCTTGCATTGATAAAAAAACCCCGTTTCCGGTGTTCTGGAAACGGGATCGGTAGAGGTTATCGGGAATCGGGTATGTTCGATTATCCGAACAGGGACAGCACATTCTGTGGTGCCATATTGGCCTGGGCCAGCATGGCGGTACCCGCCTGCATCAGAATCTGCGTCTTGGTGAAGGTTGTCATTTCGGCCGCCATATCCACATCGCGGATAACCGATTCTGATGCGGTCATGTTTTCCACGGTGATTTGCAGGTTGGCAGAGGCATAGGTCAGGCGGTTCTGATAGGCACCGATAGCACCACGATCGGCAGCCAAGCTGCTGATAGCGGTATCGATGAGGGCCAGTGAAGCGTATGCCGTGGCGGAACTAACGAGGTCACCTGTACCCAGGCCGATACTAGCAGATGATACCGTGTCCAGTGAAACAGACAGCCGGGAGTCTGCAGTGCTTTCGTATCCAACCTGGAAGTTTTGAGCAGAAAATGATCCGTCCAGCAGGGTGACACCGGCATATTTGGTCGAGTCGGCGATCCGGTCGATTTCAGCGACAAGGGCATCATACTCAGCCGCTACCGCGGTGATATCGCCGCCCACGTTGGCGGAAGCTGCCTGGGTTGCCAGTTCTTTCATCCGGGTAAGGATGTTGCCGATCGTATCCATAGCCCCTTCTGCGGTCTGCAGCAGGGAGTTGGCTTCGGTGATATTTCGCTGGGCAACCTTTACCGAGGCAATATTGGCCCGGAAGGTTTGGGAAATGGCCAGACCGGCGGCATCGTCTTTAGCGGAGTTAATCCGGAAACCCGAAGAAAGTCTTTCCAGAGATTTGCCCATGGCTGCGTCTGAAACGGTCAGGTTGCGGTGGGCGGTCATTGCTGCGATGTTGTTTTGAATTCTTAAACCCATGATTAAATCCTCCTTGATTTAAATGAAGTGTCGTCTGCTGACGACGTTTTTTGTGCTGGCATCCTTGCCAATGATTTGCGATCCGAATTTTGTTCTGTTGCTTACCCATACCCCCTTTCTTGAAATTTGGGATCGTCTCGAACCTTCAAGGCTGTTATCGGCAGGGGGGCCTGGGAACTTTAGGTTTTTTTGCAGTTTTTGTGTGCGGTGTTTGGTTTTTTGTGCTTTGGGGGCAAAAGGCAGTGAGCGGCTACCGGCTAACGACTGCTAGCTGATGGCCATCCGCTATCTTTCTGGCATAGCAGTCAACGTTGGTCATTATCTTGAAAGCTTGCCCCCTCGCGGAAGGGAGCGGGAAACTATAGCTAGGTTGCACGTTTCGAGGTGTGGGTTTTGTATTTTGTGTTTCTTGTATCGATTCTAAGGGATGAATACGGGGAGCAATCAGCCATAAACATCTTTATGCTTATGGCTGACTGCCGATAGCTTTGGGTATTATCGGGTTGCGCCTGCGAGCAGCACCTGGAAGCGTTCCGGCTGGTAACAATTAGGTGCCATTTGGAATCCAAGCTTTAAGGTCGGCTCGGCCAGACGCCATTTCTGTTGCTCAGACAGCACCTCGGCGGTTTCATAAAAGAGATTACCTAAATCGTCAAATGAATCCAGACATCGATCCGTATCCATATGGAGCAGCAGCATCAGCGATTCCAATGTTTTTACGACATCTTCAATGGCCTCCTGGGCCCAATAGGCTTTAATTTGCTGGAGGTACTTCTCCATCTGATCATCTGTAGTGAGCTGGCTGTCCTGAGCCAAAGCCAGCGATTGGAGAGCTGCCTCAGGTTCATCGTTCTGTAGATAGTATTCGGCGATTTTTATATAAAAACCAGGGTGCTGTGTAAGCGTTTCCGGAATTTCCTTCCGTGAACATCCTATCTCATAGGCGGTCACCAACCACTGCAGGGCCTGTTTTCCCATACGCTGTTTCAAGTAGAAGCGGTATGTATTCTCAGCTACTTGCATTTGATTGCTGACAGTGTAAAAGGCCTGGTGAAAATAGAATTCGGCGGTCTCGAAGTCTTTATCAATAAAAAAGGTATAGGCCAGGTAGGTTAAAATGGTGCTGCGTTTACTCGGGTCAAAAGTAAAGCAGAGACCGTTTCCAATTATGGACGGGTTCCTTTCCAGCTGGTTGTATATATCGAGATATCCCAGGGCCATTTGTTTGCTTTTTTTAAAGTCATTCTGTTTGAATAAAACAGCGGTAAGAATGTAGCAGGTGTCCAGATGGTCGCCGAAGACATCTCGGGCTTCGTGTGCAATGCGGCTGGCCGAAGCCACATCCTGCAACTTATAGTAAGCGGTTGCAACCAGATAAAAGGTGTTAATAAAAAAGGTGCTGAGATGGTTTTTTTTGCGTCTGATATGAAGTGCTCTTTCGCCATATTCGACGACCTTTGAATGTTCGTGGTTATTTAAATAAGAGCCTGCGAGTTGATGTAAACTGTAGACATCTTCCGGATCTTTTTCGATGGCCTTAATTAGCAAGCTTATTGTGCGTTGATGCTTGGCTTTCATTTTTTCGGGAGATAGGTCGTAACCGTAATGGTTGAATCTGATTTCACTATAGCCTCTTTTTCCTTTAATGAGTAGTTGGTTATGTATTCTCCGGGTGTAGGTCATGTCCATATGGTTGCGAAAAAGCCGGACCGAATTGTAAACGGCGGTCACATCACCGTGACGGTCGATATCAAAAAACGGACAGAAATAGTAGTCGGCCTCTTTTTTCAAAATGGTATCCCTTAAAAGAGTACCTGCTCCGGCTACCAGCTCTTCATCTGCGTCTAAAATCAAAATCCAGTCTCCACTCGCATAAGAAAGCGACTGATTTCGATGCTTGCCGAAATCGTCTTCCCAGGGGTGATGATAGACCCTGGCAGCATAGCTTTCCGCGATGGCCACCGTCTCATCTGTTGAACCGGTATCCACCACAATGATTTCATCCACATATTTTTCAATGCTTTGCAGACACTGGGGTAAAAGCGCCTCCTCGTTTTTCACAATCATACAGGCCGAAATCCTGGGCACTTTTTGATCGTTTTTACGGCGTGTTGCTTTTCTCGGATTTCTGCGAGATGCTGCTTTTATGCGGTGTTTTTTTTTGGATCGTTTTTTTCCCATTATAAGCCATCTCCTTTATGAAATTACGACCAGGGGCTGCGTATCATCGGTAGGAACGCTTCGAAATTTTAGCAAACGAAGAACTTGCATGCAAAATATCAGCCAGCCTTGATTCTCTATGCAACTTTTCTTCATAAATTTTCTGGCTAATGAGCAAGTATATCGAGCTTATTGAATTAATTGTATATAAGTGGTAAGCACAAAGGGAGATCTCAAAATGAATCAGCGCTGAATGGTTTGCTAATGGTAGAATGCCACGCAAAAGATGTCATTTTTTTGACAATTGATTGGTGGCATCAACCTGTAAAAATCTGGGTTAAACTTCTACTTCTATTAGATCCATTAATTTTTTTTTGAAATTTTTTCTAAAGTTTTTAAGAGACCCTACCGATATAGTCCTTGAATTAAAACCCGTAAGCGTTTGAGGCATTATCATGTCATTATCGGTTTATCAGGTTAACAATGTACTCAGGGTCTATAAAGATCAACTGCGCCAAGGAAAGACCATGAACCGGTCTTTAGATCAGGGGAAACCTTCTCCGGACAAGATCAGTATTTCATCCGAAGCCAGGCGAAAAAGCATGGTGGATAAAATTGTATCCAATATTGCTCAAAGAATTACCCAGAATGGTCCCCAGGAAGGCATCGATGAGGAAGTTATCAAACAGCTCGAAGATGAATTCGGCACGCAGTTGGATATAAGCAAAGATGGGTTAACTGATTTGGTTTTTAAAACCATCGACGAGAGTGGTGAAACCATAAATTCACTATCTATTGAAGATTCAAAATTTTTGGCACATAAGTTGCAGAATATTGCCAAGGAAACCCTGGAAAAAATAGAAGATACCCAATTGGAGAATATCTGATGAAAATTGATAGTAAAATAGCAACATATGAAATAAGCAAACAGCTCAGCAATGCATCTTCTCATGTCTCTGATGACAAACAGGCACCTGGTGAACTAAAGTCAGAGCCGAATCCAACCCAAGATTCCATCGTTCATTTATCCCAGGCCTCAAAAGAGGTCCAGTTGGCAGAGAGAGTCATCGCAGATACACCGGACATCAGAGCCGATAAGGTGGCTGAACTTCGTGCAAAGATCGAATCCGGAACCTATGAAATCGATCACGACGAAGTCGCCGCTAAGATGATAGACAGCAACCTGGAAGAACTGATTTGATTCCCTTAGCCCCCACCCATGAGCCATGGACATGGTGGGTGGGCCTTGTGGCTTAGATAAAACGTTTCGACACTTCCATAACTTTTTACGAGCTTATCAATTCAGAAAACGCCATATTTGACCGTTTCCGGCGCCTTTATGTGTGGCCAATCTCTTTTAGAGATCAACCACTCTGGCGGGAGCTCCAACCGCAGTGGCGAAAGGCGGAACATTCTCGGTTACGACCGAGCCTGCACCTATTTGGGCATTCTCGCCAATTGTCACGCCCATTAAGATCACGCTTCCCGCTCCAATATCACAACCATCTTCCAATACGATCGGAGATCTTTGAATATCCCGTTTCAAGATAGGTTGGTTCGGTGGTGTGTTTAAATGCCCTGAAGATATCATCTTTACTGCCGGGCCAACGCCAACATTTTTTCCGATGCTAATCCCACCCGCAGCGTATAAAAAGCATTGCGGTCCGATCCAAGATCCTTCTTCAATGATCAGCTTCTTATCAAAATACGCCTTGAGAATAGTGTCATGGCCAATATACACATTCTCGCCGATTGCAACATGTTCCGGGAAAAACAGTCGTACCCCGTCTTCGATCACAACCTTCGGGTGCGCCGCTTTATAAGAATGCAACCCATCGGTCCCGGTTCCATGGGATTTCCATGTTTTCATTGGCTCTCCTTCGGTTAGGTTGACCATCATCAACCCGATTCTGATATGTCGAGTTGCCCATTGCCGCCTGGAAATCGATCATGCGGTAGTTTAGACCAACACGATCAAATGACCCAGCTGACATTCCATGATTGCACAGGTTTTGTCTTCGATCTGACGTTCGAGTTCACCACGATCAAGATTGACACAGTCGGCTTGGTAATCGACGAAAACTGGTGTCACGCCAACCATTTCAACGGCATTCGACGTTCCCGATGTTCGGTTTAATCAGTCGTATTCTGGAATATTTTTTCATAATACCATTCCGCCGTTTGTTTAAGCCCCGCTTCAAGATCCACCTTCGGGGCATAACCAAGAAGATTCCTGGCTTTTGAGATGTTGGGAATCCGCAATTCTACATCAGCGAATTCCTTGGGGACATGAACGATTTTTGATTTTGAAAAGGTTGCCCTGACCACGGCTAGTGCGAGGCCATTGATAGTAATTGTGCCCCGGGGATTGCCGATGTTAAATGATTGCCCAACAGCTTCGGGTTTTTGCAGACACAACATTACGCCATCCACAAGGTCATCAATGTAACACCAGGATCGTATTTGGTCGCCATCGCCATGAATGGTCAGATCGTTTCCTTGCAATGCGTTGACGATAAAATGGTGTGCTGCACCTTCGCCGACCTGGCCGGGCCCATAGACGTTGAACGGCCGGATCGAAACCGTGGGCAGGTTTTTTTCCGAGTGATAACTGTATGCCAGATGCTCGGCAGCGAGTTTTCCAACTGCGTAGGTCCAGCGAGCGTTACCGACAGGCCCCAATGCAGTGCTGTCATTTTCTTCCGATCGATAGGCATAGGAACCGAAAACTTCAGAAGTCGAAAAATCAATTACCCGCTCCACATCTGCAAGGCCGGCAGCTGCCTCGAAGACGTTCAGAGAACCCAAAATATTGACTTTCATCGTCGTAATCGGACTCTTAACCACGGTGTCAATGCCCGCGATGGCAGCTAAGTGAACAACAATATCACACCCTGATATACTTCGCGTTAGTTTGGCCGCATCAAGAATATCGCCCTGGATAATATGGATATTACGGTGGTTGTAAAAATGGCTGTGCTGGAGGCTATTACGCGACAGGTTGTCATAAACAATGATTTCATTGTCATTCAGCAAACGTTTGATAATGGATGTGCCAATGAATCCAGCGCCACCGGTGAGAAAAATTCTTTTGCCTTCAATCATAGTCATTTCTCCAATAATTGTTCATCTGGCGATTGCATGAAATTGTGCCCGTTACGAACGAGATCGTAAAGGTAGAGGAATTGCCTCAGTATTTTTTTGGGATCGTGGTAGCGTTGTACCCACGCGCGGCCATTCTCTCCCCGAACGGAGATGTTTTCAGGATGTTTTATAAAATATTCAATTTTGTTTCCCAGATCCTCAGGCGTAACCCAAACGATTGGATTATCCGGGTATACGCTGGCCGCAAAGTTGGATATCCCGCCAAAAACGACGTGCCCCATCGCCATTGATTCTAGGGCGGATACGCCATATATACCTACTGATATTTGATCGAAGGTCATGTGGGCTTTGCTTTTTTCGTCAAGGCATTCCCGGTTGCTTTTTCCTTCGATTACCACGCCCTCCACATCGTAAACCGCCTGCAGTTCCCTCATGACATTGAGAAAAAGTTCCGTTTTTTTTACTTTTCTGTTGGTGGTTGGATGCACAATTCGGATCGTGCCCTGGGGAGGGGATACGGGAAGAACCGAGGCACTGTCAAACATCATGTTGATATGATAGAAGAACGGTGCATGTTGTATCATCGTGTAGTCCCATGCACCGACCCCAGTGATTTGTTTGTTCTTATGCCAATTGTAAATTTGGTGGGCATTGCTTCGTAATTGTGTCCCGAAATATTGAACGACACAATTATTTGGCCGCAGCCTTTGATGCAGCACCAGACGATCGTCGTGCACGGGAAACCGGCCGATATGGAAAAAATCCGCGTTGGAGAGAATCTGTCGCGCTTCCTCCCACTTTCCGTTGTCATCCTCAGATAACACGATATCTTGATCATAGGATAAATAGTCGCCTTGAAAGATGATACACCGTGCTCTATGGATGGTGTGGTTATTGATTAACCGAAAAAGCGTTGTCAATTGCCCCGCGATGTTAAAGTCGGCCACAATGGCGATGTCAAATCCCTTCTTTTCCCGCTTCAACGAGTCGGGCACATGCTTGTCGAAAAGTGAATCCTTTATCGATAAACTATTCTTAACGGTTATGTGCATAGAACTGCTCCCCTACAAGCCAATCCGAAAACCCTAAATTTCTGGTCAACATTGTGGGTCAAGTCAAAATTTTCAGGTTTTTTCATCCCGGTCGACATGTACATGTGACGGTTCATTGGGTTCGTGATATGTAAAGATAAACCTATTGAAATTCGACAAGTAGTCGAAGATTTAGGGGTGCGCTATGTTTTAGAGGTCAGTGACCTTATTTTAAACAATCCCATATCGGCTAGGCCGCATTGGCCAATGGCGCCAGGTTGTCGTGGTTCAGAACACGATCGATATCGAGCAAGGTTTTGACGCCACCTTCCATTTTGGCCATTCCCAGGATAAAATTGGTATCTAGTCCTTTACCAAAGGTTGGCGTATCTTCGATATCCTCACCCTTGATATTCAGGACTTCCGAAACCGCATCAACCACAATGCCGATTAACACAATCCCGGCCTGGGTTTCGATTTCAACCACAATGATACAGGTCCGTTCGGTGTAATCGACGGCTTCCATATCAAACCGTAATCGCAAATCGACCACAGGAATCACCTTGCCGCGCAGATTGACGACCCCTTTAACGAATTCCGGCGTTTGCGGCACGGGCGTTACCGGTATCATGCCGATTATCTCTTTGATTTTGAGGATGCTGATACCATATTCTTCATTCTGCATGCAGAAAGTCAGATATTTGCCCTCCCTGTCCCGGTTAACGGTACCCACACATTCAGCGCTTTCTGTTGATTTCGTCATGTTATTTCATTCCTTTCGGTTCGTCATGTCACCAGTTATCTCATCGGTAAAAATTCATGAAAACTTTAGCTTTAACTTCCGTTTTTAGCATAGATGCTCGGACGCACGTAATCATAGCTGTGGCTGATGTTGTTGAGGCTTTCGGCGCCGCCAATGATGAGGAAGCCTTTTTTTTTGAGGGCCCGGTGGAGTTTTTGGACGACCAGGGCTTTGGTTTGGTTGTCGAAATAGATTAATACATTGCGGCAGAAAATGATATCATATTGCTTTGACGGGACTGAATCGGTTACCAGGTTATAGCGTTGGAAAACAACCATATTCCTGATTTCGTTGCGTACCTTGATAAAACCACGCCATTTACCTTGCCCTTTCTTAAAATACCTTTTGAGTAAGTCCATGGGCATCGTTTTTGCTCTTTCCATGGGAAATATACCCTGCTGCCCTTTCTGAAGGACATGTGTGGAAATATCCGTCGCATGAATGGCGGGTTTGAAACCTTGTTCCATGCAATGGATGGCAATGGAGTAGGGCTCTTCACCGCTGGAAGATGCCGCACACCATATGTGTTGGTGACAATCTTGCAGATATTCAAAATGATGTTTTTCACGAAAAAAAAAGGTGTGATTGGTGGAGATGGCGTCAATAAAGGAGACCAGCTCACCCGGATTATTTTTTAGATATGTCAGATACTTGGGAACGGCATCAATGCCCGTGGCGCGCAAGCGTTTGGCGAGTCTTGCTTTGAGCAATTGTTGCTTTCCGTCGTGGAGATTGATTCCGCACGCCTGATAGACAAGGCTACTGAATTGTCTGAATTGTTTGGTTGTAATTTCCATAATTACAATAACTGGATCACGTTTCCCGCTTAAATTCGTCAGCTCAAAGCATTGAGGGTTAAAACCACCAACGGTTATGGGGATCAGCAATTGTTAAGCAAGGTTCATACCAAACATGGAAAGTTTTCCGGATTGATGTGGCCGGCAGTATGATGCGTTTTTTGCTTGGCTACATATCTCAGATGCTGGGGATACGCTCCTGACAATCGGTGCGATATTGGACAACTTAACCTATCAGGCGGCAAATTTTACCTAGAAAGGCATGCCATTGGACTTGGGGTGCGCTTTTATGGGGCAACCATGTCGTTTTGGAAAAAATTGCGATTGCAATCCCGGGGGTGCATCATGATCGCGGGGCTGATCATCGGGTGCCCTGTCAAAAAATTGACATTCGTCAGCATGTGGGCGGGTTGGGGACCGTCTGCAAGGGCTTGTAAAGACAGCTTTCGGAGGCGCGACAGCTGCAGTAGCATGCCAGCGTATAAAAACAGGTCCCGGATACGATGAATTCGGGCTTTCAAGGCGGCAGGGCAGCAGCAAGCCTGCAACCCAGGAGCCCTGTCTTTGCAGGATTTAGGCCTTGCTAATGATTCTGGTACATTCCTTGCAAAAAGTCATCCCAATGTATCGTGGATCGTCTGCACTTTGGCAGGGGATCAGGGTCTCAGGGAATAAAAAACAGGTAAAAGGACAGTTTATGATTCCAAAAGTAAAGGAGAGGCGTTCTTACGTCCGCGGGGATTTTTCCTATAGCGTTAAATTCAGGATATTGTCTGCGGATGAATGCGAGCTCAGGAAGATGGCCGGCAAGCAAATGTCATTTCCCGATCAAAAACAGCTCAAGATTGCGACTGTTTTGGACGATAGAGAGGACAGCACCAGCACCATTCCTGCCGGACTCGTTGAATTTTTGATGCGGATGGATCAAAAATTAGATCAGATCCTATCCCTTTTAACGGATGACGAAGGCTGCAATTACCAGTTTCATCACGGTCTGGGAGTGGATATCAGCGCAACCGGTATGGGAATAATTACCGATATACCGGTCGTACCGAAGCAAGCGATCCAAGCCAAAATCGTTCTTTCGCAGCTGCCGCTTATCTGTCTGGATGTCATGGGCGAGGTAATTCAGGTAAAAAAATCAGGCAAGAAAGATAAAAACATGCACCATATTGGCATTCAATTTTTGGATCTGAGCGCGAGCGAAAAGGAAAAAATTATCAAATGCGTTTTTCAGAATGAACGGGTTGCCATCAGAGAACGTAAGCTCAAGGAAGAGGCCGCCAGCCAATCAGGGCAATCGTCTGTCAGGTAATTACGAATCAACGCTGCGGCAGCAATCCGCCTGACATTCGGAGGCCTTTCAGGTTGTTGGAACATAGTTTGCCGAAACCGGTCGTGGCGCTTCTTTTGAAACCCATTGCCGGGTCATTATGGGAACAGAAACATGAGATTGCCATTAAAAAAGATCAATGCACAGATAGAGCGCCTGTCGTTGGATGCCGTCATGCTGGATCCGGGTGACATTCCGCAGTTGGGTGAGACAGTCAAGAAATTAGAGGATATCGAGCAGCTAACGAAAAATGGAAAAAATGGCCCTCTTGCTTCCCTCACACGTGCCATGAAGCAGTATATTGAAGATGTCATCATGGGTGAATCCTCCGATCTTGAGCCGTTTGGCAACAGTGTTACCCGGCTGCAGGAGGTATGCCGAAATCTTATCAAGGGCAATAAGGCTGACAATGACGTTTCGGCGGCGCTCAGCGCATTGGGCGCCGATAACGGGGCCGGCCCCCAGGAGGGCGCTTCTGATCCGCCTCCAGGCGATTCGGAAACAGCCCAAACAAGGTCAAGTCCCGAAGTTGAAGCCAAATCCGAGATAGAAAACCAGGACCCAACTCATGAAGCAGAACAAGCGGACCCGGCCCCGGTTGTCATGGCCGAGGAGGATAAAGAGATAATCTATGATTTCGTAGCGGAATCCTTGGAGAATTTGGGAACCATCGAAGTAAAATTGATGGATCTCGAGCAAGCACCTTCAGATATGGAGATCATTAATGCCATTTTTCGACCGTTTCACACGGTAAAGGGGGTTAGTGGATTTCTTAATTTTAATAAAATTAATAAGTTGGCTCATGCAGCCGAGAATTTGTTAGACAAAGCACGCAACCAAGAGCTGTCCATTGATGGCGAAATTGTGGATGTCATTTTGGACAGTGTCGATATGCTCAAAAATATGATTGTGAACGTGCGGACCACGCTTGAAACCGGCGTACCGTCCGAAGGCGATATCGATACGTCCCGGTTGAAGGGGCAAATCGAGTCCTACCTCAGTCAGGTTGAGCAGGGCGGTAAGCGCCCCATGGGCGAAATGCTGATCGAAAAAGGTTCTGTATCGGCGGAAGATGTCCAGGATGCACTCCAAACGCAGACTGAGGAAAAAGAGAAAAAATTGGGTGAAATCCTGGTGGAAAAGAACAAAGCCCAATCGCGCGAAGTCGTATCCGTACTGCGGGAACAGCGAAAATTTGAGGGGCCTTCTTCACTGCAAGTTAAGGTGGATACCAATAAGTTGGACAACATCGTAGACATGGTGGGGGAATTGGCCATTGCCCAGTCCATGCTGCGCCAGCATGACATTGTGCTGTCAAGTGATGACCGCAAATTATACCAGATTACCAACCAGTTAAATTTGTTGACATCGGGCTTACAGAATACGGCCATGTCCCTGCGCATGGTTCCCATCAAGCATACCTTCCAAAAAATGCTGCGACTCGTAAGGGATTTGAGTAAAAAAGCAAATAAGGACATCGGCTTGAACATGTCGGGTGAGGATACCGAAATTGACCGCAACATGGTGGAAGAAATATATGAGCCCATGGTGCATATGATTCGCAATTCTATCGATCACGGTATTGAAATGCCCGGGGAAAGGGAAGCTGCCGGCAAACCCCGAAAAGGTACCATTAATTTAAAAGCCTATCACAAGGGCGGCAACATTGTGATTGAAATTGACGATGATGGGCGTGGACTTAATCGCGAAAAAATCAGGGAAAAAGCCGTCAGCAGCGCTCTGGTCAAGGAAGATGATGTCTTAAGCGATCAAGAAGTTGATAATTTGATTTTTCATCCCGGTTTTTCAACCGCGGATAAGATCACCGACATTTCCGGGCGGGGTGTGGGGACCGATGTGGTCAAAAGCAAAATCGACAAACTGCGTGGCCGGGTCGACGTCCAGTCGCGCACGGGGCTGGGGACAACATTCTTTATTTGGTTGCCTCTCACATTGGCGATAGTTGACGGTATGATCATAAAAGTGGGCTCAGAGAAATACATTATCCCCACCCTCAGTGTTCAAGAATCATTTCGACCCAAAGAGTCGGAATATCACACCATTAAAGGTGAGAATGAAATGATCAAGGTCCGCGATAGTCTGGTGCCGCTTGTGAGACTGGATCGGCTACTGGATCTGGCTGATAAGGGTAGCAAGGACATAGCCCAGGACACACCCTGGGACCGCTTGGTGGTCGTGGTGGAAAACCAGGAACGCAAGATGTGCCTGCTCGTAGATGAATTGGTAGGCCAGGAAGAGGTGGTCATTAAAAGTCTGGGGGGCTGGCTCAAAGATGTCAAAGGTATTGCGGGCTCCGTGATTATGGGAGATGGCAGAGTGGGTTTGATACTGGATGTTGCGGGGATATTTAACATCGTTTCGAGGGATTCCTAATGAATATTATCGTCGGGGTCGGCGACATGAAGGTGAGTGACAATCCTGAGTCCGTGTTGGCTACCTACTCTCTGGGATCATGTATCGGTATCGCCATATACGATCCGGTGGTTAAAGTGGGCGGATTGCTTCATTATATGTTACCCGAGTCTTCGCTGGATGCGTCCAAGGCAAAGAAAAATCCCTACATGTTTGGGGACAGCGGTATCCCCCTGCTTTTTAAATCGTCCTATAAGCTGGGTGCCAAGAAAAACCGAATGAAAGTCATGGTACTCGGTGGTGCACAAATCTTGGATCAAAATGGTTTGTTCAATATCGGCAAACGCAACCATACCATTGTTCGAAAAATGTTCTGGAAGAACAATGTGATGGTGGATTACGAAGCGGTCGGCGGTACCGTTAACAGAACTATTAAACTCTCGGTGGACAGCGGGGAAGCCTGGTTGAAAGTATCAGGCGAAAGTGCGATGCAGATATCATGGATGTAGAAAAAATTATAAATGACATCAACTCGTTAGAACCTGTTTCTCAAGTTGAGAACAAGGTTATGGAAATCATTTCCAAGCAGGACAGCACCATCAACGAGATTGTCGACATTATCAAGTATGATCAGGCCATGACCGCCAACCTCCTGCGTATATGCAATTCTGCCTTGTTTGGCCTGAGCAAAGAGATCGTTTCCATTAAGCAGGCTGTGGCTTATCTGGGAATCGATAAAGTCGCCAGCTTGGTGATGGTGGGGAAGCATGGAAAAAATTTCGAGAAAGCCCATTCGGGATATGATCTTGAAGACGGTGCTTTATGGCGCTATTCAGTTTCATCGGCCTTAATCGCCCAAGATCTGGCAGAAAAAAGGCAAGTTGAAAATGTCGCGATGCTGTTCACATCGGCCTTGCTCAAGGATATCGGTAAGGTTGTGTTAAATACATATATGCACGATGCGTTCAACCAGGTACAGGCCAAAGTTCAAAACGAAAACCTCACATTTATCGAGGCTGAAAAAGCGGTTTTGGGTATCGATCACGCTGAGTTGGGGGCCATGGTGGCCGAGAATTGGAATTTTAATCAAGCGACGGTCGATATCATAAAGTATCATCACAATCCAGATCAAGCTGCACCAGACGACTTGACCCTGCCCATTATTTATCTAGCCGATTCCATTTGTATGATGATCGGTATCGGTGTCGGCGCCGATGGGCTTGCCTACCGCTATCACCAAGATATTGTGGATCGACTCAATTTCAGTGATATCGACCTGCAACTCACTATTGCTGAATTTTGGGAAAAGCTAAAAAGTATCGAAGAACTTGTTCAACTATCTGGGGGGAACTGATAAATGGCATTCAACGTTTTGATCGTTGACGACTCGTCAACCATGCGCTCGGTGATCAAGAAAATCATCAAGGTTTCTGGTTTTGATGTGGGAACTTTCTTGGAAGCCGGGGATGGGGTGGAAGCTTTGGAAGTGCTTCAGCAAGATTGGGTGGATCTTGTACTCAGCGACATCAACATGCCCAATATGAATGGACTCGAGCTGATCGGCAAAATGGGTGAAGACGATATGTTGAAATCGATTCCGGTTGTGATGGTTACAACCGAAGGCAGTGGGGAAAAGATCGAAAAATCCAAAGCACTCGGTGCGGCTGGATATATCAAGAAACCGTTTCTGCCCGAGGATATCAAGATGACCCTGTGTAACATTATGGGTGAGGAGATTAAGGATGGACCAACAGATGATGACGAGCCTGAAACAGGCGATTTCTAGTGTCCTGGAAACCATGTTCTTTCTACCAGTTCAAATTGTTGAGGGAAACAACCTCCGGGAAGATTGGTCGCAACAGGACTCCGGAATATGGCATGTCAGGGTTCAATTCAGCGGACCGGTCAACGGGTCGTTTTTCCTGTTGGTCCCGGCTGGTCTGGCCCGTGAAATTACGGCCAACTTTCTGGGATTAGACGAAGCGGACGTCGGGTCGGGCCAGGAATCTGATACCGTTAAAGAGGCTTTAAACATGATCGGAGGGTATGCCCTGTCCCAGGTTGAAAAGGCCGATGAATATCAAATCAGTATCCCCGAAATCGCTCGTGCCGGTCAGAAAGATTTGGTCAGCATGCAGTTGGAACCGCACAACACCATCAGCATTGAAACCGATGAAAATATTTTAGCCGTCGGCTTACACCTGGACTGACATACCTGGTAAAGGCATGACAGCATATGACGAAAAAAAAGATAAAAGTATTGATCGTCGACGATTCGGCCGTAGTTCGCAAGGTGTTTCAGGAAGAACTATCCAGGGAGGCCGATATCGAGGTTGTGGGTACAGCGCCAGACCCCTATGTGGCCAGGGATAAGATCGTTACGCGCCAACCGGACGTGGTAACCCTAGACATTGAAATGCCACGCATGGATGGCATTACTTTTCTTAAGAAGTTGATGCGTTACTATCCCTTACCGGTGATCATTGTCAGTTCCTTAACCATAAAAGGCGGCAATCTGGCTATGGAAGCGCTATCCATCGGTGCGCTCGAAGTGATTTCCAAACCTTCCAGCGCTTATTCCGTTGGTGAGATGAGTATTCAATTGATTGATAAAATCCGAGCTGTCGCCCATGTGAAGGTTCAGATAAGGAAACCGGATACGATCCGCCGTGCCGTACCGGTTAAACCGACGACATCAGCCCTGGCCGAGACCACCAACAAGGTAATTGCCATCGGCGCATCCACGGGTGGTACCGAAGCCTTGAAGGTTGTTTTAACTCAAATGCCACCGAATGCACCCGGAATCGTGGTGGTCCAACACATGCCGGCCCAGTTTACGACATCATTTGCCGATAGACTCAATGATTTAAGTGCCATTCGTGTAAAAGAGGCCAAGGATGGTGATTCACTGGTAAACGGGATGGCCCTGGTCGCACCGGGAAATTACCACATGCTCTTAAAACGAAGCGGGGCACGGCACTACGTGCAGGTTAAAAGCGGGCCACTGGTGCACCACCAGCGACCGGCCGTAGATGTCCTGTTTCACTCCGTGGCCCATACCGCCGGTAGCAACGCCGCCGGGGCCATACTGACCGGCATGGGAGCTGATGGTGCCGCTGGTTTGCTGAAGATGCGTGAGGCCGGTGCCCGGACGGTTGCCCAGGACGAAAAAAGCTGTATCGTCTTTGGCATGCCCAAGGAAGCCATCAAAGCCGGTGCCGCTGAAAAGGTGGTTCCCTTAAAGGATATCGGCATGACTGTGTTGAAGATGATAACGGATCCACGTGCTTAAACCCATGGAGCTGAATTAGGTATGAAGAATCAATTGAAAGCAAAAATTGAGGACATTGTGGATGGGAAGTTGACCGAATCTGAAATGGAGGAGTTGATCGATTTCTTCAAATACGCCTTAATCGAAAGTTTTGATCAAGATGATGAGCATTTTTTTAAAGGGCTGGCCTTTGAAATGAGTTCGTCCGTAAAGGATCTGGCCCTCATGATAATCAATTTTAGAAGGGATCTGAAATCGCGAATCCGTCCAGACATTACCGATTTAACCCAAAAATATATTCCCCAGACTGCCGATCAGCTGGAAGGTATCATTGAAACCACGGAACAGGCGGCGAACAGGATTATGGACAACCTAGAAGCGATGCAAGACGATTGCGAAAAAATGACCGCAATCGTCTCCGATCTGAAGTCGGGAAAAATTTCCCTGCCAGCTGAAAATGAGGCCGCTCATGCGGTGGAACTCGATCAAATGGCCACCGCAGCCTTAGCGCCCCTCAGCAGCCATTTGGCTGCAATCATCGACGCCAACACCGCAATGATTACAGATACATACGTTCAAATGAGCTTCCAGGATTTAACCGGGCAGCGGATTAAACGGATCATGAATCTGGTGAATCAAATGGAGATCCGATTGCAAAAGATGGTGGTTTCGTTTGGCATTAAGGTCGCTGAGAAAGAACGAAATCCAGATATCTCCGACATGGAGCTGGCCCAGGCGGTGGCTGAGAAAGAAAGCCAATTGGCCGGACCCCAAAAAGTCGGCTGTGGTCTTGATCAGGCCGGGATAGACGAGTTATTAGCTAATATTTAGATGCGTTAACAAAGGAGGATCATTTGCATGGACTTAAATATGAACGTACTCATTGTCGATGATTTCGCTACGATGAGAAGGATACTGAAAAATATCATGAAGCAGATTGGCTTCTCCAAAATTGCCGAAGCCGAGAATGGTAAAAATGCCTTGAAGATGCTCAAATCCGACGCGATTGATCTGGTTTTATGCGATTGGAATATGCCCGAGATGGCCGGTATTGATTTGTTAAATGCAGTCAGAGGGGATGATCAATTAAAAACCACACCATTTGTTATGGTTACGGCTGAAGCCCAAAAAGAAAATATTCTTGAGGCGGTTAAAGCCGGTGTCAGTAGCTACATCGTCAAACCATTTACGGCCGAAACCGTAGAGGAAAAGTTAAAGAAAGTATTTAGTAGTTGAATTTTTTCTATCTTCCTGTCAAAATTAGCGATTGCAGGAGTTGGGGCACATCGTGCGGCGATGTGATGGAGGTATCCAGTGGATATAAGACAAATTGATAACCTAACGGCATTTAAACCGTCATCATCGCAAAAGACAAAATCGACCGGCGAATTTGGCGAAATATATAAGAAAAAGTTGGCAGCCATTTCGAAAGTCGACTCCCGGGTTCAATTGGATGCTAAAAAAGCGTTATTAGACCAAAGCAATCGAATTATGGACCTGCTGGATGAGTATGCCGGTCATTTAAGCAACCCTGCCAAAAGCCTGAAAGAACTCGATCCACTTGTCAGGACCATTCAAGATCAGGTTGATCTTGTGGCAGCCAAGGCCGCTGATCCGAAATATGCCACAGATGAAATCGGAGCTATCGTCACAGATTTAGCCCTTACCGCCAATGTGGCTGTGCTCAAGTTTCAGCGGGGCGATTTTGTCGATTAACGCGAAAAAATTTGGGAACATGCTAACCCTGATGCGTGGACAGGAACCTGTATATGGAACAACTACTGATTATTGATGATGATCCCGCTCACCTAAAAGTCGTCGCCGCTGCTTTGGAGCGCAAAGGATACGACGTCACCACCGCCCCGGATGGTGAATCCGGGATAGAGAAATTGGAAAACAATTCGTTTGATCTGGTTTTAACCGATCTGATGATGCCGGGAATTGACGGCATGGGGGTTCTCAATCATGTGGTCGCTCATTGCCCCCAGACCATTTGCATCATTTTAACCGGACATGCAACCATAAAGGGTGCAGTCGAGGCTGTTAAAATCGGTGCATTTGATTATATGACCAAGCCCGTTACCGCCAGCGAACTATGGGTTAATGTTGAGAAAGCACTTAAATATCGGGATCTCAAGGAAGAAAATGTTCGCCTGAAGCAACAACTCCGAAAAAAATATTCGCACAAGAATATTATCGGCACCAGCCAAGCCATCCAAAAAATCTTTTCACTCATCGAAAAAGTAGCCGATACCGATAGTACCGTATTGATTAATGGACCCAGCGGAACCGGCAAAGAACTGATTGCCCGGGCGATTCATTATGATAGCAGCCGGAGTGACAAACCGTTGGTGATCATTAACTGTGGTGCTATTCCCGAAGCGCTTCTGGAAAGTGAGTTGTACGGCCATGAAAAAGGATCTTATACCGGTGCCCACAAAGCCCGAGTCGGCCGGTTTGAATTGGCCAACGGCGGCACTATTTTTCTGGACGAAATTGGTGAAATGAGCCCATCGTTGCAGGTTAAACTGCTGCGGGTGCTCCAGGATCAGCGTTTTGAAAGAGTCGGCGGTACCAAAACCGTTCACGTTGATGTTCGCATTATTGCAGCTACCAATAAAAACTTAACCGCCGCGATCAACGACGGTACTTTTCGTGAAGACCTCTATTATCGACTAAATGTGATCCCCATAAAGGTCCCACCCTTAACCCAGCGGCGATCAGATATCCCGCTTCTGATCAATCATTTCTTAAAAAAATTCCAGAAAGGCCGCAAACAAAAGATCGAGGGTTTTAGTGCCGACGCCAATGACGCTTTGATGGAATATAATTGGCCAGGTAATATCCGCGAGTTGGAGAATGTGGTAAAACGGATCACGATTTTGTGCGAGAATGAGATCCCCGATTTTACCGATCTTCCCGAACATATCCAGCAATTCAGCCTTTCCGCTCAAAATGATGAAGGCATTATTTTTGAAGAAGGCCTCTCGCTGGACAAAGCGGTCAAGAACTATGAAAGAAAGCTGATTCTGGGCGCCATGGAAAAGAGTGATGGCGTTAAAACCAAGGCGGCAAAATTACTCAAGATAAAACGGACAACTCTGGTAGAAAAAATAAAAAAGCAGAACTTATCCAAAGCCGCTTCCTAAAACGCAATAAGAAATGTCAAAATATTGACATTCGTATAAAAAGATCGGATCATTCCGACGGCAATAGCCTATAAAATAATCTAAATAATTAAGATAGTTATCTTCATCTAAAAAAAGATTAGTTTGGCACAGTACTTGCTGTTAAGTACAGCATGAAATTTGTACGGGGCCATACGATCATTTTGCTATTAACCGGTCTGACACTTTTTACAGCCGTCTATGTCTGCCCTGCCCTGGCCGCGATCCCGCCACAAGACCCCCACCGCTTGATGGACACGATCACGTCCCTGGATGTGCAAACTTCCGGGCGAGAGACGATTGTGTCAATCCAGGGCAACGGGGTGATACCGAGCATTGCGACCCGAACTTTTCCGTCGCCACCCAGAATCGTTGTGGATCTGCTAACGGATGCGACCGGTTTTAAATCCGTTCATAAACCCGTTCACGGTGACCTTTTGACGCGCATTCGCATGGGCCATCACCCCGGCGCAATCCGCATGGTTATGGATTTGACCGGACCAGGGGTGCCTGCATTTTCAACCGAGTTGCAGGCCCGGCAATTGGTGCTAACCATCCATGATACCAGTTCGATGGCAGACCTGGGGGCAGCGCCGGTAGCGACAAATAGTGCAGCACCTATACCAAGCGGTTTATCCATCCCCCCAAAACCAAAGACCGCTGATCCGACCCGGATACCGGTCAGCTCGAATCAAGCCAATGCCGTCCCTAATTCGCTGCTTGGATCGGCAGCGGATCCGCCCACCGAAGCCGGCCCCAGGTTGTTTGATGCCCTGCAAAGCTTGATGCAGGTGGATGCCGAAGATGATGGTTTTGACATGCCCACCTATCTCAGTGCTGTGACAGCATATCGGGCACACAACTGGCAAGGCGCTCTCGAACACTTAACCCGTTTTGTGAAAAAATCACCACCCAACGCACCTGTGGAAAAGGCGTATTTCCTTTTGGCAAAAACCATTGATCAATTGTATGCGCACGACTTGGAGACGCATTTCAATGAAATCTGGGATGCCTACAAGGATGCCATACATCGATTTCCGGATTCTGCCTATACACCGGATGCTTACCTTTCCATCGGCAATCTGTTTTTAAAATCTGATATTTATACCGAGGCCTGGGGATATTATAGTCTGGTGATAGATGCAGATCACTATGCACTGGCCACTGTGCGGGCCTTATTAAAGAAGGCCCAGATCCTCAGTTTTAAGAAAAAGCCGACCCAAGCCCTTGAAATTTATAAGTCGATTATTCAGAGCTACCCCCAGACCCAGGAAGCAGTTCAAGCCAAAGTTAGTATGGCGGGTATCCTGTTTGAGATGAACCAATTTGGTCAGGCGCTGGCTATCTTGGAAAGTCTGGTGCAGCACAGCCAATATGTCTATGTCTATCCGGAAATGCTGCGTTATCTCGGTAATATTTATTACCAACTCGGTTCCTATGCGGATGCGCGGGAGCAACTGTTCCGATTTTATAACTGCCGGCCCGATGCCCAGGAGAGCCCGCTGGTATTGGCACGAATTGCCGATGCATTCAGAGAGGAGGGCCTGCTCGCGGATGCCATCAAGTTTTACCGTCTGACCATATCGCGCCATGCCCAGACAGAAGGAGCCCTCATCAGCATGTACCGATTGGCCGCCGTGCAGGAATCGGATGGGATTAAAGCTGACGAAGGTCTGCAAGCTGAATTGAATATTTTGGGTGGCCGGTTGGATTTTCCCCGGAAGATTTATGAGGATGTGGTCCAGGATGCAATCCTTAACAACCGGTCGACACCGTTGTTGCAATATGCATTACTGAAACTTTCTATCCTTGATCAGCAAGAAGGCAGGTATGCGGACAGTTTGAATCGATTGAAAGCGTTGCTAAAACAATATCCCCAGACCACATTGAAGCAGGAGATTGAAGAAACGTTCGGCCAGGCCCTGGCCATTCTTCTCCAGAAGAATTTCAAGGCAAAAAAATATAAACATGTTCTCAATATCTATCAGGCCGAAAAAGAAAATATCAGGGCACTTAATTCAGCTGAAATATATATCACGGTGGGACGGGCGGCAGTGGAACTCAAATTAACGGATCTGGGTATTGAATTGTTTGAGAAGGCAGCAGCACAACTGCCGGACGAGAAAAAACCGGCAGACCTGTTATTCTATTTAGGCCGCGCTTACTATGGTCGCGGATCGTATGAACGCGCCCAAAGCCATTTTGATTTGTTGCTGAATAATCGTCCCCGGGATGGTTTTACGGCTGATGCCTGGATGGTGAAAGGAAAAATGTTTTTTGATGACGGTGACTACCCCATGGCAGCCAGAATGTTTGCCAAAGCATTGCAGCATAACGACATGTCGTGCGAACACGTCAATATTCTGATGTATCGCACCCGGGCCCTGATGGAGATGAAATTAAAGCAAGATGCAGTTCAGAGCTTGGTACAAGCCCAAAAGGCAGCCCAGATCTGTCTTGACAGCGATTCACAAATGTATGCCGAATTCGGAAAGCTCTATATTCGGCTGGGTGAAGTTGAAAAAGCACTGGCGGTTCTAAGTATGGCCCACGACATGGAAAGCGATACACGGTCACGCCTGCGTTTGAAAATCCAAATGGCACGATGTTATGAACGCATGAACCAAAAAGACGCCTACCTGGCTATCTACACGGAAGTGGCCAATCAAGAGGACCCCTTCTGGCGAAATGTTGCCAGAGAAAAAATGGAAGCCATCAATTTTAAGCCGATAGGCGCGGAGCCAAAATAAATACGGAGAAGGTACGGATACCATATGCGGCGGAAAAAGATTTTACTGGTAGATAACGACGCGCTTGAAGCCTCTGCGGTAAAACGCAAATTCAGCCGGGTGGGGCACCAGCTTTGTACAGCCGCTGATGGTCCGGCGGCATTGGACAAACTGACCCAGTATCAATTTAACCTGGTTATCGCCGAAATGCATTTGCCACAGATGAGCGGCATCGATCTGCTTCGGAAAATAAAGGAGATCAAAGCATGCCTACCGGTAATTCTCATGTCGGCGAACGCCCGGGTGCGGGACGCCGTGGAGGCCATGAAATCCGGTGCCCATGACTTTCTCCTTAAACCGTTGACGTTAGAGATGATCAAGCTGTTGACGACCCAAACACAATCGAAACAATCAACCTTTGCGAGCCGGAATGGCAAATATGAGATTGTCACTCATGATGCCGATATGATGCAGCTGTTGGATCAAGCCAAGGAGGTCGCCAACAGCCGCGCATCCATTTTTCTTCAGGGTGAATCCGGAACCGGTAAAGAACTTTTTGCCAGATATATTCATAAACACAGCGACCGGCAGGATAAACCCTTTGTGGCCCTAAATTGTGCGGCCTTGCCCGAGACATTGCTCGAAAGCGAACTGTTTGGCCATGAAAAAGGGGCCTTTACCGGCGCCACCAACCGCAAGAAGGGGAAGTTTGAGCTGGCCAATCATGGCAGCATCCTGCTGGATGAAATCAGTGAAATGGATTATGCCCTGCAATCCAAACTTTTGCGGGTACTCCAGGAAAAAGAGATCGACCGTGTGGGTGGCAGCGAACCCATACCCCTGGATGTTCGTATCCTATCCACCACCAACCGCGATATCGAAGATGAGATCGCCGCAGGACGATTTCGTGAAGATTTGTATTATCGTTTGAATGTGATTCCATTTCACCTGCCCGCATTGAGGGAACGACCTAGCGACATCCCTTTGTTGGCGGAGCACTTCATTCAAAAGTACAATCGCATCGAGCGTAAAAGTGTCAAGGGTTTGACGCCTGAAGTCCTGCAATCCCTTTCGCAAATGCCTTGGAAGGGCAACATCCGGGAGTTGGAGAACCGCATCGAAAGGGCGGTTTTAATCTGCAAAGGTAATCAAATACAGGAACAGGATATCAACACAGGTGTTTCATCGCGACAAAATCAGACCGCTGCAGATCCCTTTATTCCGAATGGTTCTTTAAAAGAAATGGAGCAACGCGCCATTTATCATACCCTGGATCGCACCGACGGTAACCGAACCCATGCAGCTGAAATTCTGGGTATCAGCGTGCGGACCTTGCGCAATAAGCTCAACGAGTATCGTGAAAAAATGGAGGCAAGCTAGAAAGGGGCATGTAACTTGCTTACAGTTGTAATACTGGGTTTAACGCGAACCAACAAACGGCAACAAGTGAATCAGATAACATTGCCGGAGGATATGGCATGACGGATAAAATTTCACTCAACAAAACATTTAATTTATTGGAAAACGCAATGAATGTCTCCAAACAGAGACATTCCCTCCTGGTCAGCAATGTGGCCAATTTAGACACACCCGGGTTTAAGGCCAAAGATCTTGATTTCAAGGCAGCCATGACAAGGGCACTCAATGCCAGCCAACGCATGGAATTGGCTAAAACAGATAACGGGCATATGGGTCCACCGGCCGGATCTTTAAGTAGCGCCGACATTGTCGAGGAAGAAGGTGAGTGGAACGGTTATAACTGGATGAATGTCGATCAGGTAATGACCAAGCTCACAGAAAACAATCTAATTTACAAAACCGCTGCAGAGGCACTTTTACGAAAAATCGCCATCATGAAAGAAGTTCTGCGGGAAGGGGGCCGCTAATATGGATTTTTTACTCTCCTTGAAAATTAATTCTGCCGGGCTGTATGCGCAAAGAAGACGCATGGACGTGATCTCCAGCAATCTTTCCAATATTGAAACCACACGAACCGCCCAAGGGGGGCCCTATCGCCGAAAGATGATCGTTATGGGCACTCAGCCGGTTGAAGATTTTAATACCCTATATAATATGCAGCTTGACGCGGTTAAATTTGAAGGCATTGTAGAAGATCAAAGTCCATTCAAGCAGTCCTTTAATCCCAGCCATCCGGACGCCAATGAAGACGGTTATGTTCTGAAACCGAATATAGACTTGGTTGTGGAGATGACCAATATGGTTATGGCCAGGCGGGCGTTTGAGGCCAACTTGGCTGCGATAAAATCCACCAGACAACTGGCGCTTAAGGCGCTGGAAATAGGAAAATAAGTCATGAATGATTTAAGTATCAAAGCGGTGGCACAAAATGTATCAAAAATCAATCGTGAGGTTACGTCAAATCCCCAACAGGGTTTTGGTGACGTTATCCGCGGGGCAGTCGATAAAGTGAATAAACTGGAGACAGAAGCCGATCGTTCCATCGGAGATCTGCTACAAGGTAAGGCCGACATTCATGAGACCATGATCGCGCTTCAGAAGTCCGACATATCCATGCGCACATTTTTAGCCGTCAGAAATAAGGTCATCGAGGCGTATCGTGAGATTATGCGGATGCAATTCTAACACGGGGATGCAATTGCGATGAATCAAGCTTTAAATCAATTTCTGATGCTATTAAAGTCGATGCCAACTTCTCGAAAAGTTGGCATGCTGGCCGTGGTGGCCCTGCTTATTTCGGGGTTTGCTGTTTTGTTTCTACTGGCCAACCGGGTCGACTATCAGGTGCTTTTTAATAACGTGACCCCCCAAGACGCCGGAGCGATAATCGAGGAACTCAAAAATAAAAATATTCCCTATCGCATTGAAGGTAATGGCACGCTGATCATGGTTCCGGCGGAGGATGTACATACCATACGACTTAGCTTGGCTACCAAAGGCTATCCCAAGGAAGGGAGTGTCGGGTTTGAGATTTTTGATAAGACCGATTTCAAGACCACGCGATTTGTACAGGAACTGAACTACCGCCGAGCATTACAAGGTGAACTGGCTCGAACCATTGGTCGCTTTATGGAAGTCAACAGTGCCAGAGTATTTATTGTAGTGCCCAAAGAATCGCTTTTTGTGGAAGCGGAGAAATCTCCCTCTGCATCTATTCAGCTGGATCTGAAATCAATTTTACCACCGGAAAAACTGGCCGGTATCATTCATCTGGTTGCCAGCGCGGTGGAAGGTCTCGACCCGGAGCAAGTTACCGTGGTGGATACACGCGGCCGTGTTATTTTTAAAGGCGGTAGCAGTGGGGCTTCATCCGGCTTGTTGAGCAGCATGCAGCTGGATTATAAGGGCAAGCTTGAAGCCGATATCCGCAACAACGTTCAGAGTATGCTGGAGGGCATCGTTGGGGCGGGCAAGGCGATTGTGCGGGTTAATGCCCAAATCGATTTCAATAAGATTACCTTGAATGAGGAAGAATACGATCCATCCTCAACGGTTGTACGCAGTAAAAGAGATATTCAGGAATCTTCTCAATCCGGTGGTAGATCCGATGGCGTCGAAACCACGATCATTAATGAACGCGCGGGCGTTTTGCCTGCAGAAAGCAGCAACCAAAGCGGCAAAACCAAGAAGGATGTCGTCACCAATTATGAGATCAATAAAGTAACCCGGGCCATTTTTAAGCCGGCTGGCACGCTCACACGTCTATCAGTAGCCGCGGTGATTGATGGGACCTACACACTGGAAACCGCAGAAGATGGCAGCGAGAAAAGAACCTACGTTCCCAGAACAGCCCAGGAATTGGCACAATTCGAGGCGATTGTGAAAAGTGCCATGGGTTATAGCGAGGACAGAGAGGACCAGATTTCGGTTAGTTCGATTCCCTTTACAGATTCGGTCTCTTTTGAAGATCAAACCGAGGCACCGAAATTTGACCTGATGGAAATGCTGAACAATTCCAAGCAGATGCTGATCAATATCTTTTTAATGATCTTGGTATTCTTCCTGCTGATACGGCCGATGTTGAAAAGCCTAAAGCGTATGGCTTCGGAGCCTGTTTTTGAGAATCAACAACTACAACCAGCCGGCGAAAGTCCGCAACAGATTCCCGCCACGGATGCAACCGGGCAACGGGACCGCGTGCTTGAAATGTCCAAGAGCAATCCCGAAAAAACGGAACAACTTATTAAAAGCTGGATAGGTGAGTAACGATGCCCAAATCCAAACTTAATTATGACGATCTCAATGGTGTTCAAAAAGCGTCGATAATGCTCCTGGCTTTGGGTGAGGAATTTACCTCATCCATATTTCAAAAACTAGACGAGAAAACCATCAAAGAAATTGGCAAACAGATGTCCGATATTAGTTATATCCCATCGCGGGTTTTAAATGCAGTCATGGATGAATTTCTCAGGTCATTTGACAATGATCAGAATTTGTGTGTCTCCGGGAAATCATTCTTAAAAGATGTTGTCAACAAAACCTTGGATGAAAGCACGGCTCGCGAAGTTTGCAAATCCATAGATTTCGACAATAGCAGCAATCCCTTTGATGAACTGGCCTACCTGCCATCACAGAACTTGGTCAATTTGCTCCAAGAGGAACACCCCCAAACAATTGCATTAATTTTATCACACCTCTCAAACGATAAAGCCGCCGAAGTACTGTGTTTGTTTCCGGATGATCTCAAGGCCAGTATTGCCTACCGGATTCTCTTGATCGGGGATGTCCAGGACGATGTTATCCGCGATTTGGAAGAGCTTCTCAGGAAGGACTCGGCTAAGGTTGGAACCAATGCCCGTAAGTTTGATGGATTAGAGACCTTGGCCAATATTCTGAATGAAGTCGATAACAGCACCGAGGAAAATGTGTTGTCGTTCATTGAAACCGAAGACAACGAACTGGCCGACATGATCCGGCAGAAAATGTTTGTATTTGAAGATTTGATTGCGGTGGATGATAAGAGCTTCCGAGAAATTTTGCAGAATGTGGAAAACGATATTGTTGTGAAGGCTTTGAAAACTGCCTCGGAAGAAATGCAGGAGAAAATATTCAAGAATCTTTCTGAGCGCGCATCAGATATGTTGCGTGAGGACCTGGAAGTGCTGGGTCCGGTGCGATTGGCCGAGGTGGAGGAAAATCAACAGAAGATAATCAAGGTAGCCAAAAAGCTGGAGGCCGACGGGCGGATTGTACTGGTCGGGAAGGGTAAAGATGATGTTTTCGTCTAAACTGATATCTTCCGCAAATATGGGCGCAGACGACTGCAAAGCGTATGAAATGCAACCGCTGGATGCCAATTCGGCGGATCCGGTTGCAACCGCGGCTGATTTCATTGCACTTCAGGTTGATATGGACACGCCATCCGATTTTGTTCCGCTGCTGGAAGCATCAGACCACGCTGGTGACGTCAGCGGCGGTGCGCATCAGAATCTGCAGGATAAATTGGCTCTGGTGGAAAAAGAAGCCTATGAAAAGGGTTTTGCCCAGGGTGAAAAAGATGGTCTTGAACTGGGAATTGCCAAGGCCGAAAAAATGGCCGCAAATCTTGAGAACCTTTTGGCGGAAATCGCTCAGTTGAGATCATCAATCGGTAAGCAATATGAGCGTGAAATCGTAGCACTCGTCTATGCAATTGCCGGAACAATCATTCAGACCCAAGTAAATTTTAGTGAATCTGTTGTACGGGACACCATTCTAGCGGCCCTGGAGTTGACAGCTGAAAAAAACGATATTTGTATCAAAATCAGCCCGGATGATTTCGAGTATGTCGAAAAGGTTCGGCCGGCGTTATTTTCAAACATGCCGACACTGAAAGCGCTGGTGGTGACACCCGATGCTTCCATCGCAAGGGGAGGCTGCATGTTGGAGACACCCGGCGGGGACGTCGATGCCCGGATTGAAACCCAATTGGCCAATATCCTTCAGTCCCTGAAAGAAGCCTATGCCGGATAAAAATATGACCACGTTGACCGCAGAAATAGATTGGCATAAATATGTTGGCGCCATTGAAAATTGCAGCCGTATGGTGCAAGCGGGACGTATCGTCAAAGTTTCCGGAATTGTTGCCGAAGCCAATGGCCCGGGCCTGAGCATCGGCAGTTTGTGCATCATCCAAAATGATCAGGGTGAGGATATCGAAACCGAAGTCGTTGGATTTAGAGACAATCGCGTCATTGTGATGCCTCTGGGAGATTTAATCGGCATTAAACCCGGCAGCAAAATCGTCCATAAAACCAACAAGGCGACTGTCCCGGTGGGAGACGTTTTTTTGGGTCGGGTGATCGATGGTCTCGGACATCCATTGGATAGTCTGCACCCGATCAAGGCAAACCTTGAATATCCGCTATACGGAAACCGACTCAATCCCCTCAAACGCAATATTATCGACGATGTCCTCGACGTGGGCGTGAAATCGATAAATGTCTTTAATACCATCGGAAAAGGTCAGCGAATTGCCATCATGGCCGGATCGGGCGTCGGCAAGTCTGTATTGATGGGGATGATCGCCCGCAATACCACCGCAGATGTCAGCATTATCGCCCTGATTGGTGAACGCGGTCGCGAGGTTCGGGAATTTGTTGAGAGAAATTTGGGAGCCGATGGTCTGCGCAAATCGATTGTCGTGGTGGCAACCTCCGATATGCCGGCTTTGGTTAGAATCAGGGGGGCATATACCGCTACGGCACTGGCGGAATACTTCCGAGATCAGGGCAAGGATGTGCTTTTGATCATGGATTCCATCACGCGGTATGCCATGTCTTTGCGGGAAGTCGGACTGGCAGCCGGAGAACCGCCTTCGGCCAAGGGGTATACGCCCAGTGTTTTTAACCAGCTCCCTAAAATAATGGAGCGTGCCGGGACCGTCGAGCATAAGGGCAGTATAACCGGAATATACAATGTGCTGGTGGAAGGTGATGATATGAATGAACCCATCGCCGATGCCGTGCGGTCAATTGTCGATGGACACGTGGTTCTCTCCCGGACCCTGGCCCATAAAGGCCATTATCCGGCGGTTGAACCACTGGCAAGTATCAGCCGGGTGATGACCGACATTGTCGAACCCGATCATCTGGAAATGGCTAGAGAATTTAGACGAACGTTGTCAGTCTATCGAGATGCCGAAGACTTAATTAATATTGGTGCCTATGTGGATGGCAGTGATCCGGAGATAGATTACGCCAAAAGCAAAATTCAGGCAATGAATGCCTTCTTGCAACAAGGGGTGGATGAACGCGTCTCTTTTGCAGACAGCCTGGTCCAATTTGAGCACCTGATGAGCGAAAATTAACATGCGGCGTTTTGCATACAGATTGGAACGCGTGTTACAGTATAGACGATTTTTGGAAAAAAAAGCCATGCTGCAATTATCTAAATTGAAACAGGAATATCGCCGGGTTGAGAACCGAATCGGAGCGCTGAATTTCAAACGGATACAGGTTGCGGAAAAGTGCCGTCGTAAAAGTTTGCAGGGCGTCGATGCCGCCAACTATGAAACCTATCAGGGCTATCTGCAAAAGCTTAAGATGGATTTGGATGCGGCCTCCCGGGAATTAAAAGAAATGGCGGCCGGCATCCAGAATCAGGAATCGGTGCTGAAATCTGAAAGCATCAAAAGAAAAGCGTTGGAAACACATAAAGAAAGCCGCTGGCGGGACTATTGCGAACGAAGCGCAAAAGAAGAACAAAAGTTTTTGGATGACCTGGTCATTCTGCGACAGGAGGTAAAGATTTGAAATCACGGACACAGCTTTTAATCGCCGCTTTGGTATTTCTGAAAATTTTAATTTGTGTCGTTTTTGTGTTGCAGTTGAATGTGGGGGCTTTATTCTCAGGTCGTGATGCAATCGCGTCTGAATCCAAGCCCAAGCCAGAGAAATCGCCAGCCAGCACCAAGGACAGTTCTGATGATGAAACTATTAGCCTCGAATTTCTGCTGGCCAAGTTGGATCGTCTCAAATCCAAGGAAAAAGAGCTACAACTGCGCGAGGCCGAGCTGAAGGCATTTCAACGCGAGCTTGATCAAAAAATACAAAAATTGACGGACCTGCGTAATGAGATCAAGTCGGAGATGGATCGTAAGGAAGGAATTGAACGGCAAAAGAGCAAGCATTTAATCAAGGTCTATGCGGCCATGAAACCGCAAAGTGCAGCCGGGTTGATTGAAAGGCTTGACAAACAGATGGCGGTCGAATTGCTGGCTCAAATGAAAGGCGAAGCCGTGGGGCAAATCCTCACGTATGTTGATAAGGACAAAGCCGCCAGGCTGATTGAAGGTCTTGCCCGACGCGAGTGATGCCCGCCAACCTATCTTATAGCGGTAATTTAAAAAATCCCTCAACGAAGATTTAAAACCTAGGCATAGATATCGAGGAGAGAACCCTTCTCACCGGGCAAGACATTTTTCGGATGGCGTTTCTCTAAAAATGTAAGCGTGGCTTCATCCTTTTGGGATTGCTGACGGCCGCTGGAGTTTTTAGCGACGGTGGTTTCATTGGGAGAGTTCACCACCGCGAGTGCCGTGTTATTTCTGATGTGATCAATCATCGCTTTTGAGGTGTGTTGGGCGGCCATTGCCGGTTTTGCCATTCAGCCGACTGGCGATCGAACTGTTGCTTTTAAATAACTATTAAAACATATCGTTCTTCCAAAATCAAGCCCCTTTTCCAGGACCGGAAAAAATTTCCGTCTCTTTTTCAAAAGTAGGCAAAAACGAACCAGCATGGTGACAGGCATCAAGACCGCCTGGGTCGTGTATATAGATAACACTATGAAAATATTGATAAATAAAAAAAATGGGCAGGTTGGTACAACGATTGCTAATAAAGATAGTGATTTTAACGCAAGCCACGAAAGCAGCAGGTTAAAATATGCACATCAATCTTACTTCTCTGTTAACAGATCAACAAATCGGAGCCGGTCGTAAATCACCGCTCTCAGCCAATCCACAAGGAGACTTCCTTTCCATGATTGGCAACGCCATGCCCACCGGCAGCAAAGCGACTTTCTTCATACAGCGACAAGGCTTACTCCCCAGCCAGACTGGAAACGCCAAGACAGGCGCGGATTTTCTGGCGGCATTCCGATCCGGGCTATTATCCAAGGGGAAGCCTTTTGATCAGGTTTATTTGGATCCGCAGGGATTGCCACTGCTGGCAAAACTAATGCAACATAGTGGCTACAGCCCCGAGCATATTGCTGAAAGCTTGCAAAATTTAAAGGCCAACAACCATGGCGGCAAAATAAAAGTATCCCGAATTTGGGCCCAATTGGATCAACTCCCGTCTCCTGAGGATGAACAAAATATTCCGGTGATAATCGATTCAGAGGCGGTTCCGTATTTGGAGTCGGTACTGCGTGCGTTCGGTCTCAGCCCCAACGCCGTCAGCACAGTTTTAAACAACGGTCGCACACCCCAGGGTGACCTGGATTTTGAAACCGTTATCAAGGCTATCGAAACAGCCGCCAATCCGGCAACCCGAAGATTCCCCGGAATTGTGGATCTACAAAAATCGCAAACCATCGTTTCGGATTTAAAGCGTTTGGCGATCCAGGTGCCGGTAGCCAAAAAGACCGGTTTTGTGCATATTGAAGATTTCCTTACAGCGTTTAAACGCCTGGCGCACACGATTACCAACGCAGCAAAGGCAGCTGGTGAAACCGAAGCGGTCCAAATATCTCCCAAGGTTCTCGAGAACTTAACTATTCAGATGCCCCAGACCGGCGGGCATGCCACGACTACCCTGGCAAACAATGCGGAACACCCCATGGCTACCGACGGTTTGCAAGGCCAAGCAGGAATCCCGCCGGTGGTACAAACGATTATCAATCGACTGCTGGAACAGGTCGGGAGTGGCCAGGAAAAGTCCGAGTCCTTGACATCGATTATCAGCGATTCAAAAATCCAATTTGATGATCCGGTCACCAAACAGCTGCAAGCGGACCGGGCTCGGGCCCAACAAGCTGCCTTAGAATCCCAGAGGCCGAAAAATCAGCAACAGATGCCGGATTTGGATGGGCAGAAAATTTCAGATCCGGAACAAATCGGCAAGCTACATCTTGCCCCTGAGACGATTGCATCCCGGCAGCGTTCCGAAAAGGTGTCACCGAAAATTTTAGATGTAACGTCCAATGTTCAAACCGGTGATGTGAACCCGGACCCGTTGGAAACGCGCCGCTTGGAAATTTTTGCTTTCGCATCTCACAAGAATCAAAAACCGAGTACACCCTTACCAAACTATCTGATGGATCAAATGGGAAGACAGATTGCACGGGCCATCCATCGCGGGGATGGTGTGATCCGATTCCAATTGAAACCACCTGAAATGGGTATTGTCAAACTTGAGATGCATTTGACGGATAATCAGTTGAACCTGGCCGTGGCAGCTGAGAACAGTTCCGTGAAAGAGCTGTTGCTCGCAAATATTCAGGAATTGAGAGAAACCCTCCAGATGCAGGGTATCAAGATCGACAAACTGGATATTCAACTCAACAACGATTTTAACCAATCCTTGGCCAATTTCCAAGAAGGACAACAGAAGGAATCCAGAGCTGGTTCTGGTGACCGTGTGCCTGGACAGTTGGTCAACCATGATGAGTCGGCTGATGATGTGATTCATACCCGGGCTTCGCCCCGAAATGATTCCACCATCGAACTCGTTGCCTAATCCCATCACGGATGCAGAAAGGATATAAACAATGACAATCAATACAATCAATAATTATTTAAGTTCCTCGGTGCTGGCTGACAATACGCCCGCCTATCAATCATCGGAATCAGATGCTCTGGGACGCGACCAGTTTCTGACGCTGCTGGTGGCGCAGTTGCAGCATCAGGATCCCTTGAACCCAATGCAGAGTCAGGATTTTACCGCTCAAATGGCTCAGTTCAGCAGCCTGGAACAGCTATTTGATGTGAACGCGTCACTCATGAATATCCAGGACAGCATCCAGGCCAGCCAAAAAGAAAATGCCCTGGACTATGTGGGCATGGCGGTCAAGGCTGCCGGCAATACGCTTTATAAAAACGGCGATAACCTGGACCAGGCCAGTTACTATCTGGATACAGCCGGCGATGTCGTTGTCACCATCTATGACAGCAACGGTTTCCAGGTTCGCCAGATTCAGGCCGATTTTCAGGAATCGGGCGAACACGACCTGATCTGGGACGGACGTGATGAAGACGGGAATGTCATGGCAGACGGTATCTATACCTATGAGGTTGCAGCCATCGATGCGGATGGATACGACGTGGCCACCACAACCTATTCAAAGGGGGAGGTCACCGGTGTTAGCAGCCAGTTTGGCCAAACCTATTTAATTGTCGGGGAACGTCTGTTGGAACCTGACAGTGTATTGGAAGCATTACAAATAGAAGACAATTAGGGAGGAAAACATGTCACTATCAAGTTCATTATTTTCAGGAATTAGCGGTTTGAATGCCCTCGGCAATGCCATGACGGTTATTGGCGACAACATTGCAAACGTCAATACCGTGGGCTTCAAAGGTAGCCGGGTCACATTTCAGGATGTCCTGAGCCAATCGGTCGCAACCACTGCCGGTACGGCCCAGGTGGGTCGCGGAACTTCCCTGGCGGACATTTCCAGCAGTTTTTCTCAGGGGTCGTTCGAGTCCACCGATTCATCCACGGATCTGGCCATTGGCGGGTCCGGATTCTTTGTGGTTCGTGATCCCAACAATGCCAACAACGAGTTTTATAGCCGTGCCGGTGAATTCAGATTTGACAAAGACGGCAACTTCGTCAATCCGGCGGGTTATATCGTCCGCGGGTGGGCCTTGGACGAAGTTACCGGTGAGGATCTGGGAACCATTACAGATATTACCCTGTCGTCGTTTACCTCCTCACCATCCGAAACCGACAATCTTTCCATGATCATCAATCTGGATTCAGATGCCACCAACAATTCTACCGGATCCAATACTGCCCTTTCCGACCGGTGGGATGGTGACAACATCGCCGGTGACTACTTGGGTGCGGGAGACTTTGAGTACCAGACGACCCTGAAGGCATATGATTCCCTGGGAAGTACGCATGATATCACCATCTACTTTGACCCGGGTGAATCCGCAGCCGACCCGGTTTGGGAATATATCGTCACCTGCAATCCTTCCGAAGACAATCGTACCATCACGGATACGGATCATACCGGACTGTTGGCCCGCGGCACGGTGGAGTTCAACAGCTCTTCCGGTCAGATGTCTGGTGCGGCAAACAGTATCACCTGCTCCTTAAACAATGGGGACGGCACCTGGACCGACCTGACCAATGCCGACGCCACCGTTAACGGCGGCTATTTCGCCATAACACCTGATTTTGTCGGTGGGAGTCCCATGAACGTCGAACTTGATTTTGGCACGCGTTTCAATGGCAGTGTCTGGGCCAATGATTCCTTATCCACCACCCAGTTTGCCTCGGCCTCCACAACCGTTTTTCAATCGGCCAACGGCTATGGTGCCGGGGACCTGCAGTCCATGACCGTGGCAACCGACGGGGTTATCACCGGACAATACTCCAATGGTCAGGTTCTGCCGCTCTATCGGGTGGCATTGGCCAATTTTCAAAATGATCAGGGTTTGTATAAGGTTGGTAGTAACCTATACCGTGAAACCCGCCTAAGTGGCGATCCCATCACCGGCAGACCCGGCTCCAATGGTTTGGGTAATATCTCGCCCAATTCACTGGAGCAGTCCAACATCGATCTGGCGACCGAATTTGTCAAGATGATTACGACCCAACGCGGGTTTCAGGCCAATTCGAAAATTATTACCGTGACCGACCAGATGCTGAACGAGTTGATTCAATTGAAACGATAATTAGGCAGTTTAATTTGTAAGAACCGGCTCGACTGAGAACGCCTTCTGGATCTCAGTCGGGTCGTATGGATCTTACAGCCACAAGCGATTAGGTATGCGTGCTAAGCAGCTGGTATATTGTTACTTACAGCCGACGGTTAGATTGTGGATTAAAGACTCTAAATTTGTGAGTTCTGACTTTTTACGTGCACATCAACATTCTGAAATCAGTATTCGATATTCACTTCAGACCGCAAGCCTAAATTTTTCTGGCAGCTTGCATCGGAAGGCCAACATATCGACTTGCACCATTGGACCGCAACCCACACCCCGTGCGTCGAAACCCGACACCCGACAACTCGCAAGGCGCAATTCAAAAGGCGACACCCGATACCCGACACACCCCCCCGTCTAACATGTCAAGATCTTGACGTCGGCCTTTTATCTTTGACGTAAAAATTGATCTGGCGGACACACTGACCGTGAATCAATTATTTAACCAATTGAAATTTTGATAAAAAAATAGATTGTAAACTATTTTTAAGTCTGTGGCGATCATTGGCATAAAGGTTGCTCTATGTACTGGCATGCAGTCATTTAATGTCATCTATTAGGAGGAATTATGGACATTGCCACCCTATTGGGAGTCGTTTCCGCATTTGGTCTTGTGGTTGTGGCCATTTTCATGGGCGGCGGGCTCAGTCTTTTTATCAACATCCCGTCGGCTCTCATCGTTGTCGGGGGTACTATCGGGACTACCCTGATCAACTACCCCCTGGCAGATATGCTCAGGGTCGTCAGCGTTGTTAAAAATGCATTGTTTTCCAATACCATGTCCGGCACCAACTTGATCGAGCGGTTTGTGGATTTTGCCAACAAATCACGTCGAGAAGGAATTCTGGCCCTGGAATCCGAAATCAAAACCGTCAAGAATGAGTTTTTGCAAAAAGGTATCCAGCTTTCCATCGACGGTTTGGAACCTCAGGAAATCAGAGAAATTTTGGAGACTGAGGTTGAATTTATTCGCAGCCGGCATCAACTGGGGGCCGAGTTGTTTACCACCATGGGAACCTTTGCACCGGCGTTGGGAATGATCGGAACCCTGATCGGCTTGGTGCAAATGCTCCAGTCCATGGATGATCCCAGCAGTATCGGCCCGGCCATGGCCGTGGCCCTATTGACCACGTTTTATGGCTCCCTGATGGCCAATCTGGTGTGCATACCCATTGCCGGAAAGTTGAAAGCCCGTAGTAAAGAGGAAGTACTTTCCAAAGAAATGGCGATTCAAGGAATCATTTCCCTATCCAATGGCGATAATCCCAGAATCCTGGAGCAGAAATTACAAGCATTTGTTCCACCGAATCAACGTACGAGTTAAGCCCATATGGCCAGAAAGAAAAAAAATAATAGTGATGATTCGTCCGGCGTCGATATCGGTGTCGTGATGACGTGTTCGCTATTCTTGATCATCTTAACATTTTTTATTCTGCTCAATTCGATTGCCGTGATTGATGACCGTAAGCAACGCCTGGCGATTGGATCGTTGGTGGGATCGTTTGGCAGCTTGACGGGCGGATTGTCTCCCATGAAAACCGGGACGTCAATCATGCCTTCTTCGGCCCCGATTATGGAACAGGGCATGGATTTCAAGAAATTTCTGGAAGCTTTGAACGTGGAACTGCTGGGAAATGTCAAAGTGGTCACCAGCAGACAGCAAAACATAATTTCCATCAGTAGCGACGATCTGTTTGATGAAGCCAGCCAGGGGATAAGGCCTTCGCAGACGGCCTTGCTGGACCGGATCGGGACGTTCATTAAGCAAGGAAATTATCCGGTCGCGGTAATCGGCCATACAGACAATCGACCTCCTGAGGCAAAAGGGTATCGATCCAATTGGGAGGGGACCAGCCTGATGGCCATTCGGGTTCTGCGCTATTTTGTGGAACACCTGCAGATGGATCCCAAACGTCTGAGTGCTTTCGGGCGCGGCAGCCAGTCTCCGCATGCTTCCAATGATACGGTTGAATCGCGACGCTTGAATCGCCGGATCGAAATTAAGTTGAAATATAATATGCCTGCCCATGCCCGCCGGATTTACGGTGATCGGCCGTCCGGCAATTTTACCTATAAACGTTTTAACTTTAAGATTTTTTGATATGAGTCGCAACCAACAAAACAGGGGAGAAGAAAAGGCTGTAAAAACGGGCGCCTGGATGGTGACGTTTTCAGACCTGATTATGTTGCTGCTGACTTTTTTTGTGCTGCTGCTAACCATGTCCTCCCTGGATCAGAAAGCCCTTAAAGAACTGATCAGCCATCTGCAGGATTCCACCGGTGTGCTTGAATTCTCCGGTTTGGGCGAAATTAGCAGCATGACGAATATCGTTGAAAAGTACAATAGCAGCGACAGTAAAATCGTCATCAGTCATGACAAATTGGCGGAGTTGTCCGGATTGAATCTCATCAAGGCTAAAAACCTGAAGGCTAGAATGAAAGATATCGATGATCTGATTAAGATCAGCGATGATGAACGCGGCGTTGTATTCTCATTCCACGAAAACATTTTCTTTAGACCGGGAACCACCCATATCGATGAAGCCAACGCCGGCGTTTTGAATGCCATTGCCGAGGCCATTGTTGAAAGCGAAAATGACGTCTTGATCATGGGACATACCGACAGTACACCCATTAAATCCGGAAGGTATGCTTCCAATTGGGAACTATCCAATTATCGGGGTTTGGCCGTGTTGAATTACTTTTTAACGGCGGCCAAACTGGATCCCCGGCGTTTTGCCGTGGGGGGATACGGCTTCTCACGGCCGCTGAGGCCGAATGATACAGCTAAAAACAGGTCAACCAACAGACGGGTTGAGATCATATTCCAACCACTAGAGGAGAGTTAAATGGCTGAAAATGAACAAAAAAAGGAAACCGAACGAACGGAGTCCCCGAAGGGGAACAAATCGTTTCTAATCGGGATTATCTTAGGCGTCTTTGTTATCAGTTTGGTTGGTGGTGGCGTTGCCGGCTGGTTTATGTTTTTTACCAAAGATGCCGGTGAAAGTAATCAGTCCGCCGTGGCGGAAGCAGCCCAAAGCGCCAGTAGCGAATCAGCCCAGAGTGTTATTGTTCCGTTGGAATCCTTCATTGTCAACCTGATGGACCGATCCGGCTCGGGTAAGAGATATTTAAAAACCACCATCGAGTTAGATGTCGCGGACGAGGAGAGTCAGGGACTCGTGGATGTGCGCAAAGCCCAGCTGCGGGATGCGATTCTGCTCTTACTGACGAGTCAGTCCTTTGCGGAAATCAATACAATAGAAGGTAAGCAGGCGTTGAAAAAAGCGCTGTTGTTACGGATCAATCAGGCCTTGGGTGGTCGTATCGTCAGCGGACTCTACTTTACCGAATTTGTGGTGCAATAAGGGCGCATATGGAAAAGGTACTGTCACAAGAAGAAGTCGATTCGTTACTGAATGGTATCGATGAAGGAAAAGTCGAGACCGAAACCGATATTCCCGAGAATACCGAAGGCGTGCAGGTTTATGATTTCAGTAGTAAATCGGCTCCCTACCACCAGCAGATGCCGGCACTGGGGATTATCAACGAGCGGTTCATTAGTTTTATCAACAATAATCTATCGGATGCAACCGGTTCGGCCATCGACGTCAGCGTTAGCGAAGTCGATTCTGTGCGTTATGGTGAGTTTTGCCGATCCCTGCCGCTGCCGGCAAGTTTGAACATATTTAAACTGAAGCCGCTGCGCGGCTTTGCCATGCTCGTGCTGGAAGGCCCGCTGGTATTTTCATTTGTGGACATTTTTTTCGGTGGCAAGTGCTCAACCCATGTCAAGTTGGAAGGGCGTAGTTTTACGGCCATTGAAGCCAAGATAATTGAGAGAATCGTCAAAATCGTTCTGCAAGACTATGAGCGGGCCTGGTCCGATGTGCACAAGCTGGAGATGGAATATTCCAGAACAGAGGTTGACCCGCAATTTGCCGGGATCGCCAAGCCGGATGACATGATAATCACCACCCGCTTCAATGTGGATATCGCCAATTTCACCGGAAGTATGAGTATTTGTGTGCCCTACAACACTCTGGAAATTATTAAAGCCGATCTGAGTCAAAACTACAAAACCGAAAGCGTGGAAGCGGATTCGCCTTGGCGGCAGTTTGTCGAAAAGAAGTTGAGGGATATCGAGCTCAACTTGCAGTGCACCTTGGGAATGACGTCCATTACCGGGCGTGAGCTTTTGGGTATGCAAAAAGACGATGTTATCCTCTTGGACCAGCGCGTCAATGAGCCTGTGGGGATCTATATCGGCAATCGCCAAAAACTGTTGGGTTTTCCCGGTTCCGTCAACAATAAGAAAGCAGTAAGAATTGCTATATGGGGAAAAATGGAGTGAATTATGAGTGAAACTGAAAATGAAAACAAACAGAACTACGACTTCGATTTGATTCTGGATATTCCTTTGGAGGTGAAAGCCGAACTCGGTCGGTCCAAGATGCTGGTCAATGATTTACTTCAGTTGGGCCAAGGTTCGATTCTTGAGCTTGATCGCAAGATCGGTGAGCAAATCGATATCTATGTGAGTGAGAAATTACTGGCTAGAGGTGAAGTCGTGGTAGTGGATGAGAAGTTCGGGATCCGTTTGACAGATATCATCAGTCCCGATGAACGGGTTAAAACGCTGGCGTAAGGATATAAGACCATGGGCGAGCTGTTTGAATTTAATTTGGTATCCACCGGGGTGAAAACCATGGCTATGCTTTTTATGGTACTGGCGCTGCTGGTGATAACCCTATACCTATTTAAACGCTTTTCTAATTTTCACAATCATACATCCGGCGACATTTCCATCAAAACCTTGTCTTCTCTGGCGTTGACACCCAAAGACAGACTACAGGTGGTTCAGATAGAAGGTGAGAAAATTGTTGTCGGGGTTTCGCCCAGCGGTATCAACTACATCACCAAAATTAATTCCATGGCAAGGGACACAGAGATTGAGAAACCCAACCAACATGAAGACAATGTCTAAATCTGGCACCGGCCTTTATATTGCTTGTGCGGTCTTGGTTTTGGGTGTGCTGGTTTCGCTACCAGCGGGAGCAGCTGAAATAAGCATTCCGGCCGTCCATATCGACATCGATAATGATACGACCCCCGGTCAGTTGCCCGTTTTAATGCAGATCATTTTCCTGCTAACGATTTTAAGTTTGGCACCGGCGATTTTAACGTTGATGACATCCTTTACCCGTTTGACAATTGTGTTTTCATTTTTGAGACATGCCCTTGGCACCCAACAGACACCGTCTAATCAGATTATTGCCGGATTGGCCTTGTTTTTGACTTTTTTCTTAATGATGCCGTTGTGGCAAAAAATCAATCAAGAGGCCCTGCAACCCTATTTAAACGAAGAAATCTCACAGGAAATCGCCTTGAAGGAAGCCATATCGCCGATTCGACAATTTATGTTTAAGCAGACCCGTGAAAAGGATTTGGCACTGTTCGTGAAGATGGCCCAAATGGAAAAACCCAAAACCCCGGCGGATGTGCCCACTTCGGTGCTGATTCCGGCGTTTGTGATCAGTGAATTAAAAACCGCTTTTATGATCGGATTTATTATTTTCATCCCCTTTTTAATCATCGACATGGTCGTTGCCAGCGTACTGCTGAGCATGGGGATGATGATGTTACCACCGATTCTAATATCACTGCCCTTCAAATTGATGCTTTTCGTTTTGATGGATGGCTGGCACTTGGTGGTGGGATCGCTGATAAAAAGTTTTAGCGGAGGAACGTTATGACCCCCGAATTCGTTGTCAACATTGCCCAGGAAGCCATCAAAACAACCATTCTGGTTGCCATGCCGACACTGCTGATGGGACTGGGTGTCGGATTGCTTATCAGTATATTTCAAGCGGTTACTCAAATTCAGGAAATGACCCTGACGTTTATACCCAAGATACTGATAATCCTGCTGGGGCTCCTATTTTTCTCGAGCTGGATGCTGCAGCAATTGATGACCTTCTCCATCAGTACGTTCGAACAGATACCGTTTTTCATTCGTTAAGGAATTGATGATGAGTTTTATACAGGCCCCTTTTCAGGATTTTAATCATTTCCTCCTGATTTTTATCAGGGTGGGGGTTGTTCTGTTTGTCCTGCCGTTCTTCAATTCCCGGACCATACCGATGTTAAGCAAGGTTGGCCTGACATTGCTTATTGCAATGCTGATACATCCGATTACCGCAAAACAATCGACCGTATTTCCCACGACGGTTCCGGGTATTACCTACCTGGTGGCCGGGGAGTTGGTGGTGGGAATGATCCTGGGTCTTGTGGTGCAGGTTTTTTTTGAAGGCGTACGCATTATGGGGCAGCTGGTGGGGTTTCAGACTGGATTTGCGATTACCAATATTCTGGATCCCCAGAGTGGCAATCAAATTTCGATCTTATCAAATATGGCCTATTTGATGGCCATGGTTCTTTTTTTGGTGTTGAACGGCCATCATATTCTCCTGAACGCTTTGCGTGAGAGTTTTGAAATTATTCACGTGGGTGGCTTAAATTTGAATCGTCAAATGCTGCCCGAGCTCGTCAAGCACGCGGGTGAGATGTTTATCATCGGAATTAAAATCGGTGCGCCGGCTATCGCGGCCTTGATTTTTACGAAGGTAATTTTCGGTCTCATCACCAAATTGATTCCCCAAATGAATATCATGATCGTGGCGTTTCCACTCCAGATCGTTATCGGCCTGCTCTTTTTCAGTATTTCTTTAAGGCTGCTTCTTATTTTTTTGGAATCGTTTTTGGGCAATCTGGACACCGTTCTGATCAACACAATGAAGTGGATATAAAGGTCACTCATGGCAGACCAGAATTTTGAGGAAAAATCAGAAAAACCAACACCGAAGAAGCGACTGGATGTTCGCAAAAAAGGTGAGGTTGCAAAAAGCAGGGAGCTCCCCTCGGTTGCGGTTCTATTGTCCGGCATCCTGATGCTGGCTGTTATGGCCCCGTTTATCAATACCCAAATGCGCATACTTATGGAAAAAACCCTGCATGAATTCCCGACCACCGATCTGGGTTTACCCGATGTGGTCAACTTGTGTCATGATTTGAGCATGACGTTTTTACTCATGATCGGTCCGATCATGGCTGCTGTATTCATTGTGGCGATTTTGTCCAACATCCTGCAGGTCGGCTTTCTGCTATCGGGTGAAGCCATTAAACCGAAACTATCCAAACTGAATCCGCTCAAGGGCTTTGGCAGGCTTTTTTCAATTCAGTCGCTGATGGAATTTGTCAAATCCATGGCCAAATTACTCATCGTAGGCATTGTGTCCTATTTTGCCATCAAAGGTGAATTGGATCGCCTGCCGCTATTAATGGATATGGCCTTAAAGGGTATATTGGCCTACATCCTGATTACAATTCTGAAAATAACAATCATGTGTGCACTCGCCATGGTCATCCTGGTTGCGGCGGATTATGCCTTTCAACGGTGGCAATTTGAAAAGCGTATTAAAATGACGAAGAAGGAAGTCAAAGATGAGCTCAAAACCTCAGAGGGTGATCCACAGATTAAGTCCAGAATAAAAAGTATTCAGATGGAGATGTCCAGAAAGCGGATGATGCAAGATGTACCCAAAGCAGATGTGGTTATTACGAATCCAACTCATTTTGCGGTAGCCATCAAGTATGACAGTGCTGCTATGGGTGCGCCTCAGCTTTTGGCCAAAGGCGCCGGTGAAGTCGCCCAGCGGATAAAAGCATTGGCCAAGGAGCATCACATACCGGTGGTTGAGAATAAGGAACTGGCCAGAAACTTGTTTGCCGCAGTCGACATCGGGCAGGAAATTCCGGTGGACTTGTATCAAGCTGTGGCTGAAGTTTTGGCCTATATTTATAAACTGAAATCCGCGTAATAAACGCACAAACAAAGGGCACAGACTCAGAAACCAATGGAAGATATTTTACAATCCGGCCCAAAAGTGAGTTCCGGAACTGAGATGATCACCGTTATTGGCGTGATCGCCATTCTGGTGATCATGATCATCCCGCTACCGGCGTTGATTCTTGATTTCTTATTGGCGATCAATATTACCCTGGCGATAACGATCCTGTTGATTGCCATGTACACCTTAAAGCCTCTCGACTTTTCGATTTTCCCATCGCTTTTATTGGTGACCACCCTTTTCAGACTCTCACTGAATGTTGCTTCCACGCGACTGATTCTGCTGCACGGCAACGAGGGAACCCAGGCAGCCGGAAAGGTCATTCTGTCTTTCGGCGGCTTTGTTGTGGGCGGGAATTATGTGGTGGGTATGATAGTCTTTGTCATTCTGGTGATCGTTAATTTTGTGGTTATTACCAAGGGGGCCACCCGTATCGCCGAAGTGGCTGCCCGCTTTACCCTCGATGCCATGCCCGGAAAACAGATGAGCATCGATGCGGATTTGAATGCAGGGCTGATTGATGAGGGCGAGGCCAAACAGCGCCGAAAAGACATCACCAGCGAAGCCGAGTTTCACGGCGCCATGGATGGTGCGGCCAAATTTGTACGCGGCGATGCGGTGGCCGGAATCATCATCACGCTCATCAACATATTCGGTGGGTTTGTCATCGGTGTCGTCCAGCAAAAAATGTCCATGGTGGACGCAGCCCAGAATTACACGCTTCTGACTGTTGGAGATGGATTGGTCTCCCAAATACCGGCACTGACCATATCCACGGCTGCGGGCATTATTGTAAGCCGGGCGGCATCGACAGAGACCATGGGAAAAGAATTCGGCAGCCAATTCTTCAATTATCCCAAAGCCATCTATACAGCGGCCGCGGTCATCTTCTTTTTTGGACTAATTCCGGGTCTGCCGCATATCCCCTTTTTGCTGTTATCCAGCGTCGTGGCCGGGAGCGTATTTTTTTTCAACTCTCAGAAGAAAGAATCAGACCAGCAAATCACGGAGCAAGCCGGTGAAGCAGCGGACGCGGGCCCGGAACCTGTGGAACACCTGTTGTTGGTCGATCCTCTGGAATTGGAAGTCGGATATGGATTGATAACCCTCGTAGACAGGGAACAGGGGGGTGAATTTCTGGACAAGGTTCGTTCCATTCGGCGCCAGTTTGCCATGGAATCGGGCGTCGTCATTCCACCGATTCATATTCGCGACAACCTGCAACTTAAATCGACCGAGTATCAGATTCTGGTAAAGGGCGTGAAGGTTGCCAGCGCGGAGTTGATGGTGAACCATTATCTGGCGATGGATCCGGGTGATGCCTCACGCAGAATTGATGGTATCGAAACCGTCGAGCCCTCCTTTAACCTGCCGGCAATTTGGATTCCGGACACCAATAAGGATGAGGCTAAACTATCCGGGTACACCGTGGTCGACAATGTTACTGTTATGGCAACCCATTTGACCGAGATATTAAAAAGCCATGTTGCCGACCTGCTGGGACGTCAAGAAGTTCAGAATCTGTTGGACAATCTTGGTAAATACTATCCCAAGGCGGTTGAAGAGTTGGTCCCCAATGTTCTTACCTTGGGTGCTGTGCAGAAAGTACTTCAGAATCTTTTAAGCGAGCATGTCGCCATCAAAGACATGTTGACAATTGTGGAGACGCTTCTCGATTATGGTACGATCTCAAAAGATCCTGAATTTCTAACCGAATATGTCCGCCACAAACTATCCCGATCCATCACCAGCCCCTATTTGGAAGATGGTAATACCTTGAAAATCATTACGGTTTCTCAGGAAACCGAGGATTTGCTGCAGAAAAATATTCAAAAAACAGAACATGGCTCGTATTTGGCGGTTGATCCCAAAATCGCCGATGCCCTGATTTCTTCCATCAAAACTGAAACAGAAAAGGCTTTGGCCAAAAACATTCAACCGATCCTGCTGACATCGCCCACCTTGCGCAGACATTTAAGAAAAATGGTCGAGTATTTTGTGCCGCACCTGGTTGTGTTGTCGCACAGTGAACTTTTAAGTGATATCCGGATCCAGACCATTGGAGAAGTAGGGTTCAATTATGCAAATAAATAGATACAGGGCCAAATCGATCAGCGAGGCAACCGCCAAGGTTAAAAGTGAGTTGGGCCCCGATGCGATTATATTGGCTACCAAAAAAATAGATGGTGGCCGGAAGGGGCCGTGCTTTGAAATAGCTGCTTTGCCCGAGAAGGCGAATCATACGCAGGAACCCTATCATGAATTGAAATCGGATTTGATGCGTATCAAAGATATGATCTACCTTTTAAATACTTCGGGAGGGATCGCTGAACGCTTGATCATGAAACCCGCGGTTATGAGCGTCTACACGCGGTTGTTGAAAAGCGGCATCAGCGATCATTGCGCCCGGTTGTTTTTAAATTCTGCCGGCGTACTCAATACCCATGTGGCGACTAAAAATCAGGACCAGGTGAACAAGCTCATCGCAAAGGAAATACTTAAACAGATCGATACCCAGGTGTCTGTAAATCAGCCGGGCGGTGAGCAGGAACTCATCGCTCTGGTGGGGACCACCGGTGTTGGCAAGACGACAACCATTGCCAAGCTGGCGGCGCGATTCATGCTTAAAGAGAAAAAGCGCGTGGGTTTAATATCAATCGACAACTATCGTATCGGTGCCATGGAGCAACTCAAGGCTTATGCCGATATCCTGGGTATACCGTGTTTTCCGGCCTTTAACCGGAAAGACCTCTTGTACGTTTTGAAAAGACTGACCCAGCATGATGTGATCCTCATCGACACGGCAGGGCAAAGCCAATATGACACCAGCCGGATATCAGAATTGCACCGCATGCTAACTGAAGATCTCGAAATTCGGTCACATCTTTTGTTGAGTGTGACCACCTCGGAAGACGAAATGTATCGTACGGCCCTGAATTTTGCACCATTGAAGTACCAAAACTATATTTTTACGAAAACAGACGAAGCCCAAAAAAAGGGTTCAATCATCAATCAATTGATGAAACTGAACCTGCCTGTTTCCTATCTTACCAACGGACAGAATGTACCTGAGGATATAGAAATGGCCACGAAGGAAAATATTGTCCGACTTATATTAAACCACTATTAGCCAGGTGCGGATTGGAGCAAACACAGATGGATCAAGCAGCGAATTTAAGAGAAATTGTCAAAATGCAATCGGATAAAATTTGTCATCTCAATCAGGCCGGCAGTGACAGTTTTGTGTCCGGGGAGGAAAGAACAAAAGTTTTCACGATTGCCAGTGGTAAGGGTGGCGTGGGCAAAACCAATATCGTTGTAAATTTAGCGATTGCCTGTCAGCGTCAAGGAAAACGGGTTCTCATATTCGACGCTGACCTGGGTTTGGCCAATATCGACATCATCTTTGGTCTCGATCCGCAGTATACCATCGAGGATCTTATTTCCGGGCAGAAAGATTTATCCCAAATTATTGTGCAGGGGCCGGAAAATGTGTCCATAATTCCGGCCAGCTCGGGTGTGCAGGAACTTACCAACTTGACCGAAGGTCAGAAAATGCACTTGCTCAATGAGTTCGACTCGTTGAACAACCAGTATGATCTCATGCTCATTGATACGGGTGCCGGGGTATCTTCGAATGTCATTTATTTTAACCTGGCGGCCGAAGAAAGGATTATCGTCGTGCGGCCGGAGCCCACGTCTATTACCGACGCGTATGCGCTAATCAAGATTATGTTCAGCCAGTACGGCGTCAAGCGCTTTCACCTTTTGATGAACATGGTAGCCGGAGAGGTTGAAGCCAAAGCGGTCTATAACAATTTAAGCAAGGTCTTAGGCCGATTTATGCGCGGTATCCGCATCGATTATGCCGGGTATATTGTGAGCGATGAACTTCTGCAGAAATCGGTAACTAAAAGAAGGCCGGTATTAAGCCTATATCCGCAGGCGGCTTCAAGCGAAAACTTTGCGACCCTGGCGGACTATCTGCTTAGCCAAGAAAACGAAGATTCTTTTGATGGAAATATTAAATTCTTTTGGAAACGCCTTATGGCAGGAGCCCAGGACTTAAATAATGAGAGCTATGATTAATCGATATCGAGAGGCCACCCAAGAGGTCTGCGTACCCATGGAAGGGATGACCAGAGAAGAGGTGATCTGCGAGAATGCCTCACTTGTCAGATATATTGCCGAGCGGATTGCCATCAGGTTACCGCCGCATATCTCAAAAGAAGAATTGATAAGCGCCGGTACGATGGGATTGTTTGATGCGCTCAATGATTTTGATTCATCCAAGGGGACTAAGTTCAAGACCTATGCCTCCTATCGGATCAAAGGGGCTATATTGGATGAGCTCAGACGCCTGGACTGGGTTCCCAGGTCCATTCGTCGGGATATCAAAAAGATTGAAAACGCCGTGACCGATGCATGGAATATCCATGGTCGCGAACCCAGCGATTTGGAGATCGCGGAACAGATGGGTGTTGATCTGGATAAATACCACAAACTGCTTCAAAAGACCCATGGTGTCAACCTGATCAGTCTAGACGACAGGAAGCCGGATGGGGGCAATTCCGTTGCCAACCACCTGGTTTCTAAAACACCATCTCCCTTTGAATCTCTAAGCAAAAAGGAGTTGAAGCATACCCTGGCGAAGGCACTTAAAAAACTGTCCAAAAAGGAACAGATGGTCATGTCTTTATACTATTACGACGAGTTGACGCTCAAGGAAATAGCTGCGGTACTCGGGCTGACCGAATCTAGAATTTCACAGATACATTCCAAAGCAATTATTTCACTGAGAATCAAACTAAAATGCAAACAAACGGAACTGCAGGCTTGAGCAAATGGAACCAGAAGCAAAACAAAACACTGAGGACGATTTAAGCGGGGCAGAACGCGATGACGACCTAAGCGGCAATGAACTGGAAGATGCGGATTTGACCGCAAGCAAGCTGAATGAAGGCGATGACACCGGGGGCATGTCAAACGCGGATGTGCAGGAATCCACAGCAGCCGCTGAAAATAGCGCGGATGAACCCAGCCATGAAAAAGCGGCAGCGGCAAGGCAATCAACCGAGACAGGCGACTCACTGCGGGCAAAACCAATCAAAAGCATCATTATGGCGGCTGCGGTTGTCATCCTTGTGAGTGTTGTGGGTGTAATTGGCTACGTGCTTTGGCCGACGTCATCTGATATCAAAATGGAAACTGCGGCCGTGCAAGCACCTGAAAAAGAAGAAATCATACCGATCAGTATGGAATCCTTCTTGATACCATTTCGGCACGAGACATACAGTTACATTTCATTGAATGTCGCCATCGAGGTATCTAGCTGCCGCTTGCGAACCGAAATCATGGCCCAAAAAGATTTCATTCGCGGCCGGGTTTATGACGGATTATTGCTGTATGTTCAGGATTTAAGCAACACGCCGGGGCCCAATGCCATCAAAACGATCATTTCCGAAAGTATAAACAGCGCACTCGCCAATGGCAGTGTTCGTGATTTATACGTAACCCAATTTATCGTGATTTAAAATGGTGAAGCCATATGACCTGCGTCTGGGGGACGGATTCAAATGGCGAGCGACAGCAACGTAAATAGCATCATTAGCCAGGGAAATGCGGTCAAGCAGATCTACAATCCCAAGAAGCAACACCTTGAGTTGCAGCAGCATTTCAATACCCAGCATACGGAAACGAAACAAGTAAAAGACAAATCTAAGATCAAGCAAACCGAGAAAGAGAACCGCGTTGAAAACAAAGAGGCCGGCCATAAAAAAGATCAAAGAAGGCGCCCAAAAAAGCGCAAACGAAAAAAGGGCGAGCAGGCGCTACAATCCCTTGAACTGACACCAGAGGGAAACTTTATAGACATCAAGGTGTGATTATGCAGATTATTGAAACCAACCATTTGATCAGTATTTTAATTGCCATCGACATTGTTTTTTTTGTTTTCCTGATTCTATTCTTTAAACGACTCACCCATATTCGAAAAAATACACTGCTTTTGGACGAGATTGAAACATTCGAGGCACTGATACGTGATTCGGGCGACACGGCGGGGCAATTCAATCGACAGCTGCAAAAGAAAGTCGCCTTTATCAAGAAACTGAACCAGAAACTTGATAAACGGATCAACAGTCTGAATCTCCTGTTGAATCGATCCAATATTGTGCTTTCAGAGTATGCGAAGCGGACCGACGGACTTGTGCCGAATGACACCGATAAAAATGCCCGTCGAAAGGAGATTTTGAAACTGGCCCAAAATGGACATCAAGTTGAAGCAATCGCCACGAAACTGTCCATTCCGCGGGGTGAGGTTATGCTTACCCTGAATATGGTCGGTTCGGATAGCGCCAAGCCTTTAAACACATTGGCGCGTCAAATGGTACTTGAGGTGGATGCAAATTGATGACCAATGATCTGCAGATTTTAGGACCAGCGCCGTCATCATCCGCGCCAACCACTGCAAATGGGTCCCTGCCCAGGCTCCAACTGCAGGAGATGCTGGCCGCGAAGGTTCTGGGTCCCTTGCCCGATGGGTGTACCTTGCTCTCGATCAAGGGAAAGCAGGTATCCGTCCGGACACAGGTGCCACTGCAACCCGGCCAATCGGTCACCCTGCAAGTGAAGCGCTTGTCACCGGCAACAATCCTGCAACTTGTTGCCGGAGGTGGTGCGAATGTCAAAGCCGGCCGTATTGCGGTCATTTTAAATGCCCTGGCAGAAAACACCTGGAAAGTTACATTGGAAGCGATCTTGCAATCGCATTCCGAAAAGCCGGCCTTGCGTAATCTGTTGGCGTTACTCCAGGATACCAGCCAGAATCTTTTTCGGAATCCCGGATCCGATTTGCTAAGCTTGCTCATCAGCAAGGCCGGCTTCAGTTTTGAGTATAAACTTAAAAAAGCGGTGTTGGATCATACGGTTGGCAAATCGCAGCTGGAGCGTATGCTTCAAGACGATTTAAAGGCAGTGTTGCTGAAAGCCATTGGTCAGGGTGGCCAGCCCCAGAGGCAACTAAAACAACTGCTTTCCGTGATTGAACATTTTCAACTTTTAAACCAGAACGGATTGCAAAAAGGTGGGCGCGTGTTTCTACCCATCCCCATGCAATTTGGGGATGGTTTTTTCACCATCGGTCAGCTTTTAATCGAACGGGATCCACTGCACGAACAGGCCAGAGAAAATCATGCCAATGGTGAGCCCATTTTTTCGGCCAGGTTGCAACTTCATTTATCACGCCTGGGGATGATACGCGCTGATATAAAATTGTGCGCCAAGCAGGTGAGCGTCAACTTTATTGTGAACGAGCCTGAAAGCAAGGACCTCATTAACAGACAATTGGCCACCTTTCTGCAAGCACTAGCGAATAAGGGGTTTGCATTCAATTCGGTGGGATGTGCAATCGCAGATTCAGAAACAGATATGGAAGACCTGATATCTGAATTGATGCCAACGGAAACGAATATTTTATGCCTGACCGCCTAAAACCGGGACCACATCATCAAAACAAGGCCGTTGCGCTGGCATATCGACCTGAATCAGATCCTGCGCCCAAGGTAATTGCCAGCGGTAAGGGACGGGTGGCCCAGAGCATCATCGCGCTTGCCAGGGAACATGGTATTCATATTCATGACGACCCCGATCTGGTTGAGTCCCTTTCCCAGCTCGAATTGAACGCTGAGATTCCCACCGATCTTTATATTGTTGTTTCGGAGCTTCTGGCCTTTGTTTATGGTTTAAACCGGAAAAAATAGCTTGAGTGGGCAGAAATTGCCCATTCAATCCGGGAATACAATCGGAATATAATGATCAATTACGTAATAATTATATAGACTTAAAATAAAGATAGATATGGAATTGGCCTTGGCATTAATCTTGCTAAATTATGTGTAAACAGAAAAAAAGGGGAGCTATTTTGATTTCAGGTGTTTTCAGACTCATGGATGGATCGTTGGCCCAGCAACTGCGATTCGAGAATATTTCCAATAATCTGGCCAATATCAATACCAATGGATTCAAGAAGGATACGCTTTCATTTGATAAAGCGCTTTCCATGAACAGCCATTCGCGCATTGATTTCAGTTCCGGTCCCATCGTGCATACCGGCAATAAACTGGATTTAGCCTTGGAGGGAAAGGGCTTTTTTAAAATCCAGACAGCTGCAGGGGTGCGTTATACCCGCGATGGCGCCTTTACCTTGGATAGTCAGGGCGGCCTGGTGACACGCGGCGGGGAACCTGTTATGGGTCAAAATGGTCCCATTGTGGTGAGCGGTAAAACGATTCGCGTCAATCGCGAGGGCTTGATCGCCGATGACAACGGTCCGGCCGATACACTCGCCATCGTCGATTTTGAACAGCCTCACCTGCTTCAGAAGGAAGGCTCTTCCCGCTATGTTTATGCTGGCGAACAGCGCGAAATTTTCACGGCCGACAAGCCCAATGTACAACAAAGTTATTTGGAAAAATCTAATGTCAACCCATCAGAAGAAATGATCAAAATGATCGAGGCCTATCGAACGTTTGAATCCGTACAGAAAGCGATCCAGAGTATGGATGAAGTTACGAACAAAATGGTTAATGATCCAGATTTGTTATAATATCTGAGGAGGATAATTATGTTAAGAGGATTATGGTCAGCAGCATCGGGAATGGGCGCTCAAAAGATGACCATCGATGTCATCGCCAACAACCTGGCCAACGTCAATACGGCCGGCTTTAAAAAGAGCCGCACCGATTTCCAGGATTTGATGTATCAGACATCGAGTCAGGCCGGTGCGGAAACCGCTTCCGGTGATCAGGTTCCCACCGGTATTCAAATCGGCATGGGAACCATGCCCATCGGTGTCCAGAAAATGTTCATGCAGGGCGATTTCAAGGGTACCCAGAATCAGCTGGATCTCGCCATCGAAGGCAATGGATTTTTCAAGGTCCTCAGCAACGATGAAGAGCTGTATACCCGGGCCGGAAATTTTAAACTGGATTCGGATGGCAATATCTGCACACCCAATGGAGAAAAGCTCCAGCCGGCGCTGTCAATTCCAAGTGACGCCGTGACCATTACCATCGATAAGACCGGTGCCGTGACGTCCTTTGATCATACCGGCCAGGGCAATACGGTCGGCAATATTGAGATCTATTCGTTTTCGAATCCGGCCGGTTTGTACAGCATGGGACATAACCTGTATAAAACCACCGATGCTTCGGGGGAGGCCGTTGCCGGCGCACCGGGTTCCAATGGCATGGGTACCATCGCCCAGGGTTACCTGGAAATGTCCAATGTGGATGTGGTGGAGGAGATGGTTTCCATGATTATGGCCCAGCGGGCCTATGAAATTACCAGTAAAGCCATCCAAACGGCCGACAACATGTTGCAGATCGCCAACAATATTAAAAGGTAACGTCATGCGAATCCTCAGGTATCTATTCATTACGGGCCTATTACTGTGGACCGGGTTACCAATCGATCAGGCGGCAGCCAGCCAGGAGTTGGCAGCCCTGGATCCTGACCGGCAACTGAGATCGGTGCAAGACCATCAGCCAGAACACATGATCCCGGAGTCAACATTCCGGGCACTCCTGATGAACTACATCTGTGACAGCATGGGCAAACGTCCAGCTGACATCGTCGTTTCACGCTTAAAAATCAACGGTAATCGACGGGTTGCCGCCGGTAATGTGGACTTTCAGGTTTTTCAAAAAAGTACAGGTGTTCCCAAGGGCTATGTGCGTGTGTCCGTACTTGTTAGCGTGGATGGCATGGTTGATATGGAGGTCAGCCTATCGGCATGGGTCGACGTTTTTGGATCGGTGGTTTGCGCCGTTCGCAAGTTAAACAAAGGCGAGACCGTGGGGCCATCGGATGTCTATCTGGCACGTAAAAATATGGCGCGCATGCCGGCCAACGTCATTACGGACAAATCCAAGGCGATCGGCCTGAGCGTTAAAAATTCCCTTAATGCCAATACCAGTCTCAGGGAATATATGCTGTTCCGTAAGCCTACTGTGGAGCGGGGTGATATGGTAACCATTCTGGCCCAACTGGGTGGACTGCGGGTGACGACACCTGGAAAGACTTTGGAACGCGGTTTTGAAGGTGAGATGATTCGGGTTCAGAATACCATGAGTAAAAAGAGGATTTATGCACGCATCGTTGACGGTTCAACGGTGGAAGTCGATTTTTAGGGACATACCATGCAAAAACGAATGCCACTTATCCTAATCATTTTGAGTATCACCGTGTCAGTGGTCATGGCTGGTTGTGGCACAACGACCAAGCGCAAAGCCATGGCTAAAAAAAATCAGAGCGAACCGATTGTAACGCCGCCCTTGTATACGAGCCCGATCGTTGCTGAGGGTTCTCTTTGGTCAGATGTGGAAGGCATACGGCTCTATACCGATCGCCGGGCTAAACGAATTGGAGATATTGTCAAGGTCAGCATCGTGGAAGATCCGGAAGCCAACGTAAACGCCAATACGAATACGAGCCGCAACTCGGGCGTCAGCGCGTCTCAGCTGGAGATTTTCGGTTGGATGACACAACTGGCACGCATGTATCCCGATATTGCTCAAAATGCGGGCAGCGACAATCTGATCACGGCCAATCTGGGAACGAGTTTTGATGGTCAGGGTTCCAGTGACCGCGATGGCCACATCAAGGCCTATGTGCCGGCCGAAGTCAAACAGATTTTTCCCAACGGGAATCTGTTTATCAGCGGTCATCGGGAAATTAAGGTTAATCTGGAAACACAGTACGTCAGCGTTTCCGGTGTTGTCCGGCCGGAAGATATCAATCAGCACAATGAAATCGCCTCATCATTCATCGCGTCTGCTAAAATAGCATATTCCGGATCCGGCCCCATCGCTGACAAGCAAAGACCGGGCTGGTTTACACGGGTGCTTGATTATGTTTGGCCGTTTTAAAGTTAAAAGGGTTAAGAATATGGTTGGCCATTTTAAATTTGGTTTGGTTCTCATGGTTGTGTTTGGTTTGAGTTTGGTGCCAGGCGCTCAGGCTGCCCGCATCAAAGATATTGCTTCCATTCAGGGCATTCGTTCAAACCAGCTATTCGGTTATGGTCTGGTAACCGGGTTAAACGGCACCGGCGACAAGGGCGGTACCGGTTTTACAATCCAAGGTCTGGCCAACATGCTCGAAAAAATGGGGGTGCATGTCAATGCAGCTGATATCAAGGTAAACAATGTGGCTGCGGTCATGCTCAGTGCAACATTGCCGCCCTTTGCCCGTATCGGTCAAAGAATTGATGTGACGATTTCATCCATTGGCGATGCCAAAAGCCTGCAAGGCGGCACCTTGCTCATGGCACCGTTAACCGGTGTGGACGGCAAAATATACGCCTTGGCGCAAGGCGCGATTGCCGTGGGCGGCTACAGTTCCGGCGGCGGTGCTGGCGGTGGTGTAACCAAAAACCATCCAACGGTGGCCCGTATTAGTGGCGGTGCCAGTGTCGAACGAGAGATTCCACTGGAACTGGATCATAAAAAAGAGATGACCATTATGCTGACCAATCCTGATTTTAATACGGTCACACGGGTCACACGGGCAATTGCGGCAAAATTCGGCGAGGATTTTGTCACGCCGATGGATTCGGGCACACTCAAGCTCAAAGTCCCCGAATCGTATAAAGACCGCATCGTGGGTATGATAGCCACCATCGGTAACCTGGAGGTTATGCCCGATTCGGTGGCCAAGGTCATTGTCAACGAGAAGACCGGAACTGTGGTCATTGGTGAAAACGTGCGAATATCCAGGGTAGCGGTCGCCCATGGCAATCTGAGTATTGAGATTAAAGAAACGCGCAATGTGTCGCAGCCAGCGCCTTTTGGTACCACACGACGGGGCTCGGGTGCCCAAGCACCCACGGCTTTGGAAGGTGTGGTGGTCGCTCCCGGGGGGGCGACGGTGGTCACACCCGAAACTGATGTGGACGTAGCTGAAGAGAGTAATCAGCTAATGCTGATCCCAAACGGCAAGACAGTTGGCGATTTGGTCCGGGCCTTAAATGCAATCGGGGTGACGCCCAGGGACCTGATTACGATTTTACAATCCATGAAAGCGGCCGGAGCACTGCATGCCCAGCTGGAAATTATTTAAGGGGAGATCATGATAGAAGGCATTTCACCCGATACAGGACGTTCGAATTTAACTGCGGACGCGAAACCCCAAAAATTGAAACAGGCTTGCGCCGAATTCGAATCCCTATTTCTGAACTATTTACTGAAATCCATGCGTGCCAGCGTACCTGAGGGTGGTTTAATCGATCAGAGTGAAGAGAGTAAGATGTTCAAAGCCATGCTGGACGAAAAACTGGCTGACGAGATTTCTGCCAGTGGGGGCGTCGGTCTGGGGGAGATTCTGTATCAAAAACTCAAAGCGCAAAGTATTTCTTAAGATAATTGTCATACCTGTCGATAACAACGTAGAGGGGAACCTGCATGTCCGTCAGCATCGATCAGAAAACACTTGAAACGCTTTTTCAGAATAAGATCATGCTCTATTATGATCTACGCGAGTGCCTGAGAAACGAGCAGGCTTATTTGATCCAGCTGGATTTAAACCGGCTGTGGGAGGTTTCGCGGCTGAAAGAGTCCCTGTGTGCAAAATTGACCGCCCTGCAGCGAGAAACAATGGCCGTCTTGCATTGTAACGACGCCGATTCGTTTCCCACGATAAGCGATTTACTGCCGCTGCTGTCGAAAGAGGGCAAAACCGTTTTCCAAGGGCTTTATAACCGACTTGCCGAGTTACGTAGCGAGGTGGCGGCCCTGCGCAAAGAAAATATGTTTTATGTGAATGATTCGTTACAATTCATCGATGAAATCATCGCGATCATTTCAGGCGCTGCCGGGCATCGAGATACTTACGACCGCAGGTGTCAGTTGAAAAAAGGGCCGAACCCCCTGTTGCTTAGAAGGGAGGTATAAGCATGTCCGGCATTGGTGTTGTATGGGATATTGCCAAAGACGCGCTGTCAACCTCACGATTTGGGATCGATGTGACCGGTCACAATATCGCCAATGTAAACACAGCCGGCTATTCTCGGCAAAGCACGGTTCAGGAGGCCAAGCACCCCATGTTTTTCAATGGTCTCCAACTGGGACGCGGCGTCACCACCAGTCAGGTGGTGCGGGAGACAGATCAGTTTATCGAGAATCGGCTCATGCAACAGGGTTCCAATCTGGCCTATTCCACGGAGATGGAAAATTATATCCACATATTGGAAGGGGTTTTCAATGAAAACTCCGATGCCAGTGTCAGCTCCTTGCTCAATCAATACTGGAGCTTGTGGCATGATGTCGCCAACAATCCCTTGGGCGCTTCCGAGCGTATCGCACTTTATGAGCTCAGCTCGCTGATTTCGGAGCGATTTCAGTATCTGGACGGTGAAATGAGACAGCTAAAAACGGATCTTTCCAATGTGCTGGGTCCGGCCATCAACCGCATTAACCAGATTACAAATGAGATTGCCAACCTGAATAATGAAATCGTTGGGCTGGAGTCGAACAACGTTGCCAACGATCTGCGCGACAAACGCAACATACTTGTATCCGAACTCTCACAGTATATCGATACCAATTCGTTTGAGCAGGACAACGGCTCATTAACCATTGTTTCTGCCCGGGGGTGTGTTCTGGTGCACAGCAATACCAGCTACAGTATATCTCTGGGGGGCGCTAATGGCGACCGGGTGGAATGGTCGAGTTCTGCTGGATCGAAAATCGATATGACCGATTACATCACCAATGGCAAGCTGGGGGGATGGTTGGATGTTCGCGATGAAGTTCTGGAAAAATACAGCCTGGACCTGGATTCAATGACCCGGGAGTTTATCTGGGCCACCAACCAGCAACATAGCCAGGGAGTCGGCCTTGAAGCATTCAACGGCGTAACGGCCAGCTATGCGGCTGCATCCGCAACCGATGCCATGGGCACGGCTGCTTCGGGGTTGACTTTCTTCGACAAAATTCAGGACGGCAATTTTCAACTCTGGGTATATGATAGCAATGGCGATGTGGTAACACCGGGAGGTGACACCATCACCATCGATGCTGATACGACGAGGCTCACTGATGTCGCTGCCCAGATCGGTGCCGCCGACGCCAACATTACGGCCGCGGTCATTGATGGCCGATTAGAAATAAGTGCCGCCAATGGTTACACGTTTGCCTTTGGCGGCGACAATAGCAATACCTTGGCGGCCTTGGGCATTAATACATTTTTCGAGGGAAGCACCGCCGGCGGAATGGATGTCTGCGATGCCATCCGTGACAATTTTAACCTGATCGCCGCCGGTCGAATTGACGCAACCGGTGTTTTTGCCACAGGTGATAACGCCAATGCAGTCGCCATCACGGATCTGCAATTTGCCACCATGGATATTCCCAATTGGAGCTGCGACCGAATCGATGGCAATACACCCGGCAGCATTACCGCCAGCGTCGGCGATTATTATCGTGCCTTTGTCGGGTCTTTGGGAACAATTTCCGAAAGCCTTACCAGGGAGCGTGCTTTTGATGAGGTTTCAGCCAGCAAAATAGGTGAGATCCGGGACAGCCTTTCGGCTGTTTCTTTGGATGAAGAAATGACCAATTTAATGAAATTTCAACATGCCTATACAGCTGCTGCAAAACTCATAACCACGGCCGATGAGATGTTGGCCACCTTACTCGAGCTTAAGTAAGGTACCTTACGCGAGCTAAAGTAAGGAACCTTACGCGAACCGAGGTCATCATAGGAGCGTTGATATCATGCGCGTAGCCACCAAAACCATGTATGATCTGATTAGATTCAATCTCGCGCATATAACCGACGACATGAATCAAGCCAATAAAGTCGTTGCAACCGGGAAGCGCATCAATGATTTGAGTGATGATCCGGTGGGTATGGCCAATGCCCTGGAGATCAAATCAAATATTGCCAATATTAACCAGGTGAGCCGCAATATTAATATGGGCAAATCCTGGTTAATTGCTTCCGAAGGCGCCTTGACCAATGTGCAAGATATGCTCAGCGACACCCGGGCCCTGTGCGTGGAGATGCGGACCACCACCAAATCGCCGGCAGATCGGGAAGCGGCTGCTGTGAACATTCAGAATGTCAAAGAAGAAATCATCGCCCTGGCCAATACGCAGGTAAGTGGCCTTTATCTTTTTGCCGGGACCAATACGGAGGTTCCGCCGTTTGAGGTGGATGGCACGTATAATGGCAACAACAGCCCCTTTGCCATTAAAACCGCCAATGATACGGTGATGCAGATCGGAGCTGATGGGGAAGCAGTATTCGGTGATATCCTCACGTCTTTGGATGATTTGATCGTACACCTGCAAAACAATGATGTTGACGGAATCGGGGCCAGCATTGCCATTATGGAAGGTCATTTTAGCGATATAACCGCGAACATCTCAGCCATCGGATCAAAAACGAATCGCATGGAAATCAAGGAAAATATTCTAAGTGAATTGACAATCTCCAATACCGAACAGCTTTCCCGGATTGAAGATGCCGATATTGCCGAAGCGGTCATGAATCTGAAATCGGTAGAGCTGGCCTATCAGGCGGCCCTGGCATCGTCATCGTCGATTATGGAATTAAGCCTGATGGACTACCTGAAATAAATATATAATTTTTTTACCTAATTACTATGCTGATATTTACACGCAAGCTGGGGGAGAAAATAACCATCGGTGATCATACCGTGGTCACCCTGATCGAAATAAAAGATAACCAGGTGAGGTTGGGGATCGAGGCACCTCGCCATATCAGCGTCCATCGTCAGGAAGTTTATGATCGCATCCGTAAAGCCAATCTGGCATCCTCGGCGGTTGCGGCCACAGATATCTTGGAAGCAAGCTCTATTCTGAAGGAAAGAAAGCAGGATAAGGAGTAACCTTGAAGATAGAAACAACCCGATTCGGTCAAATCCGTATTCAAACCGATAAAATTATCAATATGCCACTTGGCGTGCCCGGATTCCCGGATCAACGTCAGTTCGTGATTTTAGAGCATCGCCAGGATTCGCCCTTTCACTGGTATCAGTCGGTTGATGAGCCGGCATTGGCATTTGTAATTACCGACCCCTTCCTGTTCAAACCCGATTACCGGGTCGACATTCCCAAAGTTCTCACAGAGCTGGGATGGGATCCGGACACGCAACTGGATCAATTGCAGCTGTACGTGATCGTCAACATTCCCAAAGGAAGGCCCGATCAAATGACAGCCAACCTGATGGGCCCGATATTGGTGAACCAGCTTACACGTGAAGCCGTGCAAGTTGTATTGACGGACGGCAAGTATTCACACAAGATCCCCTTAATGACGGAAGAAGCATCCAACTCACCCCGCTGAAAGATGTCAAGATATTGACATGTTCTGCGAGCGCATTCCTTTTTAAGACCGACCTTCGTTTGGCCCTCCTTGGACTGACGAATTTGATGGCCGGCTGACACCGACAGTTCAAGCGCATGATAGATCATTAAATTGACCGCCTCCCGGATTGCGTAACGGTCCCAGCGAACGGCCAAAATATGGTAAAAAACATTAGTAATTTATAATTAAATTATGTTGTTATAATTATTGCCCGTCACGAAGCCGGGATTGCGATTAGGTGCTCGGACGTCCGACCTTTCTATACCCGCCCGCAGGCAACGTGAATGCATACGCGATCTGCCTGGATTAACTTGGATTGTAATTTTACTGGCATGATTCCTGCTTAGATTGTGGGGAGGAATAACTTGCTTAGTGGACTGGCCCCGATCCGGGATATGGGATTGCGGTTCGGGCTTTCAAAAATATGGATATCCATCAAATGCGATTCACACACCTGATTAAATTGATGCTGTCGGTGGTCATCTACCTCAGCGCTTTTGTGCCACTGGGAGACGCGCGTTCAGACCCGACCCTTTTATACACAATCCAGATGGCTTCCTTCAAACAGGAGCAGTCGGCCCTGGACGCAGTGAAAAACCTGAAACAAAAAAATTGGGATGTTTTTTATCGCCCCATCCGGATCGCAGATCAGGGAACATGGTACCGACTGTACATCAATCGATATCCCACGATCCAAGCCGCACAAACCGGTATTCGCAATCTGCGCAAACAGGGCATTATTACAGAAGCATACGTCAGGCGCTTTGCTGATACGCCCCCCCCCGGGATAACGGCCGCCATCAGCCAGCAGGATCCGCAACTACCGGTTGCGCGCCCGGGGAAAACCAGCATGGTGCCCCCAAAAAGCACGGTAGCAGGCCTGGACGCCGGACCTGCTGCATCACGTCGGAGCAAACAGCTTATCATTCGCGATATTGCAGTGCGACCCAATAACAAAGAGGGGGATACAGCAATTATCCAGGCGGATGGATATTTTTGGCCGCTAACGCAATTGAACCATGATGGCGGCAAAACAAGGCTGCAGGTGCAGATCCGGAATGCCGGGCCTTTTCACAAAGATATATCCGTCCAAGCCGGCGGTGGCAGATATATTCAAAATGGCCAGGTTGTCTATCACGCTGATCGGGATATGCTGGTGTTGAGCTTGGATCTAGCCGGCGAGACAAATTACCGGATTACCCAGTTATTTGACCGGACGGAAAATAGCTTCTGTCTGTTTGTGCGCAAATAGTTAATCCCTGTGGGAGGCGCGATCGAATCGTGACCATCCGAGAAAGTTGGCCAGGAGTTTAGGTGAATGCCAAAATCAACAGATAAAATCAGCCTGGAGCAAAAAGAATTGCAAACCTCTCTGAATCGTTGTCAATCCATATTGGATGGGATTTTCAGAACCGCGCCTTACGGAATCGGACTGGTTTCGAATCAGATAATCCAGCAGGTCAATTCGAAATTATGTGACATGGTCGGTGCCACCGCTGATGCACTGAGACACCAGCATATAAAAATTCTGTATCCGAGCCCGGACGAACTGATGCGGGTCAATACCGAAATGGATAGGCAACGGCAACAAGACCGGTCCGGTACCATCGAAACCCAATGGCAGAATCTGAGCGGTGACATCATCAATGTGCGTTTAAATTGGGTTGAGATTGAATTGGGGGATGCCTCTCTGGAAGTGTGTACGGCCTTGGATATAACAGCCCAAAAACGGGCTGAAACAGAACACCGGGACTTGGAGCGCATGTTACAACAAGCCCAGAAAATGGAAGCCGTCGGCACCCTCGCCGGGGGCATCGCCCATGATTTCAATAATATTCTTTCACCCATTCTGATCCAGACCGAAATGGCCCTTTTAGATTTACCTGATGACAGCCTGATACGCCTGAATCTAGAGGATGTGCTGGACGCCGGTAATCGCGCCCGCGATTTGGTCCGGCAGATCTTGGCTTTCAGCCGACAGGGTGAAGAAGAGCGGACAGCTTTTAAAGTCAGTTCTGTGGTGAAAGACGCCCTCAAACTGCTGCGGGCAACACTGCCGGCCACAATTGATATCCAGCAGGATATCCAGGCTGTTTCTGATATGATCATGGCTGATGCTACCCAAATCCACCAGGTTTTAATGAATTTATGCACCAATGCATCCCAAGCCATGCAGGCCAAGGGCGGCGTCCTCCTTGTGGGTCTGGAGCATGTGGATCTCAACGCTACGGCCGCAGTGGCCATTCCGGATTTGGAACCCGGTTCTTATCTGAAACTTAAAGTGAGTGATACGGGTGACGGCATGGACCGCATGATTCAGGAACGTATTTTTGATCCCTATTTTACCACCAAAGAAAAGATCGGCGGAACCGGTATGGGCTTATCCGTGGTTCACGGCATTATCCGAAGCTATGAGGGGGCCATCACCTGTGACAGTGAACCGGGTAAAGGCACCACGTTCTGGGTCTATTTGCCATGCCTGGAGCGGGAAAGTCCCATAAAATCTATTGAGACCGAGCCGCTACCCACAGGCAATGAAAAAATTTTACTGGTGGATGATGAAAAAGCCATCATCGACGCCATTCAACAGATGCTGGAACGCCTGGGCTACCAGGTAGTGGCCCGAACAAGCGGTGTGGAAGCCCTGGAAGTATTCCGTTCACAACCGGACAGTTTTGATCTGCTGCTTACGGATCAAACCATGCAAGGAATGACCGGGGAAGACTTGGCTAAAAAAGTAATGGACATCCGTTCCGATATCCCCATTGTACTGTGCACCGGGTTTAGTCATAACATTAATGAAGAAAAAGCCAAATCCATGGGTATTCGTGAATTTATCATGAAGCCGGTATTGGTGCGTGAAATGGCCGTGATAATTCGCCGGTTACTGGATGAAAAATAGGGTTTCCACAAAAAGAGAGCAACATAACTGGCTTTTCGAGTAGATCGGTCATGTCGTCACGAAAAAATACCTGTACCGCTTTTCGCACGAAACGGAACATTATTTTGACAACTGCTATAACGACATCATCACTGGCTTGTCCCGTAATGATGATGGCATTTTCGCTTGCCATCTGAAATTTAGGGGCAATGGCATCCAGAAAACTAAAACCGGTTTGCTTCTCCATAAATACGTCCAAAATAAATATGGCCACGCGCATTTCCTATTTCAGACATAATCCCGGGCTTCATCGACATGGGTAACTGAGTGAATTTCACCCCAGGTATAGAAAGTGTTGATGGCAACATAGGATCGGTGATTTTTCATTAAAGTTTTGTGCCGGGTGGGGCGATAATAAAGACAGGAACATGGCTTTTGGATTCGTGACCATTGCCCAACCTTGGGTTCAGGATCAGGTGGCTAGTATATGCAGGCAGAATGGGTGACACTAAATCTGGAACAAAGACCCATCACGACGAGTGTCATGGTGTCAGAAGTGTTTGGCGAACGGCATCAATCTGTCCTTGCAAAGATCGAGATGCTGGATTCGAACTCTGATTTTTTTATACAAAATTTTAATGAAATTCAATATGTTAATGAAGAAAGCGAGTTGAAAACCGCCTATGAAATGACCCGTGACGGATTTGGGTTTATCAGTATCGATTTTACGGGTAAAGCGGCGGCCGAATACAGCTCGGCCTTTATCGATTCCTTCGATAATTGTCGCAATGAAGTAAATGAGGCAGCCGGTTGCATATCGGCGGCCTAACAGCCTAACAGTCTTCAGCCTGATAGCCTGATCCTTACTGAATCCGCGAATCCTTATTTTATAACATATATTGGGCCGGCTGGATGCCCAGGGCAGCGGGATGTTGGGTTTTAACAATATTCCATTTATATGCGCCGGATTGCGGATCACGATCGGTCAGGTCGATCAGATCGCCCTTGGCATATTTATGGCCTGAACCGGGTCGGAGCAACTGTACCATCGGTCGGGCCGGATCTGCTTCATTTGAGCTTTTTACAGCCAGACCCATCTCACCGTTATCTAGTCGGAGTACGGTACCAATGGGATAGACACCCAGCATATTTACGAATATTTTGAGTAAAACCGGATCAAAATGGGTGCCGGAATCCGCCAGCATAATGCCCAAGGCTTTGTCCGGGCTCATGGACGTGGGACGGTAGATGCGAGGTGAGGTGATGGCATCATAAACGTCCACGATGGTCAAGATACGGCCGAAGAGGCTGATGGGTCGTTTGCGGTCCAGATTTGGATAACCGGAATGATCGAAGCGGATGTGGTGCTCAAACGGCGAAACCAGCAAATGAACTTTGCGATACTTTTCGGTTTTTAACTTCAGAATCAACAGGGCACTGTTCATGGAGTGCTTTTTGATTTCTTCAAATTCGGCATCGTTCAGTTTGCCACGCTTATTCAGGATCTGTTTGGGGACTTCAATCTTGCCCAAGTCATGAAACAATCCGCAAAGACCCAGTTTTTCGAGGGTTTTTCGCTGCATGCCGATGCGTTTCCCCAGCGCCATAGCCAGCAGAGCCACGTTCAGTGAGTGGGTGTAGGTATAGTCATCATACATCCGGATGGTGCTGAGGGCAAAAAAAGTGGTATCGTCTTCGGTGATAATATCAACCATGCGCTGCACCATACGGAGTGACTTGCGAATACTGGCTTCCTTGTTGGTGAGCAGTTTGTCGGCGACTTCCTTTACAGACCCCAGGGCAAAATGATAGGTTTTTTTAGCAGCTTCCTTATTCCGCTGGTTGGTATGCGTTGGTCCGTTTTGGCTTAACAGTGGCTCTTGCTGGCGTGTATGGTCGGATGCTTTAATTGCAACGAGCCAGTGGATGTCTTGCAGGTCCAGCTCGCGGGTGAACCAGTCAACGGGAGAGGCGTGCTGGGTGCTCTGATGGAGAAGCCGGACGAAGGTCGTAAACTCGGGGATAGCAATCATGCCTAAATCGCTAGCAAAATGAAAACCGCAAATTTGCCGCGTTTCGAGATATTTTAAGATACGATTAAAAAGTTGGGCATCTTTTCGATACAGGGGCACTTTTTCTTCTTGCAGATAAAAGCGTCCGTTATGAATTTGAAGCGACACATGCTCACTGCCATTGCCTGATTGATGGATACGCTGCTTAAAGGCCGATACCGCACTGGCCACCAGTTTGTTATTATCATCATATAGTTTGGCAATTTGAATCAGCCTGGACAGCGCTTGCAAGATGTCGCCAGCGTGCGGCCGTGCTTTTTTTGGGCGCGTGCTAGCGTTGGGTGGTTTCATTCTGATACCCTTCATCCGTTTCCGAAAAATAGGCCGGATTGATATACGATCGTTCTTGTTTGGATGTTTTTTTAATAAGTGTTTCCGCTTTGACTGTTTTTAATTCTTGGAGGGCTCGCAGGGCTGCTTGGCGATTCAGTGCGTTTTGGGATCTCAAAAGGCCAAAACCCGGTAAAATATACACATGTTTTTTAAGAAAGGGAATGGACTCATCCGAACCACACCTGCCCAGAGTCCGGTAGACTTGGAAGAGGTATTCTTTGTTGCTGGATCGAATTCGCTGGGTTTTAAGATAGTCCCGCAGCACTTTTTCGGTCCCTTGGTCCCGGTGCCTACCGGCATACACCAGAAAGCGTTGCCGGATGGATTCGTTGGGATCCGCGAGTAGATGTCCCCACTCGGAAATAGCCTGGGGACAGCGGCGAAACAATGATTTCAGGGCGGTTTCACGAACGGCAGCGGATGTATGCGTGATCAGCGCTCGCAAATCCGAGAGCGACAGTTCATTTTGCATAAATCCCATGACATGAGCCAGCCATACCATCAATTCGACCTCACTTGATTGCAATAAATCCTGGAAGGGCTGATAATCCCGTTCGGCCTGTATGCCAATGACCGTCATCAATAGTTTACGGGTCTTTTTGGATTGCGGCTCCAAGAGCATCGGGCCCAAGGCCATTACAGTATCTGCCTTGAGCAGCAAGAGGGCCCGTTTCAAATGTCCCAGATTCTCAACATCACAGGCTGCAATATTCTGCCAATCACCGGCCAATGCACCCAGAAAGCCATTTTTAGAAAGGGATCCAAAAAGATCTTCAAGTATGGGAGCGGACCAATGGTCTTCAGATTTGGGAGAATACAAAGAATTATTTAATATTTGTAGCGTGTTATATACGCTTTCATATGCATAATTCTTCAGGGCATCTTTGAGCTCTTGGATAAGGAAAGCCATAACCTTGCTAAAATCATCTGGCTGTTTTTGTTGGTGAAGTATGTAAAACAGGATATACAGCACATATTCGATGCGTTTCCATTTTTCTTCTTCAGTCAGCAACTTTTTAATATAGTCACGATCTGCTGAGGTGATTTTCACCAGATTCCAGTCAAAGGCCGGTTGGGGATTGGAATCAATTGAAAGTTCTGCGGTGCCGGTGGCTAGAACGCCAGCCGAATCCGCGCCCTTTTCTCCACTGTTCTTCCCATCGTACTCGGTGCCAGATTCTGCATCATAATCCCCCGCATAGGCCTCGCCATCCCCGCCAAGACCTAAATCCGGTATGGAAAAATCGGTACCGGTATCAAAACCGACATCTTCGGCTTCATAGCGAAAATGGGGGAGCTCCATCTCCCATAGGGCGGTAACAATATCATTTTCAGACGCTTCGGTTAAAATTTGATGTTTTTGGAGGACTTCCAAAAACTGGTGCACTTCCCACTGTTCGATGCCCGGCCGAAACGCCAGGTGATAAATACCATCCCGAAATAGAATAAAGGCCAGGTTTTCCTCATGCAAAGGACCTTCGTGAACCACTTCTTCCTGATGATAAATTTTCTGCTGATCAATTCGGAATTGAAGCATTCCGAATTGCTGTAAAAACTGGTTCAGCTCCGCCATTAATTTATTTAACGCAGTTTGAAAAATAATGTGATCCTGGGGGTATAGCAGTATTTTCTTAAAAGCACTGTTAAAGGCGACCGCCACATCGTGAGCGGTTGGTAGCTGTTGGGGGTCGCGTTGGTCGGACTGGGTAGTTTGGGCTTTATGATGGGTTTTGGTTTTGGGCATAGACATAATTTGAAACTGGGTATCAAACTGGCGTGATTTAACAAAATCACGCCTTCATCCGTTGGTATCCATTCATCCTTTAGGTAACACCTGGATTTAAAGCAGATATCATGCCAAACATGGGCCGAAAAACGATAACAGCGGCACCATGCAATTATTTGAGTTATTTCAAGTATGCATGGCCCCTATTTGCAATCTGTTATAATCTTAGAGTTGTCTTTTTGGTGTTTTGCGTTTATGTCTTTCCGGAATTCGAAGGTGTTTTGACGATATTTTGACGCAATCGATCAAATTAGACGAGATGGGGTTTTGAAACCACGTCTTAGGAGGAACAGATATGCAGGCCGAGATACTCGCAACCGGTGATGAGATACGTTCAGGTGCGCTGGTGGACTCCAATTCAGCCTATATAGCCGATAAACTCGAGTCCATCGGGATCGGGGTGACACGCCACAGTTGTGTCGGCGATCACATGGACACCCTGGTGGCAACCTTCATGGAAATTGCCGAACGGGCCGATATTTGTGTGGCTACAGGGGGTTTGGGACCCACCAGCGACGACCTGACAGCTGAAGCCGCCGCCAAGGCTGCGGGGCAGTCCCAAGTACTGGATTCTCGCGCCTTGGCAGATATTGAGCGGTTTTTCAAGAAACGTCAGCGCAAAATGACGGATACCAACAAAAAGCAAGCCATGTTGCCGCGCACGGCGCA
>Ga0180435_10000083_pt1 | contig 88554 bp, 74 predicted proteins | sample SS_ome_3_FD_132467 | JGI IMG/M metagenome (GOLD analysis project Ga0180435, IMG submission 132467) | Hypersaline lake sediment archaeal communities from the Salton Sea, California, USA - SS_3_S_1 metaG | ecosystem: Environmental > Aquatic > Non-marine Saline and Alkaline > Hypersaline >... | reverse complement strand
CAGGCGCTTGAGTCCGGTGTGGTTGCACAGGCCGCGCGCCTCGTCGACGAGCGCGCTGCCGTGGCGCAGACTGTCGCCGAGGAACGCGACGAGGTAGTCGGTGCTGTTGAGGTAGTCGGTGAGGTCGCCGAGGAACGCGCGGAAGTCCTCCGGCGTGCCCTCGTTCGACTCGGCCGGCGCAAGGCGGCGCGACGCGGCGCGCAGCATGTCGATCGGGTAGATCTTGAGGCGCCCTTCCTCGACCGCGTCCTTGAGCGTCGCGCTCATCGCCAGCGTCTCGAACGCCTCGATGACGCGCACCGGGTCCTCGCGCTCGAGGCTCGGCGCGAGCGAGCCGTCGGGACGCAGGTCCATCTTCGCGCCGTCGAGGTTCACGACGAGGAAGATGCGGCTGAACATCTCGAGCAGCTCGGTGAACTCGGCGAACACCTGCTCGAGGAACAGGTTGTCGGTCTTCACGACGAAGATGGCGCAGGCCGCGGTGTTGCGGAACTCGCGCGTCATCCGGTCGTAGCCGAACTTCATCTTGCTGTAGAGACCCGGCGTGTCGACGAGCACGGCGCCGGAGGTCTCGAGCTCCTCGGCGGGCACGCGCACGTCGATGCGGCGGATCGCTTCGGGGAAGTGCAGCGCCGGGTCGAAGTCCTGCACCGACCCCTTCGCCTCCTCGTCCCGGATGCGCTCGGCGAGCTCGGCGTGGTCGCGCGACACCTGCATGCGCATCGACGCCGGGCTCGTGAAGGTGTTCGTGTCGCCGTTGTAGCGCGTCACCACGAACTCGCGCTGGGGCGCGTGGCTCACGTACACCATGCAGGGGTAGGCGGGCAGCGCGGTGACCTCGGACACGTAGCTCGCGCTGATCGAGTTCATCAGCGTCGACTTGCCGCTCTTGAGCGGGCCGAAGATCAGCACGTAGGCCTGCTGCTGCGCGACCTTGTCCGCCAGCACAGTCAGCTGGTGGCTGACGTCCCGGAAGCCGGCCACGTACGGCTTCGCGTCGGCGCCGATCACGCCGCCCTCCTCGGCGGCCTGGAGCACGTCGCAGAAGGAGCGGAGCGGGGCGACGAGCGGCTCGATGGCGGAGCCGAACTCGCTGCAGAACTGGCTGAGGAGGGTCTTCATGGAAGCTCGAGCGCGGCGGGGATGGGTGCCCCGAGGCGCGTGGGGCGCGGCGGCGGACGGCGATCGGAGGACCGGCCGGGAGGGCCGGCCGGAGGGCCGGTGGGAGGCGCCGGTCGGGTGGAACCGGCGGGGCCTCCGGCGCCCGCTCGGGGCGCCGCGCCCATGCTAGCTCGCGCGCTCGATCCGTCGAGGCGCGCGATGCACTTCGAGCACGGGCGGGACGCTCCGCTCCGGCGCCGCTACACTGGTCCGCCGATTCGCCGCCTTCCGCGTCACCGACGACGCACTCGGCGACCCGAAGTTCACGATTCGCATGACGCCTCCCGGTTCCAACAAGCCGCGGTCCGAGAAGGACCCCATCCAAGCCGAACTCGAAGCCGCGCTCGCGGACTCGAGCCTCCTCGACATCGACCTGCCGCCCGCGCACACCACGGGCGGAGCAGGGCGCGGCGGCCGCAAGGGCGGTCGCGGTCGCGACGAGGGCGAGGCCGACCTGCGCACGGGCACGATCGTCGGCATCGACGGCGACGACGTGATCGTCGAGCTCGGGCCGCGCATGCAGGGCGTGCTCGCGTCGACCGAGTTCGACGAGGAGCCGAAGGTCGGCGAGAGCTACGAGTTCACCCTCCACGGCCAGAAGGACGGTCTGTGGCTGCTGTCGCGCCGCCGCGCGCGCATGCTCGCCGCCTGGAACGACCTGCACGAGGGCAGCCACGTGCAAGCGACGGTCAAGGCGGTCAACTCCGGCGGGCTCGAGGTCTCGATCGGACCGGTCAGCGCCTTCATGCCAGCTTCACAGGCCAGCGACCGTCACGTCGACGACCTGTCGACCCTGGTGGGCGAGAGCTTCGTCGTCGAGGTGATGGAAGTCGACCAACGCAAGAAGCGCGTGGTCGTCAGCCGCCGCAAGGTGCTCGACGCCGAGCGCGCCGAGCGCCGCCGCGAGATCGTCGGCAGCCTCGTGGTCGGCGACCGCGTCAAGGGCACGGTCACGCGCGTCGAACCGTTCGGCGCGTTCGTCGACCTGGGCGGCGTCGAGGGCCTCGTGCACGTCAGCCAACTCAGCCGCAAGCGCGTCGAGAACGCGGCCGACTTCGTGAAGTCCGGCGACAGCGTCGAGGCCGAGGTCGTCAAGATCGAGGACGGCGGCAAGCGCATCGGCCTGTCGATGAAGCTGCTCGAGCCCGACCCCTGGGACGCGATCGTGCACGAGTTCACGCCCGAGCAGGTCGTGACCGGCAAGGTGGTGCGCACCGCCGACTTCGGCGCCTTCGTCGAGATCGCGCCCGGCGTCGACGGCCTCGTGCACGTCAGTCAGGTCAGCGTCGAGCGCATCAACCGCGTCGACGAGAAGCTCCCGGTCGGCAAGGAGGTGCAGGTGCGCATCCAGTCGATCGACCCGTCCCAGCGCCGCATCTCCCTGTCCTGCCTCGACGGCCACGGCCACCTGCTCGGCAGCGAGGAGGCGGCCGGCGGCGAGGAGACGCGCGAGGCGGTGAAGAAGCTCGCCGGCGGCAACCAGCCGAACCTGGCGACGAACCTGGGCGATCTGTTGAAGAGGTCGTTGGGCCAAGGATCGTAGTCCGTTCAGGCGGAATTCGATCGATCAACTGGCTTGACACGGCTCGGTCGGGGGGGGGGGCAAGCTTCGTACCAGCCGACCCGCGATCGGTCCGGACGCTCGCTTCTCACCCCAGACGACATCACCACCATGCTTCGCTCGGTGCCTGCCCTCGCCATTCTTCTCGTCGCCAACGTTGCTCATGCAGACGACTGCTCCGGCTGCAACATGCCCATACCGGACGTCGCAGGCAAGAGTCTCGACAACAACGATTGGCGAAGCTACGTAGGCCCACTGGGCTCGAGTTTCGACGTGAAGCTCCAGTCGAGTCAGCAGGGGATCTGCCAGCCGGACTGCAGCGTTGAACGCGTCTGCAGCTTCGATCTCGAGTATCGCGTGGAGACAGGCGACTTCGGCATCGGGTCAGTGGTGACCACGAAGTCAGGCCGACTTGAAGGAGGGGGAGCCTTGTGGCAGTCCTACCGGGATCAGGTCCCTACGCCTACGCCTGGCTACGACGTCGTGGAGGATCTCCCCCCGACTTCTTTGAGCTGTGGTTCGTACCAGGAGCTGTCGTTCAAGCTCTGGTTCAATCAGCCCGTGGACGCCAGTGGCGACGGAACCCCGAACCGTATTGAGTTCGGCCCGATTCGCTTCGCATGCAGCGCTTGTGAAGAGCCTCTGGTGGAATGAGTGCCGCGAGCAAAGTCGGCGTAGCAGTACTGTTCTCCGGTATCGTAGGAAGCGCACTCTGGTTCACTCGTGAAGACAGAGTCGACGTGGGGCCGGGCGTCCTTCGGTCCGACGACCCTCCTCAGGCGGCCACGCCCCGGTCGGACGACAACTCTCGCATTGATTTCTTGCCTGTTGAAGGCGAAAGAGAGGGTGAGTCGTCAGTTGATCGCAGGGCCGTAGGTGCGGAGTCTGGTCGGCGCGACGCCGAACCATGGGCTCCTGAGGCGCCGGCGATCGACTACGCTGCCGTCGGCGCGCTCGAGGCAACCCAGATGTACTGGGGAGACGACTGGCCTGAGGTCGCCGAGCACCTTGGGCCCTTCGCCGTCGACTGGATCAGCAAGCTTGGTCAAGGGCGTGGAGAGGAGTTCGGTGATCCAGAGGAAATCCTCGAGAGGCTCGCGGCTCTCGTACTCGCCAAGCTCGACTTGGGAGGGCCTCCCAAGGAGCTCATCGGGTTGTGTGGGCCTGTCATCCATCCGGAGAGGGTCGGTGAGTTCGTTCGGCGGCTGGAGCGGAATGCAAAAGAGTTGGCCTTGGGTAGCTCCGCTTCGGATGAGGCTCAGGCGGTCGGGGTCAACGTGTATCCTTACAGGGTCGAGATCGATCGACTGTGTGAGCCTCTGCGCGGCCTGTACCAAGAGCTCGATCAGTCGCTGCGACGCGTGGTGCGTTCGGAATTGACCGGTCTCGACCTGCACACCCAGCCTCGACTCGGGCGCTTGACCGTGTGTCCATTCGTCTCGTTCGGTCCACCCATGGATGGGTCCATCGACGAGTTTGAGCGTTGGGTCGTCGCGTTCAACGTGACGATGCCGAGCACGATGAAGAACAAGTTCGTTGTGCAGTGGTACTTCGATCTTCGCGACGACCCCGCGTGTCGACGGATCGTGAGTTCGATCGAGGGGGTGGAGGAGTCGATCCTCCGTGAGGCCGAGCGGATGCAGCTCGAAATGGTCGAGGCGCTGACTTCTGGCCGCTAGGCGGGCTCGGCGCTTGCATGGCCCTGCTTGGCTTCCCGGCCGCCAAGGAGGTGCAGGTGCGCATCCAGTCGATCGATCCATCCCAGCGCCGCATCTCCCTGTCCTGCCTCGACGGCCACGGCCACCTGCTCGGCAGCGAGGAAGCGGCCGGCGGCGAAGAGACCCGTGAGGCGGTGAAGAAGCTCGCCGGCGGCAACCAGCCGAACCTGGGGACGAATTTGGGCGACCTGTTGAAGAAGTCGCTCGGCCAGTAGCCCGTGCGACCACGCGCTCCTGCGGGGAGCGCTAGGGCGAGGCCCGCGATGCCACACGGCGTCGCGGGCCTCGTCCGTTCGAGGGCGGTTCGCGCGGCGTGAACGGTCCGACGACGCAGCGGCCGAGCGCCACGGCCTGGATTTCTTCTGCGTCGGTGGACCGCGATCCGCGTCCAGGGATCGAAGCCGAGCCGCTCGCCCGACGCGCGGCCGGAGTGATCCCCTCGACCGATCCCGGTCGCGTCCCGCGCGGCCCGCACCAACACCGACCCCATGAAGTCCGTCATCGCCGCTTCGTTCCTCGCGCTCGCCTGTTCCGCCTGTGCTTCCACTCCGCCGGTGTGGAAGGCGTCGAGCGTGGACGCCGACCAGCCCATCCCGACGCTCATGGCCGGCACCGGCTACGAGGTGTTCGTCAAGACCACGACCATGGACGTCACCGGCCTCGACTTCGGTGCGACGCTGGAGGCGCTCGGCAACTACGCGGCGGAGAACCCCGACGAGGTCGTCAAGATCGCCGACGACATCGGTGAGCGCTACGAGCAGGGCAACGCACTGGCCGCTGCGATCGTCGCCAAGGGGCCCGCGATGCAACGGCGCCTCGAGGACCTTCTCGAGAACCAAGGCTTCGCGATCGAGTTCGACGCCGAGCGTTCGGCGAAGCTCATCGGCGGGGGCATGGTGGCGAACGACGTGATCTGGTCCGCGCCGAACACGGCCCCGCGCCCCTTCGGCCTCGCCGCTCCCGACGATCGCGACTACGACGTCGACGCGTCGGCCGAGTTCCCGATGTTCGGCTCCGGCAGCAAGAAGAACATCGCCGGCCGACTCGCTTCGGGCCGCGACCGCGAGGCCTACGCCAGCGTGGAGACCGTCTTCCACGCGAAGGGCGGCAAGACCACCAAGGGCCTCGATTGCTCGATCGTCCTGATGGTGCTCGACGCGTCGGGCGACCTGCTGTTCCAGGGCCGGACGACCGGCTCGGCGCCCGCCGGTGACGACGTGGTGAGTCAGGTCTCGACCGCGTTCGATGCGGCCTTCGCGAAGCTGTCGCAGCCCGAGGTCGTCGAGTCCTGAATCGCCCTGCGCGAGCGCGCCGAGCGACCCGGACGCGGGTCGCTCGGCGTCGTTCGCGTTCGCGGCGAGGGGCTGGCGCTGGAACGCGAACGGCGTCCGCTACTCGAGCCCCAGCCCCGACAACCAGCTGTCGATCGCGCGCGCCAACTCGTTCGCGCTGCGCCCGAGCATCGCGCCGTGTCCGGCGCCTGGGATCGTTTCGATCTCGGCGCCCAGGTCCTTCGCGAGTGGCTCGACCGATGCGCGATCGAACCACAGGTCGTGCTCGGCGGCGAACACGCGCGCGGGCGGGCAGAAGCGCTTGTCCAGGAGCTTGACGCCGCGGCCGAGCTGCTCGATCACCTGCGCGCTCTCGCCGTGCACGTGATCGAACCACTCGGCCTCGGGCGCGTCGTCGCCCGGCGCGAGCCATTCGCCGCGCGCGCGGGCCGCGTCGTCGAAGAAGCGCTCGGGGTGCTTGGCCGGGCGCTTGGTCAGCGCGTAGAGGCGATGCCGCTTGCGGTAGCCGGTGAGCCACGGCGCGAGCCCCGCGGCCGGCATCGGCGCGACGAGGCCGAGCGCGGCCAGCTCCTCGATCTGGTGGCTCGCGAACTCGCGCACCTCGAGCAGGCGCCGCGCGAACAGCGCCGCCGCGCCGTGGGCGACGAGCGCGACCGGACGCTTCAGCTTGAGCACCTGCCGCGCGAGCGGGTTCACGTAGTCCTCGACGTTGTAGTAGTCGAGCTCGCCCTTGTGCATCGAGCTCTTGCCGTGGCCGGGCAGGCTCGTCGCGTACACCTTCCACCCGTGCTCGTCGCACAGCGCGCGCGCGGTGCGCTCCCACGCGGCGGCGCACAGGAACAGACCGTGCTGCAACAGGACGGGGGTCGCGTGCCGCGGGGTGTCCGGCACGAACTCGAGGCGTTCGATCGATTCCATGGGGGCGGGAAGGGAGCCGCGGATCTTTGGCTCGTGGGCGCGGCGTTGCAAGCGCGAGGCCGAACGAGCGTCCGACCTACTTCGCCGTACGGTGCCAGGCCACGTTCCTGCGGTCGGGGGCGTTCGCGTGACGCGCGAACGCCCCCGACCGCAGGAACGTGGCCTGGCACCGGACGGCGAAGGTCGGGCCGAGCTCAGACCACGAACCGGCGCGCGTCGCCCGCACCCCAGCCGAACAGGCGGCCGCTGGACTCGAGCCGGTGCAGAGCGCGGCGCACGCGCGCGCGGCCGTGTCCGGTCGCGGACGCGAGCGTTTCGAGCGTGGCACCGTCCGAGCTGGCGCCGTCCCATCCGGCACCGTCCGGTCGTTCACGGACGGCGGCCAGGACCTCGGCCTCGACGGCGTCGAGCGCGGGCTCCGCGTCGCGCGCCGCGCGCACCGCCTCGGGCTCGCACTGGCGCGTCGACGCCGCGCGGCGCTCGCAGCACTCCCACTGGCCGTCGCTCTGCCGCGCCAGGTGGGGGAGGTGCTCCGAGCGCGGGACCCAGGCGACGACGACGCGGCGCGGTCCGCCGGCGGTCGCGAGCTCCTCGATCCACACGCGCGGCGCGAGCGGCGGACGCAGCTCACGCCGCGCGATCGAGGCGACCTCGGCCGCCGTGTCGTCGGGCCGCGGCGCGCCGCACACCACGAGGTCGTCCTGGACGCCGACGACGAAGAGCCCGCCGACGCCGTTCGCGAAGGCGCCCAGCGTGCGCGCGACCTTGGCGCGGCTGGGCAGCCCGCGCTTGAGCTCGAGGCGCCGGCCCTCGCCGCCCCGGACGCGGTCCGCGAGCTCCGCGGCGCGTTCGGGCGCCGCCGGGGCGCCTCCGGGAGGCTCGAGTGTGTCCATGTGACCGGTACGGTGCCTGACCCCCCGGTCATCGTCGGCGGCGGCCGCGCGCGGCCGCCGCCGACGATGACCGGGGGGTCAGGCACCGTACCGGTCACATCCCGTCAAGTCGCGGGCGGCGAACCGACGATGCACCCCCCGTGGATCACGCCGCCACCCGACCCAGCGCCGACGACGCCCCGCCCGTCCAGCACCCGCCCCTGTGGCGCGTGTCCGTGGCCGGCGGGGTGCTCGCCGCGGTGGCCCTGGCTGCCTTCGCGCTGTGGACCCTGTTCGTGGCCGGCGACCGACCGGCGGCGATCGGCAGCGCGGGCTGGCTGTGGACCGCGTCGCTGGCGGCCGGCGCCCTGTCGCTCATGGCGGCGGGTGGGCAGCGCCTCGGACTGTGGGGCCTGCGCGTCTTCTTCCTGCTCGCCGGCGCGCCGATGCTGCTGCGCGGCCTGCGCGACGGGCGCGAGTGGCTCTTCGTCGGCGCCGCCCTGTGCGCGGTGTGGCTCGTCGTGAGCGCCTTCGCCCGGCCGGGCGAGCCGGAGCCCGACGCGACCGACGCGCGCTGAGTCCGGCCGATCCGACGGGTCGACAGCGGCGCGACGAGCGTCGGCCGAGCCGATCTCCGAACCGGTGGCCCGAATCAACGGGCCGGGACAGTGGGCGGGCCCATGTGGGGCGAGCCAACGAGACGGGCCAGCGGCCGGAACCAGCGAACTGGGCCCGTGCGGCGCGCGGGTGGGTCGGGGCAACGAGGTCGTGCGTCGCGACTCGATCGTCGCGACCGGACCGGAGTTGCGCGCGTCCACCCGCGCGCGGCCGATCGAGCGTCCCCATCGGCTGGCGCCGCGGCATAAGGTGGTCCCACGCCGCTGACCGGCGCCCGACCCCGACGCTCGCGCGGGTGTTCGGCGCGCCGATCGATCTCCCCGGTCACCTCGTTCCTTCCGCGAGCGCGCATCCCCCTCATGCTCCGATCCATCTCGTCGGCGGCGGGCCTGTTCGCCCTGCTGCCCGCCCCGCTCGTCCTCGCCCAGAACCCGGCCTCCACGATCACGACCACCGGGCAGCAGCTCACGGTCGAGGTCACCTGCGACCAAGTCCTCGACGAGGGCTCGACCTCCTTCACCGTCGACGCCTGCGCCAACCTCTCCGTCGCCCAGGACGTGGAGATCAACGTCCTCTTCGTCGTCGACCTCTCCGGCTCGATGGGCACCGTCGACGCCGGCGGTGTCGGTGACGCCAACGACGACGGGGAGGTCGGCACGCGCGTCGACGCCGCGATCGAAGGCCTCATCAGCCTCGCGGACTCGTTCGGTTCGAACGCGAACGTCGACCTGGGCATCATCGGCTTCGCGCAGAACGCGCTGCGCGCCGACGTGCGTCCGCTGCCCGGGCCACAGTTCTGGCTCTCGCCGCCGGACCTCGGCGATCCGAACCACTTCGAGACGGTGCTGCGCTCGATGGACTCGGGCGGAACGGGGCCCGAGATCGGCCAGTTCACGCCGCTCGAGCTCGGTCAGCTCACGAACTACGCCGCCGCGCTGCAGACCGCGAGCCAGGCGTTCGCGTCGCAGCCGCCCGGCGAGACGAACATCGTGTTCTTCATCTCCGACGGCGAGCCGACCACGGGCGGTCCGTTCCAAGGTCCGCTGCAGCAGCTCGTCAACCAGCACGGCGCGAAGATCAACACCTTCGGCGTCGGTGGCTTCGCGGCCGACCTGTGCGATCCGGGCGAGGAGCTCGACGTGATCGCGAACTTCTCGGGCGGCACCTGCAACGCGGTCGCCGATCCGTCCGACCTGACGACGGTGCTGCCGCAGGCGAGCGCGACGACCATCGAGCAGCTGCTCGTGTCGGTGAACGGCGACCTGGTGCTCGTGGCCGACGGCCCCGAGGCGGCCGAGCTGTGCCTCGAGGACGTCGAGATCCTGCAGCAGCTCGATCTGTTCGGCATCAACTTCGTCGAGGCCACCGCGATCGCCGCCGACGGCACGCAGATCACCGCGACGAAGGAGGTCGTGCGCACCGTGTGTCAGCTCTTCGTCGGTCTGCAGGCGACGAACATGCTGCTCGACCCGAACGACGTGGATCGTTCGTACGTGGTCCCGCTCATGTGGTTCGACGTGACCGAGAGCCAGGTCCCGACCTTCGAGGTGCCGCCGGTCCCGCAGCTCGCGGGCCTCGACGTCTACTTCCAGGTGGGCATGCACAACATGGTCGCGTTCCCCGACAACCCGCTGCAGATGTCGAACGGCGTCAAGGTGACGCTCGGCGGCGACGCGGTGATCTACGGCGCGGCGACCGGCATCTGGAGCTGGCTCGACGGCGGCGTCGGTCTCGGCGAGTCGTTCGAGGTGCGGTTCGACGTGCTCGGCATGTGAGCCGGCCGCCAGCCGTGCGCCGGCCTCGCGCCGCCGCACGGCCGAAGCCTCCTCGCGCCCGCGGGCCCGGCGCTCCGAACGGGGCGCCGGGCCCGCGGCGTTCGGTCCGCGGCTCGGGGGCTCGGTCGCCGGCTGCGGGGCTCGGTCCTGGGTGGCAGCGCTGGACTCCGGGGGGGCGGCGTGCGATGCCCCGCTGCGGTGCGCGGTTCGGGGCCGCGACGCGCGATCCCCGGCGGCGGCGCGCGATCCCTGGCCGCCCGCGCGGGGGGCCGCGACTTCGCGGTGCCCCGACCGCCACCGCCGGGCCGCCCGCACCGTCCCTTCCCCCGGGGCGGGGCGCCGTCTGATCGGTCACGGTGATGTGAGGCGCTCCAGTGATAGTCGCGCTACCCTGCCCGCATGCGTCCCTCCATCCGCCAGCTCGAGTACCTCGTCGCGGTCGCCGAGACGCTGCACTTCCGCAAGGCGGCGCAGAACTGCTCGGTGACCCAGCCGGCCCTGTCGGCCCAGATCCAGGCGCTCGAGCAGCTGCTCGGCATCCAGCTCTTCGAACGCAACCGCCGCCGGGTGCTCCTCACGACCGCGGGGCGCGAGGCCGTCGCGCGGGCGCGGCGCATCCTCGAGGAGGTCGACCAGCTCTCCGACGCGGCGCGGGCGGCGACCGAGCCGCTGACCGGCGACCTGCGCATGGGCGTGATCCCGACCGTCGCGCCGTACCTCCTGCCCAAGGTGCTCCCCGGTCTGCGCGAGGCGCGGCCGCAGCTGCGGCTCTTCCTGCGCGAGGAGTTCACGCAGGACCTGGTCGAGCGCCTGAACGCCGGCGAACTCGACCTGCTCCTCGTCGCGCTACCGGTCAGCGGCGGCGACTTCGAGACCCAGCTGCTCTTCCACGACGACTTCTGGCTCGCGCTGCCCAAGGGGCATCCGCTGCTCGGCAAGGACGCGATCGACGACGCGGACCTGCGGGACCAGGAGGTGCTCCTGCTCGAGGACGGTCACTGACTGCGCGACCAGGCGCTCGCCGTGTGCGGGCGCGGAGGTGCGGCGGAGTCGATGCGGGTGCGCGCGACGAGCCTCGGCACGCTCACCCAGATGGTGTCGGGCGGCATCGGCATGACGCTCCTGCCCGAGCTGGCGATCGAGGTCGAGGCGCGGCACGGCGAGGACGTGGAGCTGCGCCCCTTCTCCGAGCCCGTTCCGAACCGTCAGATCGGACTCGTGTGGCGCAGGGGTTCGAGCCGCGCCGACGAGTTCCGCCTGCTCGGCGAGGAGCTCGTGACGCTGTTCGATGCGCAGCGCACCGTGAAGAAGTAGGGCCGCGCCGCGTCAGCGGACGGCGCCCGCTTCGGTGCCCTTCCAGCTACCGATCGGCCGCGGTCGGAACGAGTCGGCGCTCGTCGTCGCGAGCCATTCGGACCACGCCTCGGGGTGCGGCGTGTCGAGCAGCGCGCCGGGTTCGAGCCACTCGTACACCTGGGCGTAGCTCGCCACCTGCGTGTGCGACAGGCGCCGGTGCAGGTGGTGCGGGCGCAGCTCGTCGGGGTGCTCGATGCCCGCCGCGCCGAGCAGCTCGCCGAGCGCTTCGAGCGTCTCGCGGTGCCAACGCGCGACGCGCGGCCGCTTGTCCGCGACCACGAGCCCGCGCACGAGCCCGGGGTCCTGTGTGGCGACTCCGACCGGGCAGTGGTTGCTGTTGCAGCGCCGCGCCTGGATGCAGCCGAGGCTGAGCATGAAGCCGCGCGCGCTGTTCACCAGGTCGGCGCCGACCGCGAGGCGCTGGGCGATCTGGAACGCGGTGATGATCTTGCCGCTGGCGATGATCTTGATGCGCTCGCGCAGTCCGAAGCCGACGAGCGCGTTGTGCACGAGCATCAGGCCCTCGGTGAGCGGCGAGCCGACCGAGTTGCTGAACTCGAGCGGCGCCGCGCCGGTGCCGCCCTCGCCGCCGTCGACCGTGATGAAGTCGGGCGTGATGCCGGTCTCGACCATCGCCTTGCAGATGGCGACGAGCTCGGCCGGGTGTCCGACGCAGAGCTTGATGCCGACCGGTTTGCCGCCCGAGAGCTGGCGCAGGCGCGCGATGAACTCCACCAGCCCGCGCGGCGAGTCGAACGCCTCGTGCGCGGGCGGCGAGACCACGTCGGCGCCCTTGCCGACGCCCCGGATCGCCGCGATCTCGTCCGTGATCTTCGCCGCGGGCAGGATGCCGCCGTGTCCGGGTTTGGCGCCCTGGCTGAGCTTCAGCTCGATCAACTTGACGTTCGCGTGCGACGCCGTGTGCGCGAAACGATCGGCGTCGAAGCCGCCGTCCGCCGCGCGGCAGCCGAAGTAGCCGGTGCCGATCTGCCAGCACAGGTCGCCGCCGGGCTCGAGGTGGTGCGGACTCACGCCACCCTCGCCCGTGTTGTGGAAGAAGCCGCCGTCCTTGGCGCCGCCGTTGAGCGCACGGATCGCCGCGCTCGACAGCGAGCCGTAGCTCATCGCGCTGATGTTGAGCAGCGACGCGTCGTACGGCTGATCGCAGTCGGGCCCGCCGATCGTGATGCGCGGCACCTCCTCCTCGGGGTGGAACGCCGCGAGCGAGTGGTCGAGCCACTCGTAGCCGGGCTCGTACACCTCGCGCAGCGTCCCGAACGGCAGCGTGTCGAGCACGCCCTTCGCGCGCTGGTAGACGATCGAACGCCGCTCGCGATCGATGGGGCGTCCGTCCGTCTCCGACTCGATGAAGTACTGGTTGATCTCGGGGCGGATCATCTCGAGCAGGTAGCGGAAGTGCCCGATGACCGGGAAGTTCCTCAGCACCGCGCGGCGCGTCTGCAGCGTGTCCCGCAGCCCGAGCAGGAACAGCGGGACGAAGACGACGAACGCCCACCAGGCGGGGCTCCACGCGAGCGCGAGCAGGGCGGTGCCGCCGAGGACGGCGGCGGAGATCAACAGGAAGGGGACGACCATGGGGCTCGTGCGGTCGGGGTGCCTGGGATGGACCGGGTGTCCGGTGCGGATCGGGTGCCCGGTGCGGATCGGGTACCCGGCGCGGATCGGGTGCCCGGTGCGGATCGGGGCGGGTGCGGGCGAAGGGGCGCGGGCGTCACTCCCAGGGCTCGAACTCGAGCTCGCTGACGAGGAAGGCCCACAGGTCGGCCGCCTCTTCGATGCGCTTCTTGGTCGGCTTGCCGGCGCCGTGCCCCGCGCTCGACTCGACGCGCAGGAGCACGGGCTCGTCGCCGCCCTGCGCCGCCTGCATGCGCGCCGCGAACTTGAACGAGTGCGCGGGCACGACGCGATCGTCGGTGTCCGCGGTCGTGATGAGCGTGGCGGGGTAGGCGACGCCGTCCTCGAGGTTGTGGTACGGCGAGTAGGCGAAGAGCGCGGCGAACTCGTCGGGGTCCGTGACCGAACCGTAGTCGTCGACCCAGTAGCGACCGGCGGTGAACTGGTGGAAGCGCAGCATGTCCATCACGCCGACCGCCGGTAGGCACGCACCGAACAGGTCGGGGCGTTGGATCAGGCACGCACCGACGAGCAGGCCGCCGTTCGAACCGCCCTGGATCGCCAGACGATCGGGGCGCGTCCAACCGTTGTCGACGAGCCACTCGCCAGCGGCGATGAAGTCGTCGAACACGTTCTGCTTGTTCGTGCGCGTGCCGGCGCGGTGCCAGGCCTCGCCGAACTCACCGCCGCCGCGCAGGTTGGGCATCGCGAACACGCCGCCCATCTCCATCCACACGAGGCGCGTGACGGAGAAGTACGGCGTGAGCGAGACGTCGAACCCGCCGTAGCCGTAGAGCAGCGTCGGGTGCTCGCCGGGACCGTCCGCGGCCGGCCCGAGGTCGGCGCGTCGGCACAGGAACATCGGCACGCGCGTGCCGTCGGCGCTCTCGTACCAGACCTGGTCGACCGCGTAGCGCGAGGCGTCGAGGTCGAGCGCGCTCGGCGCGACCTGCGTCGTCGTTCCGGTCTCGAGGTCGAGGCGGAGCACCTCGGGCGGCGTGGCGAAGCTCGCGAAGCTGAAGAACAGGTCGGTCGCGTCGCTCGCGCCCTCGAAGCCTTCGGCGGTGCCGATGCCGGGCAGGTCGACGACGGCGGCTTCTTCGCAGGAGCCGAGCTCGAGTTCGTCGGCCTCGGGGACGGCGCCCGTCGCGCCGACGAGCGCGACGTCGACCTCCTCCGGCAGCCTGCCCATGAAGCGGTACAGCACCACCTGCGTCGACGCGTTCGCCAGGTACGCCGCCGCGAGCCTGCCGCCGACCTCGTCGACGCTCTCGAGGCGCCACTCGCGCTCGGGCACGACCTCGGTCCAGGTCGGCGATTCCTCGGCCGGATCGACCGCGAGCACGCGGCCGTTCGGCGCGTCCTGGTCGGTCATGAACAAGAGGTCGCCCGTGGGCGCGACGCCGACGCACCAGTAGCTCGCCGTGAAGCGGTCCACGAGCTGCTTCGGCTCCGCCGTCGCGTTCTCGAGGTCGAACACGTGCACCTGGTTGTCGGTGCCCGCGCTCCACACGTGCAGCACGAGCCAGCGTCCGTCGTCGGTCACCAGCGGCGAGAACGACCACTGCGGCTCGTCGGGCCGCGCGTGGATGAACAGGTCCTCGGACTGCGGCGTGCCGAGGCGGTGGAAGTACACGCGCTGGTCGGTGACCTGCGCCGTGAACTTGTCGTCCTCGGGCACGTCGTAGCGCGCGTAGTAGAAGCCGGAGCCGTCCTTGGCCCAGCTCACGCCCCCGTACTTGATGCCGGTGAGGTGGTCGTCGGTGTGCTCGAGCGTCTCGAGGTCGATGACGTACCACTCGGTCCAGTCCGACCCGCTCGCCGCGCGTCCGTACGCGAGCCAGCGCCCGTCGTCGCTGTAGGCGCCGCGCGCGTAGGCGACGGTGCCGTCCTCGGAGAGAGTGTTGGGGTCGAGGACGGTTTCGAGCGTCGTCGTCGCGTCGTCGCGACCGCCGTCGTCGACGCCGACCGTGGCGTTGTCGTCGTTGCCGTTCGTGAAGTCCTCGAGCTCCGCGTAGGCGTCTTCGAACAGCTCGCCCGCCGTCCGCGCCCGCACCAACCGCGACTGCGCCTCGAGGCCGGAGTTGTGCCAGGCGTAGAGCCAGTCCCCGTGCCGCTGCGGCGCCGAGCGCTTCGGGTAGTTCCACAGCTCCTCGAGCCGCTCGGCGATCGCGTCGCGCGCGTCGATCCGGGCCAGGTAGCGCCGGGCCACCGCGTCCTGGGCGCGGACCCAGGCGGCCACCTCGGCGTCGCTACGCACGTCGCCCTCGAGCCAGCGGTAGGGGTCCTCGACGTCGACGCCGTGGAAGGACTCGGTGGCGTCGACGGTGCGGGTGGCGGGGTAGTCGAAGGACCCGCGGGTGAGGCGCTGGTCGTCGTCGCGGCCGCCGGCACAGCCGACGAGGACGGCCCCGGCGAGGGCCAGGGCGGCGCTCGGGGCCCGTCCCGGACGGCTGGAGCCGGCCCCGGCGGCCGGGCGGTGGCTCCTGGCGCGTCCGTGGCGGGGCCGTTCGCGGGAGGGCGGCTCGGGGGAGGCCAGGGCCGGCTCGGTCGGGCCGAGGAGGATCTGGTCGGGGCGGGGCGAGCCGGGGCGGGACTGACCGGAGCGAGAAGGATCGGTGCGCATGGGTCGCATTCTGCGCCCGCGAGCCCGCCGCGGCGAGGATCTCGCGCCCGAGCCTGGCCGTGCCCGGTGGCCGCTGCTACCTTCTTCGGCCCTCGACGCCCGGCGGAGCCCCGCCCAGGCGAGTCCAACCGGCCGTGACCACGGCCCCAGCACGACCCTTCCAGTCATGAGCCGCGTCTGCCAATCCTCCGGTAAGCGCACCCGCACGGGTGGCTCCATCGCCCGCCGCGGTCTGCCCAAGAAGTCCGGCGGCATCGGTCTGAAGACGACCGGTCACACCAAGCGCACGTTCAAGCCCAACCTGCAGACGGTGCGCTGCGTCATGCCCGACGGGTCCGTCGAGCGCCTGAAGCTGGCGACGAGCGTGATCAAGCGCGGGATGATCGAGCTGGAGCGCAACGGCAAGACGATGCGCTTCCCGCTGGTCAAGGCGACGCGCAAGCCGAAGAGCGAGCGCAACCAGGCCGACGCCTGATCCGGTCGCACGGCTCGCGCAGCGGGCCCTGAACGCGCAGCGGCGCATCACCGAAGGGTCGGTGATGCGCCGCTTCGCGTTGGGCGTGGTTGGGTGGGCGAAGGCGTGGGGCGAGGGTCGACGTGGGGCTTCCGGAAGCCCCACGTCGACCCTCGCCCCACCCCTGCGACCTACCCCAACACCCGCCTCAAGAACGCCCCGATGTGATCCAGCTCCTCGGGCACCACGTTGTGCTGCATCGGGTACTCGTGCCACTCCACCGCGTACCCGGCCTGGCTCAACACGTCGCGCGCCGTCGTCCCGCGCTCGAACACCACCATCGGATCGTGCGTGCCGTGCCCCTGGAAGATCGGGGTCCCCTGATTCGCCTCCGACGCCTCGCTCTGCAGCGACCCTGCGCGCACCAGGTAGGTGGACAGCGCCACGATCCCGGCCAATCGCTCGGGATACCGCAACCCCGCGTGCAACGCGATCGCACCGCCCTGGCTGAAGCCGGCCAGCACGACGTGCTCGGTCGCCACGCCGCGTTCGTTCTCGCGCTCGATCAACGCGTTCGCGATGCGCGTCGACTCCGCGATGCCCTCCTCGTCCTCGCGACGATGGAAGTCCATCCCGTAGATGTCGTACCAGGCGCGCATCTGCATGCCCATGTTCACCGTCACGGCGCGCACCGGCGCGTGCGGGAACACGAAGCGCGTTCCCGGACCGTCGTCGAGCCCGAGCAACGGCACGATCGGCTCGAAGTCGTGGCCGTCGGCACCGAGTCCGTGCATCCAGATCACGGCGCGTTCGACCTCGCGATCCTTCGGCGTCACCTCGACGCACTCCACTTGCGGCGTTTCCATGGCGGAGGAGCCTAACGAGTCGAGCGTCGCGCACCGCCGCTCGCTATCCTCCTCGCCCGACTCACGGGTCCTATGTCCACGACTTCCGCGCTCCGCACCGCCATCGAAGGCCTCAACCCCGCGCAGCGCGACGCCGTCCTGACGACGGAGGGGCCGCTGCTCGTGCTCGCGGGCGCGGGATCGGGCAAGACGCGGGTCATCACCGTCCGCACGGCGCACCTGCTCGCGCGCGGCGTGCACCCCGAGTCGATTCTCGGCGTGACCTTCACGAACAAGGCCGCGGCCGAGATGAAGGAGCGCGTCAAGCAGATCGCCGGGCCGCCCGGCGGCAGCGTGAACCTGGGCACCTTCCACGCCTTCGGCCTCGAGCTGTTGCGCGAGCACGGGAACCTGATCGGGCTCGCCGACAAGTTCGGGCTGTGCGACGCCGGCGACCAGGCCGCGGGCCTGCGCCAGATCCTGCGCGAGCTCGGCATCGCCAACCCCAGCTCGATCGTGCGCGGCGTCCACAGCCGGATCTCGCTCTTCAAGAACGACCTCGTCCGGCCCGACGAGGCGGCGAAGCGCGCGCGCGACGAGGAGGACGAGCTCACCGCCGAGGCCTACGCGCTCTACGAGCGCTGGCTGCGCCGCAGTCAGATCGTCGACTTCGACGACCTGCTCGTGCTGGCGGTGAAGCTGATGCGCGAGAACGACGACCTGCGCGCGATGCTGCAGATGCAGCTGCGCTACGTGATGGTCGACGAGTACCAGGACACGAACGCGGCGCAGTACGAGATGCTGCAGCAGCTCGTCGAGAAGGACGGGAACATCTGCGCCGTCGGCGACGACGACCAGGCGATCTACGGCTGGCGCGGCGCGCGCGTGGAGAAGATCCTGGCGTTCGAGTCGGACTTCCCGGGCGCGAAGGTCGTCAAGCTCGAGGACAACTACCGCTCGACGCACCAGGTCCTCGACGCGGCGAACAAGGTCATCCGCAACAACCCCGTGCGGCACGAGAAGACCATGCGCGCCGCGCGCGGGCACGGCGCGCCGCTCGAGGCCTTCGCCGCGGCGGACGAGACGGCCGAGGCCGACACGGTCTGCCTGCAGATCAAGGAGCAGATGCGCGGCGGGCACCTCGAGTACCGCGACTTCGCGATCCTGTTCCGCACCTCGCTGCAACCGCGCGCGTTCGAGGCGCAGCTGCGCACGCGCGGCATCCCGTACGTGTTGATCGGCGGCCCGAGCTTCTTCGACCGCAAGGAGGTGCGCGACGTGCTCGCGTACCTGCGCGCGGCGTCGAACCCGAAGGACGACGTGTCGCTGTTGCGCATCGCGAACCGCCCGACGCGCGGGCTCGGCGACACGAGCCTCGAGCGTGCGTCGAGCGCGGCGACCGCGGCCGGCGTGTCGCTGTTCGAGGCGTTCGAGCAGGGGCTGGGCGACCTCAAGCCCGCCGCCGCGAAGGCCGGCGCCGACCTGTGCCTGACCCTGCGCGAGTGGGAGGCGGGCGTGAAGGGCGACGCGCTGGGCGAGGCGGTGCGCGAACTGGTCGAGCGCGTCGGCTACCGCAGTGAGATCGAGCGCGTCTACACCGACGAGAAGACCCAGAGTCAGCGTTGGGGCGCGGTGGAGGAGCTGATCCGCTTCGCCGAGAACCACTCGCGCCGCAGCAAGACGCCGAACCTGCGCCGCTTCCTCCAGGAGCTGGCGATGGACAACACCGACTCGGACAAAGACGAGACGGGCAAGCGCGACGCGGTGCACCTGATGACGCTGCACGCGGCGAAGGGCCTCGAGTTCCGGCAGGTGTTCCTCGCCGGCTTCGAGGAGGGCGTGCTGCCGCACGCGCGCGCGGTGGCCGAGGACACGGTGGAGGAGGAGCGGCGCCTGGCGTACGTGGGCATCACGCGCGCGCGCGATCGGCTGGTGCTGAGCTACTGCACCGAACGCCCGCGCGGTGGCGGTCGCATCCAGTGCCATCCGAGTCGGTTCTTCTTCGAGCTGGCGCAGAAGGAGCCGCCGCCCGACTGGCAGGCCGCCGGGATCCCCGAGAAGGGGGAGGACGGGCGGTTGGCGAAGAAGCGCGCGTCGAAGAAGAAGCGGGCGAGCCGCAAGAAGCGGACGACGCGGCGCGGGTAGGGGGTGAGCGGGTTCTTGGAGCTGGGTCCGGGGTCTGGGGTCCGGGGTCCGGGCGGGGGAGCACAGAGGGCGGCCTACGGCCGCCTCCACAGAGGCGGCCGCTTCGCGGCCTTCGGCACAGAGGTGGAGCGCTTCGCGCTCCACGAAGAGCGGAGCCCTTCGGGCTCCGCGGAAGGGAGGCGGCGCGATTCGTCGCGTCGTTGCGATCGCCGGCGCGCGCGCAGCGCGCGCCTCCCAGCGGCCGAAGGCCGCCCTCTGTGATCCCCCACCCTCCCCGCGCCCTACCCCTCGTCACCGATCCGCGCGATCGCCGCTCGCACGGCCTTCTTCAACTCCTCGTCGTCGCGCGCGAGCAGTTCGACGAGCTTCGGCAACGCCGTCTTCGCGCGCACCGCACCCAACGCCTCGACCGCACCGAGCACCACGTCGCGATCGTCGCTCGCGAGCAGCGCCACGAGCGCGTCGGTCGTCTCCGCGGCCTCGTCCTTCGCGCGCTTCCACCGCTCGAACTCCTCGAGCGCCTCGCGCTGCTTCTTGAACTCCTCGAGCGCTGCGCGCGCCGCGTCGCGCAGCGCCTTGTCGCTGTCCCGCAGCGCACGACCGATCAGATCGAGCCCCGGCTCGTGGAGCGTGGCGCCGAGACGCGCCACGATGTCGACGCGGCGCTTGCGCTGCTCGACCGGCAGGAGGTCGTAGACCTCGACGAGCAGGTCGAGGTCCTCGCGCGTCGTGGCGATCGGAGTCAGCGTGTCCGCGAGTTCGACCTCGAGCGACGGGTCCAGGCCGCGATCGAGCACGGCCCGTACGAAGGCAGCGCGGGTCGGAGCGACCGCGTCGATGCCCGCGTCGAGCAGCAAGTGGCGCTCCTCGTCGCCGTGCGGACCGTCGTCGCGTGACGCGAACAGCTCGACGAGCGTCGTCGTCGTGGCGTCGGGCTCGTTCCGGGAGGCCCGCTCGACGAGCGTGCCGAACGGACCGGCGAGGTCGTGCAGTCCGCGACCCAGCTCGCGGCGGCGTTCGATGCACAGCTCGAGCGCGCGACCGATCGCGGCGGGGTCACCGGCGATCCCCATGAGGGGGAGCGTGTTGTAGATCATGTTCGCGTCACCCCGTTCGATGCTCCACTCGCCGAGCGCGACGATCTGTTGCCGTTGTCGATCGCTGAACGGGTAGTCGTCGCGCATGCACCGGTCCACGGCACGGACGAGGTCGTCGGGATCGCCGAGGTGCAGGCGCGCGTCCGCCGAGAGTCTGCTCCACACCGCGAGCGCTCCCGCGGGTTCCGAGTTGCTCTGACCCGGTGCGGAGAGTTCGCTGAGCGTCTCGAACACGCGTCGCGCGGCGGTGAGCGGCGGAACATCGGCGCTCCAGTCGATCTGCTCGGCGAGGAGCTCGAAGAGCGCGCGGTACGCGTCGAACGAAGGCGCGTCACCCCGCACCCAACTCCGATTCCGGTCTCGCCGGGGCGCTTGGGTGCCGATCGTCCGGACGGTCCCCGCGAGGTACTCGTCGATCTCGGTGTCGAACGCGAGTCCGTTCTCGAAGGCGATGCGCAGGTCGCTGGTCAGCTCGTCGATCGAGGTGAGGTCGAGCAGCCGGATGGACCCGACGGAGGGCGCGTCCCGGAAGATGCGTCGACTCTCGGCACGATACGTCCCGTAGTCCGCCTCGTTCGAGCGGTTGCTCCAGTAGCTCTGGAAGGCACCGACGATCCCGGCGACGTAGTCGACCTGCGCCTCGGTCGTGGGCTCGAACGCGATCTCTGCCGCGTATTCGAGGAGCGCGAGGTCCGGTTCCTCGTCGAAGCTCGGTCGACCCCTCAGCGCTTGGCGCTCCGGCAGATCCAGCGGGCGCGACAGGAGTTCGAGCGTCATCCTCGGTCGGTTGCCGCTCAGCAAGGAGCCCGCGTCCGAGCTCCCTTCGAGGAACGCGTGTCGCAACGCTTCGGCGACGTCGTCGCGCTCGAGGATGCGACCACGGGTCGACGCGGCGTGTTGGATCAACCTGATCCGCGCCCGCTCGCGGATGGTGTCGACGTCGTCGTCGCTCGCCGCGACGAAGACGTCGACGAGGTCGGTGGGCGCCCACGTGACGGCCGCCAGGCGCACCTGCGGATCAGCGCTCGACAGCGCGCCGAGCAGCGCGGCACGGGCGCGCGGCGTGCCGATCGTGCCGAGGGCGCGCGCGGCGAAGAGTGGGTTGGCCTGGAACGCGGCGATCTGCGGGTGGGCATGGATCGGCGTGCCGGCCGGGGCCTGGATGCTGCGCTCGAGCAGCTCGATCGCCGTGCCGCCGTAGAGCGCGAGGTCGGCGATCACCTTCTTGGCGGTCTCGGTGCGATGGTCCTCGCGGGCGACGTCGATCAAGAGCTGGACGACGGACGCGAGCTGCTCGGGGTCGGGCGTCGGCGGCTCTTCCTCGAGTTCGCCGAGTCGCACGCGCACGGCGCGCAGCGCGGCTTCGATCTCGGCGACGAGCGCGGTGTCCTGCTCCGCGCGCGCCGCTGCGAGCGCGCGTTCGAAGAGGTCCTTCGCGGCGCCGAGGTCGTGCTCGTGGTTCTCGGCGTAGTGGCCGCGCTCGAGCAGGTCGCGCGGCGACGCGGGTTCGGACTCCGGATCCTCGTCGGCGGCGTCGCTGGTGTCCTGGGCGAGCGCGACGCACGGGGGCGCGAGTGCGGTGGCCTCGAGGGGCGCGGCGAGCGCGGCGAGGGCGAGGCCGGTGGCGAGAGCGGTGGCGATGCGGGCGTGGGTCGTGATCATGGCGAGTCGTTCGGTCGGTTCCCGTCGGGGGCCTGGTGCGCGCGCCGCCCCGGTCGTTCCGGGGCTCTCGAGCACGCGGCCCATGGGACGCTTCCTCGGCCCCTGTCCTGTCACGACCTCGCTCGCCGGGTGTCAAAGGTTGTGAAGGCCGGCGGTCTCAGCAGTACGGTGCCAGGCACGCCGTTGCGGTCGGAACGCCCCGCGCAGAGCGCGGGGCGTTCCGACCGCAACGGCGTGCCTGGCACCGTACTGCTGAGGCGAGGCTCACACCTCGAGCCGGTAGCCCACGCCGAAGGCCGTGAGCAGGTGCTTGGGCGCCTTCGGATCGAGCTCGAGCTTCTGGCGCAGCTTGACCACGTGCTGGTCGACCGTGCGCGTCGTCGGGAAAGCGTCGTGGCCCCAGACCTCGTCGAGGAAGCGCTCGCGCGTCACCGGCTTGCCGCGCTCGCGCCACAGAAGGCGCAGCATGTCGGCCTCGCGCAGGGTGAGCTCGTTCGCGCGACGCTCGTCGCCCTCGACCGCGACCTCGACGCGCAGCTCGTCGAGCCGCACCGTCGCCGGACCGATCACGAGCTCGCTCGGCGCGTCGAGCTTCTCGCGGCGCACGCCCTTCAGCCGCGTCCGCACGCGCGCGAGCAGCTCGGCCAGGCTGAACGGCTTGGTCACGTAGTCGTCCGCGCCCAGGTCGAGGCCCTGCACGACCTCCGTCTCGCCGCTGCGCGCGGTCAGCAGGATCACCGGCACCGTGCGTCCATCGCTGCGCAAGGACCGCAGCACGTCGAGCCCCGAACGCTTCGGCAGCATCACGTCGAGCAGCACGAGGTCGGGCGCGCTCGTCGCCAGGTGCTCGAGCGCCGCGCGGCCGTCGCGCGCGAGCGTGACTCGGTAGCCATCCTTGCCGAGCGCGTACTCGAGCCCGGTCGCCAGGCTGTCCTCGTCCTCGACGACGAGGATGTGGGGGGCGTCGTTCATCGCGCGAGGTCGGGGCGGTCGTTCGCGTCGGCGCCGTCCGACTGCTGGTCGAGCGGCAACTCGAGCCACAGACGCGCGCCGCCGCCCTGTCTTCCGTCGCAGCCCACGCGACCGCCGGCCGCTTCGACGGTGCGCTGCACGAGCGCGAGGCCCAGTCCGACGCCGCGCGCCTCGCGCGTCAGCTCGTCGCCCAGCCGCCGGAACGGTTCGAAGACGCGCTCGCGCTCACCCTCCGGCACGCCCGGTCCGCGATCGAGCACCTCGACGCGCGCGCGGTCGCCGACGCGGCGCGCGACCACCTCGACGCCGGCCGCCGGGTCGCCGTACTTGGTCGCGTTGTCGACGAGCTCGGCGAGCGCGCCCACGAGCCCGTCGCGATCGGCGCGGACGAAGGCGGGTCGTGCAGCGGCCTCGAGCGCACGCGCGTCGACCCGCACCTCGAAGCCGCGCTCGGCGGCCACCGGCGCGACGCTCGCGACCGCGCTGTCGATCGCGCCGGCGAGGTCGACGGGTTCGGTCGGCGCGTCGGCGCCGCGTCCGGCGAAGCGCAGCACCGAGTCGACGAGGCGCCCGAGCCGCTCGGACTCGGCCACCGTGCGCCGCGCGAACTCGCGCGCGCGCTCCGGCTCCACGTCGCCGCTCTCGAGCAGCTCGGCGAGCAGCCGGATCGACGCGACCGGTGACTTGAGCTCGTGCGTGACCGCGGCGACGAAGGCTTCGCGTTCGCGGGTCGTCCGCGCCTGGCGCCGCACGCTGCGCACGACCGTGAGGCCCGCGAAGGCGGCGACGACGAGCGCACCGCCGAAGGCGAGCGCGGTGACGGCGAAGCGGCGGCGTTCGGCCGCGACGCGTCGCTCCACGTCGAGCGCGACCACGCGCGGCGTCAACATCGACAGCGGCGGCGCCGGTCGACCCAGTGCCGCGGGCGCGTCGGCGTCGGGGCGCGGCTCGGTCGCAGACACGCTCGCCGTCATGGTCGCAGCCACGCTCGCGTCCAGTGCAACGATGCTCGCGCCCTCCGGACCGAGGACCTCGGCGCCGTACCCCAGCTCGCGCCAACGCGCCGCGCCGGCGCCCTCGAGCGCGCGCGCGACCAGGCGTTCGAGTTCGATCGCGGCGCCTTCGGCAGCCGCGCCGCCGTTCACTGCGGGAACCGCGTCGCTCGCGCGGCGGATCGCGAGCACACGCGCCGGCGCGCGCCGGTCCTCGCCCGTGGCCGCGTCGAACCACGCACCGCCCGGTGCGCCGGTCGCGATCCAGTTCGACGCGCCGCGCGACCACTCGGCGAAGAGCGCGAGGGGCCGATCGCTCGCGTCGCGCGCATCCGCCAGCGCCGCCGCGCGCGTCGGGTCGCGCGCGAGGACGCGTTCCGCGACGCGCTCGGCGAGCGCCGTCGTCGCCGCGTCGTCGAGCGAACGGCGATCGGCGAGCAGGTCGAGGTGGAGCGCTTCCAACGCGTCGAGCGGATCGCCGTCGAGCGCGAGTCGCCGCGCGCGCGCCGCGAGCCCGAACGCGAGTCCGCGTTCGTCGCGCACCGCGGCGAACGACGCGACGATGCGGTCGAGGTGCGCGCGTTCGGTGTCCGGGTCGTCCGCGCGCGCGGCGAGCCACGACAGGGCCCAGGCCGCGAGGTGCGGGCGATCGTCGCGCGCGGCGATCTCGGTCAGGCGTCGGTCGGCGGCCGCGACCTGGCCGCTGCGGTCGAGCGCGTCGACCTCGCGCGTCAGGCCCGCGATCAGTTCGCTCGCGTCGCCGTCCCCGCGGCGCACGGGTCCGACCGCGGGCTCGACGAGTCCGCCCAACGCGTCGGCGCGCCAGCGCACGGCCCACGGCGGCGGCGGGTCGGCGCCGAGCGCGCGCACGAGGGCGTCGAGTTCGTTCGTGAGGTCGCGCGCCAACGCCTCGGCGCCCGACAGGGCCTCGGCGCGGACGCGATCGGCGCCGCCGGCGGCGTTCGAGAGGCCGATCGCGCCGGCGCTGGCGACCGCGAGCACGAAGACCGCCACGAGCGGCGCCGCGACGCGCTCGCCGCGCGCCGTCGTCGTCCGACCCGAGGCACGGGCTCCGTCGCGATCTCGCACCGACCCACCTTAGCCCGGGCCGCGAACGCGCTCCGCCGTCGTGCGGGCGGGGTGTCGATCCGAGCTGGTCCTCGATCCGATCAGGTCGTCGAACGGGGCCGGCCGTCGAACCGATCCGAGCGACCCGCTACCCTGGCGCCGCTCCCGCCCCGCAGCGTCCACACGGTGCTCCCGACGGCGCTCCCCATCCCCCCGACCGGCCGAGCCATGCCCAAGCGCGAACTCGAGTTCCTGCCCATCAAGACCTACCGCTTCGACAGCGCCGCCGAGGCGGTCGAGTCGGTCGCGCGCGAGATGGCCAACTGGATCCGCACGAAGAAGTACCACCGCGGCGACGCGTGCCTCGCGTTCTCGAGCGGCGAGCCGGTGCGGCCCGCGCTCGACAAGATCCGCGAGATGAGCGGTATCGAGGAGAAGGGCGGCCTGCCGGTGTCGGGCGTGCGCTGCTTCGGCCTGGCGGAGTTCGCCGGGAAGGGACCGGGCGAGGCCGGATCGATGTCGGAGTGGATGTCGACCGCGTTCTACTCGCAGTGGGGCGCGCAGGCGGAGTTCCGGTACGAGCTCGACGGGCGGCTCGAGGGCGACGCGCTCGCGGGCGCGTGCCAGGCGTACGAGGACGCGCTCGCGGCGGAGGGCCCGGCCGACGTGCTGCTCGTCGGGATGGGCGCGACGGGTCGCCTCGGCTTGCACGAGCCCGGCACCGATCCCAACGGGCGTGCGGGGCTCGTCGAACTGTCGGAGACGACGCGCCGCGAACTGTCGGAGTGGCACGGCGGCGTCGAGGTGCCCGAGCGCGCGGTCAGCGCCGGCGTCGCGACCTACCGCAGCGCGCTGCGCGTGCGCGTGTTCGCGTTCGGCGAGCACATGGCCGAGGTCGTCGACGCGGGGATGCTGCCCGATCCCGATCCGCAGCACCCGCTGTCCCTGCTGGTGGGGCACAAGGACGTGGAGCTGTTGCTCGATCCGGGCGCGGCGTCGTTGCTCGAGTAGCGGTACGGAGTCAGCGGTACCGGTACGGAGTCATACCGGTACGGAGTCAGACCCTACCGGTACGGAGTCAGACCCAAGTTCGTCGATCGACCGACCAAGAGTGCCGCACGAAGAAGGGCCACCACATCGCGTGGTGGCCCTTCTTCGTGCGGCACTCTTGGTCGGTCGATCGACGAACCTGGGTCTGACTCCGTACCGCTGACTCCGTACCGCTACACCCGGATGTTCTTCCAGGCGAGCAGCGTGCCGCCGCGCAGGAAGGCGACGCCGGTCTGGCCCTTCACGAGCAGGTCGTCCTGGGTGCCGCGGCCCGGGTAGCGGTACTCGCCCTTCTCGCCGTCCTCGAGCTGGAGCGCGAAGTAGTAGGTCGTGCGCCCGCCCAGCCAGGTCGGGGTGGTCTCCGAGCGGCGGTCGGCGACCAGCGCGCAGATGCGCACCAGCCCGTGCTGGAGCGTGGCCTTCTTGAGCTTCCAGCCGTGGAACAGGAAGTGCCCGCCGGCGGCCAGGCCGATCACGCCGAGCACGATGCCCAGGGCCGTCGAGATCGCGCCCGTGGCCCCGAGGATCAGGACGACGAGGCCCAGTCCGGCGCCGATCGCGCCCCCGCGGATGCGGGCGGCGGCGCGTTCGAGGTCCTCCTCGGCGGGCGGGACGTACTCCATCGCCGTCGGGAAGTCCTTGTGGTCGCGGATCTTGGCCAGTCGGCGCATGACGGCCGTCTGCCGGCGCGTCGCGCTGGCGCTGGCCTCGGGGGCCGCGGCGCCGCTGGATTGGGCTTCGGTGGTCATCGGCTGGGGGGGGGGCGGGGAGAGGACCCGGGGGCGAGGAAGTGTATCCGCTCCGTGGCGCGCGACGTCTCGCAGCGGGGCGGAGTCGTCGGCGAGCGCCGCGCCGCCCTTGGGTTCGCACGCCACAGCGTGGTATCTAGCCCCTCTCGCTCGAGCGCGCCGGATCGTCCGGCCGCGCCGGCGAACGCCCGCCCGTCGGGGGCCCGCGCAGAACGGCCGGGCCTCGCCCGACCCCCCGGGCACCGGAGTCGCGTCCCGCCCGCGCCGCATCGCCGCGCGAGCCCGATCGCCCCACGGCTCCGGTCCGCCCCCGCCCTGCGGTCCGCCGCGGTCCGCGACCCGCACGGTCGCCCGCCGGTCCCGCCGCTCCCTCCTCACTCGCCCCGCGAGTCGCCGTCGCGAGTCCCGCCATGTCCAAGCTCTCGAACGCCACCCCGTCCCTGCTCCTCGCCGCGGTCGTCGCGCTGCCCTTCCTCGGCAGCTGCACGAGCACCGGCGCCTACCGCGCCAAGGTCACGCCGCAGCGGCCGACCGTGAGCAACACGACCGAGACCGCCGCGTTCGGCACCGTCGAGCTCGAGGCGGGCGTGTCGCTCGACCCGTCCGACCGCACCTCGGCCGACGTGACCGCGCGCGTGGGTCTGTCGGAGAGCTCGGAGCTCTTCATCGAGCACGCGCCGTACATCAACATCGACCGCGCCGGCGAGGACGCCAACGGCCCGGGCGGCCTGGCCATCGGCTTCCGCCAGCGTCTGCTCGACGAGAGCCGCGACTTCCCGGCCACGGCGATCGAGTTCAAGACCGTGCTGCCCGTCGGCGAGGACGACCTGAACCGCGGCGGCGGCGTGGTCGGCTTCGAGTCGAGCACCTCCGGCTTCACCGACTTCTTCGCGGCGATCAGCGTCGACCGCCACTTCGGCGACCTGTTGACGACCTGGTACTACCAGCTCGGCGTGCTCGGCACCGGCGCCGCGGGCGACCTCGACACGCAGCACACGCTGGCCGTCGCCGGCTCGATGGAGCTCGTCGATCGCTGGCACGGCGTGCTCGAGCTCGCGACCTCGACCTTCACCGAGACCGATGTCGACCCGATGTCGGCGAACGCCGCGCTCATGTTCGAGGTCACCGAGAGCCTCCTGTTCGACATCGGCCTGCAGGTCGGCCTGAACGACGACGCGCCGGACCTGGTCGTGGTCGGCGGCTTCACCACGAACATCGGCCGCATCTTCTAGGCGACACGCGTCGGTCACGATCGATCGGGCGGTGGCGCGACGGCGCGTCACCGCCCGCTCGCGTTCGGAGCGAGACGCATGACGATCGGCGACGAGGACGGCGGCGCGCGGAGCGGGGGAGGACGGCGCGGCGCGGCGTCCGGGCTGCGGCGCGTGGCGCTCGTGCTCGGACTGGCCTACGCCGGCGTCTGCGCGCTCGCCTTCGCCCTCCAGGAACGCCTCGTCTTCTTCCCCGGACCGCCGCCGCGCACCACGCCCGCCGACCGCGGCCTCGCCTTCGAGGAGGTGTGGCTCGAGGTCGAGGGCGAGCGCCTGCACCTGTGGTGGTTGCCGGCCGACGTGGTCGCGCCCGCGTCGAGCCGCGGCGCCGTGGTGTTCTGCCACGGCAACGCCGGTTCGATCGAGCAGCGCATCGGCGCGGCGGCCGCCTGGGTGCGCCGCGGCTTCGACGTGGCCCTGTTCGACTACCGCGGCTACGGCGCCAGCGCGGGGACGCCGACCGAGGCGGGGACCTACGCCGACGCGCGCGCCGCGTACGCGCACGTGACGCGGACGCGCGCCCACGCCCCGTCGCGCGTGCTCGTGCACGGACGCTCGCTCGGCGGCGCCGTCGCCGTCGACCTGGCGGCCGAGCGACCGGTCGGCGGCCTCGTGCTCGAGGCCACCTTCACCTCGCTGCCCGACGTGGGCGCGGCGGTGTACCCGTGGCTCCCCGTGCGCGCGCTCAGCCGCCTGCGCTACGCGTCGATCGACAAGATCGCGAGCGTCGACGCACCCCTGTTCGCGGCCCACGACCCGGCGGACACGATCGTCCCGTTCGAGTTCGGGCGGCGGCTGTTCGACGCGGCCCGGGAGCCGAAGGTGTTCGCGGAGTTCGCCGGCGGCCACAACGGCGCGGGCATCGAGGGCACCCCGGCGGCGCGCGACGCCCTGGACGCCTGGCTCGGCGCGCACCTGGGGCCGTGAAACTTCGCGCCACGGCTTCGAAGGTGATCGGCGCATCCGCGTAGGGCGCGGCGCGCGGACGCGACGACCATGCGAACGACCCCCGAGACGCGGGCACCGGTACCCGACCTGCCGAAGCTGCCCTGGCGCCACAACCGCACCAAGCGCGTGCTCGCGCGGGCGCTGGCCCACGCGCTGTGCCTCTTCGCCGGCGTCGGGCTCCTCGTCGGGACGGGGGAGGGTGCCGCCCTGTGGGGCGGGCTCGCGCTCGTCGCCCTCGCGCTGGGGCTCGTGGTGAGCGCGTTCCGCGTCGGTCCCTCCACGTGTGCGGCCTGCGGCGGCCCGCTCGACCTCGCGCCGGTGCGCCATCTGCGCGCCCGCGTGGTGTTCACGACCGCGACCTGTGCGGACTGCGGCGCGACCTACGAGTACTTCCGCCAGCAGGTCAGCGAGCGCGCTTGATCGCGTCGACCACGTCGCCCGCGGCGTCGTTGGGGACCGCGAACGAGAGCACGTAGTGGGCGATGCGCCAGCGGCCGTCGTCCCCGCGTGTGCAGACGCCGCTGCCGCGGGTCTCGCCGTACTTCGCGTTGGACAGGCGCTCGTCGAACCAGGCCACGCCTCCCGCGGCGTCGAGGCGGACGTGGCGCTCGACGGGCTCGTAGGTCCAACCGCGACCCGCGTCGAAGTGGGGCGCGGCGTAGGCGCGGAACTCGGCGAGGCTCCAGCGCTCGCTCGCGTCGGTCCCGATGAACACCGCGTCGGGTTCGAAGAGCGCGAAGTAGCGCGCGCCGTCGGCCCGCGCGGCCGCCTCGTGCAGCGCGTCCAGCGTGGCCCCGACCGCGGCGCGGTCCTCCTCGTCGTGCGCGTCGGTCATGGCGGTCGTGGGTCGGGCGTCGCCGCCCGCGCCCGCGCAGGCGGGGAGCGCGGCGATCGTCAGGAGGGCGAGGAGGCCGAGGGGCGTCCGCCCTCGATCCAACCGCGGACCTTGCGCACGAACTCCTCGCGCTTGATCGGCTTCGTCGTGTGATCGGTGCATCCCGCCTCCAGGCAGCGTTCGCGCTCGTCCGTGAAGGCGTTGGCGGTCAGGGCGACCACCGGCGTGGTGCAGCCGCGCTCGCGGATCTCGCGCGTCGCAGCGTACCCGTCGAGCACCGGCATCTGCACGTCCATGAGCACGAGGTCGAAGGGCGCGACGCCCAACTCCTGCGCGCCCACCAGCGCGTCCACGGCTTCGCGACCGTTCTCGACGGCGTGCACCCGGTAGCCCGCGCGCTCGAGCACGAGCCCGATCAGGCGACGGTTGTCGGGCCCGTCCTCCGCGAGGAGGACGCGTCCGCCGGTGGCCTCGTCGCCGCCCTGGCCCGCGGTCGCCTCCGCACTCGGCCCCGGTGTCGGAACCGCGGCGCGCGGCAGGTCGACCTCGGTCCCGACCGAGGCCAGCGCCTCCTCGTCGAGCGGGAGGCACAGGGTGAAGGTCGAACCCTCGCCGACGCGGCTCGAGGCGACGATGCGACCGCCGAGCAGATCCGCGAGGTGGCGCGAGATCGTGAGTCCCAGGCCGGTCCCGCGGCGCGGCGCGGCGCGGCGGCGTCGACCTCCGCCTGCACGAAGGGCTCGAAGATGTCCTCGAGCGTGCTCTGGTCGATCCCCCCGGCGCGGTCGGTCACGTCGACGCGCAGCTCGGCCGCGTGGGTCCCGTCGAGGACGCCCTCCGCGCGCTCGACCGTGTCCGCCGCGACGCGGACGTCGCTCTCGTCGGAGAGCTTCACGGCGTTGCCGATCAGGTTGACGAGGATCTGACGGACGCGGAGCGCGTCGGTGCGCACCGTGTGCGGCAGGCTCGGCGCGAGCTCGAGGTCGATGCGCAGACCGCGTTCGAGCGCTGAGCCTTCGAGCATCTGCACGGCGTCGCGGACGATCTCGCGCGGGTCGGCGGGCGCCTTCTCCACGCGGAGCTGACCGGCCTCGACCTTCGAGAGGTCCAGGACCTCGTCGAGCAGCTGCGAGAGGTGTCGCCCGTTGCGCAGCACCGCGTCGAGGTGCGACTCGAGGCGCTCGAACTCCATCGTCGCCGGATCGGCGATCTCGTCGCGGGCGAACTCGGCGTACCCCAGCACCGCGGTGAGCGGCGTGCGGATCTCGTGACTCATGTTCGCGAGGAAGCGCCCTTTGGCCTCGCTCGCCCGCTGTGCGAGTTGACGCGACCGCTCGAGCTCCGCCGCGTTCGCGCGCCGCTCGGCGATGTCCTGCACGACGCCCATCGCACGCGTGATCGAGCCGTCCTCGGCGCGTTCGATCACACGCCCGCGGTCCTCGACCCACAGACCCACGAGCCGTCGGCGTGGCGCAGTCGGTAGTCGACCGCCCAGCCGCGCGACTCGCCGGCGAAGTGCCCGTCCGTCGCTTCGAGCACGCGCTCGAGGTCGTCGGGGTGCACGAGCTCGCGCCAGGCGTCCACGGTCGGCGCGATGGAGCCAACCGCGCGGCCGAGCAGCTCGTGCCAGCGCGAGTTGCGCTCCACCGTGCCGTGGACCACGTCGTAGTCCCACAGCCCCAGATCCGCCGCGCCGAGTGCGAAGCCGAGTCGCTCTTCGCTCGTGCTCAGTTGATCGAGCGCGTTGCGCAGCTGCATCAGCTCCGTGCCGATGGCGACGATCTCGACGACCTGGCCGTCGCGGCACGCCGCCCGCTCGTCCCAGAGCAGGAACACCCGTCCGTCAGGATGGTGGACCCAGCCCTCCGAGCGCCCGTTCGGCGCGTCGGGCGTGAGCGACGCGAGGTGGGCCCGCGCGGCGTGGCGCGCGTCCTCGTCGAGTCGGTCGAGCCACTGCGTGCCGATCAGCTCCTCGCGCGTCGCACCCCACAGCTCGCAGTAGGCGCGATTGGCTCAGGTCAGCGTGGAGTCGGGCGGAAGCGGCAGGTCGGGAGGCGGCTGTCCTCGAAGAGGCGCTCGAGGCCCGTCGCCAGCTCGACGGTGTCGGGCCGGCGCGTCCCCGCCTCGGAGGCGGGGGGGCGGCGTGAACCGCGGCCGGAGGGAGCGTCGGCGGACGGCCGTGAGCGCGGCCCAGGAGGCGAGGGCCGCGGCGGCGCCGAACGCCAGGCTGAGCGGGTCGAGCCCCATGGGGGACCAGGCCGGCCAGGTGATGGCAGGTGTGATGGGCAAGGCAGGCGTGGAAGCGGGCCCGGGCGCGGTTTCGAAGGGGGGAGCTCCCCGGTGGATTTGCTCCCTACGATCGACACGCCGCCTGCGAAACTCAACTAGACAATTCGAACAAAGACCCGGGCGTCCCTCTGCGGTCGCGCGAGGGGGTCGCGTCGCTTCGAGATCGGTGCAAGCCCCGCTCCGCGGTCGGGCTATTCTCTCGCCCCGTGACCCTCCTCCAGCTGCGCGACCTGACCAAGAGCTTCGTCGACCCCGCGGGTCGCCGCTCCCAAGTCCTTTTCATCGAGGAGTTTGCGATGGAGGAGGGCGAGCAGGTGGCCCTGCGCGGGCGCAGCGGCTCGGGCAAGACGACCCTGCTCAACCTCGTGGCGGGCCTGGGCCTGCCCGACGCCGGGCTCGTCGAGGTGGCCGGGACCGACCTGACGCGCCTGTCGGAGGCCGCGCGCGACCGCTTCCGCGCGGAGCACCTGGGGTACGTCTTCCAGACCTTCAATCTGCTGCAGGGCTACACGGCGCTCGAGAACGTGGTCCTGGGCATGGCCTTCGGGCCCGGCCGCGACCGCGCGGCGGCGCGCGCGCTGCTCGAGCGGCTCGGCCTGGGCGACCGCGTCGACTACCGGCCCGGACAGATGTCGGTCGGGCAGCAGCAGCGCGTCGCGGTGGCGCGCGCTCTGGCCAATCGCCCGCGCCTCGTGCTGGCGGACGAGCCCACCGGCAACCTCGACCCGACGCACGCGGGCGAAGCGCTCGCCCTGATGCGCGAGCTGTGCCGCGAGGTCGGCGCGGGCCTGCTCCTCGTGAGCCACGACGAGGCGGTGCTCGGCGCGTTCGAACGCCAGGTCGACCTGGCGGACATCAACCGCGCCAGCGCTCCGGCGGCGGCCGCAGCGACGGAGGTGGACGCGTGACCCTGCTGTGGATCGTCCTGCGGTCGCTGCGCCAGCACGCGCTGTCGAGCGGCGTGACCGTGCTCGTCTGCGCGCTCGCGTCCGGCCTCGTGCTCAGCGTGTTCAGCCTCGAGCGTCAGGCGCGCAGCGCGTTCACCGCGGACGTGGGCTTCGACGGCGTGCTCGGTGCGCGCGGCAGCAAGCTGCAGCTCGTGCTCAACGCCGTGTTCCACCTCGAGACCTCGCCGGGCAACATCCCCTGGAGCCTCTACCAGGAGATCAAGAACACGCCGGGCGTCGAGTTCGCCGTGCCCTACGCGGTAGGGGACAACTACGGCGGCTACCGCATCGTCGGTACCTCGGAGGAGCTGTTCGAGCGCTGGACCTACGGCGACGGCAAGAAGCTCGAGGTCGGCCCCGGCGAGGTGTTCTTCGACCCGACGCTGCGCGAGGCCGTGGTCGGCGCGCAGGCGGCGAAGGGCACGGGGTTGGAGCTGGGGTCGGCGTTCAAGCCCGTGCACGGCTTCAGCGCCGACAGCACCTTCGTCCACGAGACCGTCTATCGCGTGGTCGGCGTCCTCGAGCCGACCGGCACGCCGCTCGATCGCGTGATCTTCATCCCGATCGAAGGCATCTTCCGCATGGACGGCCACGTGCTGCGCGGGACGGGCGACGACTACAAGCCCGATGCGGCCGAGGAGATCCCCGACGAGCACAAGGAGGTCAGCGCGGTGCTCCTCAAGCTGTCGAGCCCGCGGCGCGCGCGCATGTTGAGCGAGCGCTACAACGTGCAGGGCGACGCGGCCACGCTCGCGGCGCCGATCTCGCTCGTCCTGGTCGAGATCTTCGACAAGCTCGGGCGCGCGGTGCTCGTGCTGCGCGCGGTGGCGTTCCTCGTCGTCATCGAGGGCGCGCTCGCGATCCTCGCGGCGCTGTGGAACACGATGAACGAGCGACGGCGCGAGTTCGCGATCCTGCGCGCGCTCGGCGCGCGGCGCCGCACCGTCTTTGGCGCGATCGTGCTCGAGGCCACGGCGATCGCCGTCATCGGCGCCGCGCTCGGCTACCTCCTGTACGGCCTCGTCGGTCTCGCCGCGGCCGAGTACCTGCGCACCGAGGTGGGCGTGCTGCTCGAGGTCTTCGCCTGGCAGCCGGTCTTCGCCCTGGTCCTGCCCGGCGCCGCGCTCCTGGGCGCCGTCGCCGGCGTGCTCCCGGCCGTGCGCGCGTACTCCACCGAGGTCGCCACGAACCTGCGCCCGACCACGTGACCGGTACGGTGCCAGACCCCCCGGTCATCGCGTTACGGCCGCGCGGAGCGCGGCCGTAACGCGATGACCGGGGGGTCTGGCACCGTACCGGGCACCGTACCGCACACTCGGCACCGCACACTTCGACACCTGTGCAACTGCGGCCGGCGCCGCCACCCGATACTCGAACCATGCGCCACCACCTCGCCCTCACCTGGCTCCTCGCGCTGACCCTGCCCCTCTCGCCCGGCTGCGGCCACGACCACGAGCACGGCGACCACGGTCACTCGCACGACCACGTCCACGAGGCGCGCAACGGCGGCACGCTCGTGGTGCTGGCCGAGGAGTTCGCGCACATGGAGGTGCTCGTCGACGCCGAGGCCGGCGAGGTGACCGCCTGGTCGCTCGGCCCGCACTGCGAGACCTACGTGAAGCTCGCGCAGCCGACCATCGACCTGACCTTCGCCGCCGACGGCGCCGAGCCGTTCACGCTCACCCTCGCCGCCCAGTACAGCGAGGCGTCGAGCGATGCGGAGGGCAGCTCCTCCTGGTTCGCCGCCACCGACGAGCGCCTCGTCGGCCTCGAGTCCTTCGACGGCACCTTCGGCACGATCGACGCGCGCGGGCGCACCTTCGAGACCACCGCCTTTCCGTACCCCGAGGGCAACGACGAGCGCGCGCACGATCACGACCATGAGCACTGAGCTGCCGATCCCCACGGGCGGCGACGCGTCGGGCAGCGACCCGGTGCGCGGCGTGCTGATCGTCACGACGATCCTGGCGCTCGTGCTCGTGCTCGGCGCGGGCTACGCGTCGATCCAGGCGGCGGCGGTGGGGACCGCGGAGCGCCTCGAGACCGCGCCGAAGCTCGTGCGCGGCGCGCCCCTGCGCGCGGAGCCGGGCGCGGGAGCCACCGAGGACGACGCGCTCGGCGGCGCGACGCCCGGCGGGGTCGTCAACCACGGGCGCGTCGAGGACGCGGGGCCCGAGGCCGGCATGCCGCCGCTGCCCGAGGACACGACCCCGATCGACTACTCGACGATCGCGCTGCCCGACTACGAGATGGGCACGAGCGACGACGGCGTCGCGCGCCCGAACGAGGAGATCTTCCCGCCCGAGATCCTCGCGCTCGAGGGGAAGCGCATCGCGCTGCTCGGCTTCATGATGCCGGAGCAGTTCGACAAGGAGAATCGCAAGCTGCTCTCGTTCATCGTGTCGCCGTTCCCGCCCGGCTGTCACTTCGGGACGGTCCCGCGCGCCGACGAGTGGATCTCGGCCGACGCGAACGCGATCGGCGGCGCCGAATTCCTCGCCTACCGCGTCGTGCGCGTCATCGGCACCCTCGAGCTCGGCGAGGAGTACGACCAGTACGGCTACCTGATGAGCCTGTACCGCATCCGCGTCGAGCGCGTGGACCACGGCGCGTGAGGCGCGTCGCGCCGCTCGTCGCGATCGGCCTGGCGCTGACCTGCACCGGGTGCGGCGACGCATCGGTCGACGACACGCCGGCCGCCGATCGATCCGCCGAACGATCCGACGACGAGCGAGCGGACCTCGAGCCCCGACCGGACGGGTCGCCGTCGGACGGGTCGCAGTCGGACGAAGCGCAGCCGGACGAAGCGCAGCCGGACGAAGCGCAGCCGGACGAACCCCCGGCTCCCGACCCCGCGACGCAGCTCGCCGTCCTCGAGCCCCTGCCCGAGTTCGTCGAGGCCGAGCGCGCTGCCGCGCCCCCCGGACACCTCGTCGCCCACGGCACGCTCGACCGCCTCGCGCCGCCCGAGGCCGGCGGCCCGCTGCACGCGACCTGGGCGCTGTTCGACGCCCCCGCATACACCGAACCCGCGCTCATGGAGTCCGGCGAGCGGCCGGCGCTCGACGCGGTCCTCGACCCGCGCCTCCTCGCTGCGCGCGGGCGCCGCGTCGTGGTCGACGGCTTCGGCACGGTCGAGCGCGAGGCGAACGGCCGGCCCGTCGACCTCCTCGTCACGCCGCTGCCGCCCGCCTGCTGCCTGGGGCGCTTCCCCAGCGCCACCGAGCGCGTCCACGCGCGCCTGCCCGCGGACTGCGAGCTCGACCTCGACCCCTGGACGCCCCTGCGCCTGGTGGGGACCCTCGTCGTGGAGGAGCGACGCGACGGGCTGGGCCTGTTCGAGGGGCTCTACTTCCTCGAGGTGGAGTCGATCCTCTGAGGGGCGGCTCGATCGGCGCCATGGAGGGGAGCCGTCGCGTCGCGGGTCCCCGTCCGGTCCGCGCACGGGGTCCCGAATGGCGCCCGACCGCCCGCGTATCCCGCCTCCCCTTGACGGCTCGCGCGCCCGTGGTCGATGCTCGTGCTTCGGCCGCTCCACCGGCGCCCGCCGCGCATCCTCCCGATCGTCGAGAGCACTGGCCGTCGACACTCCGGCCGCCGACTCACCGGCTGCCGGGCCCTTCCCGCTCCTCCCCATGCACCTCCGTCCGTTGCTGACGCTCTGCGCCGCCGCCCTGCCGGCGCTCGCCCTCGCCTCCGCGTTCGAACCGCGCAGCGACGCGATCGAGCTCGACGTGCGCGACCTCACCAGCTTCGAGTGGGAGCCGGGCGACCCGATCCCCGAGGACATCACGCAGTACGACGGGCGGCGCGTGATCATCCGCGGCTACATGCACCAGAGCGTCGAGGAGCTCGTCGACCGCTTCCCGCTGGTCGCCGACTCGTGCCAGTGCAACGAACGCCTCCTGCCGCACCACTTCATCGACGTGGAGCTGTCGCGCGGCGAGACCGACATGATCCCCGGCGAGTTCGAGGTGATCGGCAAGCTGAAGGTCGGTGAGATGGAGGACGAGGACGGCTTCGTCGAGCGCCTCTTCCACCTGCGCGGCACGATCTTCTAGCAGCCCGTTGAGAAGCTCCCTACTCCGGCTTCGCCCTCGACAGCGATGCGGCGTCAGCCTCGTCGATCCGTGCTCAGCGACCCTACAGGGTCGCCTGCGCCGTCTCGACTTCGTCTTCCTCAGCTCGCCGCCGATGGCTTTGCCTCGCGACGGGACCTTCTCAACGGACTGCTAGCCCCATGCTGCATTCACGAACGGGTCGCCGGACGGCCGCGCTGCTCGTCCTGGCCGCGCTGGCGTCCGCCTGCGGCGCGGACGAGCCGACGCCCGAGCCCGGCGCGACGCCGGCCGTCGAGGGCGCGTCGGAGAACATGGACGCGGCGCCCGACGAGCCCGCGCCCACCGGGTCGCCGGATTCCGCGGCCAATGCGACCGCGGATGCCGAGGCTCCGAGCGCGACGGAGGTCGGAGGCGATCCCGTCGACGAGGAACGCGCGCGCGTGCTGCGTTTCATCGAGATCGCGCGCGAGGGCACGCTCGCCAAGCGTCCGCAGGCCGCCCAGCGACTGGGCGGCATGGGCGAGCTCGCGATCGAGGAGCTGCGCGCGCTGCTCGCCGAGAACGAGCTCGAGGACCTGGGTGCCGAACTGCTGCGCCCCTTCGCCGAGCTCGGCGCCGACGACCTGCGGGCCGAGCTGTGGAGCGCCGTCGACGACCTCGACTATCCCTACCGCCCGGCCGCGACGACCTGGCTCGCGAACACCGCGCGCGACGGCGAGTGGCCGCGCTTCGAGGCATTGTTGTCCGATCCGCTCTCGGCGGTGCGTGCCGCGGCGATCACGGCGGTGGGCACGCTCGACGATCGCGCGCTCGAGCCGGTGCTGGACGAAGCGCTGCTCGACGAGAGCGACACGGTGCGCCGCGCCGCCGCCGACCTGCTCGTGACCTGGGGCCACGACGACGCGTTGCGTTGGCTGTACGAGGACCTGTGGCGCAGCGATCGCTTCTTCGAGCTCGAGACCGGCAAGACCGCGCGCTACGAGTCGGCGCGCGTGCTGCGCCGCCTGCTCGACGACCGCGCGCTGTTCGGCTACCAGCCGCGCGAAGAGCCGACCAACGAGGCGAACACCATCGCCTTGGCCGAGTTGGGCGCGCTGATCGAAGAGCGCATCGGCACAGGCGGCCGTCGTCCGCCGAGCTACGCCGTGCGCTCGGACGTGGTCGTCGACGGCGTGCTCGGCGTCGAGGTGCGCTCGTGCCGTCGCGGCGAGTACTTCGTGGCGGTGGCGCCGGACGACCGACTCGTCGTCGGCACCGCGCACCCGGTCGAGTACCCGCTCGAGCCCGGCACCGCCGCCGCGCTGGCCGCGCTCCTCGACGCGCGCCTCGCCGGTGTGGACGCGACCCTGTGGGGCGAACTCGGCTGCGACCTCGAGTGCTACCGCGTGAGCCTGCCGGGCGAATCGACGCCGCGCGTCTTGCGCGTCATGAAGGGCCCCGAGGAGGTCGAGGACCTGCGCCCCGATCCGCTCGACGAGGTCGTGCGGACGCTCGTGGGCGCGGTGCCCGAAGGCATCGATCCGGGCGAGGCCGGCGCGGACCTGGCGCAGCGGCTCGACGCGGCGTTGCGTTCGGTCGGCGGCGAGACGCGCTGAGCGCGCCGCTCAATCGCGCTCGCTCGCTCCGCGCGTCTCGACCTCGTTGAGCCAGGCCAGGCGACGGACGCCTCCGGCGGCCATGCGGCTGAAGAGCAGGAGTCCGGCCGCGAAGACCGCCGTCGAGTAGAGCAGGAGCGGCGCGGACTGCGGAATGATCGCGAGGCCGGCGACGAACTGGATCGCGATCGACACGTACAGGATCCCGGCCACGAACAGGCGCGAGCGATTGCGGATGAAGCGCGCGCCCAACGGCGCGCCGACCACGACGATGGGCACGCAGACCCACCAGTAGGTCCACGCCTCGGGCGCCATGCCGGCCTGCGACGCGCCGACGAGCGGTGCGAGGCCGCCCTTCCACGCGAAGGCGACCGCTGCGTTCACGCCCATGAGCACGACGGAGGTCGGGGTGGCGATCGACTCGGTGATGCGGAAGCGCAGAACGAGCAGCGAGAAGGTCAGGATGTCGAGCCCGCTGCCGGTGATCGCGGTGATCGTGCCGCCGATCGCGCCTGCGCCGAGGAGCAGCACCACGTGGCGTGCGCCGAAGTGCTCGATCTCGTGCCGGACCTCGCGGTCGCGGTAGCGGTTGATCCAGAAGAGCGCGAAGGCGAACGCGAGCCAGACGCTGAGGAAGGTCATCTTCGCGTACTTCGGCTGCAGCTGCGGCGCGACGAACTCGAGCCCGACGATCACGCCGAGCGCGCCGCCGACGGTCGACCACACGAGCGCGCGACGCTCCACCGGGATGCGCGCCGCGAAGATCGTGATGGCGGCGGCGATCATCCCGACCGTCTGGATCATCAAGGAGAAGTCCCGCGCCACCGGGGGGGGGATCTCGAAGAGCAGCGTCATGACGGGGAAAGCCACGGCGCCGCCGCCCTCGCTCGTCGCGCCCGCGATGAACGAGCCGACGACCATCGTGACCGACATGAACCAGGCCTCGCCGAAGAGCGACCAGCGGTCGCCGCTGGCCATGCCGATCAGCCATCCGACCCAGACGAGGACGGCGACGAGGAGGGTGACGCGCCCGGCGGCGCGCGAGGACGAGGTGAGGGGGGCGGACATGGAGCGAAGGCAGGCGGGGACGAGTCCGAGGATCCTGATTCGAACGGGGAGCGGGGCACCGGTGGGGAGCGGCCCGCACTGTGGCGCCCTCGTGGACCGTCGGCGGCGATCGGCGGAGCGCGTGTCGAAGGCGCACGCCACGAGATCGTCGCGCACGCGCTCGATCCGCCTATCCTGCCGCCATGCAACCCGAATTCGTTCCCTACACGGACCGTTACGCGCCCGGCGAGAGCCCCGAGGAGGCCGCGGGTCGCTTCCACGACGCGATGCGCCGGCGCCGCAGCGTGCGCTCCTTCTCCGACCGGCCGGTGTCGCGCGCGGTCATCGAGCAGATCGTGCGAACCGCGACCAGCGCGCCGAACGGGGCGAACAAACAGCCCTGGCGCTTCGTCGCCGTCTCGGACCCGGAGCTCAAGCGCGAGATCCGGCTCGCGGCGGAGGAGGAGGAGCGCGAGTTCTACGCGCGGCGTGCGAGCGAGCGCTGGCTGGAGGACCTCGCGCCGCTGGGGACGGACGAGAACAAGGAGTACCTCGAGATCGCGCCCTGGTTGATCGTCGTGTTCCGCCTGGTGAAGGCCGACGACGGGAGCCAGGTCTACTACTCCGACGAGTCGGTCGGGATCGCGACGGGGTTCCTCCTGGCCGCCGCGCACATGGCCGGGTTGGCGACGCTGACGCACACGCCGTCGCCGATGAAGTTCCTGGCCGAGGTGCTCGGGCGCCCGGACAACGAGCGCGCCTACATGCTCGTCCCCGTCGGCTACCCGACCGACGACTGCACGGTGCCCGCGCACGCGCTGCCGCGGCGCCCCCTCGACGAGGTCCTGATCTACGACCGCGGCTGAGGGTCGGCGCCCCGTCCCACGGGCGGGGAGGGCCGGGCGGGTGGGTCAACTCGGGCCCCGGGCGAGCCGATACGGCGAGGACGACGCCCCACCTCGCTGCTGCGGTGGTCTCCCCGATCGCGTTCGCCCACCGTCGACCATGAAGCGCTTCCTCCTCGTCCTCGCCGCCGCAGCCTTCGCGAGCTGCAGCCTGCCCGGTGGGCCTCCCGCCCATCGTTTGGCCGCCGAGGTCAACGAGACCCTGCTCGCCGACGCGAGCGTCATCGCTCCCGGCGACGCGCTCTCGGTGCGCTTCCGTCTCGAGAGCCAGTACGACCAGGAGGTCACGGTCGGGCCCGACGGCACGGTCGACTTTCTGGCGGTCGGGCCCGTCGTCGCGGCGGGTCGCACGACCGACGAGCTGCGCCAGCGTCTGCGCGCGCGCTACGCCGAGGTCGAGGTCAACAACGAGTTGACCGTCACCGTCCTCGGGGCGGCGCCGCGCACGATCACGATCACCGGCGAGGTCGAGGCTCCGGGCGAGCTGGCGATCGGTCCCGATCAACGCCTGACGCTGGCCGAGGCGATCGGTCAGGCGGGCGGCTTCCACAAGCGCACGGCGTGGCTGTCGAACACGCTGCTCATCCGTTGGGATCCGGAGCAGGAGCGTCAGCTGTGGTGGCGCATCGACGCGCGTCCGCAGCACTGGGTCGGCGACACGCCGATCTACCTGCAGGCCTTCGACCTGGTCTACATCCCGAACACCAACATCGATCACATCGACATCTGGATCGAGAACTTCATCCGCCGGATGATCCCGCTGCCTGTCCCGGTCGGTTTCTGATCGGACCCGTCCGTCGAGCGACACCATCGAGAAGAACGACTTGAACCCGACCGACGACAGCGTCGTCAAGGACGTCAGCGAGGAGCGGCGCCTGGTGATCCGACTGGTGATCCAGGCGCTGTGGCGCTCGCGCGTCTGGATCATCGCACTGACCGCCGTCGGCCTGACCTACGGGCTGTACGACGGTCTGCGGCGTCCCAACGTCTACCTGTCCCAGGCCAAGCTCTTGCTGCGACTCGGCGAGCGCGAGCAGATGACGGGCGAGAGCCTCCTCGGTACGAGCGTGTCGCGCGAGTCGCGTCCGACGATCGAGGACGAGATCCACATGCTCTACGACGAGGACGTGTTCATGCGCGTCGTCAAGCATGTGGGTCCCGCGCGCCTCCTCGAGGTGGAGGACCCGCGCAGCTCGGACGGTCCGAACACCTCGCCGATCGTGAAGGCGATGCACTCGCTGCAGGCCGCGCTCATGGGCGCGGGCCCCGGTGGCGCGAACGACGGGCGCTACTCCGAGGACCAGCTCGCGATCCTCGCGACCGACGCGCTGATGAAGGACACCTTCATCATGGTCGAGGACAACTCGAACGTGATCACGGTGCGGACCGTGTCGACCTCGCCGGGCAAGGCGCGCTACATCGCCGGCCTGTTGATGGAGGCCTTCATCGACCGACACCGCGAGCAGTTCTCGCTCGATCGCTACCTGCCGACCTATCGCGCCAAACGCGACGACGCGCGCGTCAGGTACGACGAGGCGCGCGAGAAGCTCGCCGCGCACGTCACCGAGTCCGGCTTCATCGACATCGTGACCCAGCGCGAGCTGCTGCTCACCGACATCGCCGAGACCAAGCAGTCCATCGCGGTCGCGCGCTCGCGCGTCGAGGCGCTCGAACAGGAGCGCACGCTCACCGAGTCGACGATGGAGGAGCGCCGCGGCTCCATGTCCTCGACGACCTACGCCGACCTGCGCGATCGCCTGCAGGTGCTTGAGATCGAGGTCCCGACGAGTCGCGTCGCGGTCACGACTCAGGAGGCGGAGCTCGAGCGGCTCGACGACGAACTCGCACGACTCGAGGAGAGCGCGAAGGTGCAGGACGTGCTCGGCGCCGAGGTCGAGCGCACCGGTCGCCTGTTCCGCGAACTCTCCGAGCGCTTCAGCAAGATCGAGGCGTTGGCCCAGATCGACGTGGACGGAGACACGAACCTCATGCCGCTGCAGCTCCCGACGCTGCCGCTGACGAAGGAGGGACCCAAGCGCATGAAGCTGATCGTCTTCGGCGGCGCCGCGGGCTTCGCGCTCGGGATGGTCGTCGCCGTCCTGCGCTACCTGCTCGATCGGCGCCTGCGCTTCCCCGAACAGCTCGAGCGCGACTACGAGGTCCCGGTCCTCGCCGTGGCCCCGTCGCTCGAAGGCGGCCGTCGCGCCGCCGAGACCGCAGCGCTCGAACGCGCTGCATGACGACCATGAAGGTGACCAAGGGCATCGGCAGCGGCCTGCGCCTCGCGCGGACCGGGGTGAAGCGCCTCTTCGGAGCGCCGGCGACCGTCGACGAGCGCGTGAAGGACGGTTTCGAACGCGCCCAGGGCGCGGCCGGCCGCGTCTGGCCGCACCTCATCGGCACCGGCGACCGAGCCATCGAGAGCGTGCTCTTCGTCGCGCCCGATCGCGAGTGCGGACACGAGGTCGTGGCCGCCGCGACCGCCGCGACGCTCGCGCGTCACCTGCGCGAGCCGATCGGCCTCGTCGAGCTCGACTTCGAGCACCCGGTCCTGGCCGACGTGCTCGGCGTGGAAGCCCGCGCGGGCGTCTCCGAGTACCTGCGCGGTCAGTGCGACGTGGAGTCCGCCGTCGTGCGCTCGGCCGAGCACCCGAACCTCACCGTCCTGACCGGCGGCAGCGCGAGCCCGCTCGAGCCCGGCGCGCTGTCGGCCTCCGCTCTCGAGCGCCTGCGCCTCGAGATGGAAAAGTCCTGTCGCACGACGATCTACGTCGCGCCGCCGCTCGAGCGGTGTTCGGACATGCGTCTGCTCGCGGGTCGGGTCGACGGCGTCGTGGTCGCACTGCGCGCGGGCGCGACGACGAAGGAGCAGGTCGCCGCGACGCTCGAGGTCCTCGAGGACGCGCGCGCGCGCCTGATCGGCTCGGTCCTGACCGGCTACGACTACGACCTGCCGGGCGCAGCGGCCTGAGGTCGATCCGTCGGCGCGTCAGGCCGCTCGATCCGTCCGCTTCCAGCCGGCGTTGCGCGAGGAGCCGCGCACGATCGCGGGGACGAGCGCCAACTTGCGCGCGACGTGCGCCGGAGCGAACGCCAGCGCCGCCAGGTCCCGAGTGCCGCGCCCCGCGACGAAGGCTCCGGCGAGGACGTGCGCGGCGACGACGGCGAACCCGACCGCGCCGACGAGCGCGGGCCAGCCGCCGCCGATCACGGCCACCGCCAGGAGCGCGGCGTGGAGCGCGAGCGGAAGCAGTGCGAGCTCGAGCGCGGGCTCGACGAACCGCAGACGACCACGCGCGACCTGACCGATCAGCTTCGGCAGGTGGTCGACGATCATCCGCAAGCGACCGCCCTCCCAGCGCACGCGCTGGGTGCGTTCGGCCGACGACGAGGGCGCCGCCGCCGCGAGCACGCGCGCGGTCGGCACGAAGCGCACGCGCATCCCGGCCTCGACGAGCCGCAGGTGGTACTCGAGGTCCTCGACCACGCTGCCCGCGCGGTAGGGGACCGCGGCGAGTGCGTCGCGCGTCAGGCCGAAGCCGTTGCCGAGGATGCCGACCGACAGGCCGAGGCGTTCGCGCCCGAGCGGACGCAGATGGTTGAAGCAGGACCACGCCAGGTTGAGCAGGCCCGAGCGCGCGTCGCGGTCGGGGTCGGCGACGCGGTAGCTCGCCTGCACGGCGTGCGCGCCGTCGTCGAACGCGGCGAGCAGTGCGTCGAGCGTGCCCGGCCCCAGCCTGGCGTCGGCGTCCAGCACGATGAAGCGCTCGGCGTCCGGGTCGTGCTCGAGGAGCTGCGTGAAGGCCTCGTCCAGCGCGTGGCCCTTGCCGCGCGCTCCCTTCACGTGCCGTTCGAGCACGCGCACGCCTTTCGCGCGAGCGAGCTCGGCGGTGTCGTCGCTGCAGTTGTCCGCGACGACGAGCACACAGCGAGCGCCCAGCGGCGCGGGCAGTCGGCCGAGCAGGTGGTCGAGCGTCCCCTCGATGACCTCGGCCTCGTCGTGCGCCGGGATCACGATCCGCAGACCCGCGGCATCGCCCGTTCGATTCGGCGCGCGCCGCGGCCGGGTCGCCGCCGCGGCGGCGGTGAGCACCGCGAGTTCGATCGTTCCCGGCAGAGCGGCTGCCGCGGCGGCCGCGGACACGTACTCGAGCATCAAGCTGGCTCCCTGAACAGGGCGGCGAGTCGCGCAGCTTCGGTGGCCGAGTCGTGGCGCTCCCTCACCGCGCGCGCCCCGTTGCGTGCGATGTCCATCAACGCGTCGTCGTCGATGCAGAGCGCCTCTCGCAGCGCGTCGGCCAGGTGATCGACCGATCCGGCCGGCACCACCCAGCCCGTTCGGTCGTTCTCGATCAGTTCGGGGATGCCGGCGATGTAGGTCGAGATGACGGGCCGATGTAGGGCCAGCGACTCCATGAAGACCACGGGCAGGCCCTCGTCGAAGCTGGGCAGCACCATGAGGCGCGAGGCGAGCACCTCGTCGCGCACGCCTTCCCCGTCGAGCCAACCGCACCAGCGGATGCGCTCCGCGAGCCCCAGGTCGGCCGCGCGGCGCTCGATCGCGGGTCGGAAATCGCCGTCGCCGACGAGCGACAGCACGGGGTCGAGGCCTTCGTCGACGAGGCGCTTCAATGCGTCGAGCAGCACCAGGTGCCCCTTGACCGGTGAGAGGCGCGCGACGCAGACGATGCGCCGTTCGGCCGGCAGCGGCGTCTCGGGCGCGTCGAGGAAGCGCGCGTCGGTGCCGCAGCGGATCAGGCGCAGCTTGTGCCAGTGCTCGGGGTCCGACCAACGCTCGAGCGCGGAGAAGCCGTGGTGGCTGATCGCGACGACGAAGGCCGCCGCGTGGATCTTCGCACGCAGGCAGCGCGGGCTGATCGACTCGAAGATCTCCGGACCGTGGAAGGTGAACGAGAAGGGCACGCCGACCAGGCGGTTGACCAACAGCGCGACGGTGGCGGAGTTCGTGCCGAAGTGCGCGTGCAGGTGGCGCACCGGTCGGCGCACCAGGAGCCGCGCGAGCAGGCAGGCCTCGACGAAGTAGACGAGGTGGAAGAGTCGGCCGCGCGGGTGGTTCTTGCTGATCGACCAGGCCAGGCCGAGGGCGTCGAAGAAGCGACCGGGACTCGTGAGCAGCGTCACGGCGAAGGCAGTGAGGATCCGCGCGGCCCCCTGCTCGAGCAGAACGGTCGTCGCCTCCTGTTCGCGCTGGTCACCGGGATCGACGAGCGGCTCGTCCACGCGCCGGACGGAGTAGCGGTCGACCTCGACGCCTGAGGCGAGCACGCCCTCGATCTCGCGCCGCATCCACGCGTGGCTCGTCTTCGGGTACTGGTTGACGAGGTAGGCGACGCGCGCGGAGGCTGGGTTGGTCTGGTCGGCCACGGTGTGGGTCGGAGCGGTGGGGCCCGCGGGCGCGGGCTTGTACTCGATGAGTCCGGCGCGGCGCCCGAAGAGGCGTCCGTACCACTGGCGGAGCACGCCCTGGGCCTCGGCCCACTTGGCGAGCAGCGTGTACCGCGCGTAGAGCGCGGCGTGTTCGGGATCGGCGCCGCGCGCGACGCGACCGGCGGCGATGCGGCGCAGCTGGCGCGCGTAGAGCAGTGCGAGGCCGATCGGCGGCAACGCTGCGAGCGGCGCGAACCACAGCGCCAGGGCGATCGTCGCGAGCAGCGCGGCCGCGGGCAGCGCGACGGCGTGGAGCAGTGCGCTGCCTTCGATCGCCGCCATGTGCAGCACCCCGTGGGTCCCGTGTCGTTCCACGTTCGAGGCCGCGGCGTAGCCGCTGCGGACCATGCGCTTCCACCACGGCCCGAACGCGAAGATCGCCGCGTCGTGCACGGTCATGGGCGCGTCGATCCGCTCGATCCGCCAGCCGCGCGTGCGCAGGCGGTGACACAGCTCCGGCTCCTCGCCGGCGATGAAGGCGTCGTCGAAGCCGCCGGCCTCGCGCAGCGCGCGCATCCGCATCAGCGCGTCGCCGCCGCAAGCCTCGACCAGGCCGATCGGCGTGTCCCACTCGAGGTCGCACAGGCGGTTGAACGGCGATGCGTCGGGATGGCGTTCGCGGCGGCGGCCGCAGACCGCGGCGAGCTGCTCGTTCGCGGCGAGGCGCGCGAGGCCCGTCTCGATCCAGCCGTCCTCCACGACGCAGTCGCCGTCGACGAACTGCACGAGCTCGATCGAGCGGTCGAGCTCGCGCAGCGCGCGGTAGCCCGCGTTGCGTGCGCGCGCCGCCGTGAAGCCGCGGCTGGTGTCGAGGTGCACCACCTCGGCGCCGCGCGCTTCGGCGAGGGCCACGCTGTCGTCGGTCGAGCCCGAGTCGACGTAGACCACGCGCGCGACCGCGTCGCCCCGGAGCGAGTCGAGGCACGCCGCGAGGCGCTCGCCCTCGTTGCGACCGATGACGACCGCGCCGGTCCGCGGCGGGCTGGCCGGCTGCGGTGCGGTTCGCGTCGAAGCGGTTCCCGTCGAAGAGGTGCTCGGGGGCTCGGCCTTCACGCCGCCCTCCGGCGCCGGGCCGCTTCGCCCACGCGACGCAGCAGGTGGTCGGAGAGTTCGCGGCCGTGCTGCACGCCGTCGCGCGCGGCGTCGCGCACCGGCGCGCGTCGCAGCAGTTCGACCGCTTCGCAGGCGTCGCGCGCGCACAGGAGCAGGCCGCGATCGGCCAGGCGTTCGGCGAAGGCGACCTGGTGGTCGTCCACGTGTTCGCCGTGCGCGCCGAGGCGCGGCAGGACGACCGGGACGTGCCCGAACGACATGGCGAGCAGCGTGGTGCCGGCGCCGGCGTGGCAGACGACGCGCGACGCTGCGGTCATCAGCTCGCGCATGCGCTCGAACGAGACGAGCCGTTCGTACTCCATGTGCACTGGCAGGTGGTCGCTCGTGCCGATCTGCGCGAAGAACGGCTCGTCGAACTCCGGCGCGGCTGCGTCGATCGCGCGGACCAGGCGCGCGAAGGAGAACGACTCCGTGCCCACGCTGAGCAGGATCACAGGATCTGACCTCGGTACTGGATCGTGCCCCCGTTCGCCGTCGCGAGCTCGGGCCACTGCACGAGGAACTCGTCGCAGAACGGGCGCACGAGGCGCCCCGACAGGGAGAGCTCGCCGATGCGCGTGATCGACTCCACGTAGATCGTGCGGATGCCGAGCAGCTTCGCGACGAAGAGGAACGGCACCGCGACGCCCGCGCCGGTCGAGACGACGGCGTCCGGTCGTTCGCGGCGCAGGATCCGGAGCGCGCGCCCGGCGTTGCGCACCATGTTGACCAGGTTGCGGTTCGTCGGGTGCACCGCGTGCTCGACGCGCTCGCCTTCGAGGAGCGACGCCGCGTCCGGCGTGTCGAAGGTGACCCACAGCGCGTCGCAGTGGCTCCAGAAGCCGCGCAGGCACAGCATCTCGAACAGGTGCCCGCCCGACGAACAGACGAGGGCGACGCGCGGTCGGACGGAGGTGGGGTCGGCGGGGTTCACGGCGGGGGCACGCGGGGATCGCGAGCGCGTCCGACGGGCGTCGGAGGTGCTCGCACCCGACCTTCATCGAGCCCCGACACCGCGCGCGAGCAGGAAAGGTCTTCCCTGTCGACGCGTTCGCGGCGCTCCCGCGGGCCGTGCGACGGAAAGGCGCGAGCCGACGCGCGGGGGGCAGGGGCCGGCGAGCCGATGGATCGAGTCGACCACCCGCGTTCCCCCGATGTCGACCGACGCCAGCCCCGAACCGCGCGCCGCCGAGCCCGAGCACGACCAGCCCGAGCTCGAGCGCCGCGTCGCCCGCAGCTCCCTGTTCACGATCGGGGGCTACGCCGCGTCGAACGTCCTGCGCCTCGGCAGCAACGTGCTGCTGGCGCAGATGCTCCTGCCCGAGATCTTCGGGCAGATGGTGCTGGTCGGCCTGCTCCTGCTCGGCATCGGCATGTTCTCCGACGTGGGCATCGGACCCTGCATCGTGCAGAGCGCGCGCGGCCGCGACGCGGCGTTCGTGCGCACGGCGTTCACGGTCCAGGCGCTGCGCGGGGTCACGATCGCCTTCGTCGGGTGCCTGATCGCGCCCGCCTTCGCAGGTTGGTACGGCGAACCCGACCTCGTCTGGCCGATCCGCGTCGCCTGCGCGACGGCGGTGTTCCAAGGGCTCAACTCGACCAAGTGGTTCACGGTCACGCGCGACCTCGCGCTGGGGCGCAAGACCGTGGTCGAACTCGTCGCCCAGGTCGCCTCGATCGCCGTCTGCGTCGTGTGGGCCTACCTCGACCGCTCGGTCTGGGCGCTCGTCGCCGGTTCGATCACCCAGTCGGTCGTGATCGCGGTCGGCAGCCACCTCGCGCTGCCCGGCGTGCGCGACGGCCTGAAGCTCGAGCGCGAGGCGCTCACCGAGCTGTTCGGCTTCGGCCGTTGGGTCTTCGTCAGCACCTGCGTGACCTTCCTCGCGCTGCAGTCCGACCGCCTCGTGCTCGGCAAGCTCGTCGACAGCCTGGGCCTGCTCGGCGTCTACGGCATGGCCGCGACCATCGCCACGATCCCGACCATCCTCGCCGGACACCTGTCCGGCAACGTGCAGTTCCCGCTGCTCGCCGCGCACGACCGGCGCGACCGTGGCGCGCTGGCCGAGGCCTTCCTGCGCCAGCGCGAGACGCTGCTCGTCGCGCTCGGCACCGCGCTGCTCGCCGTCTTCTGGTTCGCGCCGCTGTTCTTCCGCACGCTCTACCCGGTCGAGTTCGCCGACGCGGGCTGGATCGCCCAGTGGATCTGCGCCGCAGGTTGGTTCGCGCTCCTCAAGCAGACGAGCGACCGCGTCCTGCTCGTGCGCGGCCGCACGCGCGCGCTCGCCGGCGTCAACTTCGTCGCCTTCCTCGCGAAGAGCACCGGCGCGATCGTCGGGTTCCAGCTCGCCGGCATGCACGGCTTCCTCGCGGGCCTCGTCATGGGGTCGGCGGTGGAGCAGCTCGTCGTCCAGCGCGTCGTGCGTGAGCTCGACATCGACGTGCGCCGCCAGGACCTCATGGCGTCGCTGGTCGCCGCCGCCGTCGTCGGCGCCGGTTGGCAGGTGCGCACGCTCGTGGACGGACACCTGGTCGCCGGCGCGCCCGCGCTCGCGCTCGAGATCGGCCTCGGCGCGGTGTTGATCGGCCTCGTCGCGGCCCAGACCGTGGTGCGCTACCGCCGCGTCGGCCTGGCCTGATGTCGCCGATCACCCTCCTGGCGCTGTTCGGGTTCACCGGGCTCGTCCCGGCGCTCTTCCTGATCTTCGGTGCGCGCCGCGCGGTGGCGATCGCGCACGTGCTCGGCTGGCTGTTCCTGCCGGTCGCGACCTACGACCTGCCGCTGGTCGAGTTCGACAAGGCCGCGGCCATCGCGATCGGCTGCGCGCTCGGGGTCGTGATCTTCGACCTGCCGCGCCTCTTCGCGCTGCGCTGGCACGTGGTGGACCTCGGAGCGGTGATGCTGTGCGCCGCGCCGCTCGCCAGCAGCCTCGCGAACGGCCTCGGCGCGTACGACGGCTTCGCGAACATGGTCGCACGCCTCTTCCTGTGGGGCTTCCCGTACCTGTTCGGTCGCATGTACTTCGCGAGCCGCGCGGGCGTACTCGACCTGGTCAAGGTCATCGCGATCGGCGGCATCGTCTACGTGCCGCTGTGCCTGTGGGAGCTCAAGATGAGTCCGCAGCTGCATCGCCAGGTCTACGGCTACTACGCCCACGCGAGCGGCTTCACCCAGGTGATGCGCTTCGGTGGTTGGCGTCCGACCGTGTTCCAGCACCACGGCCTGATGCTCGGCATGTGGATGGGCATGAGCGCGGTGTGCGCCTACGCCCTGTCGCGCACCGGTCGCACGCTGCCGGGCGGCTGGCGCGACGAGCCGACGTTCCTGGGCGTGCGCATGCTGTGGTGGGCGTTGCTGCTGGCGGGCGTGACGGTGCTGTGCAAGTCGAGCGCGGCGATCGCGTGGATGGCGGCCGGCATGGGCCTGTTGTGGCTCGGCGGCCGCGTCCGCGTGCGCGCGTTCGCGTGGTGCCTGGTCGCGCTGCCGCTCGTGTACGCCGGAGTCCGCACGACGAACCTGTGGGACGGCAGCCACGCGATCCACGCGCTCGAAGCGCTGGGCTTCCCCGAGGACCGCACCGAGTCCATCGACTACCGCTTCGAGGCCGAGCGCCTGCTCGCCGACAAGGCGCTCGAGCAACCGCTCTTCGGCTGGGGCGGCTACCAGCGCGGCTTCGTGCCCTGGGACCGCAGTCCGAGCGGCTTCGTCGTGCCCGACGGCCTGTGGACGCTGTACCTCAACATGAACGGCCTGCTCGGGCTGACGGGCCTGTTGTGGACGATGCTCGCGCCGCTGGTCCTGTGGTTGCGCGCCCATCGCGGCACGAGTTGGGTGCGCGGCGAACGCGCCGCCGGCGCCGGCCTCGCCCTCGTCGTCGCGCTCTTCGCCGTCGACTGCCTGCTCAACGCGATGGTCAATCCGATCTTCCTCGTCGCCACCGGCGCGGTGTGTGGACGAGCCGCCGCGATCGACACGCACCTCTTCCTCGCCGAGCGCCGCGTCGGCGGCCGGATGCACGCGCGCTGGCTCGAGCGGCTGGCGCCGCGGTCGGGCTGAGCGAGGGCGTCAGCGGTAGGTGCCGGTCAGCTCGGCGCCGAGGTCGCTCTGCTGGGTGTAGCCGCTCAGTGACAGCGGACCGATCTCGACGTCGAGCTCGAGGCCGTGGCGGCGCACGCGGAAGCGTGTGGCCTCGCCGAAGCACGCGGCGAAGAGATCGACGACGGTCGGTGGGGGCGAGCTGGCTCCCGAGTAGCCGAGTGCATGGAGCACGTCGTGGTCGTTCCAAGGAGCGACGCGGACCGCCCGAGCGAAGTCGGCTCCGTTCGAGCCGACGATCAGGTCCCCTTCGCGCAGCCCCGCGCGATGCAAGGGCGAGTCGGCCTCGAGCGCTCCGACGCGGATCGCATCGTGCGGCTCCCCGCTCCACAGGACTTCGTCGCTCGGGACGAAGAAGTCGAAGCCATCGGTCGAGTGCCGGCCGACCAGGAGGTCACGCCCGGTGCCGCGACCGAAGTCGTCGAGGACGAGGGTCCAGGCGTCGGGGCCCCTGTTCGACGAAGGTCTGCGTCCGCTCGGGCCGTGGCGCCAGATCGTGCGTCGCCCCGGGCCGGCCGTCGGCAGCCGGAAGCGCTGGTCGTGCATCTCGGGGGCCTCGAGCCGGACCACCACCTGTCCGTCGCCGTGCACGCCGACCGGCGCACTCGTGCGGGCGAGCATCCGCCCGTCGGCGTCGCGGATCGAGTACGAGAGCGTCCAGGTCCCGGTGGGGACCTCGTCGAAGACCGTCGGCTCGGTGCGGTCGGTCACGGAGAGGTCCCGTCGCATTGTCTGTCCGTCTCGCTCCGTGACGCGGCTCGGGAACAGCTGCGCGTCGTACTCGAGCGTCGTGTTGGCGATCGACGGCAGCTCGACCCTCACCGAACCGAGCGCGTCGGGCACCAGCTCGAGTCGCGTCTCGATGCCGGGCTCGATCGGGATCGACAGCGGGGAGACGGCGGGGTGGGCGAGCTCGAGGACGATCGGTTGCTCGTAGGGCGGAACACGCCCGGGGACATCGTCGAGCAGGCGCCACCCGTAGACCACGCGCACGCTTCCGTCCGGACCGGGCTCGGTCGGCGCCGGCACCGCTCGGTCGCCCCGGCCCGCGAGGTTGGTGCCGCGGACCGAGAACGACGCGGCGTTCGGGTCCAGGCCGTCGGCGAGGACGACGCGCGCCTCCAGGTCGAGGCGTTCGAACCGGGGGGCTTGGAAGGCGACCTCGACGATCTGGCCGGCGGCGACGTCGACGGTGCGCTTCTCGACGATGCGCGGCGTTCGGTCGAACAGGTCACAAGCGAGGAGCACGACGGTGTAGCGGCCCGGGCCACTCACAGGTTGCTCGCTCGTCGGCCGGCTCGGAGCGAGGTATCGGCTGCGAACGATGTCCTCGTCGCGCGCCTCGTCACCGACGAGGACGCTCGCCACGGTCACCATGACGGGCAGCTGGGTCGTCGGCGTCTCGCCCTGACCGTCGATCGAGGCGCGGATCGTGTGGTCGACGTGCACGGGGACGAGCAGCGGCTCGTCGAGACCTGCCGTGACCTGGACCGCGACGCTCGCGGCCCGTCGACCGATCGGGTCCTGTTCGCTGTTCCACACGCGCAGGCTGCAGGCGCCTTCCGGGAGTTCGAGGACCGGCGAGGTCGGCGTCCACTCGAGCGGCGGCCGTTGGACGAATCGGGTGTAGGCGTTCCGCGCGTCGCGGTGCGTGAGCTGGACGGTCATCGTCGGAGGGAGCAGTCCTTCGGGGACCTGCATCACCACCTCGACGGGGTGCGTGCGATGCAGACGGAGGTCGCGACGCTGGTCGGTGCGATCCTCCGAGAACACGGTGGTCTCCGACACCCAGCCGTCGAGCCCCACGGGAACGGCCCGGGCTGTGAGCTCGAGGCGACGCCTTCGAAGCGGTAGCGGCCCTCCTCGTCGGTCATCGTGTGCCGGAACGCGTCGAGCCACTCGCGGTTAGGCCGCTTCGGCCTGGCGCTCGAGTTCCTCGCGCGGAACCGGTTCGACGGTGCCCGTCGGGCCGACGCGGGTCGACGCCACCTCGAGGAACGGACCGATGTAGGGCTGGAGCCGGATCTCGACGCCCGTCAGGGGCGAGCCGTCCGCGTCGGTCAGCGTGCCGTGGACGACGGCCCGCGCGGTCGTGTCGGGAGCGTCGTCCTGGCCGCGTCCTGCGGCGGGCGCGCACAGCAGCGCCGCGAGCATCAGGTTCGTGATCATCACTGCCACCGGACCTCGTTCTCGCCGAGGTGGACCGCGAACTCGAACCACGCGTCCTTCTCGACGACGCCGTCCGCTGCGACCGGATAGATGCGGTAGCGGTCGGTGAGCAGCTCCCCCAGGTCGCAGGTGCCGTCCGCACCGATCGAGTGGAGCTTCGGCGTGTCGCGTGGCGTGCGCATCCCTCGGCTCGGCTGCGGCACGCGCTCGGGCGGCACCTCGAGGACCGGCAGCACGAGGACCGGCAGCACGAGGAAATTCCGTCCCGCGAGCTCCTCGGTGGCGACGACCTCCACGACGGCGGCGTCGGGATAGTCGATCTCGATCGTCGCGTCCGCGCCCGGTGCGAGCGCGTGCAGACGCTGGTAGATCGGCATCGGGCCGGTCGCCGTATCGACCTCGACCTCGACGTACCAGGTCCCGGCCATCAGCCCTTCGACGACCACGACGCTCTCCTCGTTCACGAAGGCGCGCCTTCCCGCGCCGACCTCGCGGGTCTGGTTGAACGGGAGCACGCTGCCGTCGTGGCTCTCCTCGAGCCGCAGCGAGATGCGCTCGCGATCGCGAAGGTTGCTCTCGGTCCAGCCGTTCAGGCGCAGCTCGGCGCGCCCGGCCGAGGGGAACTCGACGGTGAACAGGCGTTGGTCGAGCGCACCTTCGGCCGTGACCATGCCGACGCCTTGCTGGATGACGAGGGCGCGCAGCCGCGTCGCGTTCGGGTCGAGCGTTTCGAGCGGCACCCAGTGCACGCCTTCGGCCGAGAGGATCGAGTCCTGCGACCGCGTCCGGATCCAGCGGCCCCCGACCTCTTGCTCGATCGTGACGCGCGCCTCGGTCAGGCGCCGCCCCTGCGAGTCGAGCGCGAGTACCTGCACGGAGTTCGACGGTCGCGGCGGTTCGACGCGGATGCGCGTCGTGTTCCGGCCCGGCTCGACCTGGACGACGGCCGTGCCCACCACGCGTGTCCCGTAGGCCCGGACCACGACGCCGTACCGCCCCTGATCGAGCTGCAGGAACGAGATCGTGTCGCCAGCGCTCCATCGCTTGCCGCCGGCCTTCCAGCGCGGGTCGAGCGGGTCGAGTTCCTCACCCTCGGCGAGCGGAACCAGATGGACCCCGCAGCGCGCCTCACCGCCGGACGCGCGCCACGGATCGTCGATGCGGACCTCGAGCCAGGTCGGTCGCTCGAGCACGAGCCGCACGGGGCCGTCGTGTTCGGCCAACAGGTCCACCGGCGTCGGCGCGCTCATCCAGTCCGCCGCCATGTTCATGCTGCTGAACGGCGACTGGACCGCGTGGACGTTGCCGCGCAACGCCGTGAGGGTGACCGCCTGCTGCGTGCTCTCGATCCAGCGATCGTCGGGCGTCCACGGTCCGCCGGAGGTCGAGTACGAGGCGCGCACGTGGATGCGCGCGTCGGGGACGAGCGCACCGGTCTCGTCGACCACTTCGACCTCGACCCGGTGGCCGCGCGCATCGCGATCGTGAAGTCGTCGCCGGGGCGTTTGAGGCCGATCTGCCAGGTGCCGATGCGCTGGTCGGCCAGCACGGCCTCGACGCGGTACTGCCCGTCGACGGGCAGGTCCGAGAGCGTGAAGCGACCGTTCGGACCCGTCACGGCCGAGCGGGACAGTCGCCGCGAACGCTCCCAGCGCTCGGCGGCGTTCGCCAGGTACTGCTCCTTCGTGTACGCCTCGTGGAGCGGTCGACCGAAGGCGGGCGACGGCCACGGCTCGGGATCGTCTGCGACGACGCACCACACGCGCGCGCCCTCCACCGGTTCGCCCTGCTCGTCGACGACGACTCCGGTCATCGGCTCGAGGTCGGCCGTCGCAGCGGGGCGGCGTCGTTCGACGCACTCGTGGGCGCGTCCTGCGAATCGGCGGGTGCGAAGGCGAACGAAAGGCTCGGGACCAGGACGAGGGCGGCCAGGTGGACGACGCGAGCGGCGCGGCGGTGCATGGGCGAGCGGCGGAGGGGGAGTCGAGCGGGATCCGGGCGAGACTACGCCTCGGAGGCTTCGGGGCAACGCAGCGAACCGCGTCGCGGTTGGCGCGACCCCTCGAGAACGTCCGCCGCTGCGCCCGAAGGCGCCGTCGAGCCGCATCGACGAGCTTCGCTGGCCCGTCTCCCCGCACGCGCGCCTCAGGCCGCGCGACGCGCGTCGCTGCTCGACCCCTTCGCCTCGTCCTCGCGCGGGTCCCTCGCGCCGCCCAGCATCGAGTAGCGCACGAGGTCGCTCAGGTAGTTCGCGGGGGCGGGGTCGGGCTTGCGCTGCACGACGCGGCGCGCTCGCCACAGCGCGAAGCACACGGCGTGCGCGGCGTCGATCGCGAGCGCGCCGAGGGCGCCGTGGTGGCGACGCAGGTAGCGGCGGCGCGACGCGTACCAGTACGCAGGACGACGGCGGTTCGCGTCGGCGGCGTTCGTGACGCCGGTGCTCTGACCGACGAGGTGCACCACGTGGCTGCCCGGGACGTACCAGCACTCGAAGCCTGCGTCTGCGGCGCGGCGGCAGAAGTCGGTCTCCTCGTAGTAGAGGAAGAAGCCCTCGTCCATCGCGCCGATCGACTCGAAGACCTCGCGCCGGATCATGAGGCACGCACCGGCGACCCAACCCGTGCGACTCGGCTCGGCGGTGAGCGGTGCGAGCGTGCGCCAACGCGACAACAGCTTCGTGATCGGACCGAAGCACAGTCCGTTGTCGATCTCCGACCACAGCGTCGGGAAGCGGAAGGTGCTCGCTTGCAGGTCGCCGTTGGGGTGGCGCAGCTGGCTGCCCGCCAGGCCGGCGGACGGCGTGCGCTCGAGGAACGCGACGAGTTCGTCGATCGCGCCCGGCAGCACGCGCGCGTCGGGATTCAGGAGCAGCACGAAGTCGGGCGGCGCGTCGGAGGCGAGCGCCGGCGCGATCGCCGCGTTGTTGCCCGCCGAAAACCCGCCGTTGCGCCCCGCGTCGCACACCGCGCACCATCCGCTGAAGCCCTGGGCGCGCACGAACGCGTCGAGGCGTTCGTACGAGCCGTCGCCGCTGGCGTTGTCGACGACGACCGCCGCCAGGTCGTGTTCGCTCGCACCGACCTCGCTCGACAGCGCGACCAGGCCGTCCTCGACGAGGGCGGCGGTCTTGTAGTTGACGACGACGATCAGGACGCGGGCCACGACGATGCTCCTACCACCAGGCGGTGTTGGCGGCGCTGAACGCGCGCACGGCGGCGAACTTGGGCGCTGCGGTGCGGTCCTGCGTCGAGCGCTCGAGCAGGCCCCAGCTCCCGTAGCGCGAGGGTTCGTCGGCCAGGTTCCACAGGAACATCTCGTGCGCGCCGCTCGCCTTCCACGCGTCGAGGTACTTCGCGTACAGCTCGCCCATGCGCTCGGCGCGGTTCATGCGCACGAAGCGCAGCGTCAGCTCGTCGTTCCACTGGTAGGCGCCGACGCCGACGAGGTGCTGCCCGGCCTCGTAGGCGACGAGCGGCAGTCGCTTCTCCTCGGCGAGCGCGACGTTCTCGGCGATCTTCTCGATGCTCTGGTCGAGCTTCGTCTCGAGCAGGTCCCAGACCTCCTGCTCCTCCATGCCCAGGACCTGTTCGGCCTCACCCTGGGAGCCGAGCGTCCCGCCGAAGTAGGGCGCGATGGCGTAGACGTCGGCCGCCTCGTACGCGTCCTGTTCGTCGAGGATCACCGTGCCGGTCCAGGGGTTGACCGATTGGCCGGCCAGGACGCGGATCAGGCGCTGATCGTCCTCGCCGTAGACCGCGGTCCACAGGTCGAAGACCTCGACCGAGCGGCGGCTGTACCAACGCAGCTGGTTCTGGAACTCGGAGCCCGACAGGCCGAGCTGCGCGCCCTGCGCGGCGGCGTGGTGGGCCTGCTGGAAGCCGCCGTTCCAGACTTCGTTCGAGTACTCGACGAAGACCTTGAGCTTCGGGTCGAGCTGCTCCTCGACGAGCGTGGCGAACTGCGTGACGAAGTCGTCGCTCGCCAGGTGCGGCATGCAGAACCACGCGTCGCACTCGAGCTGGTTGCACAGCGCGATCATGTGCTCGACGCACACGCCCGCATCGCTCGTCTGCACCGCGTCGGTCGGCAGCGCGCGTTCGTCCCAGTGCACGACCTCCGAGTCGTTCGTGCGCTGCCAGTCCATGAAGCGGATGGCGCGGAAGCCCGACAAGAGGGCGATGAAGTCGGGATGGAAGAGCCCCGCGTGGTCCTCGTCGATCCCCGGCGGCAGCACGCGGATGTCCCGCACCGGATCGTCGGGGTTCGTCTCGGTGAGGCGCAGTTGGATGCCCGATTCGCTCGGCGTGGTGATCTCGAACTCGATGCGGCCGGGCTGCGTCGAGACGACGGTCGGATCACCCTGGATCTGGAAGGCGCCCTCGCCTTCCCACAGCAGCTGGTAGGTGCCGGCGGGCAACAGACCGTCGGGGCCACGCGCGATGAGCACGCTCGCCGCCTGCTGCGGTTTCAACTCGGTGACCCAGCCGTGTTCGTCGAGCGCCAGCTCGGGCCCCGAGTCCCAGGCCCAGGTCGACAGGTCCTCGCGGTACCACTGCGAGGCCTGCGTGAACAGGTTGGCGTAGGCGAGCTGCGCGCACCAGTAGTGCAACTCGGCGAGGTTGACGGCGAGCGGCGCGGGATGCGGTCCGCGCGGGATCGGCGCCGCGAGGACGTGTTCGGGGTGCACGCTCGGGCCGTCCTGCGTCGAGGTCGCGACGGAGCGCGGACCGACGACGAACACGAGCGGCGCACCGAGCGCGACGGCGCAGATGAGCGGACCCTTCATGAGCGAAACGAGAACCTCCTTCTCGGGTGAGCGTGCTTGGACCGGGTGGCTCGCGCCGCGGTTCCTCGCGCGCCCGCCGAACGGGCTCAATACGCGCCCTTGCCGGAGATAACGGCCTTCGCGGTCTTCGCGATGAGCCCGATGTCGGTGCCGATGTGCGCCTCGCGGCTGTAGCGGGCGTCCATGCGCATCCATTTCTCGAACGACACGTCGCTGCGTCCGCTCACCTGCCAGTGGCAGGTCAGGCCGCCCTTGAGGTGCAGGCGGCGACGGTGCCAGCGTTCGTAGGCCGGCACCTCGTCGAGGGTCGGCGGCCGGGGCCCGACGAGCGACATGTCGCCCTTGAGCACGTTCCACAGCTGCGGCAGCTCGTCGAGGCTGTAGCGGCGGATGAAGCGACCGATCGGCGTGACGCGCGGATCGTTCTTCATCTTGAACACCGGTCCGTCCGCCTCGTTCGCCGCGGCGAGCTCGCGCTTGCGCTCCTCCGCGTCCACGTACATCGAACGGAACTTGTACAAGGTGAACGGCACGCCGCGCACACCCGCGCGTTGCTGGCGGAAGAGGAGCGGGCCCGGGCTCGACAGCCGCACGAGCACCGCGATCGCGGCCAGCAGCGGCGCCAGGAGCAGGAGCAACACGGCGGATCCGAGCACGTCGAGCACGCGCTTCAGCGGCGGCGTCGGACGCACGAAGAGCTGTTCGATTTCGTGCACGTCGCGCCCCGCTTCGTCGCGCACGTTCGTGATCGTGTCGGGCGCGGCGTCGGGCTTGCCGTCGAGCGCGTCGCGCGCGTCGGTGACGAGGCGCGTCAGCTCGGCGACCATCGCCTCGGACAGACCGTGCTCGCTCGAGGCCGGCTGTTCTTCGGGTCGCGGTTCTCGATCCGCGCCCGCTCGAGCCTCGGCCGGGACCGGGTGCGGCTCGGTGTCGCTGTAGACGCGCACGTCCGACGGCAGGTACTCGCGCGCGAGGTCGTACATCACGCGGTCGGCGAACACCCAGGCACCGCGCGCGTCCGTGGCGGAGAGGATCACCGCGAAGCGGCTCGCGTCGAGGCGACCGAGCACGTCCGAGTCGCGCAGGCGCCCGGAGATCGCGCGCGTCAGGCGCAGGATCGCGCGCTGCTCCTCGCTCGCGGGCTCGAAGACGACGAGCGAGAACTGCCGCGCGCCGCGCTCGGCGAGCGCGCGTTCGCGTTGGAACACGCGCTCGAACTCGTCGATCGGAGCGACGCTCGGGAGGTGAGAGGCGCCGGCCGGGAGCCAGCGCCGCATGCTGCGGGGCACCTTCATGGGGTTCGGGCGGCGCCCAGCAGGACTCCGCACGGTCGAGGGATCGGACGCGGACGCTCGGCGACCCAACGGCGTTCGGCCGAAACCGCGCGGCGGCGCCGGAGGCGCGACGGCATCAGAACCACCAGCCCCAGGCGCCCGTGCTCGCGGCCAGGACCGCCAGCCCCGCGTTGACCAGGGCGTGGGCCCACACCGCGTCGCCGAGTCGCCCGCGCCGGGCGGCGGCCAGGCTGAACGCCACGCCCGCGAACACGCCGCCGACGATCGAGCTGTGCACGAGGCCGAAGGCGAGCGCCGAGCCGGCGACGGACAGGGGCGCGGGCGCGCGGTAGTCGACCTCGCAGAATCGCGCGCGAACCAGCTTGCGCTGCAGGTAGCCGCGGAAGGCGAGCTCCTCGACGAGTGGCGTGATCACCGCGTAGCTCGCGAACTCCAGCGGCCACATGAACACCGCGAGCGTCGGGCGCGCCGCCCAGCCGGGCAGCGTTCCCGCGGCGCCCGCGCTCGGGTCGACCGCGACCCACAGCGCTCCGCACACGAGCGCGGCGAGCCACACGTGCGGTTGGCGCGCGCCGTCGAACCAACCGGCGGCGCCTCGCGGTCGCGGCAGGTCGGTGCGCACGCACCACAGCACGAGCGCGCCGGCCGCGACGCGCAGCGGCGCACTCGCGGTGCCGTCCTCGAGGAACGCGCCCGCGACGAGCGTTGTGCCGACGACGGCCAGCAGCGGGAGGAGGTAGGCGCTCGTCGCGCGGTCGCGGCGCGACGGCTGGGCGGCGGTCGCGGCTCCGGTCGCGGTGCTGGAAGCCGCTCCGGCCGTCGCTCCTCGAACCGGGCCGACCGCGAGGGCGTCCGCGGGGACGCTGGCTCCGTTCCGCGTGCGCGCAAAGGCGGGCACGCGCGTCGCGATCGCGACGCACCCCAACGCGACGGCGACGAGCGGCGGTCACTCCGCGTGCGTGTGGAACGCGTCGACGGCGAGCTGCGGGTCGTAGTAGTGGCCGAGCGCGATGAGCGCGGCGATCCGCGCGGCGTTGAAGGTCCACACGAGCAGCATCCCGATCGGGAGCAGCCACAGCGCGCGTCCGATGCGCAGGTGATCGCGCGCGACGACGAGGAACGCGCCGAAGAACAGGCCGAACAGCGCCAGGCCCTCGAGTCCCGAGCAGTACTTCGTGACGATGACGCGGAAGCGCTCGGTGCCGAGGATGCGCGTGCTCTCCTCGAGGTACACGCCGTCGGTGTAGAGCCCGACGAACCAGGCCGACGCGCGCAGCGTCACGTCGGCGAGCGGGCCCCACAGGAAGTAGTTCCCGTCGATCCAGAAGCCGAGCCAGAACAGCGCGGTCCCCAGCGCCGCGCCGCCCACGAGCGCACCGCGCAAAGGCGCGAACGCGCGCGCCCACGCGTCGGCGGGAGCGGCGGCGAGGCCCGCGCACACCACCGCGGCGATCGCGCTGCCGCACCACGCGATCGGCAGTATCAGGTCGACGAACGCGACGGTGCTCCCGCCCGCGAACAGCAGCAGCGAGACGCTGCGGAACACCCACAGCCACAGCGCGTGGGCGACCAGCGCGAGCAGGCACGCGCGCGCGGTCGGCGCGCGATCCGCCAGGCGCGCGAACGCCGCGGTCCAACGCCCGGCGCCCAGGAGCCCGATCACCGCCACGACGCAGACGCCCCACGGCACGTTGTGGGCCAGCGCGCGGATCGGCTCGACCCACCACGAGGCGTGCCCGATCAGCGCGTCGGTGTCGATGAGCTCGCGCGCGAGCAGCGCTTCGCCGACCAGGGCGAGGACCAGCGCGATCAGGCGCAGCTGGGCCCGATCGCTGCGCGCGCCGCCCAGGGTGGCGGTCACGGATCGGTGCCCGGCCGTTCGGGCGACGGCCGATTGGGGTGCGATGGGGGACGATACGGCGGCGCCTGGACGCGGAACGGCGCGCCCCCTTCATCGGAAGGGGACGCGCCGCGAATCCAGTCGAGCCGCCCGTCCTCGGGGCGGGCTTCGGTGGTGGGGGCCTCAGGAGGCGACGACCTCGAGGCGTCGGCGCGAGCTCAGGACGAGCGCGCCGCCGATCAGGAGCAGGAGTCCGGCGCCGAACAGGTCGCCGTCGATCTCGGGCACGCCGGTCGGACCGCCGCCGCCGCCGCCCTCTCCGCCGCCGCCCTCTCCGCCGCCGACCGTGCAGTCGTCGTCGAGCGGGTCGCAGGTCCCGCCGCCGCCGTTGCCGCCGCCGCCGTTGTCGTCATCGTCATCGTCGTCGTCGTCGCCCTCGTCGTCCCCACCGTCTCCGGGCGGGGGCGGCGGGTCCACCGGGGGCGGCGGCGATCCGGCCGGGGCGAAGCTCGAGTCGCCCTCCTGGAGGACCGCGGCGAGCATCCCCGTCATCGGGGTGTCCGCGCCGGCGCGGCGCGAGCCCGGGTTGACGGCCCCGGGCGTGGTCTGGGTGAAGCGCTCGGCGAGCGGCGTCGCGAGGTAGCGGGCGTCCACCTCGGCGGCACCGGCGTCGCGGCGGTCCAGGCGGCGGCGCGGGCCGGCCAGCGCGCTGCCCGCCTCGTCGGCGAGCGGGGCCGCGCCGGCGTCGTCGGCGAGCGGCACCACGGCGGCGGAGCCGAGCGGACCGGGCACGAAGCCGGACGGACCGACGGGCGGGAGCGGGGCCGAGGTCCCGGCCGCGCCGGCGGCCAGGGCGCCGAGTCCGAGGGCGCCGGTCGCCACGACGGCGACGCGGAGGCGTTTGAGATTCATCGACATAGGGTTGGCCCGTCTCTCGGTGGTTCGGGAAGGGGCAGTGAAAGGTGTCCCGCTGTTGGGCGGAAACAATCCGTTTGAGTCTCGATTAGTTGGTATTTGGCGGCCCGAAGCCCCCGGTGGTTCTGTCCCGGATCGGTGTGCATCGGCCGGCGAGGGGCCTCAGGAGGGCTCCCCGCGGCCCTGCGGACGCGTCGCGCGCGGTGTCCGGGGGCGCGTCCAGCGGCGCATGGAGGCCGATGCACACCGTCGCGGGACAGGACCCCGCTAGACTCCTGGGCCCCTCGCGACCCCCGGACCCCCGCTCCCCATGCCCCGCCCCGTCTGCCTCTTCACCGGCCAGTGGGCCGATCTGCCCCTGGAAGTCCTCGCCGCCAAGGCGGCGGACTTCGGGTACGACGGCCTCGAGCTCGCCTGCTGGGGCGACCACTTCGACGTGGAGGCCGCCCTGGCGGACCCTGCCTACGTGAAGGGGCGGTGGGAGCTGCTCGCCGACCACGGGCTCACGAGCTTCGCGATCTCGGCGCACCTCGTCGGGCAAGCGGTCTGCGACCGGATCGACGAGCGGCACCGCGCGATCCTGCCCGACCACGTGTGGGGCGACGGGGACCCGGAGGGGGTGCGGCAGCGCGCGGCGAACGAACTGATCGCCACCGGTCGCGCGGCGAAGGCCTTCTTCGACGCGGCGCCCGAGCCGGTGCGCGCGCACATCGACCGCACGGGGCGCGCGGTGGTGAACGGCTTCACCGGCTCGTCCATCTGGCACCTGCTCTACTCGTTCCCGCCGGTCACGCCGGCGATGATCGACGCGGGCTTCGAGGACTTCGCGACGCGCTTCCGTCCGATCCTCGACGACTTCGAGCAGCACGGCGTCGGCTTCGCGCTCGAGGTGCACCCGACGGAGATCGCGTTCGACATCGCGACCACGCGGCGCGCGCTGGAGGCGATCGAGAACCATCCGTCGTTCGGCTTCAACTACGACCCGAGCCACCTCGCGTACCAAGGCGTCGACTACGTCCGCTTCGTGCGCGAGTTCGGCACGCGGCTGTTCAACTGCCACGTCAAGGACGTGCATTGGAGCGACACCGGCAGCGCGATCGGCGTGTTCGGTGGGCACACCGACTTCGGGACCGACGAGCGCGCCTGGGACTTCCGCTCGCCGGGCCGCGGACGCGTCGACTTCGAGACGCTCATCCGCACGCTCAACCACGTCGAGTACGAAGGGCCGCTCACCGTCGAGTGGGAGGACCCGATGATGGACCGCGAAGCGGGGGCGACCGAGGCGGCCGGCTTCGTGCGCGGCCTCGACTTCGAGCGCTCGACCCTCGCGTTCGACGCGGCCTTCAGCGAGTGAGCCGTCGCGCACGCGCGCGACCCCGTTCGATCACCTTCTCGGCCACCTCCTCCTCCCCCGCGCTCGCGATCCGTCCCGCGCCGCGCGCTTCCGACCCTCCCCGTCCATGACCGAGTCCGCTCCCGCCGGCGTCAAGTCGCGACTGTCCGCGATGATGTTCCTCCAGTACGCGATCTGGGGGGCCTGGCTGCCGCTGTTGTGGCCGTTCCTCGAGAACGTGCGCGGGATGGACGGCGGTCAGATCGGCGACATCTTCGCGGTGGGAGCGATCGGCGCGATCGTGGCGCCCTTCATCGCCGGGCAGATCGCGGACCGCTACTTCTCGACCGAGAAGTTCCTCGCCATCAGCCACCTGCTCGGCGCGGCGCTCGTCTGGCAGCTCGCGACGATCGACAGCTACTCAGGCTTCCTCGCCTTCTCGCTGCTGTACTCGATCATCTACTCGCCGACGCTGTCACTCACGAACTCGATCGCCTTCCACCACCTGCCCGATCGCGACCGCGACTTCGGCAAGGTGCGCGTGTGGGGCACGGTCGGTTGGATCGTGGTCGGGATCGGCATCGGACAGTGGCTCGCCGCGAGCCACAGCCCCGCAGGCCTCACCGGCGACGCGCTCGACATGGCGCGCTACCGCGGCATGGCCGACGCCTTCCGGCTCTCCGCCATCCTCGGCGCGGCGATGGGTCTGTTCTGCCTGACGCTACCGCACACGCCGCCCACCAAGGGCGCGCAGAAGAACGCGACGTTCGAGGCCCTGGGCGAGGTGAAGCGCTCGCGCACGCTGCTCGTCCTGTTCCTCCTGGCGGTGCCGGTGTCGTGCATCCACCAGTTCTACTTCGTTCACACGGCCGGCTTCCTCGGCGAGTTCCAGAGCGACGCGGCGGAGGCGATCGACCGCGTGTTCGGCGTCGGCGGCGGGGGACTGATGACGATCGGGCAGATGAGCGAGATCGTCGTCCTGGCGCTGATCCCGGTCGTCGCCAAGAAGGTCTCCCGCAAGGCGTTGCTCGGCGCGGGCCTGGTGGCCTACGGACTGCGCATGGCGATCTTCAGCCAGGCCGAGACGCTGCCCGAGGCGATCCGGACGCCGGCGGTGATGTTCGGCATCGCGCTCCACGGCCTGTGCTTCGGGTGCTTCGTCTTCGTGGCGTTCATGGTCGTCGACGAGGAGACCTCGGGCGACGTGCGCGCCAGCGCCCAGAGCCTGTTCAACCTCGTGATCGTCGGCATCGGCATCATCGTCGGCTCGAAGATCGCCGGGTCGGTGGCCGACTGGGCCAAGCTGGACGACGGCTCGACCGACTACGCCGCCCTGTTCTCGGTGCCGATGTGGGCGTCGCTCGCCTGCCTCGTCCTGCTCGCTCTCTTCTACCGCGCCGGCGCGAACGACCCTTCGCGCGCGGCCTGATCGATTCCTCCCCACCCGCCCCGACCGACATGCTGCGATCCATCCTCCCGCTCACCCTCGCCGTCGGCCTCGTGTCCTGCACCACCACGCCGCCCAACACGCTCACCGACGCCGAGGCCGAGCAAGGCTTCGAGCTCCTCTTCGACGGCGTGTCGCTCGAGCACTGGCGCGGCTTCAAGAAGGACGGCGTGCCGACGGGCTGGATCGTCGAGAACGGCGCGATCCACCTCGACGAGGCCGGCGCCGGCGACCTCGTCACGCGCGAGACCTACGACAACTTCGAGCTGCTCATCGACTGGAAGATCGGTGTCGGCGGCAACAGCGGCATCTTCTTCCGCGTCAGCGAGGACGACGCGTACTCCGCCGTCTACGAGACCGGCCCCGAGTACCAGATCCTCGACGACGAGCGCCACCCGAACGGCAGCGACCCCTTGACCCGTGCGGGCTCGAACTACGCGCTCCACGCGCCCGAGGTGGACGCGCTCAACACGACCGGCGCCTACAACCGCACGCGGATCGTCGTCGACGGCAACTCGGTGACCCACGAGCTGAACGGCCAGACGATCCTGTCCTACGACCTGCGCTCGCCCGACTGGTTCCAGCGCGTCGCCGAGTCCAAGTTCGGGCAGATGCCCGGGTACGGCCTCGAACGCGAGGGCCACATCGCCATCCAGGACCACGGGGACCCCGTCTGGTTCAAGAACATCAAGATCCGCCGACTGTAGGGCCGAGGCCTGTTCGGGCCCGCTATTCTGCCGGCCCCGATCGGTGATCGAGGAACCCACCAACCAGCCATGAGCGACATCGAGAGCCCCGTCGTCCCCGTCCGTCAGTTCGCCCCGATCATCGCGCTCGGCGCGGTCAAAGGCCTCGTCGGCGGCGCGATCCTGGCCGGAATGGCCGGACTGAACTTCATGTACTTCCTGCCCGCGGGCGCCGTCGCCGGTGCCGCCATCGGCCTGTCGATGGGCGTCATCCTGAGCGCGGCCTCCGAGGACTCCGCCCTCTGAGTCCTTCGGACCCCAGCGACCCGAGGGGTCCCGCGGCCGCTCGCGAACGCGCGCCCGTCGTCCTCGTCGACGACGACGGGCGCGCGCTCGGTACCGCGCCGCTCGTCGACGCGCACACCGGCCGCGGGCGGCGCCACCTCGCGTTCACGGCGCTGGTCTTCGACGACGACGCGCACCTCGTGCTCGCACGGCGCAGCGCGGGCAAGCCGCTGTGGCCGGGCGCGTGGGACGGCACCTTCGCGAGCCACCCGTTCGAGGGTGAGCCGATGACCGCCGCGGTGGCGCGGCGCTCGCGCGAGGAGCTCGGCGTCGAGCTCGACGCCCAACCCGCGGCTGCCTTCGTCTACCGCGTCGACGACCCCGGCGCTCCAGCGCGCGGGACGCCGCTCGCGGAGAGCGAGTACTGCGCCGTGTACCTCGCCCGGCTGGGGGAGCGAGCGCTCGCGCCGACGCCCGAGGAGATCGACGCGGTGCGTCGCGTCAGCGTGGCGAGCCTCGTCGAGGCGAGCGACGCGGTGTGGAGCACCCACTGCCCGTGGCTCGCGCTCGCGCTCGAGGCCCTGCGCCGCGCACCGCGACCCGCTGCGTTCGCCGCCGCCCTCGCGGCGCTCGACGCGCCGGGCGCGGAGTCCGCGCTCGCGCGCGCATCGAGTCGGTTGCTGCCGACGAACGAATGGCGCGTCGCGCCCGTGCTTCAGAACTGGAAGTAGATGAACGGCTGGTAGGTCGGCGCGGTCCACGGCAGTGCGAGCGCGATCGCCGCGCCGAACGCGAGGTCGCGACTCCAGGTGGGGAGGCGCTCGAAGGCCGCGAAGCCGATGCGCCGGTAGCAGACCCAGTGGGCGGCGAGGAACACGCCGAGCACCGTGAGCCACGGCCACAGCTCCACCTGCCGCGCGGCTTCCGCCGCGGGGGCGACGACGCCCGTCAGGTAGGCGTGCGCCGCACCGATGTCGGACGAGCGGAAGTAGATCATCGCCACGCCGATGGCGGCCCAGTTGTAGAGCACGCCGAGCGGCGTGCGCTCGATCCAGCCGCGGACCGCGCCGAGCCGCTCGACGACGAGCAGGAGGCCCACGTAGCCGCCGAACGCGATGAAGGTCCAGTTCGCGCCGTGCCACAGGCCGCACAGGAGGAACACCGCGAGGAGGTTGAACCGCGTGCGCCACTCGCCGTGGCGGCTCCCGCCGAGCGGGATGTAGAGGTAGTCGCGGAACCACGAGCCCAGGCTGATGTGCCACCGGCCCCAGAAACGCGTGACCGAACGCGCGAAGATGGGGAAGTCGAAGTTGATGCAGAGGCCGTAGCCGAGCATCCCCGCCGCGGCGAGCGCCATGTCCGTGTAGCCGGAGAAGTCGCAGTAGACCTGGACGTAGGTCGCGAACGAGCCGATGGCGAGCGTCAACGCGTCGTGCCGTGACGGATCGCTGTAGACCTCGTCGACGAAGCGCGCCAGATTGTCCGCGACGCAGGCCTTCTTGATGAAGCCGGCGAGGAAGAGGTAGGCGAGCGCCCGGTACTCGGGTTCGTTCCAGCGCCGCTGCGTCTTCAGCTGCGGGAGGAAGTCGGCCGCTCGGACGATCGGACCGGCGACGAGCTGCGGGAAGAAGGCGACGAAGAGCGCGAAGTCGCGCGGGTTCCGACAGGTCTCGAGCTTCCCGCGGTAGACGTCGATCGTGTAGCTCAGCGTCTGGAACGTGTAGAAGCTGATGCCGACGGGGAGGACGAGCTCGAGGGTCAGCTGGTTGGCCTGGAACCCGAGCGCGGTGAGGAGGCCCGCGGCCGAGTCGACGAAGAAGTCGAAGTACTTGAACAGGCCGAGCACGCCGAGGTTCACGGCGAGGCTCGCGATCAACCACGCGCGTCTCCCCGCGACCGAGACGCGCTCCGAACCGAGCATGAGACCGGCGGCGTAGTCGACCACCGTCGACAACACGATCAGCCCGAGGAAGCGCCAGTCCCACCCGGCGTAGAACGCGTAGCTGGCGGCGAGGAGCCAGGTCTTGCGCGCGCCGTGGCTGCGCAGGCCCCAGTGGATCGCCCAGACGATCGCGAAGAAGGCGATGAACCGTAGCTCCGTGAAGTACATCGGGGCTCCGGCTCAGTCCGCCGACGCGCGGGCGTCCAGTTCGTCCGCGAGGGCGCGTGCGAACGCGGCGCTGAACGCGCGCGCGGCCTCCTCGGTCAGGTGCTGGCGGTCGAAGCGGTTGGCGACCTCGTAGAAGGTGGGGAACCGGACCGGGTCGTCGAAGGCCAGCAGAGTCTCGATCTCGCCGAGGTGTTCGAGCATCGGCCAGCGTTGGTCGCGCGCGGCGTAGGGCGCGACCACGTGGAGCACCTCGAGGCCGCGCTCTTCGAGGTAGCGGACCTGGCGGCGGTGCGCGGCGAGGTCGTAGTCCTCGAGGATCGCGGGGTTCGCGCGGAACGGGCGTTGCACCACGCCGCGCAGTCGCGCGATCTCGCGAACGAAGTCGGCGCGCTTCTTCGTCACGAACGTGTGGTGGCGTTTGGCCACGGCGGGGTCGGGGTCCCGTTCGAGGGGCAGGTAGCCACCGGCCTCGACCGACGCGACGAGTGCCGGCGCCGGCGGCTCGAGACCGAGCCGAGCCTTGGCGAACTCGACACCGGCGCCGTAGCCGCAGAAGCGTTCGAGCGCCTTCTGGAGGTGGACCCAGGCGAGCGCGAGACGCTCCCGGCGCGGCAGGTCGAGGGCCAGGCTGGCGCGCGCGAGGTCCGCCGCCTGGGCGGGCGTGTGCCAGTGGTAGAAGCGGTAGGAGTCGACGTTCTGCGTCGACGTGTCGGGGTCCCACGGCGACGGCTCGATCACGACCCACTTCAAGCGCGGCCCAGCGTGCTCGATCGCCGCGCGCAGCGTGTGGTCGGCCTCCCACGAGACCATGCCCGGCGCGGAGAGGTTGAAGCAGCGCAGATCGTGCCCGCGACGCGCGAGGACGCGCTCGATCGTGCGCGGGTCCAGGCCGCGGTAGAAACCGCTCGGCCCGACGATCAACAGGTCGTAGCCCTCAGGGTCGGAGGCGACGTGCTCCATCCGCAGCGCCATGCCGGCGTCCTGCGGCCACGGCATCGAACGCCCGATGATCCAGGCGGTCAGGAGGAACGCGAGTCCGACGCGGGCGACCCGGACGAGGGCCGTGCGGAGGGTGAGCCGGGGCGAAGGGGGGTGGGGGGAGGGCATCGTGCGCACGCGGCGTCGCGCTCAGCGCGCACCGGCCTCGGGACGATACGCCAGGTTGGACATCAGCCAGCGCTCGCTCTCGGCCGCGTCGCCGCCGATGCGTCGCGCGTAGTCCTCGATCTGGTCGCGCTGCAGCTTGCCCACGTTGAAGTAGCGCGAGCGCGGGTGCTGGATGTAGATGCCGCTGACGCTCGCCGCGGGCCACATCGCCATGCTCTCGGTCAGCTTCACGCCGAGCGACTCCGCCTCCAGGACGCGGAAGAGGTCGCGTTTGGGTCGGTGGTCGGGACAGGCGGGGTAGCCGAACGCGGGTCGGATGCCGCGGAAGCGCTCGCGCACGAGGTCGTCGTGCGACAGCTCGTCCTCGCCCACGTGTCCCCAGTCGCGGCGGGCGCGCTGGTGCAGGTACTCGGCGAAGGCCTCGGCCAGGCGGTCCGCGACCGACTTGACCATGATGGAGTTGTAGTCGTCGTTGTCGCGCTCGTACTCGGCCGCGAGCTCGTCGGCGCCCAGGCCCGCTGTGACGACGAAGCCCCCGAGATGATCGGGGATCCCGCTCGCGAGCGGCGCGACGAAGTCGGCCAGCGAGAGGTTCGGGCGGTCGTCTGCGTGGTCGTTCTGCTGCCGGAGCATCGGGAAGCGCGCCAGCTCGTTCGTCCGCGCCTCGTCCTCGAACAGGACGATGTCGTCGCCCACCGCCCCCGCGGGGAAGAAGCCGTAGGTGCCGCGCAGCTGCAGCAGCCCTCCCTCCTCGATGCGCTCGAGCATCGCGTTGGCGTGCGCGTACAGCTCGCGCGCGGCCGGGCCGAGCTTCGGATCGTCGAGGATCTTCGGGTAGCGCATCTTCATCTCCCAGGTGGAGAAGAAGAAGGTCCAGTCGATGAACGGCACGAGGTCCGACACGGTCACGTCGTCGACGAGGCGGCGGCCGGTGAACGCCGGTCGGTCCACGTCCTCGGCGCGCCACTCGAAGGTCGGCGCGTTCGCGCGCGCATCGGCCAGGCTCTTGAGCTTGCGCTCGCCGCGTCCGGCGTACTGCTCGCGCAGCGACTCCTGTTCGAGGACGACGCCGCCCAGGTATTCGTCGCGACCCTTCGTGTCGAGCAGCGAGGACACGACGCCGACCGCGCGCGACGCGTCGTGGACGTGCACCACGCCGTTGCCGTACTCGGGCGCGATCTTGACGGCCGTGTGCTGCTTCGAGGTCGTCGCGCCGCCGATCAACAGCGGGATCGTCATGCCGCGCCGCTTCATCTCGCCCGCGACCTGGACCATCTCGTCGAGCGACGGCGTGATCAGCCCGGACAGGCCGACCGCGTCGGCGCCCTCCTTCTGGGCGGTGTCGAGGATCGTGTCCATCGGCACCATGACGCCCAGGTCGACGACCTCGTAGCTGTTGCAGCCGAGGACGACACCGACGATGTTCTTGCCGATGTCGTGGACGTCGCCCTTGACCGTCGCCATGACGATCTTGCCCTGCGAGGTGCTGTCGCCCTCGCGGCGATCCTCCTCCATGTAGGGCTCGAGGTACGCGACCGCCTTCTTCATGGCGCGCGCGCTCTTGACGACCTGCGGCAGGAACATCTTGCCCGCGCCGAACAGGTCACCGACGACGCGCATGCCGTCCATCAGCGGACCCTCGATCACATCGAGCGGGCGCGGGAGCGTCTGGCGCGCCTCTTCGGTGTCGGCCTCGATGTAGTCGACGATGCCGTGGACGAGCGCGTGCTCGAGTCGCTTGCCGACGGGGGCTTCGCGCCAGGCGAGGTCGACCTCGCGCTTCTTGCCCGAGCCCTTGACCGTCTCGGCGAACTCGACGAGGCGCTCGGTGGCGTCGGAGCGCCGGTTGAACAGCACGTCCTCGACCAGCTCGAGCAGGTCGGCGGGGATGTCGTCGTACACGACGAGCTGCCCCGCGTTGACGATGCCCATGTCCATCCCCGCCGCGCGGGCGTGGAACAGGAACGCCGAGTGCATCGCTTCGCGCACCACGTCGTTGCCGCGGAAGGAGAACGACAGGTTCGACACGCCGCCCGACACGTGGACGCCCGGGCAGGTCGCGCGGATCTCGCGCGTCGCCTCGATGAAGGCCTTGCCGTAGTCGGCGTGCTCCTCGATGCCCGTCGCGATCGCGAGGATGTTCGGATCGAAGACGATGTCGTTCGCGGGGAAGTCCACGACCTCCCGCAGGATCCTGTAAGCGCGCTGGCAGATCTCGACCTTGCGCTCCTTCGTGTCGGCCTGCCCCGTCTCGTCGAACGCCATGACGACGACGCCGGCACCGTAGCGCTTGACCAGTCGGGCCTTCGCGATGAAGTCCTCCTCGCCCTCCTTGAGCGAGATGGAGTTCACGATGCCCTTGCCCTGGACCTGCTTGAGGCCGGCCTCGATGACGCTCCACTTGGAGCTGTCGATCATGATCGGGATGCGCGCGATCTCGGGCTCGGAGGCGACGAGCTTGAGGAAACGCTCCATGCACGCTTCGGAGTCGAGCATCCCCTCGTCCATGTTGACGTCGAGGACGTTCGCGCCGCCGCGGACCTGATCGAGCGCCACGTCGAGCGCCTTGTCGTAGTCGCCCTTCTCGATCAGGCGGCGGAACTTCTTGCTGCCGGTTACGTTCGTGCGCTCCCCGACCATCTGGAAGTTCGACTCCGCGGTGATGGGGAGGACCTCGAGGCCGGAGAAGTGCGTCACGCTCGCGTCGAGCTCGGGGCGTCCGCGGGGCACCAGTTCGCGCGTGGCCTCGGCGATCGCGCGGATGTGCTCGGGCGTCGTCCCGCAGCAGCCGCCGACGATGTTGAGCCACCCCGACGCCGCGAAGTCGCGCAGCAGAGCCGCGGTGGTCTCGGGCTGTTCGTCGTACTCGCCGAACGCGTTCGGCAGGCCGGCGTTCGGGTAGCAGCTGACCCAGGCGCCGGTGAGGCGCGAGAGCTCGTTCACGTACGGCTTCATCTCCGCCGCGCCGAGCGCGCAATTGATGCCGATGGAGAACGCGCGCGCGTGCTCGATCGAGCGCAGGAAGGCCTCGAGCGTCTGGCCCGACAGCGTGCGCCCCGACGCGTCCGTGATCGTGACCGAGATCATCACGGGCAGGCGCCGGCCGATCTCCTCGAAGACTTGCTCGACGGCGTAGATCGCGGCCTTGCAGTTGAGCGTGTCGAAGATCGTCTCGATCAGGATCGCGTCGACGCCACCCTCGACGAGGGCGTGCGTCTGCTCCGCGTACGCCTCGACGACCTCCTCCCAGGAGACGGAGCGGAAGCCGGGGTCGTTGACGTCGGGCGACAGGCTCAGCGTCCTGTTCGTCGGGCCCAGAGCGCCGGCCACGAAGCGCGGCCGCGACGGATCCTTCGCCATGATCTCGTCGACCGCTTCGCGCGCGACGCGCGCCGACGCGACGTTCAGCTCGCGCACCAGGTGCTGCGTGCCGTAGTCGGCCTGCGCGATGCGCGTGGCGCCGAAGGTGTTCGTCTCGAGGATGTCCGCGCCGGCTTCGAGGAACGCGCGATGGATGTCGCGGATGACATCGGGCCGCGTGAGGCTGACGAGTTCGTTGTTGCCTTTCAGCGGGCTCGGGTGGTCCGCGAGCAACGCGCCTCGGAAGTCGCCCTCGTCGAGGCCAGCCTTCTGGATCATCGTGCCCATCGCGCCGTCGATGACGAGGATGCGCTCGCGCACGGCGGCTTCGAGTCGGGCAGCGGCGTCGTCCGTCACCGGCGAGTCCGAGGGGGTGGGGGGGGCTTGGGTCATGGTTCGGTCAGACGGCGGCGGACGCGCGTTCGCGACGGGCCGCATCGTTCTCGGCGGGCACGGGGACGCTGCCGACGGCGACGAGCGTCATGAAGTGCGGCGGGTGGGGGTCGCGCGCGGCGCGCAGCAGCGCCACGTCCTCGAAGCCGACGGCTTCGAGCGTCTCCTTGAGCGCGGCCTCGGTGAAGCCCAGGTGCACGTCACCGAGGCGCTCGCGCACCCAGGTGTGGTTGTGCGCGAGCAGGTCGAGGATGAGCACGCGACCGCCCGGTTCGAGGATGCGGAAGGCCTCGGCGAGCGCGTCCTTCGGCTCGGTGGCGTGGTGCAGCGCCTGGCTGAAGACCGCGAGGTCGTAGGCGCCGTCCTCGATGGGCAGGTCCTCGATCTCGGCGGCGAGCGTCTCGATGTTGGACAGTCCGGCGCGCTTCGCCCGCGCGCCGAGCTGCGCGAGCATCTCCTCGTTGCGGTCGACCGCGCAGACGGTGTCGGCGCGCTCGGCGAGCATCAGCGTGAGCAGGCCGTCGCCGATGCCCAGGTCGATGCAGCGGCGGCTGGGCAGGAGCATGAGCGCGGCGCGCGCCAGACCCTCCCAGGTGCGCCCGGGCAGAGCCTCCTCGCCGAACGCCGCGGCGATGCGGTCGAAGTACGCCCGGTCCTGCTGCCGCCGGCGCTCGAGCACCGCCTCGAGCCCGGCCAGGTCGGCCGAGAACTCGGGGCAGGAGCGGTGGCGATCGAGCACGCGGGCCGCCAGCTCGGCCGGCGCGCCGGCGCGGATCGTGTAGAGGCTCCGCCGCCCCAGCCGCCGGTCGCTCACGAGCCCGACCTCCTTCAGGAGGGTCAGGTGGGCCGAGACGCGGCTCTGGCCCAGGTTCAGGATCTCGATCAGGTCGGTGCCCGACAGCTCCTCGGCGCTCAGCAGGTGGAGCAGCCGCAGCCGCGTCTCGTCGCCGAGGGCCTTCAGGAGGCGGGAGGAGTCCACGAGGGTGTCGCCAGCCATCCCAGCAGCCTATCCGGTTTTTCTGATGGATGCACCCGTGGCCCGGCCCTGGTTCGGGTTCGAGGCCGGGCTCGACCTCGCGGGCCCGGCGGGCCGATAGGAACGGCGCGGCGGAGCATCGGCGCCCGCACGACCCACGACCGGCCACCGACGAACCGTCCGAACGGACCATGGCGACCACACCGGACCACAACGACTCGACCGACCTCTACGCGACGCCCCTGCGCGGCCTCACCAGCGCGAGCGACGCCCACATGCGCCAGCACGAGCGCCAGGCCGTCGACCACGACCTCTACCTGGCCGCGGCGAACGGCGCGGGACCCCTGGTGGCCCGCGGGACGCTCATGGACATCTCGAAGGGCGGCTTCCGGGCCGACCTCGACGCACCGGCCGGCGTGGGCGACGTCTACCAGGCCGTCCTCGTCGAGAGCGACGAGGTCCAGGTCGATCCGCGCTTCGCCCGCTGCCTGCGCTGCGCCGTGGGCGACGAGGGGCACTACGAGGCGTCGTTCCAGTTCCTCGCCCCGATCGAGCTGCCGCGCATCGGCGGCTGAGCCGGCCTCCGGGGCCCTGCGCCCGACCCGGCGCCGATCGGTCCCCGAGCGGAACCGGGACCTCGGTTCGTCCGTCCTGAGCGCTCCAAGAGTGGAAGAACCCGACCGCCACCGGCGGCCGGGTCGCGCGGGGGAGGGGACGAGGCCGGTCGGACCCTCTCCCGCCTTTGTGTCCGGAGGCTTCGCCGTCGTCCGAGGCCTCGCTGCAGCCAGAGGCTTCGCCGAACAACGGCGTCGCGCGGGAGTCAGGACCGCGGCGGTCCCCAGCGGCCCCTCGCGTCGCGTTCCGGTGCTTCGCGTCGCGGCGCGGGCACGCCGGAGAACTTTCCGCGGCGTTGGGTCGAGCCTCGCGGTGGCGCGCGTCGATGCCTGGCCGAGTGTAGGCGGTACGCCCACCGCTCCGGACCCTGCGCCACGGCGCCGACGAACATGATCAAGCCCGCCCTTCGCACGCTCCCCCTTCTGTTCCTGGCCTCCTGCGCCGGCTCGCGGTCGAACGAGACCGCGCCGCAGCCGCTCGCGGTCACCGCGCCCCAGGACCTCGCGACGATGATCGGCGCCGAAGGTCGCGCGGAACGCTCCTTCGGGATCTTCGGCTCGGCGGTGCTGTCGTCGGGTGTCGCCGACCGTCTCGAACCCGGCCAGCCGTACACGCTGATCGTGGTGCGCGACCGCGACCTCGACGGGTTCCTCGAGGGACTCGGTCCGATGGATCCGCGCGCGATCGACACGATCCTGGGCTTCCACGTGCTGCCGGGTCGCATCGGCTCGGACCTGCTCGCCGACGACACCTCCTTCGAGACGCTCAGCGGTCAACGCCTGTTCGTCTCCAACTGGGGCGGTGAGGTCGAGCTCTACGCGCGGACGGGATCCGCGCGTTCGAGCCGCGCCCGGATCGTCGAGGCCGACGTGCCGTTCGATCGCGGTCTGCTCCACTTCGTCGACCAACCGCTGGTGCCGGCGACCGACGACCTGCGTACGACTCTCGAGACCATGGGCTCGTTCGACTACCTGCTCACCGCGGCCGAGCTGTCCGGGACCGACGCGCTGCTCGCCGCGACCGGCGCGGTGACGCTCCTCGCGCCGACCGACCGCGCCTTCGAACAAGCCCTCGGCGCTCCCTTCGATCCGAGCGATCCCGAGATGGTCGCGGCGTTGCGCGCGATCGTCGACGACGTGATCGAGCACCACATGGTGCCCGGCCGCATGTACAGCCGCGACTTCGCGACCGGCACGCTCGACGCGGTCGGCGGCGGGCGCGTCGACGTGCGCTTCGACCGCACCGGCTTCGCCTTCGGCGACGCGCGCGTGGTGCGTTCGGACATCGAGACGCGCAACGGCGTGATCCACGTGGTCGACGGCATCATCCGCGGCGAGTGAGTCGCTCGAGGCCGGGCCCGCGAACGGCGGGCGCGGTCCCACGCGCGCGGGCGCGGATCCGGTGGCCGGGTCCGCGCCCGCGTCGCGTTGCTACCGTCTCGACATGGTGGAGGACGCGAAGGGCGGTCCGAACGGCGATCCGATCGACGGTCCGAGCGGCGTTCCGGACGGCGGGTCGAGCGGCGGCGCCGCGCGCGCGACCGACGCCGGTGCGATCGCGTCGGCGCCGGCGACGGGCGGCGCGCGGGGCTGGATCCCGGCGTTCGCGGCGGCGGTCGCCGCGCTCGTGTTCGCAGCCGTCGCGCCCCCCGTCGGGCCCTGGGGCGACGGTCTCGGGATCCTGGCCGCGTTGACCGACGCGAGCGGCGCCAACCCGCGCGCCTACCACGCGGGCTACGCACTCATCGCGGGCGCCGCGGTCGACCTCGGCGCCGCGCTCGGCGTCGCGCCGGAGGTCGCGGCCCTGTGGGCGTCGCGGCTCGCGCTCGTCGTCGGCGCGGCGCTCGTCGTCCGCACCGCGCAGCGACTCGGCGCGCGGCCGCTCGCGGCTTGCGGGTGGAGCGTGGTCGCGCTCGCTTCGCCGTCACTGCTGTTCTTCTCGGGCGCGGTCGAGGTGCACGCGCTCCAGTTCGCCGGCAGCGCCGCGGCCCTATGGCTCGTCGCGCGCGTGCGCGGGCGCGCGTCGCTCGCGCTGCGCGTCGTCGCCGCGCTCGTCGCGATCGCGCTCGCGCTGTTCCTGCACCTCTCGCACCTGTTGCTCGCGCCGGCGCTCGTCGTGTTCGCGCTCGGCGAGGCGCGCGACGCGGGCGAGGCGCGGCGCACCTGGATCGGCATCGGTGCGTTGGCGGCGGTGGGGGCGGCGGCGGCCGTCGGTCTCCACCTGTGGTTCGCGGGCTCGGCCCAGGGCGCCGACCCGCCCGAGGGCGCGGCGCGCGCGGCGTGGTACCTCGGCCACTACCAGCACCTGTTCATCACCTTCAAGGAGCAGTTCGGCTGGTTCGGTCCCGGCGGCATGGCGCGCCACTTCGCCGCGGAAGGACCGGGCCAGGGCGGCTTCGTCTGGTTGGCCGCGTTCCTCGCGCTCGCGTGGACGCGCGGTCGCACGCGGCTCGCGCTCGTCCTGCTCCTGTGCGTCTACCTCACCGTCGTGTCCCAGGCGGGCATCCGCGAGCGCGGCGGTTACTACGTGAGCCTGATGCCCTGGTTCGCGGCGCTGGCCGCGGCGGCGAGCGCCGGTCGCGGACGCGCCTGGTGCCTGGTGCCGTGGCTGTGCCTCCCGCTGCAGTTCGCGCTCGGGTGGAACGAGCTCGCGGGCTACGCCGAACGACCGGACGCGCGATCGTGGGCGCGCGCGGTCGTGGCCGCGGTCGAGGAGCCGTGCACGGTGTTCACCGCGGACATGGTGCGTCTGTCGGCGCTGCCGCTCGAACCGGGACGCCTCGACGGACTCGCGTGGAGCCAGCAGTTCGAGTTCACGCCGCGCGGGAACTGGGACGCGACGCTGCGCGTGCCCTACGAACAGGCGCTGCTCGGCGCGCTCGCGACGGGCCGCGTCTACCTCGACGCCGATGTCGTGGGAGCGGGCCGCCCGCTGCACGAGCGCGCCGCCTGGCAGCGCTGGGCGGACGACCTGCTCGACCGACCCGGCGTCGGGCTCGTGCCGGTCGAGGGCGAGCCGTTCCTCCTCGAGCTCGTGCTCGAGCCGCTCGACGGGGCGGCGCCGAAGTAGGCGCCCCCGAACGCGACGCGCCGCGCAGCCCGGGGGCTGCGCGGCGCGTCTCGTTCGGTTCGGGCCGCTCCGGATCAGAACGACCCGGATCGGATCAGAAGAGCATCGTGCCTTCCTCGAGGTTGCTCGTGAAGAGCGGGAAGGCGGGCGCCAGCTGGCTGTAGCTCGCGGCCTGCAAGTAGACCTTGTAGCCGATCGGGAAGCCGGACAGCGGACCCGAGTCGAAGTAGCGGTAGCCCTTCGACGGGTTCACGTTGCCCTCGAAGAGGACGAACAGGTTGAAGAAGTTGTTGCCCACGTCGAGGTCGACGATGCCGGGCAGCGACGAGCCCAGGTTCTGGTCGGAGAAGGTCAGCCACACGAAGTGGTCGAGCGGCGCGCCCACGTAGGCGCGCACGCCGAGCCCCTGGATGATGAACGAGGGGTCCGAGCTCTCCATCTCCAGCGTCAGCGAGCTGTTCGGGGTCATGAACACGTTGACCGTGTCCGAGCCCTGGGCGTCGAAGACCTCGATCGGCACCTGGCCGAGGCTCGAGACGTGGCCGACGCCGATCTGGAGGGTCGTGTCGTTCACGATCGTGTAGCCGAGGCCGAAGAGCTCCTCGCCGTCCACCTCGACCTTGGTGGTCCCGGTGAAGCCGGTTCCGGTCAGGGTGACGAGCGTGGGCGCGTCGATGCGCACCGCCTCGAGGAAGCCCGGGCTGATGCCGGTGATGTCGAGGGTGCTGCCGACCGGGGCGTTCGGGTCGAAGCCGTCGAGGTTGGTCGGGTTCGTGCTGGCCGGGTCGAGCCACTGGCCGAGGTTCGAGCCGTTGTAGAAGCGGTCGAAGCGGCCGTACCACGCGGTCTGGCCGGGGCAGTTGAAGGTGTTCACGCAGCAGGCGGCGCCGCGGACGCGACCGTTCTGGTCGAACAGCGGACCGCCCGAGCTCCCGCCGTCGATGTAGCCGGCGCTCCAGTCGACGAACCAGGCCGAGTTCGAGACGCCGATCGAGCCCTTCGTCGCGCCGTTGCCGTCGATGGTGATCTTCTTCGAGTTGCCGTTGGGGTGCCCCATCGTGAAGGCGAAGGTCGGGTTCGTCGTGGAGCGCGACCAGCCCGCGAAGTAGGGGTCCCAGTTCGTCGGGATCGTCGTGTTGATCTGCATCAGGCGCAGGTCCCAGGTCGACGAGGTGGCCAGGAGCGTGGCGCCGGAGATGTTCTGACCGGTCGGCGCGCTGCCGCTGCTGCAGCCCGAACGCTGGTAGTTGAAGCGGAAGCTCGTGTTCGAGCCCTGACCGCAGTGGTCCGCGGTCAGCACGTACTGGGTCCCGTCGTTGCTCGTGTTGTTGATGAGCGCGCCGGAGCACAGCGAGCCGTTCGACAGCGTGCGCACGGTGGCGCGCTTCTGCAGCTCCCAGTTGTCGCCCTCGGGGCAGTTGACGTCGATGAAGTCACAGCCGCCCGGCGAGGGCGCGCCGCCCGAGACCGGGAACTGCGTGAGGTCGAGGTCGTCGACGTTGCGGTAGTCGTAGATCACCGTGCCCAGGTTGAGCTTCGGCTCACCGTGCACGCCCGCCGGCTGCACGAACTCGAAGACGACCATGTCGCCGGGGAACGGCTCGAGGAGGATCTCCTCGTTGGGCTGGTTGTTCACCGAGCCGTACGCGCCGTAGAAGGTGCGCATGTCCTCGTCGTACAGCGTGCAGTACGACCCCGCGGGCAGCAGGAAGTCGTCGAACTCCAGGCCGATCGTGAAGGCGCCGGGGCTGTAAATCTTGAAGCGCCACACCTTGGTGCCGTCCTCGAGGACGTCCCAGACGCCGCCGCTGGCCGGGTCGTCGATCCCGACGTCCACGGCCATCAGCGCGCCGTAGCGCAGCGGTCGGTAGCCGTTCGCCGCGTCCTCCGCCTTCAGGCGGTCGACGTCGGGCGGCTCCACGAAGGTCACGGGGACCATCTTCGGGTCGAGGCCGGCGCTGATCGCGGCCGGGACCTCGTCGGAGCGGATCTGGGCGCTCGCGACGCCTGCCAGGAGTGCGCCCGCGGCCGCGGAGACCGCGAGACGGGCGAGGATCGTGCTCTGCATGAATTGGGTCTGGGTGGTGCTGTCCGCGGGGATCGCCGCGGGACGGATGGGGGGGCGGGAAGGTTCGCGGACGCGCCGGTCCCCGCCTGGAGACTAGCCCGGGCCCGGTCGTGGGGCCGTTCCGCCACCACGAGACGGACCGCGCCCCGCTCGGGTTCCGATTCGCTTCGGCCCGAGCGGCGGACGCAACCGCCCGCGCGCGGGCGACCTGGGGCGAACCAGCCTCGGTGGGCGCGCCGGGGTCCGGGGCGTCCCTGGCGGTCGGTGACGGGGGCGCCGGAACGGCCAGCGGGCCCGGACGGTCGCTGCCGTCCGGGCCCGCTGGCCACGCGTTCCGCCCGGCTCGGCGTCCGGGTCGGTTCGGGGAGGGAGGGGGTCAGCGTCCGGGGCCGTCCTCCACGGGCGGCTCCTCACCCTCGGGCCGGTCGTCCGGGCCCTCCTCGGACTCCTCGTCCTCCTCCATCTCCGCGAGCAGGCGCTCGACCGCGCGGTCGAGCGCCGCGCCGCGCACGTTCATGTGGCGGATGACGCCCTCGGCGTCGATCACGTAGATCGTCGGGAAGGCTTGGACGCGGTAGAACTCGGTGATCGGGCCCGTCCTCATGCCCGTGTTCTGGAAGGCGACGAGCCAGTTCACGCGGTGCTCGCGCATCCCCGCGGTGAAGCTCTCCTCGTCGTCGCCCTCGTTGATGCCGATCAGCTGGAAGGGGTCGTCCGCATGTCGCTCGACGAGCGACCTGAGCGCGGGCATCTCGCCCACGCACGGGCTTCACCAGAAGCCGAAGAAGTCGAGCACGACCACTTCGCCGCGGTGGTCGGAGAGGCGGAAGGTCTCGCCGTCGATCGTGCGCCCCTCGAAGTCGGGCGCGACACCGCCGACGCGCAGGTTGCGCGCGACGAACGCCTCGGTCTTCGCCTTGCGACCGTACTCGGTCGTCCCGTAGCGGTCGGCGCAGATGTCGAGCTGTTCGAGGCCGGCGACGCGCTCCTTCATCTTCATGAGGTGCATGCCGTAGTGGAAGCGCGTGCAGGCGAGCACGCCCACGTGTTCGTTGCGCTCGAGCGTCTCGGCGTACAGCGTGCGCAGCTCCTCGTCGCCGAGGGCGCGCGCGTGCTTCGCGGCCAGTTCGACCACGCGGTCGTAGTCGGCGCTCGTCACGTGGTCGCGGTGCAGGCGACGGAACGCGCCAGGAACGAATTCGCGGCGATCCTTCGCGCCGAGCCCGCTCTTGCGGACGTTCTCGACCTGCCAGACGAGCGCGTGCAGGGAGCCGGCGCGGGCGTGCGTCCCGAAGCGCTCCCAGAACGCGGCCGCGGGATGGTTCTTGCGCAGCTCGCTCCGCTCGGCGCCCTCGACGGCGGCGAGCCTGCGCTCGTACTCGGCGAGCGCGACCTCGTACTCGGCGATCAGCTCGCGGGCGTCGTTCGCGTCGGCGTCCTGCGCGCGCTCGAGCGGCGCGGCGAGCGCCACGGCGTGCGCGGCGAGGGGGGGCGCGTCCGTCGCCGGGAGCAGGGCGAGGAGCAGGGCGTGCAACGAAGCGTGCATGTCGGTGTGGGGTCGGGGTCGAACGGGAGCGAGGCAGGGCCCCTCCTAGGATGCCCTGCCTCGCTCGCTACGCCCGCGCCGCCCCGTCGTTGGGGGGTCCCCGGTGGACCCCTACGCCGTCACCCTTCCGAACGGCGGGCGATCCGAAGGCGCAGGCACGGCCGTTCTCGGCTCGATCGCCCGCTCAGTCGCCGATCAGCCGCTCGAGCGCGCGCGCGTTCGCGTCGAGGCGCGCGAGCACGCGGTCGTACGCGGCGAGCTGTGCCTCGACGGCGGTCGCGTCGCCCTGCTCGACCGCCCAGCGCAGCGCCGGCAGCATCCACGCCGCGTAGCCGCTCGTCTCGTCCGTCGCGGCGAACAGGTTCTGGTGCCACGGGCGTCCGGGGAGCCCGGCCGGGTCGAGCCAGGCGCGCTCCCACCGCACGAGCAGCGCGTTGAGTTCGAGCCGCCGCGCGTCGTCGAGCGGGCCGCGCTCGTCGAGGCGCGCGAACAGGCGCGTGACGCGCTCGCCGTGCGCCGCGAGGGCTTCGGCCAACGGCACGAGCACCGGATCGAGCGCCTCGTCCGCGTCCTCCTCGTCCACGCGCGCGAAGGCGCCGGTCGCGCGGCCGCGGCGCGAGAGGTCGAGCAGGTGGCGCTGGGACTCGGGTCCGAAGCGCGCCGGGTCGAGCGGGACGACCGGCGCCTCGCCGAGCAGCGCCGAGGTGGACAGCACCATGCGCGTGACCAGGTCGGCCGAGGCGTAGTCGGCGCCCACGACCTCGCGGTACCAAGCCAGGTCGTCGTACACGCTGTGGTAGCTGACGCCCTGCGCGCCGCCCGCGCTCACCGCCGCCGACGGCAGCCCGGCGTGCGCGACGAAGCCGGCGTGGTCGGAGCCGCCGCCCAGGTCGCCCATCGCGGGCAGGTCGTCGCCGTCGCGGGCGGGCGAGCGCTCGAGCCACGCCGTCAGCGCGTCCCCGCCGTCCTCGAGCTCGACCAGCGCGGCGGCGTCCGCGAGCACGCGGTGCAGCGACGGCGACGCGCTCGCCGACAGGTTCATGCCCATCGCGGCCATGTCGAGGTTGAGGTAGGCGACGCCGTTCTCGCGCAGCGCGGCCAGTCCGGACTCGATCCACTCGACCGAGCCGATGATCCCGTACTCCTCCGCGCCCCAACAGGCGAAGGAGATCGAGCGCCGCGGGCGCACGCCGGTGTTCGCCGCCTCGGACCACGCGCGCGCCGCCTCGAGCACGCAGATGAGCCCGGCGCAGGGGTCGGCCGCGCCGAAGGTCCAGGCGTCGTGGTGCGAGCCGAGCACCACGCGCTGTTCGGGTGCCTCGCGTCCGCGCAGCGTCGCGACCACGTTGGCGGTGCGCGCGATGCGGCGTTCCTGCTCGATCGCCAGGCGCAGGCGCAGGTGCGAACCGCCGGTCAGGCGATAGCGCATCGGCAGGCCGCCCTGCCAGGCCTGCGGCGCCTCGGGGCCGCGCATGCGCTCGAGGATCTGCTCGGCGGCGTCCCACCCGATCGGCTGCACGGGGATCGTCGGCAGGCCGATGGAGGCGAGGTCGACGCGCTCGGCGTCCGCGGTCGACGGCGCGCCGGGCGTGGTCGGGTCGCCGTAGTAGGGGAGCGTGAGGATCGAGCCGCGCTGGACCGAGCTGCCGTTCGCCCAGCCGCCCTCGGGCCAGGACAGGCCGCGGCCCCAGCCGGCGTCGCGCGGATCGGTGAAGATCACGAGTCCCGCGGCGCCCGCTTCCTCGGCGTACTTGGCCTTGTAGCCGCGGTAGTTGCCGCCGTAGCGCGCGAGCACGATCTTGCCGGTGCAGTCGACGCCCAGGCGCTCGAGCTCGCGGAAGTCCTCGAGGCGGCCGTAGTTCGCGTAGACCACCTCGGCCTGCACGTCGGCACTCGCGGCGTAGGCGTTCCAGCCGAAGTCGAGCTCGGGATGGCCGCTGTACGGGTCCTCGTCGAGCACCTGTTCGGCGAGCGGCAGGCGCAGGCGCTCGGGGCTGACGAGCTCGAGCTCCGCGCTCTGCGGGTAGGAGAGCAGCGCCCAGAACGGCTGCACCTCGACCTCGAGACCCAGGTCGTCGAAGTAGGCGGCGAGCCAGTCGACGAGCGCGAGGTCACCGGGCGAACCGGCCGGGTGCGGGCGCGAGGCCACGGCCTCGTGCAGCGCGGCGAGCGCGTCGCGGTCGACCGCGGCGGCCAGGTCGCGGACGAGGTCGGCCGGGGCCGGAGCGGGAGCTTCGGTCGCGAGGTCCTCCTCGACGACGGTCTCCGCGCCCGTGCTCTGGCAGGAGACGAGGACAGCGGCGGCGCACGGGACGAGGATCCCGCACGCCGTGAGGCGAAGGCGCTGGAACATGCGTGGTGTGGGTGACCCAGTGCGCGACCGGACCGGTCGCGCGGGGTGCGCGTGGGGCGAACGGCCGCAGCGAAGGTTCCGGGCGCATCGGCGCTCGGGACCCCACCTTCGACGACCGCGCGTTCGCGTCGCGCGTGAGCTCGGGGGGCTCGACGCCTCGGACTCTAGCGCCCGCGCGGAGGATCAGGGCTTCGTCAAGGATTCGGGTTCCCACTGCGCGCACGGTCGCGCGGGGCGTCGACGCGCTCGTGCAAGATCGTGCCGTTCGCGTTCGCGGAACGCCGTCGCGCGGGTGACGCGACTTCCTTGACTCGCGCCGGCGCGCGCGACCGCGAACGGCGACGGTGGATCGCGCGTCCGCGAGCGGTGCTATCGGATCGCGCGTCCGCGAGCGGTGCTATCGGATCGCGCGACCGCGATACATGAACTGGTGGATCTTCGGGGCCTCGTCCAGCGTGAAGGTCTCGAGCTCGAGGTCGGCGAAGTCCGCGCGCTCGAGCAGCGCGCGCGCGTCGAGCAGGAGCGAGCAGTCGGCGTAGAGCCGCTGCAGCCACTCGAGACGCCGCTGCCAGCGCACGACCTTCGGATCGTCGTGCAGGCCGTGCTCGAAGAACACGAACGCGCCGCCGGGCTTCAGCACGCGGCGCACCTCGGCGACCGCGCGCTCGACCTCGGGGATCGAGCAGAGCGTCAGCGTCGACACCGCGAAGTCGAAGCGCCCGGCGTCGAAGGGCAGCTGTTCGCCCGACAGCCGGTGCTGCTCCACCGGCATGGGCGCGGCCTCGACGCGCGCGGCCAGTCGCCGGTTCATGCCCGGGTTCGGCTCGACCGCGCAGACGCGCGCCACCTCGGCCGGGTAGTGCGGCAGGTTGAGCCCGGTGCCGATCCCGATCTCGAGCACCTCGCCCGACAGGCCCGCGAGCTGGCGCCGGCGATGCTCGGTGAACACGGGATTGTCCATGACCTTGTCGTAGAAGGCCGGGAAGATGCGATCGCGGTACAGGCCCATCGCCGGAGGCTACCGCGGTCGTAGACTGCGCTCGCGATGAATCAGTCCGACGAACCGCGCGTCCCGACGGCCGGCGCCCCCGGATGCGCTCCCGACGACCACGCCGCGCGTCCCGTGACGCCGGTCCCGTCGCGCGCCTTCGTCGGAGCGGTCAAGCTCTTCCGCGCGCTCGGCGACGAACAGCGGCTGCGCACGCTCGAGCTGCTGTCACGCGGCGAGATCTGCGTGAGCGAGATCGCGGCGACCTTCGACGAACCGCTCTCGACGGTGTCGCACCGTCTGCGGCTGCTCGAGAACGCCGGGCTCGTGTCGCGCCGGCGCCAGGGCCGACACGTGCACTACGACCTGGCCGACGACCACGTCCGTCACCTCGTGCAGGACGCGCTCGACCACGCGCTCGAGTGAGCGCGCGCGGCGCGCTCACTCGACCCACCGTTCGAACCCGACGCGACCCGAATCCGACGAGATCGTGACCCGCACCGAGACCTTCCAGTTCCAGAACGCCGAGGGCCGGACGCTCGCCGGGCGCCTCGAGTTGCCCGACGGCGCGCCGCGCGCCTACGCCGTCTTCGCGCACTGCTTCACCTGCGGCAAGGACGTGGCCGCGGCGACGCGCGTGTCGCGTCAGCTCGCGGCGCGCGGGATCGCGGTGCTGCGCTTCGACTTCACCGGCCTGGGCAACAGCGACGGCGACTTCGCGAACACCGACTTCTCGTCCAACGTGCAGGACCTGGTCGCGGCGGCGAACGCATTGGGCGAACGGCACGCGGCGCCGCGTCTGCTCGTGGGGCACTCGCTCGGCGGCGCGGCCGTGCTCGTCGCGGCCCACGAGCTGCCCGAGGTGCGCGCGGTCGCCACGATCGCGGCGCCGAGCGATCCGGCGCACGTGGAGCATCTGATCGGCTGTTCGCTCGAGGGCCTCGCGCCCGACGAGGAGGCGACGGTCGAGCTCGCGGGGCGTCCGTTCCGCATGAAGCGCCGCTTCCTCGACGACGTGCGCGCGCAGGGCGGACCGGAACACCTGGCGAAACTCGGCCGCGCGCTGCTCGTCATGCACGCGCCCACCGACGAGCTCGTGTCGATCGACCACGCGCGCGCGCTCTACGAGGCCGCGCGCCATCCGAAGAGCTTCGTTTCGCTCGACGACGCCGACCACCTGCTCTCGCGGCGCCGCGACTCGGCCTACGCGGCCGACGTTCTCGCGGCCTGGGCCGCGCGCTACCTCGGCGACGACGAGGAAGGCGACCGCGACGCGACGCCCGCGCCGACGCCCGAGGAGACGGTCGTCGTCGAACGCATCAGCGGCCTGCACCACCGCGTGCGCGCCGGTCGCCACCTGCTCGAGGCCGACGAGCCGGCGTCGCTCGGCGGCACCGATCGCGGCCCCGCGCCCTACGCGTTCGTGTCGGCGGGCCTCGGCGCGTGCACGGCGATGACGCTCGAGATGTACGCCAAGCACAAGGCGTGGGAGCTCGCCGAGGTTTCGGTCTCCGTGCGCCACGAGCAGGACACGACGAAGGACGCCGACGGAAGGGCCCAGCGGGTCGATCGCTTCCACCGCGTGGTCGACCTGCGCGGCGAGCTCGACGACGCGCAGCGCGAGCGCCTGCTCGAGATCGCGAACCGCTGCCCCGTGCACCGCACGCTGACCGAGAACGAGGTCCGCGTGACGACGGAACTCGCGCCGGCCGGCGATTCGGCGCCGTAGACCCTCGGAACACATCGCGGCGCCGGTTCTCGGTCCTCCGAGCGCTGGCGGAGGAGGGCGGCGCAGGAGAGGGACGCGGACGGTGAACGAGACGCGCCAGCGGCGCGACGGTTCGATGCTTGTCGAAGCATCCAGCCATGGGTGGGGAGCGCCAACTAGTTTTTCGCGCTCGATCGGGCCGCACGCGCGGCTCGCGACCATCAAGCCCTCACTCGAACCCGATGCACCCCCGCACCGCGCTCACCGCCGTTCCCCTCGGCCTCTTCGTCGCCCTGGCTCCTTCCAACGAAGCCGCTGCTCAGGATACGCTCTTCGTCACCCCCGGCATGCCGCAGCTGCGTCGCCTCGAGGGCGGCCAGACCGACCGCTTCACGAGCGACTTCAACCCGGCGATCGGCGCGGTCGTCGACGCGTTCGCGGACTGGTCCGACCCGGACGGCGATGAGGACGGCTTCGATCTCCGACTGCGGAGCTTCGAGCTGACGCTGAACGGACGCATCGATCCCAACTGGTGGGGCTACGCGGTGCTGGTCGGCGCGGAGGACGAGTTCACCGTGGAGGAAGCCGCGGCGCACTACACCGGCCTCGGCACCAACACGACCCTGCGCTTCGGTCGCTTCTTCGCCGACTTCGGCAAGCAGATGCAGGTCCACACGCACGACCTGCCGTACCCCGACCGCCCCGGCGTCCTGGCGGAGTATCTCGGTGACGAACTGCCGGGCGTCGGCGCCCAGTTCGACCACTGGTGGGCGACCGGCGAGTCGTCGGCCCTGCGCGCGTCCTTCGGCATCTTCTCCGAGCTCGGTGGCGAGCACGGTCACGGCGAGGAGGAGGAGGAAGGACCGGAGCTGGCCCTCGCGGGCCGACGCGACGCCGGCGACCTCGCCTTCACGGCGCGCGTCACGCAGTTCATGGACGTCAACGACAACACGGTCTTCCAGTGGGGCGCGTCGGCGCGGCACCTGGGCGACTTCGCCTTCGAGGACGAGGAGAACGACCTGACCGTCGCCGAGCTCTCGAATACGGTCTACGGCGTCGACCTCACGCTCGGCATCGACGACGACTCCGGACTCTCGGGTTGGACGTTCGGCGGCGAGTACCTCATGGCGTCCGGCGACATCGGCGCGGAGGTCGTGAACCCGACCACGCTCGAGGTGCTCGACGACGACGTCTCGGGCTTCTACGTGTGGGGCGAGCGTCGTTTCGACCAGTTCAACTCCGCCGGAGTGCTCTTCGGTTCCTTCGAGCACCCCGAGGAGGAGAAGCCGACGGACGACGAGATCACCGCCTACTACACGCGCAACATGAGCGAGTTCGCGCGCGTCCGCGTCTTCGCGACCTTCGAGGACTCCGAGGAAGCGGGCGAGACGACGACGGTCGGCATCCAGCTCACCGGTTTCTTCGGGCCGCACTCGCACGGCGTGAACTGGTGATCCGCCGTGACAGGACCGACGGCGCCTGCCAGCATGCGTCCATGACTCCGCTCGCGAAGCTGTTGCGGTCCTGTGCGGCCCTCCTGGCGTTCGCGGTCGCGCTCCCGAGCGCGGCCGCGGCGCCCGCCGACCGCCTCGCGGTCGTCGCCACCATCCCCGACCTGGGCGATCTCGTCGAACAGATCGGCGGCGACCGCGTCGAGGTCACGGTGCTGGCCCGCTCGGGCCAGAACCTGCACGGCATCCGCGTGAAGCCGTCGCACCTGGTGGCGACCTCGCGCGCCGACGTGTTCGTACAGATCGGGCTCGCGCTCGAGCACGCCTGGGTCCCGGGTCTGCTCGAGACCGCGCGCAACCGCGCGATCGCGTTCGACCAGCCGGGATTCGTCGACGCGGGCGAGGGCTACCGCGCGATCCAGGTGCCGGACCGACTCGATCGGTCGCAGGCCGCCGACGTCCACCCCCTGGGCAATCCGCACGTGAACCTCGCGGTCGACGGCGGGCCGCTCCTCGCCGAGCGCATCCTCGCCGCGTTGGTCGAGCTCGATCCGGACCACGCCGAGGAGCATCGCGAGCGGCACGCGGCGTGGCTCGAGCGCTACGAGACCGCGCTCCTGCGCTGGACGATGCTCGCCGAGCGCGTCGCCGCGGCCGAGGCCGAGCAGGAGCGTGCGTTCTTCGTCTGTCAGTACCACTCCGAGTTCGACTACCTGCTCCGGTTCCTCGGCGTCGACGTGGCCGCCACCGTCGAACCCGCGCCCGGCCTTCCGCCCACGCCCGGTCACCTGCGCGAGATCGACACGGTCCTGCGCGAGAAGCGCGTCCAGGCCGTGCTGACCGCACCGTGGTCCGACAACTCGACCACGCGACGCGTCGCACGCTCCGTCGACGCCGAAGTCGTGGTACTGTCCGCGATGCTGCGCGAGGACGAGGCCGACCTGGACTGGATCGCAT
>Ga0180435_10000081_pt1 | contig 90226 bp, 78 predicted proteins | sample SS_ome_3_FD_132467 | JGI IMG/M metagenome (GOLD analysis project Ga0180435, IMG submission 132467) | Hypersaline lake sediment archaeal communities from the Salton Sea, California, USA - SS_3_S_1 metaG | ecosystem: Environmental > Aquatic > Non-marine Saline and Alkaline > Hypersaline >... | reverse complement strand
GAGCAGCTTTTTTAGAGGTTTTTGCTTTGCTTTTTACGGTTTTTTTTTCGGCGGGCGTTGTTTTTTTCTTCGGTGATTTTTTTAGCTTGTCGAGTTCTTTTGACGCTGCCTTGAACTGCTTGGAAAGTTTTTGAAGCGCGTCAGCGATTGATACCAAAGTATTCTGTACCTTTTTCATTGTAGCTTACCTCCTTTATTTAAATTTGTTAGGCTGGGTTGCCTTTTACTTCTACTATAAAGATTGTGCAAAGTCAACAGATTATCTACAGGTGTAGAAATAATAAGCCGGTATAAACGATTACGGAAGAGAAAATATTTGCTTGGGGATAATTGAAGTGCATGAAAATCTTTTGTTGAATTACGGATTCCAGTTTGGTATTTGATGAATCGAGAAACAACCTCTATCAAACAGCGGAGAATTATTATGAAGACTACATTCTCGCAATTTATTGCGCCTACCCTTTTCAATGGCATACTGGAACATGCCGAAAAGGTTAAGGAGTGCACCTGGGCATTCCAGCAGGCAGTGGAATGTTATGTTTCTAAGACGTGCGACACATTTGATGAACATAGGCAGGAAGTCGCCAAGCTGAATAGTGAAGCTGAAATAATAGAAGAGCGGATACGGAGCAGCTTCTATAAACGATCCGTAAAACCGGTGGTCAAGCTTCATCTGGTGATGTATACAAAGGAGCAGTCGAATATCGGTGAGGCGGTTGTCGCGTCTCTTAACTGGCTGTCGTATCGACATGATATCGGCATTCCGGAAGCACTGAAGAAAGAGGTGTTCCTGCTTGTCGACGCGGTCATTGAGCCCATAGAAGAGCTGAACAATATGCTGGCTCAGGCAAAAACACAATCCAAGAAAGTCTTCAGGAAGAAAACGGTATACCTGAAAAATGCCATTGCCGCTATTTGTCAAAAACACAGCGAAGCCCATAAGGCCGGGGATATTCTTAAGAGCAGAATCTTCTCCCTTTCCCTTGAGCCCGACATATCGTATCACATGGTAAAATTCGCCGAGATAATTAGTGCCGCCGCCGACCATGCAGAAAATGCAGGGGAAATATTGGGGATAATGGTCGCAAAGTAGAGGCTACTTGAAAAAGCCCCACCAGATGAAGTAAATTAATGCTACCCACAGAATTATCGTTGTGAGATATCCAGACCAGTTAAACGGTTTCTTTCCCAGGCCGTACTTGTCCGGCTCTCCCAGTTTTTGACCGCAGGACGGGCATTTTGCTATTTCGATAGGTATCTTTGTAAGGCATTCAGGGCAACGTTTATATTTTACCGAGAAATCATCTTTTCCCATTCTGCTGCACATCTCCTGACTTTGTCTTTTTGCCTGATGTCGTCATATGTGTTTATTATAGGCTACAGAAAATCTTTTTCAATGAATATTTCACTTTTATCTTTTAAGGCGGTCAGCCATTTTTCGAACAGTCTATTTTTCTTTTGGATTAGGAGGCTTTCGGAGATGGTGTCTTTTTCTTTTTCAAATTCTTGCGGTTCGGGCGTCTTTCTGTCTTTAAACATAATGACATAGTATCCATTCAGACCTTCAATCACCTTTTCCGGGACATTGTTTTCTTTTGAGAGCTTAAATGCTTCTTCATTAATTTTTTGCTCGCGGCCGATATCGGGTATCGAATCGTTCCGCTTGATAAAACCTGTCGAAATTATCTTTTTGCCGAATGCATCGCCCACTCCCTTGAGGTCGTTTTCTTTTTTTAATTCGGCCAGGAATGACTCTGCATCCTCTTTGGCTTTTTGCTTCTGTTTTAGTGAAAGGAGGTCTTTTTCAACTTTTTCTTTGACGTCTTCAAAAGGGGATATGCCGGCAGGTTTTTTTTCAATAACCTGCAGAATGTAAAAACCATCTTTAACTTCCAGCACGTCGCTGACCTGGCCTTCATCCAAATTAAATGCCGTCCTCGCAAAAATGCCCCGGTCCCTGATTTCTTTCGGTCCTGATCGGGTAAAAAAGTCCGTTGTTTTCAACTCGATGCCTTTTTTCTCTGTCTCGCGTATTAAGTCATCGCCCTCAAACGACACTTCAAATATATCCATAGCTTCGTCGTAAGCTGCGGTTTTTGCCTTCCGGCCAATAATGGAATCGGATATTTTGGTTTTCACACTATCAAGGCGGGATGAATATGCTTCATTTATTTTTTCCACCTTGATGATATGCCAGCCAAAGTTTGTCCGTACAGGTTCGCTGACGTCACCTTCACTCATGGAAAAGGCTTTGTCGGAGAAGGGTTTCACCATGTCTTCTCTTTTAAATGAACCTAATTGGCCACCGGCTGCCCTGCTCGGGCCTTCTGAATACGTTTTTGCAAGTTCGGCAAATGTTTTGTCACCTTTTTTTACTTTTTCCAGTATATTTAGGGCCTTTTCTTTTGTTTCCGAAACCGTTTCGTCGTCAGCTTCCGGGTCAACTTTTAGGAGTATATGCCTGGCCTCAACGGTTTTCGGGTTGAAAAAATCATCCTTGTTATCCTGGTAGTAAAGTTCTATTTCATCATCTGATGCATCAACCCCGGCCTTGTATTTTTCGGTGGGAAAATGGGCATACCTTACTTTTAGCGCGGGCTGCGTCTTATATTTTGATTGGTTTTCATCATAGTACTCTTTGAGTTCCTCGGAAGTTGTCTTTATGTCGGCATAGTCTGACGGGAGAAATTGAACAACATCAAGGTTGACGAGTGCATTTTCCCAGTTGAACCATTCACGGGCCTCCTCTTCCGAAACCCTGATGCTTCCCGTAATAAGGTTGTTGAGTTTATCCGCAAGCAGCATTTTTTTTTGGTCCGCCTCGAATTCGGCGGGTTCAAGCTGAAGCCTGCCAAGGAGTGAGGTATATCGATTGACATCAAAACGGCCGTCGGTTTGAAACGCCTGCAGGTTGCGGATGGATTCCGTCAGCTCTTCATCCGTAACTTTCAGTCCCAGGCGGTCTGCTTGCTGGAGAATAATTTTTTCCTGAATGAGGCTATCCATTGCACGCTGTTTCAGATTGAACATCTTAATCATGTCATCATTCAATTTGTTTCCGTATTGATTGCGGAATCGTTCGAGTATATTCCGGTACACTTTCTGATATTCTTCAAAACTTATCGGATCATCGTTGACAGATGCAATTCTGCTGGCCTTTTCTTCCCTGAATGACCCGACACCCATGAAAACAAAGGCCAGAACAATAATTCCAAGAAGAACTTTTATCATAAAGGACGAAGCATTTTCCCTCATTGTTTGGAGCATAATTTAATCCTTATTTCTACAAGTTAACATAGGCTTCAAGTAACATTCTCTTGTATTTTTTAACTTTATTTTTGTCAACCCGCAATTGGTTTGCAACTTTAATTTTATATTGACACAGGCATGGCTTTTCTGTAGAAAAAAACTTTTTATGGGGCTGTAGCTCAGATGGGAGAGCGCATGACTGGCAGTCATGAGGTCAGGGGTTCGATCCCCCTCAGCTCCACCAATCATTACAAAGGGTTAGCGACACCAGCTAACCTTTTTTATTAGTTGAATCATGACTGGTTGCAGATAGGGTGTAATTAGGCAACCTGTTTAAATTCCAGTCAACTTCTCAGCATCAGTATAAGGAATTATTTCTCCTGGGCTCCGCCCCTTCCAAACTTCCTCACGATGTGAGGCATCATAAACCATCCTCTTGTCTGGGAAGGTGACTGCAACCCTAACTATTATGCTCTTTTCTTCATCTGTTAAAGGTTCAGCTTCCCCCTCGTCAGCCTCTTTGATTAACTCCACTAAATCCGAATAATTGTTTAGCTGGGGTCCATAAGGCAAAGCGGCATAAGTTGACCCAGTAATACTCCTTCCAAGCCGTTTAAAGGCTAACATATCAGTATACCATAAATATTTCGCGGCAAATAACAGCTTATCACCAGGCATAAGCAGGTCTTCGCCGACTTCTTTCTCGAATGCTTTCAGTACTATTTTTATCCTCGGAATTGATATAACAGCTCTATTGCCGGTATATCTATTACCGATCGTAAATCCTTGAAACGCGCTTTTTAAAGCCCGGTCCATCGGCTTCGTTTGGATGATACCATTCTCCCACCGCTTAATGCTCGCAATACCCACGCCTGCTTTCCTGGCAAGTACTTTTTGGCTCCAATCTCTTTCAGCTCTCTTTTTTTTTATTTCCTCTCCGGTTAACAAACCAACCTTGGCTCTGTATGCATCGGCTATTGCGTTCTGTGCGGCGGCTGCCTGCTCTATTGTTCCAATGTTAACATTGCATTCTTTGCAAAAATAAGTTTCATATTGGTAATTAATAGTCTCTCCCTTAAAAGTAGCCTCTTGTTTAACTCTCCTTAGGGTCATTTCTCCGTGGTCGTTTGGGCAGTTGATTCCTCCAGTCATTTATGCCCACCCCCTTTCTTTTATTTCTACCTTTATTTTTGTGGTCGGTCCTTATGCAAGGACACTAAGTAAAGATTTTCTCCCTTCAAACAATACTTCAAGTATGTATCACAGCCGAATATTCTACACGTCCACTTAAATTCAAAAAGTTCACCGCCTTTTATTATGGGTTCATAAGATTTGCGTGGAGGATGAGCCCCAACATAATGTTCAATTTTTACCTCATCCAATATACAGCATAAGACGTTCTTTAAGTTTGTTACCTGGTATCCCAACTCAATAGCATCCTCCGCTATTACATTTGGATCAACGGGAAAAATATTTCCCTGAACGGCGACTTCTTTCCCCTGTTTTATTTTGTTGTAAAGTTCCTTTTTCGAAGGTCTTTGCACCAACTCAATCACATTCTCCAAGTATCAATTTAATTCTTTTATTGGCATAATAGTATCAATTGATGCCATTGTCAACAAAAAAGGTGTCTGCTATACGCATACACTCACAAGGTGCATGTCCGGGGTTTCTTTTCCTTCTCCGGTTAACCGGAATCTTTATTCTCCTTTTTTCCAACACCCTCTATGGATTCATACCTTTTTTGCGGAATGACGGCTTTTGGAACATCGTGATACAGCCTCTCCCGCCGGAACGACAAAATGGGTATGCCGATGCAAAATGGCATACCAATATAAAAAAGGGTTGACAGGGGCAGGCTCTAATGACCTGGCGGCTCATTTTACAACATGCCGAAAGTTTCCCATTGACAAGGGGGCAAAAATTCTATTCTGATGACGGTATGATGAGAAAATTTTTTCCCATTCTATCCACGAGGGTTTTTTTTATAATCCTTTTCATGTTTGGTGTTGTTACAGCCGAGTGTTCAGGCGGTGACGCGGCCGGCATCACCGGTAAAGAACCGGCAGAAGAGGCGGCATCGGAAAGTCGGTTGACAATTGTGGATGTCAGATCATCGGGAGAATATGAATCCGGGCACATACCGGGGGCCATACATATTCCCTACTGGGCCATGTTAACCCGGCACTCCGAGATTCCAACCGGGCACGACGAGCCGGTGGTGATATATTGCGAGCATGGCCCCAGGGCAAAGCTGGCAAAGCTTTTTTTGAAAATGGTGGGGTTTGACAAGGTGGTGTATCTCACCGGCCATATGTCTTCCTGGAGAAAGGCGGGGCTGCCGGTTGAATCATCGGTTTCTCCATAATAATCGTATATTAATCTTCAAGATATCAGGAGGTGTTGACATGCCGTTTGTGAACATCAAAATCACAAAAGAGGGCGCCACACAGGAAAAGAAGGCCGAACTGATCAAAGGCGTAACCGACCTTCTTGTAAAGGTGCTTGACAAAAATCCCGCAACCACCGTGGTGGTCATAGATGAGGTTGATGCGGACAACTGGGGAATCGGCGGCGAGTCAGTGACGGCGAGGCGGGAGCGAAATAAGTAGCCGGCTTACATTAAGCCGGTTTCCCGATTGCGCACTGAACCGCCTTTTTTGCGTGGACTTCCGCCGTATCACAAAGGAGACCATCTCTGTCCTTCTATGACAGTTCTATCCGATGTGACGACAGGGTGGTGCAAGCATGGCGCAAAATATCACCGATGTTCATTTTTTGGGGGCATCGCTCTTCCGCTGCCCTGTAATCCGCCGTCAATATCTTGGCCCGGGTGGCGTCGGGCAGTTTTTTGAACAGCATCTTTGCCATCTGTTTTTCATTATAACTGTCGTGATACATGGCATAACGCATCAAGTCGCTTATCGGGACCTTTTCGTTCACGGCGGACTCGCAAATGGTTGAGCAGCCCGAGCAGTATCCGGGGGAGGTTTTTTGGGCGTATTGAAAGAGGCGTTTTTTGTCCGATGCCGACAGGCGGGTCTTGTTTGCCGCAGCGGCCGCGTTGGCCTGCAAAATGGTCATGTTCGGCATGGCTGAGCAGATGCTGGCGATATTCGGATTTTCCCAGACAGCTTTCAATTTGGCCTGTTCGGCTGTGAACCCTTTTTTTAAAAAGTGCTCGGTTAATCCAAGGGCGCTGTCTGTCTCCGAGCCGATGCTTGCGTAAAAATTGGCTGAGAAGGATGCCTGTGTCTTCATGGCGGTCAGGCCTATCCCTTTTTTTGCGCACGCGTCAACGGCCTTTTTCATGCCGTCCCGGACCATGAGTCGATAATTATAACTCATCATTATGCCGTCGACCCACCCCAGTTTCGATGCGTCAAGCAAACAGTTTTCCATGTTTTTATGGGCGCTGAACCCAAACAGACGAATTTTTCCGCCGGCTTTTGCCTTTTCCGCCCATCGCTTGACCTCAGGTGTCAGTTCTTCTTTCACATCTTTCACATAGTGAATGAAATACAAATCAATATAGGATGTGTTCATCCGTTCCAGGGATCTGTTAAGCTTCTCAGTAAGTTCCCGCGGGTCGGATGTGGCGGCTTTTGTCACCAGAAAAATGGTTTCCCTGTCATTTGGGTAGCGGGTCAGGTATCTGCCGATTGCTTTTTCGTTACTTCCCCACCCGTAACTGTCCGCGGTGTCCCAGTAAGTCACGCCCATGTTAAAGGCCTGGCGGAATACCAGTTGATCTGACTCGCCAAGGACCCCGCCCAGGGAAAGCATGGACACATCAACGCCCGTTTTTCCGAAAGGACGCTTGGGAACGGTTACCGGGCCGGCGGTTGTCGGATGTTTATCTTCCGGCGCACTGGAAGAGGGTACCAGCGGGTTGATGATTGATGCGGCACTGATCGCACCGACGGCTTTTAAAAAATGACGTCTGGATTTTTTGGTTTCATTTATTTTCATGATGGTTAACTTTCTTGTGGCAAAAAGTTTATAGTTGATTAAGCGGACTGGAACTCCAATTTCACCGGTTATTATACCTGTTTTTTACAGGTTAACAATGGTGAAATCATAAAAAAGTCAAAGAAATTTAAAATATCTTGACATAAATAACCATCTTATGTAATTTACCAGTTTTTTAATCATAGATTTAAATAATGACATCATATGGAGGAGCAACAACGTTGGCAAATCATAAATCAGCCCTTAAGCGGGCGAAACAGAATGAAGTAAAACGACTTCGTAACAAGACGGTTCGGACGGGAGCAAAATCTATTATTAAAAAAGTCAGAGCGGCAGCAGGTGAGGGGTCAGCGGAAAAAGCCGTGGCAGAACTGAATGAAGCAAAGTCCGTTATTGACAAGGCTGCTCAAAAAGGCATTCTCCATAAAAAAAATGCGGCTCGAAAAATTTCAAGGCTTTCCAAGCTCGTAAATTCCATCTAAAAATCATCGGTCAATCTTCGCAAAACAGACTCGGCCAGTCTTTTTGAGACATATTCAATGGCATCTTTTTTATTTTCTTCGGTTGTCTGCTTGTCCTCGTCAACCCCATAAGTCTGGTTTTGGGATATCCCGTTCACCGACCATATCACCCGTCCATCGGTTGTGGTTAACTTTAAATCCGCTGTAATGGTCACCCTTCTTTCGATTGAGGATGTGGAGACACTGCGTACGGCGGATGAGATCCCTATGGAGCGGATGGTGCCGGAAATCACGGCCTGCGCGCTTTCTTTATCCGGGTAGACGGTTCTGCCGCTTCTGGTAAACTCATAGATCAGGTCATTGGTGAATGTATTTCCGAGCCCGGTTTCAGCCGTGTTGTTCTTTATGATCTCGACGCTGATTCTCCCGACCCCCTCGGGAAGCGTCCCCGATCCGGCAAATCTGTATCCGCAGGACAGGTTTAGAAGCAGTATAACGGTCAGCATTAATAGACAGTCACGTTTCGGCATCGTGATATTCCCTTGAAATACATTTATACAACAATATTTACCAGTTTTCGTTTAACCACAATCACTTTTTTAACCGGTTTGCCCTGGATGAATTTCCGGGCATTGGGGTTTGAAAGGGCGGTTTCCTTAATGGCATCATCACCGGCGTCGGTGGATATGGTAAACTTGCCCCTTAGTTTACCGTTGACCTGAACCACGATGAGCATCTCATCCGAAACCAGGGCGTCTTCGGAATAAGACGGCCATTTTGCATCAAGCACCGGCGGTTCGTTGCCCATCCGTTCCCAAATTTCCTCTGCGATATGCGGGACCACCGGAGCAATGAGCAAAACAGCAGACTCCATGGAAAAGCGCATCACGTCGGGGCCATTTGGTAAGTTTTTAAACTCTTCCACCTGATACATGGTGTTCACAAGCTCCATCACCGCGCTGATGGCTGTATTGAAGTGAAAGCGTTCTTCGATGTCCTTTGTAACCTTTTGGATGACCATGTGGGTTTTTTGATAAAGCGTTTTCAGCCGGTCATCAAGGTCCTGCAGGCTGCCCGAGAAGGGGGATGCCTCACGGACGGCCTCCATTGAGTGTTCCGCAAGACGCCAGACCCTGTTCAGGAATCGACAGCTCCCTTCTATACCCTGGTCGCTCCATTCAAGGCTCTTTTCCGGGGGAGATGCGAACAAACAGAAAAGTCTTGTGGTATCCGCCCCATACATGTCAAGAAGCGCATTCGGGTCGATGACATTCTTTTTGGATTTGGACATCTTTTCCACCCGTCCGATTTCAACGGGATTGCCGCAATTCCTGCAGGTTTTTCCGTCGTTATCCACCTCGTCCGGAAAAAGAAAGCCATGTTCGGCGCATTTCATTGTTTCCTTGCAAACCATTCCCTGTGTCAACAGGTTAGTAAAGGGTTCCTTGAAGTCCACAAGGCCGAATTCCTTTAAAATACGTGTAAAATACCTGGAGTACAGGAGGTGCAGAATGGCATGTTCGACTCCGCCGATGTATTGATCCACGGGCATCCAGTAGCCCACGGCCTTTTTGTCGAAGATGCCGGAATCAAAACGCGGGCTGCAGTACCGCTCGAAATACCACGATGACTCCATGAACGTATCCATGGTATCGGTTTCGCGTCTTGCCTCCGTGTCGCCGCATTCTGGACAGGTTGCTCGTTTAAAGTAGTCAAGTTCGGGAAGCGGCGATTTGCCCCCTTCCGGAAATTCCGTGTCTTCCGGCAGGATTACCGGAAGGTCGTCTTCTTTTACCGGAACGACTCCGCATGTTTGGCAGTGAATCATTGGAATGGGGGCGCCCCAGTACCGCTGCCTTGAAATGCCCCAATCCCTTAGTCGGTAACTGACCGTTTTCTTACCCAGATTATTATTTTCCAGATATTCGGCGATGGTGTCGAGTGCGGTTGTATTTGACATGCCGTTGAATTCACCGGAATTGACCATGGTGCCTTCACCGGTGTATGCCTCATCCATTGTTTCGGGGTCGAGGCCCTCATCCGGCGGGTTTACGACGACTATAATGTCAAGGTTATACTTCTTGGCAAAGTCAAAATCACGCTGGTCATGCGCGGGGACCGACATCACGGCGCCGGTGCCGTATTCCATAAGTGCGAAGTTGGCGGTGTATACCGGCATTCTATTTCCGCTCAAAGGGTTAATGCAGTATGCGCCTGTGAAGACACCCTCTTTTTCATAGTTTTCAATTCCTTTGCTGGTCCGTTCCTGGGCGGATATTTTTTCAACAAATGCATTTACACTGTCGGCTTCGGCTGTTCCGGAAGAGAGTGTCTCCACCAGAGGATGCTCAGGGGCCAGGCACATGAATGTCGCACCGAACACCGTGTCCTGCCGGGTGGTAAAAACAGGGATGACTTCATGGGAATTTTCCACGGGAAAACGTATTTCAGCTCCGATGCTTTTCCCGATCCAGTTTTTCTGCATGGTGGTGACTTTTTCAGGCCAGCCGGGAAGCTTGTCACAGTGAACAAGGAGGTCCTCCGCGTAATCCGTAATTTTCAGAAACCACTGCTCCAGGCGTTTTTGCCTGACCTGTTCACCGCATCTCCAGCACATGCCGGCCTCAACCTGTTCATTGGCCAGAACCGTCCGGCAGTCACGGCACCAGTTGACGAAGGTTTCTTTTCTGTAAACCATGTCCTTTTCATACATCTTGGTAAAAAGCCATTGCTCCCATTTGTAGTATTCAGGCCGGCACGTGGCAATTTCCCTGTCCCAGTCATAGCTGAACCCGAGCTGCTTGAGCTGGTGTCGCATGGTTCGGATATTGTCGTATGTCCATGCCGCGGGATGGGTGTTGTTTGCAATGGCAGCATTTTCCGCAGGCATTCCGAAAGCATCCCACCCCATGGGGTGAAGGACATTGTATCCCCGCATTCGTTTATAGCGGGCAACGACATCGCCGATGGTATAGTTTCTGACATGGCCTATATGTATTTTCCCGGAAGGATAGGGGAACATTTCCAGAAGGTAATACTTTTCTTTCTCTTCATCTTCCCCCACTTTGAAGAGGTCGTTGTCGCTCCAGAATTTTTGCCATTTGTTCTCGACGGTTTTGGGGTCGTAGTGTAATTCCATTATATCATCCTTATAAAATTTTAACATTACCGATGGAATAAAACGACTTATGCCACCATAACAAAGAAATTGCAAGGTCGGCGGGCCATTTTGGCCGGTGTTTCAGGAGAATTCGTTTGACTTGATGTCAACAATTTCATAATTTATCAAAAACAGATAGTTAAACCGGCAGGACCCGGGAAGGAATTGAGAGAAAAATGAGCAACAATATCCTTATAAACGCAGTTGACCCTGAAGAGTGCAGGATTGCAAAGGTCAAAGACAGCAAGCTTGAAGAGTTTCATATAGAAACCGCGTCACAGGCAATAACAAAGGGGAATATATATAAAGGTATCATCACGCGGGTGGAGCCGAGCCTCCAGGCTGTTTTTATAGATTACGGCGCGGAACGGCACGGATTCCTCCAGAAAAATGAGATACACAGCGATTATTTTCTGGACAGTACGTCCGGGGACCGCTCCCTGAAAAAACTGGTGAGAAGAGGGCAGGAGCTTATGGTACAGATTACCAAGGATCCTGTTATGAAAAAGGGGGCCATGCTGACGACATTTATTTCCATTCCCGGCCGCCATATCGTTCTGATGCCGGGAGGGAAGAACAAGGGTATTTCAAGAAAGATTGAAGATGAAGATGAGAGACGGCGCATAAAAGATATTGTATCAACACTGAATGTTCCCAAAGATTACGGTCTTATTGTCCGGACAGCCGGTGAAAAAGCAACCAAAGTCCTGTTGAATAAAGACCTGAGATACCTGTTGAGGCTGTGGAAAAATATTACCAAAAAAGGAATGGAGGAAAAATCACCCGTTCTTTTATATAAAGACCGCAACCTGGCCATCAGATCCATAAGGGACTACTTTGCTTCGGATACCAAGGAGATCCTTATAGATGACGAAACCCTTTGCAGGGATGTGAAAAAATTCATTAAGATCATATCGCCCCGGCATACAAGGATTGTCAAGCAGTATCATTCCGCAAAACCGATATTTACAAAGTATCAACTCGAGGAGCAGATCGCATCCATTTTCAACAGCCGGGTTAAGCTGAAGTCGGGCGGTACGATTGTTTTGGACCAAACCGAGGCCCTGGTTGCCGTGGATGTTAATTCCGGAAAATCAACAAGCAGCGGATCCATAGAGGAGACGGCTTTCCAGACAAACTTGGAGGCCGCAGAGGAGATTGCCAGGCAACTCCGGTTGCGGGACCTTGGCGGACTGGTTGTCATCGACTTTATTGATATGAAGGATGCCAAGCACAAATCCAAAGTTGAAAATGAAATGAAAGCCCAGTTGAAAAACGACAAGGCCAAAACCAAAGTGGGCCGAATATCAAGATTCGGTCTGATGGAAATGTCCCGCCAGCGCATACGGCCTTCCATTGAGGCGGGAAGCTATGTAACCTGCAAGAGGTGCCGGGGCAAAGGGCTGATTCAGTCACCGGAGGCGTTTGGCATCGGTTTTATCAGGAAACTCCGGCTGGAGACATTAAAGCCCGATGTGTCGGTTGTGCGGGGGGTTGTGCCCGGTGATGTCGCATCCTATCTGTTAAATAATAAGCGCAATGAACTGCTCGACCTTGAAGTCAGGAGAGGTGTCCAGATTATAATAGAAGGTAATCTTGACATGATGCCGGGGGACAGCAGGATCGAGTGTGAAAACTGACCCATCCGCTGATGACCGCGAAGGGATTGACACTTGCATTTGATTGCTGTATCAGTGTGTCGACTGCGGTGGATCATGTTGATGAAAAGGGGGGATGATGCCGAGAAAGCCGAGTAAGCTGGGAAAAACCCCTGTTGTTGTCGGGTGTGCGTTAATCGCCCTCATCCTGGCAGCCGGACTGTTTTATCTGACAACGGACCGAAAAGAAAGGGACACAGCGGAAAAAGAGGCGGCAAGAGCGATTGTTCCGCCGACAGCCGGTTCCGTAATCGATTATGGCAAGCTTGAAAACGAGGAGGAGCTTGACAAATTGATGAAGGACCGAAAAGAGGAGTACGGTGTCAAAGATTCGGTTGATATGATTGTGACGTCGGACGAGTCCATCAAGGTGGGTGACAACACCGTATCCATGGAGGAGATCCTTGACAAGGTCCGCCTGAAACAAGGCCGTTTTATAGAGAAGGATCTTGGATGGGGCAATAAAGCCGAAAAAGGAGAAGGGGGTAAGAAGGAAGGGTTCGGAGTATACGTCGTTCAACCCGGGGATAATATCTGGAATATTCATTTCAGGCTGCTGAAAGATTTTTTTGAAGAAAGAGGCGTTGACCTTCCCCCGCTTTCCGATGAGTCGGATAAAAACGGTACAAGCTCAGGGGTGGGAAGGATACTGAAGTTTTCGGAAAATATGGTGTATATTTTCAATCTGAAGAGCCGGAAGCTGGATACGAATATCCACCTGATAGAGCCCCTGGGCAAAGTGGTGGTTTACAGGATGGATGAAGTTTTTGACCTCTTGGAACAGATTGATCTCAGCAGGGTAAACACGATCCGGTTTGACGGGGAGAATTTGTGGATACCGGCTGAGGGCTGACGAAACCATTTACCGTGACTCCGGCTTTCGCCGGATTGAAAAGATATATTATTATACAGATTCACTAAAAAAGACAGATAACAGGGAAGGAGAAAAATTTTGACTAGTATCGCATATGCCATGGGAGCCGGAGCAGGCCAGGGCGGCCAGGGTGGAGGATTTTCAGCCATAGTACCATTGATTTTGATGTTCGCCATTTTTTATTTTCTGCTGATCCGACCGCAGCAGAAAAAAGCAAAAGAGCATCGTGAGATGGTGAACAATTTAAAAAAAGGGGACCGGGTCATTACCAGCGGCGGTATTCACGGCAGGATCACGTCACTTGATGAAGGCACGGTAACGGTTGAGATCGCCGATAAGGTAAAAATAAAAGTGTTGAGGGGCAATATTTCCGTCCTTAATCAGGGCGGGGATCAAAATGTGCCAAAAAGCAAATCATGATGTTAGCCGGCTTTGTTATTCCCGCCCGTGACGGCGGGCAAACAGGGGTCGCCTCACCACTTGTAAATATAGACGTCTTGGCAATTAATTTAGGAAAGGAACGACTGAATTGAAGAATCTTTCATGGAGAGTATATGTAGTGCCGGCAGTTATTATTCTGGCAATGATCTACATATTCCCAACCATTGACATGCAGCTGAATAATAAAGAGCAGCCGGACATGTGGCCCGGAAAAAAAATAAACCTGGGCCTTGACCTGCAGGGCGGGATGCATCTGGTTCTCGAAGTCGAAACCCGAAAAGCCGTTCAAGCGCATATGGAGCGGGTCTCTGACGAGTTGAAAAGTATGCTTCGAAAAGAAAGGATACGGCACAAGGGCATCAACCTCGTTGGCGGCAAACAGGTATCCGTGACTATTCAGGAGACCGATGTTGATCGCTTGAATGATCTCTTAAACAATGAATTTAAAGGCTTAAGGTCGGACTATAGTGTGGATGACACCATGGCTAACTTCTTAATCGATCTTCCCGAACGGGAAGCCGCTTACCTTGAAAAGATGGCGGTGGAACAGGCTTTGGAAACCATCCGAAACCGGATTGACCAGTTCGGCGTAAGTGAACCCGACATACGGCTGCAGGGGGAAAAAAGGATTCTCATTCAGCTTCCGGGTATAAGCGACACGAAACGGGCAAAGGACCTGATTGGGAAGACAGCCCTCTTGGAATTCAGGCTGGTGGATGAAAATCATGACGTCAACGCGGCGTTGAATGGGGATGTCCCTCCTGAAAGCGAAATCCTTTACCAGGAAATTAAAAACGAGGAAACCAATCGTAAAAGTAAAATACCTTTTCTTATAAGAAAACGGGCGTCACTGACGGGTGCGAGTCTGACCGATGCAAGGGTGACGATTGACCAGCAGTATAACCGGCCGAGAGTGTCTTTAAGCTTCGATAAAAAGGGCGCCAGGCAGTTTGAGAGGGTAACCGGTGAGAATGTCAATAAGAGGCTTGCCATTGTTCTCGATAATGTTGTGTATTCCGCGCCGAATATAGAGTCCAAAATATCGGGAGGCAACGCGGTGATCACCGGAAGCTTTACAACGCAGCAGGCTCACGATCTTGCCATTGTGTTAAGGGCAGGCGCGCTGCCGGCACCGGTTGTGGTATTGGAAGAGAGAACCGTCGGTCCTTCCCTCGGGCTTGATTCCATCAGAAAAGGACTGGCCTCCATGGTCATCGGCGGCATTCTGGTTATTGTTTTTATGGTGATATACTATAAAGGCGCAGGCTTGATAGCCGACTTCGCATTGATTATGAATATTATCCTGATTGCAGGCGGCCTGGCCGCATTTCAGGCGACGCTGACTCTTCCCGGCATTGCCGGCATTATTTTGACCATTGGCATGGCGGTGGATGCAAATGTGCTGATATTTGAGCGTATCCGGGAGGAGATGACCATCGGAAAGACGCCACGGGCTGCCGTCTATGCCGGATATAACCGCGCGACGCTGACAATTCTCGATGCAAATGTGACGACACTGATTGCAGCATTGGTCCTTTTTCAGTTCGGAACCGGTCCTGTAAAAGGGTTCGCAGTCACGTTGAGTCTCGGTGTTATTTCAAGCCTTTTTACGGCGCTGGTTCTTTCCAGGCTGATATTTGATTATTTTCTCATCATACGTAAGATAAAAACGGTAAGCATATAAAACAGGATATAATAAAAGGATATTCATTCATGCAGTTCATCAAGCCTGACATTAACATTGATTTTATCGGGAAAAGAAAAATCGCTTTTGTTGTTTCCCTGATGATTATTATTATAAGCATTGGCTCACTGATAGCGAAAAGCGGACCGAAATACGGTGTGGATTTTGCCGGCGGCACCTTGATTCAAATTAAGTTTAATGAGCCGGCCGAGATCAAAGATATTAAAACCGGATTGAATGTCGTCGGGCTCGGGAAGTCGTCTGTTCAGAGTTTTGGGAGCCAGGATGTCAACGAGTACCTTATACGGACAAATACACCGATTACAACATCCGAAGGATTCACCATTGATGTCCAGGAGGCGCTGACATCATCCACAGGCCAGAAGGCCGAGATCAGACGCGTGGAAATGGTGGGGCCCCAGGTGGGCCAAGACCTGAGGGAAAAGGCTCTCTTTGCCATGTTTTATGCGCTGCTTTTTATTACAATTTATATTTCCGGCCGATTTGAACTGAAATGGATCCTGAGCGGGATTGTTGCGGCTGTATTGATTGGTGCAGTGTATGTTCTCTCGCTTTTCGATGTCAGCATACCCATTCTTATTGCTGCGGCACTGGTGGTCGCCCTTTTTGTTTTCTGGATTTTTGAACTTAAGTATGCCATGGGTGCCATTGTCGCCCTGATACATGATGTGGTGATTACCGTTGGTATCTTTTCCCTTTCCGACAAAGAGTTTACACTGCCGATAATAGCCGCCCTTCTTACGATTATTGGATATTCGCTCAACGATACAATTATCGTATTTGACCGGATCAGAGAAAACCTGAAAAAATTCAACAGACAGGCACTTGATACCAACATTAACAAGAGTATCAACGAAACCCTGAGCAGAACTATTCTTACATCACTGACCACACTTGCGGTGGTTATCTGCCTTTTCCTTCTCGGGGGAGGAATTATTCATGATTTTGCTTTTGCCCTGATAATCGGTATTATGGCCGGAACCTACTCATCCGTGTTTGTTGCCAGTCCGATTCTTTTAGCATGGCACAGATCAAAATCCTGAATATATCGAGCAGTCCTGAACGATTATGACGGGAGGTACTATTATGTTGAAATCTCGATGTTTCAATATTTCAGGTAAAACCGGCCGTATTTTTTTCGTAGCAATGCTGTTTCCGGCTTGCCTTTTGATTTCATGCGCAACCACGGAACAGCCAAAAGAGGATTACCAACTGACGCTGATAGAAAAGCAAGTCGGTGAAATGGAAAAAAAGATTGATGAAATTCACCACAGGGTTTCGGTCATCCAGTTTATGGTGGACAACCACGAGCGGTATATTAATGACCTGGAAAACGCTTCCAATAGTGAAAACCTAAACGAAGGCGCAACCCTGCTGGAAACAGACGCGGGAATGCCCGTGACGACTGACCCGACGGTTCAGTCGTCAGGCCGGGATTCGAGCCGGGTGACAGAAGCGTCCCTCATGTCGTCATCCCTTTCCGATGAACCCGGCCGGGAATCGTCGATGGCGGAGCCCAAACCGCAGCCTCCGCCGCCTATCACGGAACCGCCCCAAATACTTTACAGCAGGGCTCTTTCAAAATATAACAATGCGGATTATAAGGATGCCGCACTGCTTTTTGAAAGTTTTGTTACCCGGTATCCGACCCACGAATTGGCTGACAACTCCCTCTACTGGGGGGGGGAATGCATGTATGCCTTAAAAGAGTTTTCAAAGGCGATCACCGCTTTTCAAAGGGTGGTCAATGATTATCCGGAAGGCAGCAAGGTGCCGGATGCTATGTTAAAAACCGGTTATTCCTATCTGTCCATAGATGACAGGGAAAATGCGCGCATTCATCTTGAGAACGTGGTAAAGAACTATCCGTTCAGCCCCTCGGGAACCAAAGCGGAAATGATGTTGAAAAAGATAAGATAAAATGAAACTTAGACTGATCACTTTTATCATTCAAGGACATGATCGGAACGATAAGTTAACTTCATCGTGACACATCACATGAACGACCTGCTGCCCTGGCTTACCTTAAAGCATACGCCCGGAGTCGGAAACTACAGTTTTAAACGACTTGTCGGCGAATTCGGCTCTCCTGACCGGGTGTTTGGCGCACCATTGGAGGAACTTACGCGGATTGAAGGTGTAAGCCCCCGTATAGCCAAAGCAATACGTGCCTGCAAAAGGACCGACTCCGTAAGGAAGGATCTGGAACTCGCAACAGAAAAAAATGTAACCATACTAACAATGGCGGACTCGGTCTACCCCCCCCCTCTTTTGGAGTTGCCGGACCCTCCTCCGGTTATCTATGTCTATGGTTCACTTGAGGGCTGCGAAAAAAGTATTGCGGTGGTGGGGTCGAGGTCGGCCACTGATTATGGGCTCTCCATTGCAAACGATTTAAGCAGGCATCTTGCGCTGAGGGGGCTTTGCATTGTAAGCGGCATGGCAAAGGGGATAGATGCTGAGGCCCATAAAGGCGCCCTGGCGGCAGGGGGCAGAACGATAGCTGTCTTGGGAAGCGGGCTTGCCCGAATATATCCTGCTGAAAATGAAAAACTTTTTTATAAAATAGCCAAACATGGAGCGGTAATTTCCGAGTTTCCCATGATGATGAGACCGGATGCGCGAAATTTTCCCTTACGTAACAGGCTTATTTGTGGTATGTCCCTCGGGACTGTTGTTGTGGAAGCCGCGGAAAGGAGCGGTGCCCTGATTACCGCCCGGCTGGCCGCCGAACAGGGAAAAGAGGTCTTTGCGGTGCCGGGAAGCATCAAATCAAAAAAAAGCAAAGGGGCGCACTCTCTGTTGAAGCAGGGAGCAAAGCTGGTGGAAGATGCCGATGATGTTATTGAGGAGCTTCCGCATTATTTGATGGAGGGTGCGAACCGGAAAGAACACAAGGAAGCCTCACAGGTTTCACTTCACCTTGAACCGGATGAAGATATCGTTTTTTCTGCACTGGAGTCATATCCGATGCATATCGATTCAATTGTCCGGAAAACAGGCATGGAAGCCGGGAAACTGTCCGGTATTCTTTTGCAGCTTGAGTTGAAGGGGATTGTTCACCAGTCCCCGGGTAAATATTTTTCAGGAAAGGGTTAATCATCGTGTCAAAACCGTTGATAGTCGTAGAATCACCGACAAAAGTCCGGACGATCAAGAAATATATAGAAAACAAGTATAATGTGACGTCAACTTACGGTCATATCAGAGATCTGCCGCCAAAGGAAGTCGGCATTGATATAGAGAATGGTTTTAAACCCAAATATATAAACATCGCCGGAAAACAAAAAGTCATCAAGTCGCTGAAGGCCGCGGCAGAACATGCATCGGATATTTACCTCGCCCCGGACCCGGATCGTGAAGGCGAAGCCATTGCCCATCATACGGCGGAAATCTTGAAGAAAAAGGGACGCCGGTTCTACCGTGTACTCTTCCACGAATTGACCAAAAAGGGCATACAGGAAGCTGTCAGTGCACCCAGGGAGCTTGATCAAAACAAATATGACGCCCAGCAGGCAAGACGAATTTTAGACCGCCTGGTGGGCTATCAGGTGTCTCCGCTTTTATGGAAAAAAGTTCAAAGGGGCCTGAGTGCCGGTCGTGTGCAGTCCGTAGCGGTGAGAATTATATGTGAACGGGAACGGGAAATCCAGGCATTTGAGCCCGAAGAGTACTGGTCCATAACGGCAACACTTGAAGACGACACGCCCCTGTCGTTTGATGCGAAGCTTGTAAAAAAGAACGGCAAAAAGATTAAGATTCCTGATGAGAAAAGAGCAGCCGCTATCCTGGATGAGCTTTCCGGGGTTCAGTTCAAGGTGGCCAAGGTGGCGAAAAAGACCATAAAACGAAATCCCCTGCCGCCGTTTATAACGAGTAAACTCCAGCAGGAGTCCATACGGAAGCTCAGGTTCACTGCAAAAAAAACCATGATGGTTGCCCAGCAGCTTTATGAAGGCGTTGACCTTGGACCTTCAGAACCGGTTGGATTGATAACCTATATGCGTACGGACTCAGTAAGGGTTGCCGATGAAGCCGCTCAGGAAGCATTGCAGCTGATTACGGAAGAATTCGGGGAAGACTGTGCCATTAGCAAGCCCAGAGTCTTCAAGAATAAAAACAAGGTCCAGGACGCCCATGAAGCCATCCGCCCGACATCCGTTTATAATACGCCCGAAAAACTGGCGCCCCATTTGTCAAAAGACCAGCTTGAACTGTATACCCTGATATGGAAGCGGTTTGTCGCCTCGCAAATGGCCCAGGCGCTCATTGACCAGAAAACGGTATCCATCAGCGCCCCTGCCGATGAAAACGAATACAGCTTTAATGTGAGCGGATCAACAGTCAAGTTCGCGGGATTTATGACCCTGTATATGTCGGCCGATGCGGCCGACCAGGACAGAAACGGCAAGCAGGCGCTTCCCGAACTGACGCAGGGCAGCCCCCTGAAGCTCTTAAAACTGGACCCGAAACAGCATTTTACCCAGCCGCCCCCGAGATTTTCAGAGGCTTCACTGGTCAAAGAACTGGAGGAAAACGGTATCGGTCGCCCAAGTACCTACGCAAATATCCTCGGTACCATCAGGGATAAAGGATATGTGGACATGGTGAATCGCTATTTCAGGCCGAGTGAGCTGGGCTTTATCGTAAACGATCTTCTCGTCGCAAGCTTTCCGGATGTTTTTGATGTTGAATTCACGGCTAAGCTTGAAGAGGATCTGGATAAAGTTGAGGCCGCGGAACAGGATTATATCGATGTGTTAAACAGGTTTTACAGACCCTTTAGCGATAAACTTGATTTCGCAAAAGAAGGCATGATAAGCGTGAAAGGCGTCGGATTCCCTACGGGCCTGGACTGCCCCGAATGCGGTAAAGAGGTGCGTGTCAAAGTCGGAAAAAACGGCCCGTTTTTATCATGTGACGGATATCCGGACTGCACCTATTCTACGGATTATACCCGCGATGATAAAGGAGGAATTCAGCCGGTACAGCTGTCCCAGGAACTCGCCGAAGGCGAGGAGTGTGAAAAGTGCGGCAGGCCGATGATGGTAAAGCACGGCCGGTATGGCGAATTCCTTGCGTGTTCAGGATATCCTGAATGTAAAAACACAAAATCCGTTAACGGGGGTAACGGTAAGTCGACCGGGGTTAAATGCCCCGAAAGCGGGTGCGGCGGGGAACTTGTTGAGAGAAAGTCAAAACGGGGAAAGGTGTTCTATGGCTGCAGTAATTATCCGAAATGCAGTTATGCGTTATGGGATAAGCCTGTTGACAAAGAATGCCCCGAGTGCGGGGAAGATTTCCTTGTCGAAAAGACCACTAAAAAGAAAGGCACATTCCTAACATGCCTTAATGACGCTTGCGGCTTCCAGGAATAATAGCATGTATTTTGAACTTTTCACCGGGTTCAGGTATCTGATCAACCGGCAGAAACACGGGTTTATCTCCCTGATAACGTTTTTATCCGTGGCCGGTGTAGCCGTGGGGGTGATGACGCTTATTGTTGTAATTGCCGTGATGACCGGTGCGGAATATGATCTTCGAACCCGGATCCTCGGGTCACAACCCCATGTGATTGTCATGAATCGACTGGGTCTGTTTTCTGACTGGGAACAGACAGCAAGCCGGATTCAAACCATAAACGGCGTTGAATCCGTTTCTCCATTTATCCACAAGCAAATCGTTCTTAAGTCAACACAAGGCATGAGCGGCGCGTTCTTAAAAGGAATCGGTCCTGAATTCAAGCCCGTCGATAAGTCAGAAAAAGGATCATCTCCGCCGGAGAATTCCTTTTCAAAACGGTTTGGAGAAAAAAAAGACGGCGATATCCCGCCCATCGTTTTGGGGAAGTCCCTTGCTGATGAGCTTAAAGTGAGAAAGGGTGATACACTCCTGTATATGTTGTTTTCCGGTGAGTTCGGTTTCGGTATGGGCCGGATCCCGGAAATGAAGCGGTTCATGGTTAAAGATATTCTGGATTCCGGATATGATGAGTACGATAAATCGGTGGCGCTCATAGATCTTGATGATGCAAGGCACATCCTCGGATCAGGTGAAAACACGGTTACGGGGATGGAAGTTAAACTGTCGGAACCCCTGAAAGCGGATCAGATGTCCCGGACCATTGATTCCGCCATTGATTCCCGCTTTTGGACCACCAGCTGGGTCAGGATGAACAGAAATATTTTTTCCGCGCTTAAACTTCAGAAATCGGTTATGTTTATTATACTGGTTCTGATTATACTTGTGGCGGCGTTTAATATAGCGGGTTCCCTGTTTATGATGGTGATGGAAAGGGTGAAGGACATATCGATTCTAATGGCCATGGGCGCCACCAGAAAAAGTATCCGGCGAATATTTCTGATGAAAGGAATAGCCATCGGCATCATCGGAAACGTGTTGGGAGTGAGCTTCGGTTTCATTGTGTGTGAAGTGTTGAAGAGATACCAGTTCATCGAACTGCCGGATGACGTTTACTATTTTACCACGCTTCCGGTGCGGATGGAAGGGCCCGATATTCTTGTTATCGTTATGGCCGCATTCGCCATTTGCTTCATAGCAAGCCTGTACCCGGCGAGACTGGCATCAAGGCTTGTTCCAGTGGAAGGACTGAGGGAAGTTTGACCAAAAAATATAGGATTAAAGGAGATTGAGAAATGAAAGAAGTTGTAATCGTATCAGCGTGCCGAACAGCCATCGGTACTTTCGGCGGGACACTGAAGGATTTAAATGCCGCAACAATTGCCGGCGTTACCATGAAGGAGGCAATAAAAAGGGCGGGCATTGATCCGGCGATGATTGATGATATCAGGTACGGATGCTGTATAGAACCGGCTGATTCGTTAAACGTAACGCGGGTTGCGGCACTCCTTGCCGGTATCCCGGACACCGTAACAGCGGCAACCATCAATCGCGTGTGCATTTCAGGTATGGAAGCGGCGATATCCGGTATGGCAATGATTCAGGCCGGCATGGCGGATATTATTCTGGCCGGAGGCGTGGAGCACATGTCCGGTGTGGATTATACGGTTCCCGGTGCACGATGGGGATGTCGCCTTCAGGATCAGGTGCTGGTGGATGCCATGATCCGGGCCCTTCACTGTGGTTCGTACATCGACCCCCATCCCGAGAATGGGCCGGTAAACGCCGAGGAGCCGCCCCTGTGCTACTTCAAGGGGAAACCCTATATCATGGGGCACACGGCGGAGTTTATCGCGCAGCATCTTAATATCAGCAGGGAAGAAATGGACGAGGTGGCATTGAGAAGCCATAATGAGGCGGAGAGAGCAACCAGTGATGGATCCTTCAAGGATGAAATCACGGCCATCGAAGTGCCGCAACGAAAGAAGCCTCCCATCGTGTTTGAAAAGGACGAGCATTTCAGACCTGGAATGACCCTTGATAAACTTCAAGCACTGCCCCCTGCATTCGTGCCGAAAACCGGGAAAGTGACCGCAGGAAACTCCAGTGGATTGAACGACGGCTCCACAGGAATGATCATCATGTCGGCAGAAAAAGCAAAAGAGCTGAATCTTGCGCCCATTGCCAAAATCAAGGCTGTTTCAAGGGGTGCCTGTCATCCGTCCGTTATGGGTCTTTCTCCTGTGCCGGCGGTTAAAAACCTGATCGACAATTCCGAGTTCTCGTTGGATGATTTCGAACTTATCGAGGTGAATGAAGCGTTCGCGGCGCAATACCTCGGATGCGAGAAGGAGCTCGGTTTAAAGCGGGAGATAACCAACGTAAATGGATCCGGCATCGGTCTCGGGCATCCCGTGGGTTCCACCGGCGCAAGAATCATGGTCACCCTCATCCATGCGCTAAAAAACAGAGGGAAATCACTCGGGCTCGCCACACTTTGCGGCGGCGGCGGCATATCCATGGCCTGTGCATTGGAAATCATGTAATTCTTTAAGATATGTGTCTGCCGTGGGATGCACGGCAGACACATGTCCCTGAGCTTGATTTCTTGACACAAAGCAGTACTGAAAAATCTATTTGTGTATATTCTCCTTGACAAACAGCTCACGCTTATTCAAAATAAACAGACTTTTTCGCCTTTTTGTGGTGTTCGCTTGTTAGTTTCATCCCGCTTCATATACAGCAACAGGTTCCAATGAATAATACCAACGCAATTGGTCACAAAGAAAACCGCATGTTATTGCTGAATGTTCTAAACGACCTCGAGGATGGATATTACGAAGTGGATCTGAACGGGAATTTGACGTTCTTTAATGATCCCCTTTGCGCACTGATAGGATATCCGAGAGATGAAATGACGGGGCTGAATAATCGTCGGTATATGAGAACGGAAAGCGCAAAAAATGTTCTCGAAAACTTTAACCGCGTGTATACCACCGGCGAATCCGTTAAAGGACTTGAATTTGAGATTGTTCAAAAGCAGGGTGACGTCCGCTGGGTGGAGGGTTCCATATCACTGATTTATGATGAGCACAACACCCCCTCCGGGTTCAAAGGAATTGTGAGGGATATTTCAAGGCGGCGATTGACTGAAAGCGCCTTGCGGCGCTCTGAAAAAGAGTACCGGCTGCTGGTGGAGAATGCAACAGAGGGCATTATAATTATCCAGGATGACAAAATCGAGTATGCCAACCCTCATATTTTAGCCATCACCGGATATTCTGAAAACGATCTGACTCGTCGACGGTTTGTGGACTTTTTAAGACCCAAGGATAAAAAACGGCTGTCCGATGCCATTGAAACCGCCTTAAAGGGAGGTGTCGTCGGGGAGCTCTTTTCATTCAGGATAGCTGGAAAAAGCGGTGGGCACTTGCTCTTTCAGACAAAGGGGGTGCGTGTCACATGGAGGGAGAAACCTGCGGTGCTGGCTTTTTTGCGGGATATGACGTCCCAGAATATGCTTGAGGCCAAGCTCAGAAATGCCCAGAAGATGGAAGCCATCGGAACCCTGGCCGGCGGCATTGCCCACGATTTTAACAATATTCTTGGTTCGATAATGCTGAATTCCGAGTTGGCGCTGGATGACGCGGAGCAGGGCAGTGAAATCAGTTATTCGCTGGAGCAGATTTTAAAGGCCAGCCATCGCGCGAAAGACCTGGTGGAACAGATCCTGACATTCAGCAGGAATACCGAAGTGGGTAAGCAGCCGTTGAATATCGGCTCCATCATTAAAGAGACAGCTAAAATGATGAGGGCAATGTTCCCCTCGACCATTCTGATTAATGTGAGCGCGCCCGACGATTTGGGATGGGTGAGTGCGAATCCGACCCAGATACAGCAGCTTTTGTTAAACCTGGCAACAAACTCGGTACACGCCATGAGCGGGGGCGGCGGCATACTGGATATTTGCCTTGAAAATGTGATACCGGATGCAACCGACAGGGAGAACCTGAATCTTCAACCGGGCAATTATATCAGACTGATTGTTAAGGATACGGGCCGTGGCATCGAATCAGATCTTCATCAGAGAGTGTTTGATCCTTTTTTCACCACAAAAAAAATAGGCGAGGGTACGGGGCTTGGATTGTCGGTTGTTCATGGAATCGTGGAAAGCCATGATGGCGCGATAATGATGAGCAGCACGCCGGGAAAAGGAACCGAGTTTGCCATTTTTCTCCCGGTAGTTGAGAAAGATGAGGATCCTGAGATCGTTGGCATCAGTTCCCACGCCTCTCCCGGGAACAAGGACATCCTGTTTGTCGATGATGAGGAAGCCCTGAGGGATGCAGGCGTCAGGATGCTGGAAAACATGGGGTATAGAGTGACGGCGGTATCATCGGGAATTGAGGCGCTGGACCTTGTTACCAATGCGCCCGGAAAAATCGACCTTGTCATAACGGATATGACGATGCCCGGTATGACAGGCATAGAGCTGGCGCAGCGGCTTTTGGACATTCAGCCGGATATTCCCATTATTTTATGCACCGGATACCATGAAACCCTTTCCAGGGAAAAAGTGAGGGAACTGGGTGTTCGGGAGTATCTGACCAAGCCGTACTCCCTTCGGGAGATAGCCGGAATCATCGGCAATATACTGGACTGACCTCCTCTCCTTATCCGTCAGGCAGATTCACGATCCATTTTCTGATTTCAGCGGTAAGCAGATCATAATAGCGCAAAGAGCCGCCCAGCCCTTTCCGGCCGAAGAAATAATTAATTTCGAGGAATAAAGGCATGCGGTTTAAGGGGTTGGTGTTGCATATAAAATCAAAGCCGGCCAGATTGATTCCGGTTTTTTTACAAAAATCTTTTGCCATGGAAACGGCTTTGTTCTGAATTCCAGGATGTTTATCTTGATCGACGATTCCGTTATGTGACAGATTGGCCGTAAATATAGCGGGGTCTTCATTGATGCGCCAATAGGATGTGTATGTTCCGCCGATGACCGCTACACGAAGTATTTCGGGTGACGTGTCTATATACTCCTGAACCATGAATCCTTTTTGACCGGACGCTTCAAACCGTGCTGTTTTAAGAAGAACATGCTCCAGTTCGGAAGCGGATTGGATTAGGAAAACGGCATCGCCCTCGCCCCCCCAGTCAAATTTGAACACAAGGGGAAAGGGAAATGTTTTCGACAGGGCGGATGGGTCGGGGTATTGATGTTTAAATGACAGGATGTCCCTGAAAGACTGGGTCTTGGGATACGGCACCCCTGTTTTTTTGAATAATTCCAATTGCCCTGTTTTCCCGGGAAACTCAAATCTCGCACGGTAGTCCGGAAAAACATGGGGACAGTTTCCTGCGGCCATTACATAGAGCGACTTCCGGCAGCCTTGAGGCAGTATGACGGCGCGGGCCTTTTTAATTGTCTTTAAATCATTTGAGTCGGGATCTCTGCCGGCACAAATAATATTCAGGTCTCCTTCAAAGATAGGGTGGAAAGAAAGAATCATGGCGCTTATTATTAAAAACAGTCAATCATGAATAGCCGAACTTACGGATGGCCTTGGTATCCCTGCTCCAGTTTTTTTGTACCCTTACGAATAGTTTTAAAAAGACGCCGGCCCCCAACATGATTTCCAGGTCTTTCCGTGACTGCTCGCCGATGTCTTTCAGCTTTATTCCTTTTTTCCCGATTACAATGCCTTTTTGGGAGTCCCTCTCGACATGAATTACCGCGGAAATGGTTACCAGGCCGTTTTTTTCCTCTGAAAAACCGTCAATCGTAACCGCCGTTGAATACGGAATCTCCTGGCCGGTAAGACGGAACACTTTTTCACGTATTATTTCGGAGGCGATGAAACGTTCCGGCATATCGGTGAGAGTGTCTTCGGGAAAGAAGGGGGGGCCTTCTTCGAGGCATGCTTCCATGGTGCTGACAAGCTCCGGAACCTGGGTTCCATGCTTTGCAGACACAGGGATGATGGCCTCGTAGGGGTGCGTTCCGGACCATTTGTCGATGATGTCAAGGAGAGCCGGCTTTTTTAAACGATCAATCTTGTTCAGTGCCAGAATCACTTTCCGGCTCTGCCTGTTTAAATGATGTACAATGAGTTTTTCAGACTCCGGGTCAGGGCGCGATGCATCAACCAGAACGAGGATCAGGTCCACATCGCCGAATGCTGAAATAGCGGTCTCCACCATCTTCAGGTTTAGCGGATTCCTGGTATTGTGAATGCCGGGAGTGTCAATAAAAACAATTTGTGATGTCGGTTTGTGCATTACACCAAGAATGCGGTTTCGTGTAGTCTGGGGCTTTCTTGATGTAATTGAAATTTTTTGTCCGAGCAGACGATTTAAAAGCGTGGATTTTCCTGCATTGGGAGCCCCGGAAATGGCAATGAAACCTGATTTAAAAACGGTCATGTCAAATGCTTCTGCCGTGTCGCCTTACCATGGCTTCAAGAAACGTTATCTTCTGATGCTGACACTGTTGATGACGACGGGATCCAGCGGCCTGTCCATGGTCCCTGTCTCAACGGAGCCTATGCTCCTTACAATATCCATTCCCTGAACGACTCTGCCAAAAACGGAATGTCTGTCGTCCAGGTGAGGTTGGGGGCCGAGAGTGATAAAGAACTGGCTGCCGTTTGTCCCCGGACCTGCATTGGCCATGGATAATATGCCTTCGTTATCATGGCGCAGTGACGGATCAAATTCATCCTGAAACTTATATCCCGGGCCTCCGGTGCCGTTACCCAGCGGGCACCCGCCCTGGATCATAAACCCGTCTATAATTCTGTGAAAACCAAGTCCGTCATAGAAGTTGCCTTCTTTTACGGTTTCCTGCCGCCCTTCGGCAAGGTTAATGAAATTCCATACGGTCTCCGGGCATTCCTTTGCATACAGTTCTATTTCAAAGGAACCCAGGCTTGTGTCAAAAACAGCCATGGGTCGTTCCACATCTTCTTTGTAAGTCGATTTGGTTGTGCTCATTCAGTCCCCCAAAAAGTTGTTTGTTAAACCATTTTAGTTAGTTGCCACCCGCTTGCGGCCACCAAAGATAGTAAAAACCGGTTTTAAAAGAGGGCAGTGAATTAAGAAATTCGATGTTGACCAGTGCCATCCCGTTTCCCTGCATGCGGCTTGAAGACGTGTTGTAAAGGGTGTCGTTGGGATACTCTGTTCTGCGATACACAACCACTCTAGCATCTTTATCCAGGTTCGCCATCTTTTTTGCGTGGTCAAGCGCGTCTTCCACGTACCCTATCTCATCTATAAGGCCGGCCGTCAATGCATCCTCCGCCACATAGATCCTTGCGGTTTTGATATCTTCGAAAGACGCCTCTTCCGGGTTCCGGTGTTGTTTCACCAGGCCCAAAAACCGAGTGCTGAGGTTTCCGATGAGGGCATTAAACAGTTCCTCTTCTTCTTTGGTGGATTCCCGGAAGGGGGAACCCATATCCTTGTTTCGACCGGATTTGTTCACGGTCACGCCGACGCCGATTTTTTCCATAAGACCGTGAGCTTCCGGACGCATGAAAATGACACCCACGGACCCGGTCACGGTGGTGGGATGGGCCATAATATAATCCGCCGGGAGAGAAATGTAATATCCGCCGGAAGCCGCCACATCCATCATGGTGACAACCACCTTGGCACCTGTCTCCTTTTTGAAATCCCCGATTTCTTTGTACAGGATGTCACTGGCGGTTGTGGTGCCGCCCGGGGAGTTCACTTTTAATACAATGGCTTTGACTTCATTATCTTTTTTCGCGATTTCCAGCTGGGATACGACTTCCTCCACCATGCTGGGGGCGTTTTGAAAAAAAAGGCCCCGTTTAGGTTCATCCGAAATAACTCCGTTGACATCGATAACGACGACCTTCTCCTCTCCCTTGCCCTGAATGGTAAACTCCCTCAGCGGGTCCGTGGCATCCGAGAACAGTTTAATCCTCGGTGCGCCGCAACCGGCAAGAAAAAAAATGGTAATGACGGCAATTATCAAGCAAACAGCGGGATTGCAGCCGGAACTGTGTTTGAGTCGGTGAAAAATCATGGTTGGTCCTTTTTTTATGTTAAGTTGCTAATTCACTTTTTTTTTAAAAGCCCGTACAATAATAAATCAAGCCCTTTATCGAACATTTCCTGTGCGGACAGGCCCTCGGATTTCACATATGTCTTGATGATGAACATGACGTAGATTGAATAGAAAAACTCGGCAATAGGATCGACATCAACCCGCCGGAAAATGTCCTGATCAATGCCGGCTTTAAGGGTATCTTTGATGAGATCTATGGACGCCGTGTCAATCTCCGGAAAGCGCACTTTTCTGGGGGAGAGGGGGAAGATGGACGGGTCATTTATCAGGACCTGGCGCAGATGGGTATCCTGTGACAAATATCCGTATCCCTTCTTGCACATGACCAGGAATCGCTCCGTTATATCGTCAATGCCGGCGATGGCTTCAAATACTTTCCCCTGCCATTTTTTTATGGCGTGGGAAACGGTTTTTTCGTAAAGGTCTTTTTTGTTTTCCACATAAAGGTAAAGCGTTCCGGTTGCAATGTCCAGCTTGCTGGTGACATCTTCAATGCGTGTCCGCTGAAAACCGTATTTCGCGAATATCTTAATGGCAGTTTCGTAAATGTGCTCCGGTGTAGTTTTTTTAGCCATGCATCTCCCCGTGTAGCAAAATGAATAAATGAAAGAAAAAAGCAGATATTCATTTAGCTGGCTTCGTCTGATATGTCAAGAAGCATTTTTCAACCAGGCGGAAATATCATTCAGCTGCCCCCAGTCTATTCCGGAACAGGGATCAAATCGTTGGCAGAAAAATGTCCGGCATCCAAGGGGGCGACGGCCGTAAATTTTACAGGCGCCCTTATCACTGAGATACGGGCACGCCTGCATCGTCTTTTTGCCTTTGTAGCTCATGCAGGCGGTTTCCCCTGTTTCAGGATACCTGCCACAGCAGGTATACACCTTATCATCAATGGAGCATTCATCACATGGATTCATAGCGTTGGTTTCATACAATATACGAAACTATATTTCAATTGACGCCGCTCAAAAATGTGATAAATAGATACATTTACGAAACCATAGGTGATTGACATAGAGAAGGAATAAGGGGGCGGGTAATGAATATCACGGAGGCGATAAGAAAAAGGAAAAGCATAAGAGGATTTACAACCAAGCCTGTTTCAAAGGATACGATCAGCGACATACTTGAAACCGCCGGCAGGGCCCCGTCCGCCATGAATACTCAGCCCTGGGGCTTTACCGTTGTCGGTGGAGAGATACTTGAAAAAATAAAATCGGACATCATTGAAAAATTGAGAACCGGGGCACCGGCACAACCGGACCATCTGGTGGTGGGATGGCCGACGGACAGCGTTTACAGGCAGAGGCAGGTGGCGCTGGCAAAAAAGATTTTCAGCCTGATGGATATAAAAAGGGAGGACAGGGCGAAAAGGACGGAATGGCTGGAAAGGGGGTTCCGGTTTTTTGATGCACCGTGTGCGATAATTATTACCACGGACAAAATCCTTGCAGAGTCCACCCCTCTGATCGATGTCGGGGCGGTCATGCAGAATATCTGCCTTGCGGCTCTTGATCATGGTCTTGGAACCTGCATTGAAGATCAGGGCGTCATGTATCCTGAAGTCCTGCGAGAACTCGCGGGCATCGGTGACCATAGAAGAATAATGATTGCAATTGCCATTGGCTATCCTGACGCAGCGTTTCCTGCAAACAGGCTCGAAACTGATCGGGAACCGGTTGATGAGATAACACAATGGGTCGGTTTTTAGGGATGAACACAAAGAAAACAACATCGCAGATACTGAGAAAACGTGCCAGAGGTGAAAAAAGAGGACGCCTTTCAAGGGCGCTTCTCTGGCTGGCATTATTGTCATTTCTATCCTTATTATCAATAGCTTGTATCTTGTTGGCCGGGTATTATTATTTTAAGAAGGATCTTCCCAAGATCACATCGCTCAAAGACTACCAGCCCCCGGTTATCACAACCGTTTATTCGGATGATGGCACAAAAATTGCCGAATTTTTTAAAGAGCGGCGGATTTTAATTCCCCTGGAAGACATGCCCGACATGCTCATAAAAGCATTTGTCGCGGCAGAAGATTCACGGTTTTATGTCCATGAAGGAATCGACTTTTTTGGGGTGATGCGGGCATTCATTAAAAATATCGAAGCCGGGGCGATTGTACAGGGTGGGAGCACCATTACCCAGCAGGTGACCAAATCTTTTTTCCTGACACCGGAAAAAAGTTACAGCCGGAAAATTAAGGAAGCCATACTGTCTTACAGGCTTGATAAAACATTTAAAAAAGATGAGATCCTTTTTCTTTACTTAAACCAGATCTACCTGGGGCATGGCGCCTATGGTGTGGAGGCTGCCGCTGAAAATTACTTTGGAAAATCAGTAAAAGACATGAATCTTGCGGAATGCGCCATGTTGGCGGGCTTGCCCCAGGCGCCAAGTAAGTATTCGCCGTTCAGACATCCCGAGCGGGCAAAAAAAAGACAAATTTACGTACTGAACCGCATGGTATCGGAAGGGTATATCACAAACAGCGAAGCGACGGGGGCCATTAATACGGAACTGGATATCAAACCCAGAAGAAATATTTATATAGAGAAGGTTCCTTACTATACCGAACATGTAAGGCGGTATATTCAAGCAAAATACGGGGAGCATGCCCTGTATAGGGACGGCCTCAAAATCAGCACCGCAGTTGATATCAACATGCAGCGGGCCGCCCGTGAGGAAATTGATAAAGGAACAAGGGACCTCGATAAACGCCAGGGATACAGAGGCCCCCTGGAACGTTTGGCCCCTGAAGACATAGAGGCGTTTTGTGAAACACTCCAAAAGGAAATGGCGGATGAGCTTCCCGAGGACGGCAGTATAGTCACGTCGGTTGTCACCCGCGTGGATGACGAAGAAGACGTGGTGACGCTGCGAATCGGAAACCTGGTGGGGAGGGTCGGGATAGAAGACATGAACTGGGCGGGAAAACCGGACCTTGATTTATCATCATACCAGCGCCGTATCGTCCATCCGGGAGAGGCGCTTTCTGTAGGCGATGTGATCCTGGTGAGAATCAAGGGAAAGTCCGAAGAAGAGGATGTCTACGAGTGCTCGCTTGAACAGGAACCCGAAGTTCAGGCGGCATTGTTATGCATGGAAGCGGATACCGGCTATGTAAAAACCATGGTAGGGGGCCGGGACTTCAGGAGCAGCCAGTTTAACAGGGCGACTCAGTCCAGAAGGCAGCCGGGATCGGCATTTAAGCCGGTTATCTATGCGGCAGCCCTTGATAAAGGCTATACCACGGCCACTGAAATACTGGACACGCCCATTGTTTTTACCGATGAAGAGCGGGACTTTACGTGGAAACCTAAAAACTATGAAGAAAAATTCTTCGGCCCCACATTTTTCAGGACGGCACTGGTCAAGTCCCACAATATTGTAACCATAAAAATACTGAAAGATATCGGTGTGGAATATGCCATTGAGTATGCAAAAAACCTCGGTGTGAAATCACCGCTGAGCAGGGACTTGTCCATTGCGCTGGGATCGTCCGGCATGTCCCTTTTGGAAATTGTGAATGTGTATTCTGTTTTCGCCAATCTCGGTTATCTTGTCTCCCCTGTCTTCATAACAAAAGTGGAAAACAGGGACGGAGATATACTTGAAGAAACCTATATTGAAAAAAAGAAAGCCATTGAAAAAAGCACGGCCTATATCATGACGAATATCCTTGAAGATGTTGTAAAGCATGGCACCGGGCGGAGAGTGTTGCCCATTGGAAGACCTGTGGCCGGGAAAACGGGGACGACGAACAATTTGTATGATGCATGGTTTGTCGGTTACACACCGCAATATGTCACCGGCGCGTGGGTCGGCTATGACAAGGAGCAGCCCCTTGGAAAAAAGGAAACCGGGGCCCGCGCGGCAAGTCCCATCTGGCTTGGGTTTATGAAGAGGCTTCTGGCGGATAAACCGGTAAGGGTGTTTCAGGTTCCAGAGGGCGTCGTCTTTACAAAAATCGATGCGGATACCGGAAAGCTGGCAATCCCGGAGTCGAAACGAACCATATTTGAATGCTTTAAAGAAGGAACGGAACCGACGGAATATACCCGCAAGCCGGATACCATCACAGAAACGGAACAGTTCTTTAAATCAGGAATATAACGTATAGTGACCTTGCCCTATTAATTGATGAACTTCATCCAAGGTCATACCCGGAGGATGGATGGTTCAATCACACTCCTGATGGTTCAAATTCGATTTGGCTTGTCGCTCATTCGATGGCTATCCTCGATTCTTTACTTAAACTTAGTATCAACTCTTAAATCGTTTTTTCAGGTTGAATACAATATCACAGTTTGAAGAAACAGGATCAAGTAAATATCATTTACACCATGAAGCATAATTGTATATACTGGGCTTCGTTGGTTTTAACGTGGTAATCCGATAAACTATTTATCTTAAATTTAAGTGGTTATATTAAACATACAATGGCGTCCAGCGAGCAGCCCAACGACCAAACCGCAAGGCAAAACAAGCAGGCCCTGACCGGCCTTCTATGCGCAATTCTGGCGTATCTGACCTGGGGCATCAGCCCGGTATTTTTTAAAATGCTGGCCGCCGTTCCCGCATTCGAAATCCTGATGCACCGGATGGTATGGTCATTTCTCTTTCTTCTTCTTATCATTCTCATATCCGGAAGGTGGAGACAGTTTAAAGACGCTCTCACAAGCTGGAATAATTTCAGACCTCTTCTGGCTTCAACCCTTCTTGTTTCCGGAAACTGGTTTCTGTTTATCTGGGCAATCAACAGCGATCATATTCTTCAGACCAGCCTGGGTTACTATATCGCTCCCCTCGTCAGTGTTCTTTTAGGGACGCTGTTTCTCAAGGAGCGGTTACGCAGGCTGCAGGCTGTTGCCATTATTTTGGCGGGAACGGGCGTAGGCTATTCAACGTTGCAGCACGGTCTATTTCCCTGGGTGGCCTTGGGCCTGGCCCTCAGTTTCGGGCTATACGGCTTCATTAGGAAGACAGCGCCTGTCGGCGCCCTTGAAGGGCTGGCCGTGGAGACCCTTATATTGTCTTTCCCAGCGGCGGCCTATCTTTACTGTCTTGATCATTCGGGGGAGGGGGCGATTTTCTGTTCCGGGATTAAAATCGACTTGCTTCTTATGGGAACGGCAATGGTGACCGCATTCCCGCTATTGATGTTCACCATCGGGGCGCGCCGGCTTCGCTTGGTCACCATCGGCTTTCTTCAATATATTGCTCCAAGCTGCACGTTTATTCTTGCTGTGTTCGTTTATCGGGAACCGTTTACCAGTATTCAGGTATATACATTTATAATGATATGGCTGGCGTTAGTCATCTTTTCAGCCGACGCTGTTCTGCTGAATCGTGAAACAGGCCGCAGTGCAAACTAGTCGGCCGCCGGCTTCAGAAAAAAGGAGGTTACCATGGCACGAAAAATATTGATAACGGGCGCCTCATCCGGAATCGGAAAAGCGCTTGCTTTTGAAATGGCGACAAGGGGATATGATGTGGGCCTTGCCGCCCGAAGGACGGACGAACTTGAGAAAATCAAGAATGATATTAAAAAAGAGAGCCCGGAACGGGGTGTGGCTGTCAGAAAACTTGATGTTACGGACTATGGCGATGTTCCGGCTGCCGTAACCGATGTTGCCGATGATTTGGGCGGCCTTGATATTGTTTTTGTAAATGCGGGTATAGGACTCGGGGAAGCAGTGGGTAAAGGGCAGTTTGAAAAATCCCTCAGAACAATACAGACAAACCTGGCGGGTGCCATGGCGACCATTGATGCGTCAGCCGCCTATTTCCTTGAAAAGGGCAGCGGGCATATTGTGGGCGTGGCTTCCGTTGCCGCTTTCAGGGGAATGCCGCGCAGCGCATCGTACTCTGCTTCAAAGGCGGGATTGGCTATTTATCTCGAAGCGTTAAGGGCGGAGACGCACGGAAAGAATATCGATATCACCGTTCTATATCCCGGATACATCGATACGCCGTTGAATAATATGCTTAAAAACCGCCCGTTTTTAATAACGGTTGAAAAAGGTGCGGCGATCATAGCCAAGCTGATTGAAAAGAAAGCAACATCATCCACAGTTCCTGTTTTCCCGTGGAATATAATCGGCCGCCTGCTCAAAATACTGCCCACGGGCGTCATCGCAAAAATGTAAAAATGATCCTTTTTCCGGATCTAAAGAGACGGCCCGCTTCCCCGCCGACGGAAAATCACCGTCATGATTGCCGGTGCCACCAAAAAGTCGGCAAGGAGGGCAAGAATGACGACAATACCTGTGAAAAAGCCAAAAACAAATGAATTTTTAAGTGTGGCCACCATGAGAATAAAAAAATTGGAACTGAGAATGAGGGACGTCATCAACAATGCCCGCCCCGTTCCAAGAAGCGTCTCTTTCACCGACTGATGCGCATCCCCGGTTATATTATAGTATTTGCTGAAGTTATACATAAAATGCATGGTGTCATCCACCACAAGCCCGATGGCAATACTCCCGATCATTAGTGCCGTGAGATCCATGGGAACGTTGGCGAGACCCATAATGCCGATGACTAAAAATATGGGAAGGAGGTTGAGAATCATGCTCAAAAGGCCGAGTTTGAAATTTCCAACAAGGACAACCATCAAAACGGAAATGACGATAAACGCAATCACATAACTTCTTGCCATGCTGCGCATGGCCTCCATAATGGTTTTTCCCATTATGGGGGTCAGGCCGGTTATGGTTGTATCCACGTTTTCAGGGAAGGCATCGGAGAACAGGTCCCTGAGCTCGTTTACAAACCGGTCTATAATAACAAGATCCACCCATGGTATCTTGATGGTGATCCGTGTTTTTGAAAACCGGCTGTCGGCGATCTCTTCAAGGTCATCCGCACCACTGTTTTCAAACAGCAAAAACTCCTGGGCGATGATATCGCTATCCCGGGGGATGGTGTAGTAATCGGGATCATTTCCATGAAGGGCCTGGTTGGTTTCTTTTAATATGTCCGTTATGGAAAACACTTTTCCCACAAACATATCTTCCCTGTCAATGCTCTCAAGGTGCCGGGTGATCCGTTCAATACGATTCAGTATAGCGGGATCATAAATACCATTTTCTTTTTCTGTATCAACAACCACTTCAACGGTGAGGATCCCCTTTAGTTTGCTGTCAATGAACAACGCATCCTGTTTCACTTTAAAAGAATCCGGAAAATAGTTGATGATGGTGTGGGTCAATTCAATCTGGGAGATGTAATAAAATGAAAACACGAATAAAAAGGGACACATCCATAGAATTTTTTTAGGGTGTGTCGTGGACAGCTTGATAAAAAACATAAGAAAACGGTCCATAGCCGCAGAGCGTTTTCTCTCAAGCACTGTTTTTTTCAATTTGATGGGGACAATGGCGAGGAGGGCCGGCAGCATAATAATGGTATAAATAAGGGCCAGCATAACGCCGGCGGCTGAAAAGACACCGAGGTTTGCGATGGCGGACAATTCCGAGAATGAAAACGACAAGAGACCTGTGGCAGTCGTGACGCTGGTCAATACTACCGCCAGTCCTGAATGGCCCAGGGCATAGGAAATGGCATCTTCCTTGCTGTCTCCCTGCTGAAAGCGCCTGTAAAAAATGGCAAGAATATGGACCGAGTCCGCAATACCCACGGCGACTATAAACGTGGGGAGAACCACGGTCATCAGTGTGATATAGGCTCCAAAAATGGCCATCAGCCCCAGGGTGGATGCCATCGATGAGTAGACGATAATGAAGGGAAGCACGACCCCGGACAGCCTCTGAAAGAGGATGGCAATAAAAAGAATGATGATCCCTGTGGCCACGAGGAAAAGGAGTTTCATGTCCGATAAGGTATAGCGGTTGAATATTTCCACAACAGCCGGACCGCCGGTTACGGCCAGGGAAAAATCCTTCGCTTCATGACGCTTTACTATCATGTGCAGCGCATCCATCAGCTCCGTATTTTCTTTATTTGAAAAGTAGTGGCGTGTTTTAGGGGATTCATCTTCTGAGGCGCTGCTTTCAAAACCGTCTTCAAAATCAGATAAAATGGATGCCGTATCCGGATCCGTTTCAGCAAACGCGGATGTCTCTATTACAATGGCCGCGAGCGTTCCGTCTTCCGAGATAATGTTGTTCACGTAGAACGGATTTTTCAATACCTGTTCTTTGAGAGACGCCATGTCAACCGGGTTGTCCGGCCAGCCGTTTAACAGGTCATCCACATAGAGCACATCACCTTCTCCCCGCGTATTCCTGGCGTTAATCAGGCTGTTTACCCCCTGGACATAGGGCAGCTCTTTTTCAAGATCATGATGAAGCGCTTTTAATCTGACAAGGCAATCATGGGAAAAGACGTTTGGGGCCTTGATGCCGACGATGATGATATTGGCGCCGCCGAACTGATCCCTGAATTCATTGTATTGAATGCGGAAAGGATCATCTTCGTGGAGCATGGATTCGGATGACGTGTCAATGATTATGCCGGGGATGTGATAGACAAGGACGGCGATAAACGAAAAAACCAGGAATAATGTTTTGTAGGGATTTCTGAAAAGAAGATGACCGAGCTGTTCAAAATGTCCTTCTATTTTTCGTTTAAGCATCGACATCTTTATGAACTATAGAATAAACTTGTGGTTCTTGTTCCTTGATTCATTTTCCCGTGATACCCGTATGGCCCGTTTTCCAAGAACCGGGCACTCGTGCTCACAGATACCACAGCCGATGCATTTTGCCGGATCTATGACCGGTTGTTGAAGTTTTACAACAATCTCGAAGGGGGGGGCGGATGGTATTTCCTGTTCCCATTCCGGTTTGACGGCAAGGGAGACGCTGTCTGCCGTATTGCTCTTTATCCGGTGGAGCGTGTCATTGCCGGAATGATACAATTTAATAAAGTAGTCGCCGGTGCCCAGTTTGTTGGGAATCAATACCTTCGCCTCAAGAAACAGCCGGTCTTCTTGAATGGACTTCAATTTAAGCTCACGGCCCGGCCTTACTTTTTCGAAGACGTCTTCCGTATAAATTGCCTTTGGACTGACAGGGCAGTTTTCCTGGCATACAATGCAGGGTGTTTTCATGGCCCACGGCAGGCAACGGTTTCTGTCTACAAAAGCCGTGCCGATTTTAATGGGGCCTTTGTCTCTGAAATCTTTTTTTCCGAGTTTTTCTTCTATACTGATGGGTCGTATGGCGGCGGTGGGGCAGATATTTCCGCATGCAATGCAATTCTGCTGGCATCCGCTGGTTCCGATCCTGAAGTTCAGGGCAGGTGTCCATATGCCTTCAATGCCTGCCTGAAAACCGGCAGGCTGAATGATATTTGTGGGGCAGATTCGCATGCATTGCCCGCACTTTATGCACCGGGCCAAAAATTCGGTTTCATCCAAGGCGCCGGGCGGACGGATGAGTGCGGGGTTCCAGTTCGGTCCGAGCCCGCCCCCTATCCTTATGGATGGGATCAAAAGAACACCGGACACCGCCGCCGAGATGAGCTCTCTCCGCTGTATATCCGGGGATACAATCTCGCCGGTTTCAGATAATGTCGTTGAAAATGTAATGAGATCATGGGGGCAGGTATGAAGGCAGTTCATGCATAATACGCACTCGCTGATCCTTATGGAGGCGCTCGGTTCGCAGGCGCCTTCGCAATCCTTCTCGCACAGCTTGCAATTCGTGCACCCGTCGGCCTTTTGTCCGATCCTCCACAATGAAAAGCGGCTTAAGACACCAAAGAGAGCTCCCAGGGGGCAGATGAAGCGGCAGTAAAATCGTGGAACAACAAGATTCAGAAAAACAAAAAGAAGAAACACACCACCGATGAACCAGGATGTTTCATAATAGCGCTGATCGGGTGAAAGCTTAAAAAGAGGTTCATCCAAAAGAGGCAATATGACCAGATTGACGGAGCGGTGGAAAAGGGGAATAGGGTCGAGCAATCCGGTTTGAAGCGAGGCGGAGAAAATCGCACTTCCGAAAAGAAGGTCCATGGCTGCCGCTGTCAAAAGAAATGTGAGAATGACATATTTAAGGGATTGGGCGCGACGGTATGCATTTAGCTTGGCTTTTTTGGGGGTTGGTTTATTTCGTTTTCCCAAAAAACCGACAAATTGATGGATGGTCCCAAAAGGGCACAGCCAGCCGCAGAAAAACCGGCCGATAAAAATGGTGAAAACAATGGTTGCAATGCACCATATTAATCCGGAATAGAAGGTGCGGGTGGTGATGAATGTCCCGATGCCGACCAGGGGATCAAGCTGGAGAAACCAGTTGACCGGCCACCCCCTGAGTTGCCACCACTTGTCGCCAAGGGTGGCGGCTACGGCGAACCAAAGAAACAGAACCAGGAAAAAGAATTGTGAAATTCGTCTTGTCGTAACAATGTTCATAGTATTATCGGGTTCAGTGATTGATAATCCGCCGTTCCCAGACCTTTTGCTTCCGCTTTGGAAATAAATGGCAGACTGTTTTTTGTTTTACCTAAAAGGGTTGCACCGTATGCATCGGCAGCCACCTGATCCGTACTCACAATCATCGTATTCGTGGGTTTGAGGTCGGACAGAGACCCCCCGGTGGGCCCGTTGGTCATCATGCTCACCGTACCGTCTAAAATGACCAGACTCGGCCTGACCATCATGGCAAGTTCTTTAATAATATTATGTATGTCCTGGTGAAAAACATTTCTCCGGCCGCCCAAAATACCATACCAGTTTTTCATGGTCATGGACGCTCCGCTTCTATGATGGTCTTTGAGAGGCGCAATTCCAATGACTTTGTCAATATCCTTAAAGGGCTCAAAAAGTATGGGCCACTCCCTTATCAACAGGGCGTCTTTAAGGGTTGTGGGATGAAAAAAGGCGCGCTCGGGAAGCATGATAGTGGCCCCTTCCCGACGGGCGGCTTGTTCTATACCGCTTAAAGCAAAGCAACTTGGAGGGTCATTGATGGGATTATCGGTCACCACAACGTGTTTTGCCCCGGCTTTGAAGCAAAGGCGGGTCAATTCTGAAACCAGAACAGGGTTTGTGGTTGCGGAGAGTGCGGGCGGGGTGGCGAATGCGGCATTTACCTTGAGGAGAACGTTGTCACCCTTTTCAACAAAGGCTTCGATTCCTCCCAGGGCTTTCAGTGCAAGGTGCAGGGTTTTTTTTCTATCCTCTCCTTTTACAACCGCCATGACACCCTTTTTATCCGGTACGGCATAATCAGAAAGTGAAACAAGGCCCGTTTCGGCTTCGGACTGTTTCGGTCCCGACGAGTCATAAAAGAGATAGCCGGAAGCGCAGACCGCGGCAGCTGACAGCCCGGCTTTAGAACATCGAATAAAAAATTCACGCCGTGTGGTGCTACTGTTATGGTGTTGTTTTTCCATTTGTCTTTTTCTGCAGGTGGTTAAAAAAATCAGTCGCCATGGCTTTTGCCGATGGTATATCTTCACTCTCGTGAACACCGGCAAAGTATTCGCCGAAGGTAAAAAACAGATCATATGTGCCGAATATCTCAACCAGTATTGCATTCTCCACGTCTATGCCCGAGGGAAGGGGGCTCCCGCCGAACATTTCCAGAAACGACTTGTATCCATTCGAAAGTTGGCTTGCCGCCTCCGGTGCGTTACGATTTGACAGAAAAAGAGTCGCCTGTTTTCCTTCTTTTTTATAAGTGGCAATATAAATATTGTCCAGTTTATCGTAACCAAACGCGTTTGACGGTATCAGCGAAATACTTTCAGGCACAAGGCCCTCTTTCGGAAAGAGGTCAAACTCCGTCTTTCCCTTTGTCGTCACGTCCACATTGGCAGTAAACCGTTCTGCAAACTCATACATAAAGGAAAACAGCTTTTCTTCAGATGTTGACCCGACGAGTTCAACGTAGTATTCACCGTGGGCAAAGAAAACGGCATTTTTTGTTTTATAGGCAAATTCGGCAATATCCAGTGCCGTTCCGTCACTTCTGCGCTGCCTGCTGAAAACCGCGAAGGCATTGGTGCTGCCGTCCATCTGGTATACGTATGCTTCCATCCAAAGCCCGGCATCACTTGACGCTCTGTCTTTCAACCGATGGCAGAGAAGACGCTTAAACCCTGCTGAAAGATAGAGTTCCGCCTTGCCGTTGATTTTTTCATAAAGGGTGTCGGGGCTGAACTGTTCGGGCTTTGTCATGGACACCATGCCGCTAGGAACGGGGAGAAGCTTATTTCTGTCTTCAGGGGATATGGATTCCGATCCAGGAGCGGAGCCTGAATCTTGGAGGGTGGTGTCTTCCGGCATCAGTTCGTTGGCCGTGAGAACGGCCGGATTAAAATGAAACTGTTTTACAAAAACGCCGGCGCCGATGCCGACGAGTATAATCAGTATGCAAATGCTTATATATGTCTCTTTGTTCAAGTTCAGCCTCGGAACCTGTTAGGCCAGTAGCAGCGTCGCTTCTTTCATAAGTTGTCCTATGGGCATGTTTTGGGGGCACTTCTTCTCGGCAGAAGAAAAATCCAGGGAGGACATACGTTTTATGTCCGCTGCCAGCTTTTTATCCAAAACGCCGCTGAATCCTTTGTCGCCATAACTTCGGTGATACATCAGGTTTCTCATGACAGTGCTGATGGGGGCGCTGCCGTTGAATACTGATTCACAGATATATCCGCATCCCGCACAGTAGCTGGAAGATGTGTCACAGGCATAACGTCGAAGTCGCTTCATATCTGTCGCGGTGAGGCGTTTCCGATCCATTGCGGCCGCAATATTGGCCATCAGAATCGTGGAGTTGGTCATCAACGAGCAGATACTTGAAATGCGTTTGTCTTCCCATACGGCTTTTAATTTTGCCTGCTCCAGCGTAAACCCCTGCTTAATAAAACCGGCAGCCAGTTCATGCTCGGAATCGGTTTCCATTTTCACGGATCCTCCGCCCTGCGTTTTCATGGCGGTCAGCCCGATCCCTTTTTCAAAACAGGCCTGCACCGCGTCGTTCATTTCAGGATGATGCATCAATCGAAAGTTGTACGACATCATGATGCCGTCGACCCAGTCAAGCTTTGACGCATCCATCATGCACCTTTCCATATTGTTATGGGTGCTGAATCCAAACAGGCGTATGGCCCCTTTTTGCTTTTGAGCGTCCACCCATTTCCTGATATCACCGCTTAGTTCATTAATATTACCGACATCATGTAGAAAATACAGATCAATATAGTCCGTGTTCATGCGTTGGAGCGACATGCCAAGCTCTGTTGACAGGCGTTCCGTCTCCCTTGTCTTGGACTTTGTCACGATGAACAGGTTTTTCCGGTTGTCGGGATGGGCCTTTATGTACTTTCCGATTCCGATTTCGCTCAAGCCCCCTCCATATTCATGGGCCGTGTCAAAGTAGGTAATTCCCCATTTTGTCGCCACATTAACTATAATTTGATTGGTGGAAATATCAAACCCTCCCCCCAGTGAGAGGATCGGAATGGTGACCCCGGTTTTTCCAAACGGCCTTAACGGAATAGTATTCTCCTGTCCTGATCCTGTTTTATCGGCGGCATTGAGAATACCCGGGGCAATAATAGCGCTCGCACCGGCTGTTCCTGCTTTCTTGAAGAAATCTCTTCGGGTATACGTGTAATTTTCTGATGTCATACTCAAGCCTCCCTAGCCTATTTTATTTTTCCATTTCGGTGTAATACCAAACAGCCATGCCCGGATTTTCAAAGTTGAAAAGTATATCAGCTTGGGACAACAGGCGCTTTGCCTTCAGCTTCACTGCCTCGTTTGCAAACCGTTTTTCGGGCAAAAGATCCACCGGGGCATTAATAATATCATTCAGCGTTGATTCGAAGAGCGCTCGATCCTGGTTCTGAACCGCATAATACTTGGCATATAAATACTTCCAGGGGAGAAATTTTGATTCAGATATGTCAAATGCTTTTTCAAAGTGGTATTTTGCTTTTTCAGGATTACCTCCCATGGAAAGGGGTTGTGCTGCGCTATATACTCCGGTTAAGGCATGGGGGGCCCCGTAATTGAATGTTTCATCCAACTCCAGAAGCTTGTCCATCATAAGAAGAACCTTAGCAAGGCTTGCGGATGCTGTTTTATCATACTGAAACGATTGACCGATCCATGACAACCAACTGTTCGTTGCAAAGAACAGCGCCCGGGCGTCTTCCTTGGTAAGGGTGTTCAGGGCGGCAATGTAATCGTCATTGGATTTGTCCAGGGCATCATCAAATGCCGGATTGTGCTTCAGGACCCGCAGCGCATAATCCCTTGCTTTTTTATTCAGTTTGGCGGCTCTTTTTTTATCTGTATCTTCTATAAAAAGAAACGCATACCCGCTGTAGGCTTCGGACGCCCGAAGCAGCAGGTCTTCATTGTCGGGTGACACTTCGATAAAGCCGTCCAGTTGAACCAGGCTTGCCGGCATGGCTTTCCTGACGGTTTCCACATCGGGGTTTCGATTCACCGCGATATTCATTTTGTCCATCATCGGCTTCATGCCGTCCACCATCATTTTCGATCGGGCGGCGGCCGTGCAGCCGATAAAAAGAAATGCCAGGGAGGAAAGAACGACAGCTTGTCTGACATGGCGAAACTTAATCATAGCAATCTCCTTTACAGATTACAGCCTGTGGTTTTATTAACCAGGTTGGTCAATTCTCGCTGAAGAACATTGTAAGAATAATAACAGCGAGCAACCTCATAGTTATGATCCGCTATTTTATCACGCAGTTTCTTATCTTTAAGAACTTTTTTTGTTTCCGCCACGGCTTTATCCGTAACAAACCCGTCAATTTCTATTACGGAAAATCCTTTGGGCTTAATATCAATGGAGTAGATGGAGTAGGTATTGACGACAATGGGTTTTTTAAAATAGACGGCTTCCAGAAAGGCATTGCCGAATCCTTCAAAGTTGGATGGGTAGGTGACAAGATCGGCATGGGGGTAGACGTCGAAAAGCGTATAAATTTTTCTGCCGTCAGGTGTCGTGCCCCTTCTTTCTCCGATAATTTCAGAGACAAAAAGCGTATTGACCCCCAAGAGGTCCGAGTAGTCTTTTACCCGGCGTTCGTACTGAAAACCTTCGTCCCCTGCGGAATGGGATATGACTAGTCTTGCTTTCAGCCCCAGCCGGTGCACCAGTTCAATGGCATGCTCTATCCCTTTTCGCTTTACTACACGGGTGGGTTGAAGGATAAATAATTCGTCATCCTGTATGCCGAGGGCCTCTCTGGCATCGGATGAATACTCGTCGATGGTTGGTGGTGAATTTTCAAACGGCATGACATTGGGGATTGTCGTTCCTGAAATTCCGGTTCTGAGACTCAACTGATTGTCGGCGGAGGAATTGATGACCACATGTTCAATCCCCGGAAGGTGAGGAGGGAAGGCCATGTTAAGATAATCCCACACCGCATTGGTTAAAAAGCGCTGGCGTTCCCAGAAGAAATCGTGGTGGTGAGCAATTGCGGGCATGCGCTGCTCGCACAGGATTTCCGTTATGGCAAGCCCCAGGGGGATATTCAAGGGTATGGTCAAGGCGTTTTGGGGAACAAGAAGCTCTATATTAAATTTGTCAATGAACTCATAGAGTTGATCCTTGAGCTGGTCCTTTATATCCTGAATTTTTTTTGTAACAAAACGGCCCCTTTCGTATACACCATAGACATTATTATTGATGTCTTCTATTTCAGGGTGGTTGAAATGGGCAAGCGGAGCCAGGTGGCATTGGTCTGCCGGCCGATCCAGTTCGCCGGCAAAGTAGAAACAAGAAAACCCTTTTTTCTCCAGTATATCCGCCCATTTTGCCGTTTCCAGGGAGACACCGTCTGTTCCGGCAAGCCTTGTGGAAATAAAACCAACATTATGAGACCGACAACAATGTTCGCAATACGTCATGGTCTTCCTCCATGCAACAATTCGAGGCCAATATCAAATGGTTATTCACTTTTCTTACTTCTTGACAACGGATTCCAAGTCTTTTATTTTATCTTCTTAGCAGGCAGTGGCTCAATATTCAACCCCACAGTTTTCGGAGACATAAAATCATGCTGGAAATCAAAGTGGATGTGTTAAAAAATCGGCTGTACTTGACCTTGGGAAGGGTTCGTAAAGACAAGGTTTCGGATTCCGCAAAACGGATTGAAGAACAAATTCATAGACTTGATGCCGGTTTTTCATGCATCGCACGCATCCTGGACGTTCGCGCCATAGATGAAAATGATATTCGTGAAATTATGAAAATCCAGGACCTCCTGGCTGAAAAAGGGATGACCCGGGTCGTTCGCGTGGGCATTGAAGAGGGAAAAAAGCTGTTGGACAGCATCGGTCAGGATGTCGGTTATGTTGCTCTGTCCGCCCATGACCTTGAAGAAGCGGAAGAAATCCTGGACGAACTTGATGAGCGCGATGCCAAAAAGAAGAAGGCCGCAGGAGATAACGCACCTAACGCTTAGACAGTCCGGCCGGACGTTTTACGGAAAATAACAGCCCCGCCGCAATCACATCCAATGCAATAAAGAACATGTAAGCCGGATCATAGGATCCCAGCCGGTCGAAGCTTTGGCCGGCAATGATATACCCTGCAAGTTGAAGAACCAGAAACATGGATACAAACCGGAGAACCACGGCAAATGAGGTTCTGCCGAACAGGTCCGCCACAATAATGGGATACGTCGACATGATGCCGCCCATGGTGAAACCGAAAACAATGATGAATACATAAAGGGCCGGCATTGAGTCCTTAAACAGCATAAGGCTCAACCCGGCACCGTTTGCCAGTGAAAGAAACGTGACTATTTTTCTCGGTTCAAACCTGTCGCAAAGCATTCCCCATACATATTTGCCCAGGGTGCCCATGAATGCAGTGGCCGCCATCATCAGCATGGCCGTCGTATCGCCGAACCCGATATCTGAAAACCGGGGTTTCAATTGGGACATGACCCCCACCGTGCCCATCATAATAAGAGCATAGGCAAATCCCAGTTTCCAGAAGGCATTTGTCTTAAGAAGCCTGGGGAGGGACCAGAACAGGTGGTTGCCGGCGCCGCCAAGAAGCGGGGAAATTGACGACAACCTGCTTGCTTTCAGGCCTTCCGTATCTCTACCCGGCTTTGCCCCGTCGGGAAGCATGCCGTAGTGCTCCGGCCAGTCCCTGATAATAAGCCAGGATATGGGGGCAACTGTAATAATCATAATGGCGATTCCCGTGGATGCGTGTTCAATACCATAACGAAGAATTAAGAAGAGGGCGAAAAGCGGCAGGATGGCGCCGGAGAAGGAGATCCCGGACGTGGCGATGCCTAAAGCCTTTCCTCTTTTTTTTTGAAACCAGTTGTTTACAGCCGTGCTGGCGACAATGCCCCCGTATGCACCGTTTCCCATATACAAAAGGATATAAAAAACATAAAACTGCCATAACTGGTCTGCGCGCATCAAAAAGAAAAAAGCAAGGCCTCCGATGAATGGGCCCGTTATCATAAGCATCCTGGCCCCTGTTCGTATCACCAGCGTTCCGTAAATGAACTGGCCCATAAATCCAATTAACGTGGCAAACACCAGAGCCATGTTGATATCGGTGCGGGTCCAGTTCCGAAGATCACACAGGGGTTCCATGAAGGCGTTAAAGGCATAGAAACCGGTTCCCACGGACATGAAATTGGCCAGAAATGCAACAGCCACAATATTCCAGCCATAAAAATAGTGTTGGTTATTCGGATACATTTAGTATTAGTTGCGTCGCCCACATTCCGCAGACAACAAAGAAAACACCTCCGACATTGTTTAAGGCGAAGTTTAAAAAAGCACTGGAGTCCGAGCCTGTGCGGGCGGCTTGGACCACCTCCAGTGCGTAAGTGGAGAATGTCGTGAGTGCCCCCAGGAAGCCGGTCATGAAAAACAGGCGCATGAGAGGGCTTAAAAATCGTGTTCTATCCAGGAGGGCGAAAATGATGCCGATCATAAAGCAGCCGGCAAGGTTGGCAAAAAGCGTCCCCCATGGAAACCGCGTGCCGAGATATCTCGCGGCAAGGGAAGAGATGCCGTAACGGCACACCGCTCCCATCCCCCCGCCGATCATCAGCGCAAGTATCTTATTTGTCAAAACGCCCCTTAGTCGGTGTCATCAGCAAGGCCCTTCATTATTTTTTCAGCACGGAAACCGGCGAGCATGAACGGGTACTTGTTATGGGAAGAGATCGCCGGGTAGGCGGAGTCGTCGTTATCCATTTTGTTGAATATCGTCAGGGAGTATTCGTCCGCTCCGTTCAGAGTTACGGTGTGCAGTGGTTTCTGGTCCTGATAGTCCTTTTTTTCCTTTCCCTTGATATACGATTCACAGGACAGCGTGGAAAGGGTCGCGAGCAATTGGTCCACTTTGGCCTTTTCGACCCGGTTCCCATCCTGGTCCTGCCATACCGGTTTTGCTTCAGGCGATGTCTTTTCTTCTTTTTGATCTTCGGATGGCGCGCTCACCTCAACCGGCAGTTCGGTCAGGGCCAGGGTCAACGTCTTTTCTTCGTCGACCATGGACAATGCCTGAATCTCTGTTTCGTTAAATGACAGGACCGTTTTATCCCGAAGTTTGTCGGTGGAGATGTCGAATTTGCTCCTAAAGTTTTCCTGCGCATGGTATACCCGCTTGTCTTCGGCAATCCGGACAAAGGTGTGACGAAACGTGGAAGCGGCTTTTCCGATATCAAATGACCGCACCAGTTCGTTTTCAGCCCAGGCCTTGACATGTATTTTTTTATCATCACCCAGATCGTAACGGCCGTAATTTTCAGCTTCGGATACCAGCGCGGTAAGGCTCAGTTCGTCAATGACATCCAGCATGCTGTCGACTTTACCGGAGTCAGCCGGATAATCTTTTGGAGCAATCAACCACGTGTTGTTTTCCTTATGGATGACCAGGGATTCATCCGGTCCGGATTTAATTTCTATTTTTGAGATGCCCTTTTTGTTAATTTCCTGAATATCGGGAAGGCGGTATTCCACTTCGTCTGTGTTTTGAAAAATGAGATATAGGGAAAGACAAACTATAATTACTGCGAGAACAATATATTCAGTTTTTATTTTCATAAACAACCTCTCGTTAACTCTGGAACATGAGCCTGATGTGTTTTTTCCTTGAAGCACGCTTGATCCATACGAAAATACCAAACAGCACAATGAGAATCGGCAGACCGACGATATTAAATATTTTAATGACGCTTTTGGTGAGGGCATCGGTTTCGGCAATGGGATTAAAGGCCTGAACTTTGCCCCTCATGACAGCGACACCATCACGGTCGTTCAAGGTGTCGATGACATTCATTATAAATGTTGCATTGGTGGTCTGACCATCCTCATCTATCATGGTGTTTTTCAGAATTTCAGCCGATCCGACAACGAATATTGTTGCATTTTTACTTTTTTCGATAAATGCGCCGGTCTGCTCTATCGTCGAAAGGTCCTTTTCAGAGCCATCCGTTTCCGGTGACGGCCCAGGGGTAATGTCTTCAATGTCTCTTCCTTCAAGGTTGCCGGCATCGTCATCGGCCTGTTTTTCCGGCATGGGTTTTCCCTTAAAATAACTGTCGAATTCACCTTCCAGGATGTAGGCCAGGGGCATGCTTTTCTTATCCTCATCCGATGACGGAGGCCTTATGAACATGGGGTTCAGATTGATTCGGCCTTCCATTTCCCAGGAGTCCTTTGATGATGAAAACAGCCGTGTGGCAATGATTCCATTTTCTTCCATTTGTTTTTCATCGATCTCCAAAGGGGCGACGCGCATGGCCATGAGGCCCTTTATGTTTTTCATGAACCGGGGCTCATTATTAATATTGTCCTGGAGTATTCTGGGGGCAAAATATATGGGCCGCTCGCCGCCGCCGAACTGCCTCGGGACCTGCTGCTTGAAACAGTTTTCATCCATCACATAGGCGGGTTTGATACGGACGCCGTAATGTTCCAGAAGATTTTCAAGCCCGGTATCCATTTTTACATACTGCGGCTGCCTGTTAAGCGCAAAGGACTGGCGGCCCTCGGGCATCACTTCTTTAAAGGCATCGGCAAATACGGCAAGGCTTTTTCCCCGCATCAGATACTGATCAATTTTATAGAGGTCGTAATCTGTGAACGCCTCGGTGGGGTTGGCGATGATAAGGCAGTTCAGGCTTTCCGGAATCTGTTCATCCTTCAGGTTGATTTCCTGCACCGAGTAATTCTGAGAAACAAGCGTATTGAAGTTGGATAAATCCTCGTCCGTTTGCATTCCGAATGGCGCTTGCTGGGGAGGGCCCGTGAGTTTCAATGTGCCATGGTCGGCAAGATATCCGATGGTTTCATTTATATCGACCAGGGACGCCACGCTTTCATTGATGATTTCGTCCAGGTCTTCCATGTCAACAAGTTCGTAGCGAGTTCCGATCAAGGGGAGCCTCAGCACACTCATCAGCGGAATCACAAGGGACCGGGTATCGTGCTCCATAACAAGCCCTATTATTCCCGACCCGGAGGGTATGTTGCCATCGGACAGATCCGGCCACTTTAAACTCATCAGGTTATATTTTTCGGCATCCTCCTCAAGTGCGGGTTGTTTGGTGGGGTCAAAATGGTTGAACACCAATTTACCATAATTTTTTTTGTTCAGGTCATCCACCGTTTTTTTCACGGCTTCCGGCAGATCCGGCAATTCGTTAAGGCCCATGAACGGAGCGACAATTTCAAGTGATGAAGACATGTAGAGGTTGACATTTATATTATCGGAAAGGGCCAGAAGGGCACTGATTTTATTGTTCATTTTTTTAATGGCGGTGGTCAGCTGGTATTCCAGGCCATCCATGGAAGTGACCGCCTCTATTTTTTCAATGATATCCCCGTGAATGATAACGAGGCCCATGTAGGCATTCTTGAATTTTAACTCGTCCTGTTCAATCATGCGTATCTGAATGGGCCGGATACCGTAGCTTTCCGCAAGTTCTCTGTTAACCGAACCGGAAACGCCCATACTTTCGGCATCCGGGCTTACATCGTAAAATGAGTAGTTGAAAAATGTGTTTGAATGAAGTTCATATTCCTTGAGCAGATCATGCAGATAACGCTCTGTATTATTGTGGGGCGCCGGAAGGTTTTTTGTAAAAAACACCTTGATGGTGAGGGGTTCCGACAATGATGATACCACCTCTTTACTGACATCGGATAATGAGAACATCTTGTTTTCCGTAAGGTCGACCCTGAAAAACAGCGTCAACCCCGCCAGGTTTACCAGTATGATGACAATCAGATATATTGAAAGTTTAAAATATTTTCCGGATTTATTGACAGTCATTTTACTCTCCTTATGCCTTTTCCTGCATGGCAAGATGCGCACCGTAGGCACCGATAAACGTAACACTTAAGAAATAGATAATATCCCGTGAATCAATGATGCCTTTTGAAATGTTACTGAAGTGGAAATCAGCGCCGAGATAGCCGATTACCCCCAGTAGCGACTGGGGGATGAAAAAAAGCATCTTGTCCACAAGGGTCAGACTGAAGCATATGGCCATGCCCACAATAAACGCGATGATCTGGTTTCGTGTAAGCGCCGATGCGAAGAGCCCCACTGATGCATAGGCTGCGCCAAGCAGGATGGCGCCCACATATCCTCCAATTACCGGTCCCCAGTCAAGCTGCCCGATCATGGTGACGGTGACGGCATAGGCCATTGTAGGGATAAGCATCGTTGCCACCATGGCGGTGCCGGCGAGGAGTTTTCCCAGGATAATATCTTTGAAGGTGACCGGCAGGGTGAGGAGTGTTTCATATGAACCGATATTCAATTCCTCGGAGAAGAGTCTCATGGTGATGGCCGGTATGACAAATGAAAAAATGAGGGGCAGAAGCGAAAAAAAGTTTCTGAGGCTTGCCTGGCCGTAAAGAAAGAAGGTGGCAAAGAAAAACCAGCCCGTTACAAGAAGAAAAATGGATATCACAATATATGCTATGGGTGAGATAAAATAGTCGCTGAATTCCTTTTTAAAAATATGAATAGCCTGTTTCATACCTAGTTCTCCCTTGTCAGGTCTCTGAATATATGTTCCAGGGTTTTTGTCTCCTGGCGCAGTTCAAATAAATCCCAGTCTGTGTCTTTGATCTTGCGGTACACCGTCTGCCGCACGTCATCGGATGCTTCACATGTCAGGCTTATGTCGATCAGGTCATTCCGAAGTGCCTTCGGTGTTTCAATGCGGAAAACACCGTCTATGTCGCCGAACATGTTTTTTGCCGACGCCACATCGGCATTCTTAAGGGAAATGTGGATGATGGTCTCGCGGTTACCTTCCTGTTTAAGGGCTTCCGTGCTGCCGTCGGCCACGATTTTTCCCTTGTTGATGATAACGATCCGGTCACATGTCGCCTCCGCCTCGCTTAGTATGTGGGTGGACAGGATGACGGTTTTTTCTTTTCCGATCTCCTTTATGATTTCCCTGATTTCCGCAATCTGGTTGGGATCGAGACCCGATGTGGGTTCGTCGAGAACAAGTATTTCAGGATCATCCATCATGGCATGGGCAAGGCCCACTCTCTGTTTCAACCCTTTTGAAAGTTCTTCAATGGTTTTATGCATGATGCCGTGGAGACCGCATATATCGGCAAGCTTTTTTATCCGTGTAAGTTTCTTTTCCTTATCGAGACCCCGGATATCGGCAATGTAGTTCAGGTAGTCATACACCAGCATACTGTGGTAAAGCGGAGCGGATTCCGGGAGATACCCGATGAGCTTTTTGATATCCAGCGTATGTTCCCTTATGGAAAAATCCTTTACCCGGATATCACCCGTTGTGGGCAGAAAAAAACCGGTAAGCATCCTCAACGTGGTGGTTTTTCCTGCACCGTTCGGGCCCAGCAACCCCAGAATCTCACCTTTTTGTATACCAAGATTGATATGGTCGACAGCGCACAGATCACTGTAATACTTGGTAAGATTTTCAACATGGATCATTTCCGACTCCCAATAAAATCTATGGTGTTAACAGAAAAAAACAGGTGTTCATAAATCTATGAAACCCGGACTTTATGATTGGTTTCAACAGCTTAAATTAATGGAGTAATATAAAGCAAAAATTAAGAAAATCAACCCTTATATTTTTAGATCATTCCCGTCAGCTACGATCGAGCCTTTCCAACACACTGTTTAAAAATGAAAATCAATCATCATGGCTCCATAGGACGTGTCGGCTCCGGTTTTTGTTTTACCGGAAGGAGGGACGGGGAGAGAATTGTCATCCATCAGATCGGAAGCTTTCACGAACGCAATTCGAACAGCAATGTAGTCATAATAATGATAATTGATACCGATCAGCCCGTTAAACAAAAAACCATTCCGGTCAACGTCGCGATCATCGCCGGTGATCATGCTGCCGTCAAAAAGAACGGAATAGGCAATGGCCGTTCCGCAGCCGGCAAAAATCAACTCGAATCCATGGGGGGATGCCGATTCGGGTTTCGGTATGTCGTAGGCTTGGAAAAAACCTCGTCCCGGTGGCGATGGAAGCGAACCGAAGCCTTCCGGCATATTCCATCCGATCCGGACCCCAGCGGCCAGGTCGGCACCGGTAATGATGTTTCCCAAATGGATACTCGGCCACAAAACAGCGTGGGCGGCCCAATCGTTGGTATAAGTTCCCATATGAGCCATCTGCCAGATGTGCTGATAGGCAATATTGACAACAGGCTCGGTATCCCTTTGGGTGTGCCAACCTTCGGGTTCTTCCCCAAAACCTATCCGGACGTGCATGAACCTTTGAAAATCCTCGGCAAGAGATTCTCTGCCGAGCACGCCGGCGGTAACCTGAAAATTTCTCGCTGTTTGCCGGTTAAAGCTCTGCCAGTTGAACGTGTAGGTTAAGGTTCCCGCATAGGGCAAATCGCCGGGTGGCGGGTCCGGATTGGTCAGGTCACCGGGGGTGATCATATTCTGCCCGATCCCATGGCCGAAGCGTACGATGGAGTTTTCATCTCCAAGGGTGGGAAACGTCTTCCCCACCCATTTGATAACGTCCGGTGCTTGGGTTTCATCCCAGTTAGAGCAGAGGACCGTATGATATTGAAGGCTCCATCCATTGGAGAAGCTGCTGTCCTTATTCCAGACGACATCATTGTCGATTTCAACCCGGAACACGCCTCTGTTGCGAGGGCTGTCAAGATTAAAATTTTCGGCAGATACCTCTTTGCCGGCTCCTGCTGTCAGAATGCAGATGAGGATGATATGACACAGTTTCATAATATTGGTCCACAAGAGAACAAGGGCCTCGCATGCCCGTATTCTGCAAAACGATTCGTCAGGCTTCGGCACGCAGCTTCCGTCCGGCCTGAAGTCATACAGTTTGTAAATCTTTATTCATTTAATTACAATATATCCGTCATCTTTTTTGCCACGGATACTATTTTTAGGTTTACCATTTTGAAAATAGGTAAATTTCCGTAACTTAACCGCTATATTATGGTTCCGTCGATCGGATTGAATTTGCTATTTGGAATTGAATTTGTTATTTTGGCTTTTAAATATGGATCGGAATCAGGCCTTAACTTATCACATGCAACTCTTCAATGAATTAGTCGGTATTGAATGGAGAAACAATCATGACCACCGCAAATGATTGGGACTGGGAGAGCAAAGAGAAGAGTATTCCTTTAAAAAAGTGGAAAGACAATTTTGAATGGGTGGAAGAGCCCCATGCCAGCGATGATGGTGAACACATCGGGGCCATCGTAAACCTTGATGAGGCTGAATTCACTGTCTGCGTAAACGGCGAAACCTGGGATACCCCGTTTGAAAAAATATGGAACCTGAGATTCTCCCGGGATGGGCGGCTGACGGCATTGGTGTCTGAGGACGAATTGTGGACGGTGGCTGTGGACGGCAAAACCTGGGAAAATAAATTTGATTATGCGTGGAATACCCAGTTCAGCCGTGACGGAACGTGCATTGCCATCGCTTTCCAGCAGGATATGGCGTATGGGATGGCTGTGGATGACAAATCATGGGACACGCTATTCAGCAACATTTCCAGTATGAACCTCAGCAGCGATGGGAAGAGAACCGCGGCTTCGATTCAGACGGAGGCCCTCAGCCAGGGGGATATTTTTAAATTTTCAGACGGCGCTTTCTCTGCGGCCGTGGATGGCAACCCATGGGAAACCAATTTTGTTAATGTCTGGCAGACGGCGTTTAGCAGCGATACCGGGAAGCTGGCGGCTGAAGTGAGGTTGAACCTATATGAATATACCATTGCCGTTGACGGCGAAATCTGGGGGCGGACATTCGGTTCAGTCTGGGAACCAAAGTTCAACCCCAATACCGATGATGTGACGGCGCCCGTACGGTCGGGGTCCTTGTGGTCCATTGCTGAAAACGGACATCTCATATGGAACGGAAAATACGGACAGCTGTGGCATCACATATACAGCCCGGACGGCAAAACCATAGCCGCCATCGTTTCTCCCAGGTTTGGGAAATGGACCATTGCCGTGGACGACAATCCGTGGCCGGTGCTGTTTGGTGACATGGTGATCGATATTACCTACAGCCACAACGGGCGACATGTAGCGGCACTTGCTAAGGACAATGGAAAGTGGACGGTGGTGGTGGACGGGGTGCCCTGGACCAGTGAATTTGACAGAGCATGGCCGCCGGTGTTCAGTGCCGACGACGAATTTGTGGCGGTAAAGGTGGAAAAGGATGGAATGGTTACCTATGCTGTAAATGATCATATGTGGGACCATAAGTGCGATGGGGCATGGGATCCCGTGTTCCATCCCAGGGGCGGTAAAATTTTGTTCCGGACAATTGAAGACGGCACATACCACAGACGAATAAAATCCGTATCGGAAATAACCGGCTAAGAGGGGCAAGATGATGCACTCAATCTATAACTTTGTGAGCGGTCCGCTGGTGTGGGTATCCTTTTTCATATGCATATTCGGAAGCCTTTACCGAATCATCAACTTGTTTCTTCTCGCCTATAAAAAAGAAGCCTTTATCTTTAGTTTCATGAGCTTAAAATACAGCCTGAGATCCATTCTGCACTGGATCATACCCTTTGCCTCAACAAATATGCGAAAGCATCCCGTCATGACACTGGTCACCTTCATGTTCCATATCTGCCTGGTCTTTGCGCCGGTTTTTTTGCTTTCACACATTGTGTTATGGGAAGAGTCATGGAATATTTCCTGGTGGGCTCTTCCGGATCACGTCGCGGACCTGATGACGGTCATTGTGATTCTGTCATGCCTTTTTTTTCTTTTTCGCCGACTTGTTCTGGCGGAGGTGAAATATGTCACCTCCCCGACGGATTACCTGTTACTCTTTTTAGTTGCCGCCCCGTTCGTTACCGGTTTCTGGGCGTATCATCAATTTCCGGGATATGCCGTTGCCCTGATTCTGCATATCCTTTCCGGCGAGATGTTACTGGTTGCCATTCCCTTTACCCGTCTCATTCACATGGTATTTGCCGTTTTTACAAGGGCATATATGGGATCTGAATTTGGTGCCGTTCGCCACGCCAGGGACTGGTAGTGATGGAAATAATGGTCACGTTACTTTATTGATATAGCAAGGAGACGTTTAATGGCCGAGCCCGTAGTAAAAAAAGATGACAGTCCGACCGGTGAACCTGCGGAAGACAAAGCGACAGACGAGGGAATAGAAAAAGGGGTTCGCGACCTGACGGCCGACAACATAGCAGCCGTTATAAATGATGTCCTTTCAAAAGAAACGGGCGCACGGCTCAAGGCCTACGTGGACACTTGCGTCCATTGCGGTTTATGCTCAGAGGCCTGTCACTTCTATATCTCCCATGATAACGATGTCCGCTTTTCGCCGGTGGGGAAGGTAAAGCAGACCATCTGGGAAATTTTAAAGAAGAAAGGCCGCGTGTCCCCGGATTTTATCCGGAGAGCGGCGGAAATTGCCTATACGCAGTGCAACCTCTGCAAGCGATGCGCAATGTATTGTCCCTTCGGGATCGATGTGGCGTATTTAATGAGCGTTGTGAGAAGGCTGTGTCATAAACTCGGTGTGACCCCCCTTTACATACAGGATACGGTGAACAGTCATTCCGTCACCTATAATCAGATGTGGGTGAAAGAGGATGAATGGATTGATACGCTTCAGTGGCAGGAGGAAGATGCCAGGGCGGAGATATCTTCCCTTAGAATCCCGTTGGAGAAGGATGGTGCGGACATCATGTATTCGGTCATCGCGCCGGAACCGAAATTCCAGGCGGAACTCATATACAAGGCGGCTGTTTTAATGAATGTGGCGGGCGTGGACTGGACCATGCCGGCAACACCGGGCTGGGATAACAGTGATATGGCGATGTTTACGGGGGATAATGAAATTATGGGCCGCCTGAAACGGGCTCATTTTGAAACCGCAGCAAGGCTTCATGTAAAGCGAATTGTCATGGGCGAGTGCGGTCATGCCTTCAGGTCTGTGTATGATATGGGGAATCGATGGCTCGGATGGCGAATGCCGCCGATTGAGGTGCTCCATGCGATCGATTTTTATTATGAACTCCTGAAGACAGGGCGGATAAAGATTGCCAAAAAATACGATAAACCGGTGACGCTTCATGATCCCTGCAATGTGGTCAGGGGCAGGGGGCTGCATGAGAAAGCACGCTATGTCATTCGGGAAACGTGCAGTAACTTTATTGAAATGCACCCCAATCGTGAACACAACTACTGCTGTGCGGCGGGCGGGGGCGTGGTCAACTGCGGTCCCCCGTATAAAAAACAGCGAATGAAGGGGAACAGGATAAAGGCGGACCAGCTTACTGAAACAAAAGCGGACGTGGTGGTTACGCCTTGTCATAACTGCCACAGCGGGATTGAAGATATCGTGCACCATTATGATATAGGGATCGGTGTGAAGTTTCTTGTTGATATTCTGTATGAAACCATGGAAAAACCAGAGTAAACCAGATTAAAATAGACCGGGGAGATTGGTATGATGAGAAAAAGCGTGAGGGTGCTCTTGATATTCATCTTTGCGACTATGGTGTTATTTGTCTCCGGATATTCCCAGGAAGATATGCGGTTCGTTGACAACAGTGTTTTCGACAGCCCGAATCGAACCCGGGCCGTGTTCAATCATGATGAACATAATGAAAAAGCCGAGTTGGATGAGTGCAACGAATGCCATCATGTCTATGAAGACGGAGAACTGCTGGAAGACGAATCCTCGGAGGATCAGTTCTGTTCGGACTGCCATGAACTGGTATCCAATACAGATATGCCGTCTTTAAGAAAGGCGTTTCATAAAAACTGCAAGGGGTGCCATCGGGATCGAGGCGCCGGCCCCATCATGTGTGGTGAGTGTCACATCAAGTAGGCGTTATATCAATCATTTCTTGATCATAAACAAGTTTCATTTTTTTTAGGTTGGCCGGTATGTGGAGGACCACGTTTGCGCCTTCCCGGGTTCCGTTTAAAAATGGATAGGTGCTCCTTAAGTACCCGAAGTCGGCATGCTCGAGAAAGTACAGCAATGCCTCTATTCGCTCTTCCATGTCAGACAGATTCCTGCCGGATCCCGCCTGTTTAAAATACTCGCCCATGAGCCGTTCATATCGTTTCCTGGCCTCGGTCTGGATACAAAGGGATGTCATTTGGAATTGTATGTCCATGGAACCTAAACTATCTCCGCTGATGAAAAAAAACAAACAGAATAACGACTTGCTCAACCAATCAAAATGAAATAGAAAATAATAATGTCCAAACAGCCCATGACCTTAAATCATACTGTTGTTATTCTTACGGTTCTTGCCGGATGTATCATCGGCGGCATGGGCGGCGCCTTTTTTGCGCTGACCCATGATCTTCCCCAGATCCAGGCCCTTGAATCATTCAAGCCGTCATCCGTCTCAAGGATTTATGCATCCGACGGCACACTGCTCACAGAGTTGTTTTCAGAAAAGCGCGACCCGATACCGTTAAAGGAGATCCCTTTTTATTTAAAAAAGGCAATCATCGCCATAGAAGATAAAAGCTTTTATACCCACAGCGGCGTTGATTTGAAGGGGATTGCAAGGGCGGTGCTGAAGGACGTGAGAGCCGGAAAATTTGTTGAAGGTGCGAGCACCATTACACAGCAGCTGGCCAAGACCCTTTTTTTAACGCCGGAAAAAAATCTTGTACGAAAGATAAAAGAGGCGGTGCTGGCGTTTCAGATGGAGCGCCGCTATACAAAGGATGAGATATTGAACATGTATCTCAACCAGATATATTTCGGCAGCGGGGCATATGGTGTAAAAGCTGCGGCATGGATTTTTTTCAGGAAAAAAGTGGGGGACCTGACGCTTCCGGAATGCGCGTTGATATCGGGTATGCCGAAATCCCCCTCGCGCTATTCTCCGCTGGTCAACCCCGACCTTGCCGTGAAAAGAAGAAATATCGTCCTCGGGCAGATGAAAAGAGATGGTATCATTTCCGAAGAGCAATTCATCAACGCAAAAGAGTCACCGTTGATTCTCCCGGAAAGAGGGATGCCGTTTGTTCGTGCACCGTATTTTGTCTCTTTTTTAAAGCCGCACCTTGAGGAAACTGTGGGGTCATCCATGCTTTACAGAGGCGGGCTTGAAATTTTCACGACCCTTGATGTCGGTTTACAGGAGACGGCTGAGCAGGCTGTTTTGGAAAGGATGGGCGAGCTTGCAAAGCGGATGGCAAGCTATGGGTTGGAATATGCCGAGCCCCAATGCGCCGTAGTGTCACTGGATGTGAACACCGGGGGAATCCTCGCCATGGTGGGGGGAAAGGACTTTTCTGAAAGTTCATTCAATCGCGCCGTATCCGCTAAGAGGCAGCCGGGTTCGGCATTCAAGCCCTTGGTTTATGCATGTGCCATAGAAAATGGTTTGCCGCAAAGCAAGTTGATTTTGGATACACCGGTTAAATTTCACCGGCCGGGAAAGAAGAAATCCTGGATGCCGCAGAATTTCTCAGAAAGCTATTCCGGTGAAATGACCCTCAGGAAAGCATTGACCCACTCAAAGAACGTTCCGGCTGTCCGTTTGATTGAAATGCTGGGCCCGTCTTCCGTGATCCATCTGGCACAAAAACTGGGAATCGAATCAACCCTGATGCCTTATCTGTCCCTGGCCCTGGGGACCTCGGAGGTCAATCTTCTGGAATTGACTTCCGCTTATGCCACATTCTCAAACAGGGGGGAATATATCAAGCCTTATGGAGTGGTGGAAATCCATGACGGAAACGGAAGACTGCTGTACCGGGAAAAACCCGAAAAAAAAATCGCCTTGTCACGGGATGCCGCCGCTGTTATAACCGATATGCTGGCCGGTGCCATAAAAGAGGGGACCGGAAGAAAGGCGCAGGTTCTGAAGCGCCAGGTCGCGGGGAAAACCGGCACCACCAACAGCTACAAGGACGCACTTTTTGTCGGCTACTCGCCGCAGGTGGCCACGGGCGTCTGGGTCGGTCAGGATGATTACCGTACATTGGGAAAAGGGGAGACCGGTGCGAAAAGCGCGCTTCCCGTCTGGATAGATGTCATGGAAAAAGCGCTTTCAGACAGACCCGTGGCATATTTTGACTTCCCGGACAACGTGGTGAGAGTGTCAATGGACCCGGAGACCGGCAAACCTTCAGCCCCCGGCATGCCGAAAGCCGAACCGGCACTTTTTATTAAAGGAACAGAGCCGCAATAATGAAGCTGACAGCAGGACAGGTCCGGAGCGAGTTAAACAAGCATGCCGACAAAGAGTACGCTGACCGCGCCTTGAGGTTTTTCAAAACAGGAAAGGGCGATTATGGCGAGGGGGACAAGTTCCTGGGCATTCGTGTTCCTGTTTTAAGGAAACTTGTAAAAACATATAAAGGAATTTCCTTAGACGAAATAATGAAACTGTTAAAATCGGCATACCATGAAGAACGAATGCTGGCTCTTTTTTTCCTTGTCGATATGTTTAAAAAAGGAGCGGAGGGTGCTAAAGCGGCAATTTATAATGCTTATCTCAACAATACGGCGTATATCAATAATTGGGACCTCGTGGATACAACGGCTCCGCACATCGTGGGGGCGTTTTTGGCGGATAAAAACCGCGCGCCGCTTTACCAACTGGCGACATCCAGAAGCCTATGGGAGAGGCGGATTGCCATCATATCCACTTTTTATTTTATAAGGCAACATGACTTCGCCGAAACCATAGAGCTTTCCCGAATACTTCTCCATGACCAGGAGGATTTGATGCATAAAGCCGTGGGGTGGATGTTAAGGGAGGTCGGAAAACATCGCATGAGCGCTTTGGAGGGTTTTTTGAAAACCCATTATAAACATATGCCCCGAACCATGCTGCGCTATGCCATAGAGAAATTTCCGGAAAAAAGAAGACAGCGCTATTTAAAGGGAAAGATATAAAAAGAGGAGGGAATCATGCCGTCTATACTGGAAAGACATTTTATTACCATTGTTGCCTTATCGCTGATATTCACTTCGTCTTGTACCCGAAATGTAAAAGAAATGAAACTGGTGAATGCGAATGCAAAATTTAAACTTATCATTGCCGGGGATTCAAGCGAATACAAGGATGCTATCAGGGAAGACCTTATTTCACGATACAAGGAAAAAGCAGGCATTGAAGTGATGAATATCGAATATTTAGATACGATCTCGGAGGACAGCTACGATGTTATTCTGATTATGGATACATGCATGGCATGGGGTGCGTTCAACCCGACTGTAAACAGATATCTGGAGAACGCCGGCAATAAAGATAAGATTGTTCTATTCATGACCGCCGGTGATCCTGAACTGGAATACAGCCATGAGGGCGTGGATGCTATTTCATCAGCATCAATAATTGAAAACAAGGATGAGATTGTCGCCTCCCTTTCGGAAAGGATTGATGCTATAGCTTCCGGTATGAACTAGTGCGACAGGCCGGGACAACCAACGCCCGAAAATTGAATACGTAACCGGTTCTGGAGAAGTGATGTTTGGAATCGTTCTTATTGCAGTGTCGACATTGATGCATGTCTATGTTTTTTCGTGTGCCGCCTCTGTTCCGTTTATAGCCCAAAGAGTGCCGCGACTCGTCCTGGTGGGTTCAGGGGTGATACTATGGGTTATTTTTTATGTCGGCCGAGTCTTCGGCCACGATGGATCAGGTGTCATCGCCGCGACCCTTGAGTTTTTGGGAATGGCCTGGCTGGCCGCTCTCTTCCTGGTGTTTGTATCGCTCCTGTTGACAGATATTGTCACTTTTTTTATGCCCAGGTTGAATCCCTCTCTGCGTGGATGGGCCATTTTAATGGGGGCATGCCTGTCGGTGATTGCCCTGTTTCAGGGTCTTCGGTCTCCGTTGGTGGAAAAATACGAGGTGAGCCTCCCAGGCCTTCCCGGTCATATGGACGGAACGGTTCTCGTGGCCCTGTCCGATATGCACCTCGGTTCGCAGCTCGGCAAGCGTTGGTTGGCCGCAAGGATCGTCCAGGTAGAGGCTTTGCGGCCGGATCTTGTGGTTTTGCTTGGCGATATCTTCGAAGGGCATGGCCCACGGGGGGATGATTTTACAGGGACACTTAACCGGCTTTCCGCACCCATGGGTGTCTGGGCTGTGCTCGGCAATCACGAATTTCACGGTGGAGGCAGCATGCACCTGTTCGATAAGGCGGGGGTTAGGTTGCTCCGCAACGAATGGGTCGAGGTGGTTCCGGGCCTTGTCCTGGCAGGTGTCGATGATCTTACCACCATGCACCGCAGACGTCAGGCCGGTGATCCCATCCTGCAAGCTCTTAGCGGTAAACCCCCCGGGGCGGCCATTCTGCTTTCACATACACCCTGGCAGGCCGATAAGGCAGCCATGATCGGTGCGGAGCTGATGCTCGCCGGCCACACCCACGGAGGACAGATATGGCCGTTTGGTTATCTGACCCGCCTGCGCTACCCCCTGTTGGAGGGACGCTATGAGGTTGAGGATATGACCGTTATTGTGAGTCGGGGCACGGGCACATGGGGGCCGCGTATGAGGCTTTGGCGGCCCGGAGAGATTCTTCATGTCACGCTGCGGAGACAAGGGGAAAAGAAATTTACAGACTGATTTCCAGATAAACGTTTTCGAGCGATCTCTTCATCGGATATCCGGGCAGGGGAATTCAAATATTTACAAATAAAACCATTCGTGTATTATCGGTAAGAATTTAATATAGGGGTATATACCCGGTATTGATGGAAACTCGGCCGCATTTTCAAGGCAAGGAGCAAGGTAAGCATGGACGAGAGTTTGACCTCCTATAAAAACAACTACATCAGCACCCTTAGAGATGACATCGTCACCATTATCTCCGAGAAGCTGACTCCGGTTGCCCAAAAATACGGTTACAGCGACTCCCCTCTGGAGGAAAACGTAAAGTGGAAGCCTAAGGTCCTGCTGCTGGGAAACTACTCTTCGGGCAAATCCACCCTGGTGAATGATTTTCTTGGCGGCAATATTCAACGAACGGGCCAGGCTCCGACAGATGACACCTTTACGGTGATTGCATATAAGGAAGCGGAAGATGACCCGGACAGGGTCAGGGTGATTGAAGAGCGGGAAGGCCGCTCTGTACTGAATGATCCGGAATACCCGTTTGCGGGGCTTAAAAAGCATGGCGACCGGTTCTTGGCCCACTTCAGGTTGAAGTTTGTCAACTCTTCTTTTTTGAAGCAGCTCGTCATCATTGACACACCGGGGATGCTGGACAGTATCACCGAAACCGACAGGGGATACAATTACCAGGATGTCATCGGTGAGTTGGCGCAGAATTCCGATCTGGTTTTATTGCTGTTCGATCCCCATAAAACAGCGACGGGTAACGAAGCCCACACCAGTATCCGGAAGACATTACCCAGAAAATGTTTCGAGGACCGGATTCTGTTTGTTCTGAATCGTGTTGACGAGTGCACCTCCCTTGAGGACTTCCTTCAGGTATACGGCACCTTGTGTTGGAATTTGTCCCAGATGACCGGCAGAAAGGATATTCCCCAGATTTATTTCACGTATTCACCCCATGTGGCGAACCACGATACGGCTTCCGTGGACTCGGACAAGTTTTTTATCCGAAAAATTGAAAACCAGCGGGAATTGCTAAAAGCCGCTGTGTTGAAAGCGCCGCAATATCAACTGGATCACCTGGTTGATTTCCTTGACACGCATAGCGAAAGAATCCACCATCTTCTTGAAGTGTTGATCCAGTATAAAAAAAGGATGAACAGAAGCCGCAGCAACTTTATCTTTCTGCTGACAGCCGTGGGTGTGCTGCTGGGTCTTGGCGCGGGAGGGATAAGCTTGATGAACGGAACAGATGACCTGATATTTCTTTCCTCGGTTTCAGCAGGCAGCGCAGTCGGTGTAATTCTGTTGGGCATGCTGATCCTTTTCCCCTATGCCCGAAACCGGTTCCATCAGACACTGCTTGCGAGCCTGGATACGTTGACCAAGAAAAAATACCAAAGCCGGATTGATTCGTGGAATTCGGTCAAACAGGTTGCCGCGGAATACTTGACGGAATACAGGCATAAGATGTCACTGAGGAAACTTAAAAAAGAATTCTCCATGCTGCAGGAAGTTATGGAGACGGAAATGCCCGAGATAAGGGAAGGCTTGCAGCAAATCAATCGCATCTGACGGGGACAATGCCCCGGTTAAGCGGCAGCCTTAATATATTTTAGCTGGAGGAGTATGCTATGGCAAATTTTGATTTATTTTATGAAGTTGTAAACAACCCGGATCAGTACGCCCGGAACTGGAAAAAAGAAACCGGACATCCGGTCATCGGATACTTCTGCTCCTATGCGCCGGAGGAAATTATAACGGCGGCGGGGGCTCTACCATATAGAATTCTGGCCGGCCAGGGGAACATTTCAAAAGCGGATGCCCATCTCCAGGCATATAGCTGCAGCCTGGTGCGGGGGGCGTTGGAAGATGCCCTGACCGGTAACCTTGCATTTCTTGATGGAACCGTGTTTCCGAATACATGTGATTCCATTCAGCGTCTTTCCGACATCTGGCGAATGAATGCGGGTTTCAAGTTTCATGCCGATGTCATGGTTCCTGTGAAGTTAAACACAGAAAGTTCAAAGGCATATATGTATGCCGTCCTGGCCGGATTTAAAGAGAAACTTGAAGCCTATACCGGTGAGCGGATTACAAAAGAGAAATTAGGTGATGCGATATCCCTGTATAACGATATCAAAAAAAATCTGTCCATGCTGTATTCGATAAGAAGAGATGCGCCGGGTGCCTTAAAAAGCAGCGATATCCATACCGTATTTAAGGCAGCGATGGTCATGGACCGGAGACGGCTGTTGGAAGAACTGGAAAAAATCACCGCTGAGCTTGGTGAAGTTCCCGCGGCGGCGGATCCCGGTAAAAAAAGAATCGTGCTGAGCGGAAACTTGTGCAGCATGCCCGATATCTACAAGACCATAGAAGCTTCCGGCGGTGCGGTGGTGTGGGATGACTTTTGCACAGGGTCAAGGTATTTTGAAGGAGATATCGCCAGCGGTGGGGACCCTCTACATGCCATTGCGGACAGATATTTAACGAGGGTCGTATGCCCTGCAAAGCATTCAGGGACAACCAATAGGGGCGATTACCTGGTGAAGACGGTTAAGGAGACCAGGGCGAACGGGGTGATTTTTCTCCTTATAAAGTTCTGCGATCCGCACTCCTTTGACTATCCTTATCTGAAGGAAATGCTTGAAAAGGAAAATATCCCGAGTGTGTTGTTTGAAATAGAGGACCAGCTTCCCTCGGAGGGCCAGATCAATACAAGGTGCGAAGCATTCATCGAGATGCTGTAAAAAGGAGAAGGCGATGACAGATTCAAAAAAAGTGACAGATCCCGAAGTCGAAAAAAGAAAAATAAAGTCGGTCAAACGCATGAAGGAGATTATGACTGAATATTACATCGAAGCCAAATCGCCCAAAGAACAGACGGGAAAAAAAATTGCCTGGATCACCAGCGGCGGACCCGTGGAACCGCTGATCGCCATGGATGCCATACCCGTATATCCGGAAAACTACGGCGCGATGATCGGCGCAAGCAAAATGGGTGTGGATCTTTGCGAAAAAGCGGAATCCATGGGATATGCGAGTGACCTGTGCTCTTACGCAAGGGCCGATATAGCCAGTGCCGTGATAAACGGCGGCCCGATCGGCGGGCTTCCGGAGCCGGACATGCTGATTTGCTGCAACAATATCTGCGGGACCGTTTTGAAATGGTATGAAGTGCAGGCCAGATATTACAACGTGCCGCTCTTCATTCTGGACACGCCCTTGTGCCATACGGAATATTCGCCTGAAATAAAAAACTATGTGGAAGCCCAGGTAATGGAATACATCAAGTTTCTGGAAGAGGTGTGCGGCAAAAAATTTGATTATGACCGCATGGAAGAGGTGGGGTCACTGTCCGTCAGGGGGCAGGAATTATGGCAGGCGGTTCTGGATACCACAATGAACCGGCCGGCTCCCATGACCTGTTTTGATGCGTTTTTTCACCTCGCCCTTATCGTCACGTTGAGGGGTACGCAGACAGTTGTGGATTATTATGAAATGCTTCTTGCGGAAATGAACCAGCGGGTGAAAGACGGCATCAGCATGGTGCCCGATGAAAAGTACAGACTGCTGTGGGACAATCTGCCCATCTGGTATAAAACAAGATGGATGTCTGATAAATTTGCCGAACATGGCGCTTGTCTTGTGGCGGACACCTACACTTCGGGATGGTGCAGTGCCCTGAAATATATGAACACGGATGATTTTCTGGGCTCCCTCGCCGAGGGATACACCCGGATTTTTCTGAATTGCGGCACCGACCAGATGGCCGAAAATATAATGGCACTGGCCGAGAAATACAGCGCAGACGGCCTGGTGATACATTCAAACCGGAGCTGCAAGCCGTATTCACTGGGGCAGTATGATATCCAGAAAATCGTTCAGAAAAAAATGAATATTCCCACGCTGATAATAGAAGCGGACATGGTGGATGAGAGGAATTTCTCCGAAAGCCAGATTGAAACCAGGATCGATGCATTTATCGAAATGTTGAAATAATGAAATGAGGTAGAGATGATAACAGTGGGCGTGGATGTCGGCTCCATCAGTGCAAAAGCCGCGTTAATAAAGGACAACAGCATAATAGCGTCAAGGGTTATACTGACGGGCTACAACGCAAAAAACGCAGGAGAGCAGGTGTTTGAAGGTGTTCTGGCAGATGCGGGTGTTCAGTCTTCGGAAGTGGATGCCATTATTGCAACCGGCTATGGAAGGAACAGCGTGACATTCGCGGACAAGGCAATAACAGAGATCACCTGCCATGCCGCAGGCGCCCATTTTTTGAGCCCTGGTGTCCGCTCCATCATTGATATAGGGGGACAGGACAGCAAGGCGATTGTTGTGGATGAAACCGGCAGGGTCCTTGATTTTGCCATGAATGATAAGTGTGCGGCCGGCACAGGCCGTTTCCTTGAGGTTATGGCGAGGGCGCTGGAAGTCGACCTGGATGCCTTTGGAAATATGTCCCTCGAAGCGGATAAAGCCGCCTCCATCAGCAGCCTGTGTACGGTATTTGCGGAGTCGGAAGTTATCTCCCTTATTTCAAAAGGTGAACGCCGGCGGAATATCATTGCCGGTATCCATGAGTCCATTGCATCCCGGGTTGTTGCCATGGGCAACCGGATCGGGCTCACCGAGCCTGTAATGATGACCGGTGGTGTGGCAAAGAATATCGGGGTGGTCAGGGCCCTTGAAAAGAAAATTAACACGTCTATTAGTGTCTCGGAAAATGCCCAGATAACCGGAGCCATTGGTGCCGGGCTGATTGCAAGGGATCGGGCAAGGAATAATTGATTGAGGATCGATTATCTAACCAAGGAGGAGCATATGAGCGAGCTGTCCTTTAATCTGGATGAGAAGGTGGCGGTTGTTACAGGCGGAAGCAGGGGGATAGGGCTTGAAATTACTAAAATGATGCTGGCACAGAATGCCCGTGTCGTCATATGCGGGCGGAAGCAGGAGGGGCTGGACGCCGCCAAAGAGCAGGTGGGCGCAGGCGATGACCGGTTTCTGGCACTCCGGGCGCACATCGCTAAAGAAGATGACGTGGACAACTTATTTGAAAAAACAAAAGACGCCTTTGGAAAAGTAGACATCCTGATTAACAATGTCGGAATGAATATCGTAACCTCCGTGGTGGATGCCGAATATTCCCTTTGGAACAAGATAATTGAATCCAATCTTTCGGGAACCTTCCTTTGCTCCAGAAAGGCCGGCAGGATCATGCGGGAACAAAAGAGCGGCAAAATTGTGAGTATCTCCTCCATCGCTGCCAGACGGGCGGCACCGGCCATGGGTGTTTACGGCATTGCCAAGGCAGGAATCGAGATGATGACCAAGGTGCTGGCCCAGGAGTTGGCCCCATTCAACATACAGGTAAACGCGGTTGCTCCGTGTATGGTAAAAACAGACTTCAGCAAGGTATTCTGGTCCAACCGGGAACTGCACGACCAGATAGTAAAAACCATTCCTCTGGGAAGAATACCCGAATCGTCGGATATCGCATACCCCACCTTGTTTTTATGCTCCCAAGGAGCGGATTTCATGACCGGCCAGACCATACTCGTTGATGGAGGGGCATGCGCGATATAACTGAGAGGACATCTTGCAGGCTTTAGATACAAGGGCTGAGATAGACTTAAAGGCGATTTCCCACAATATAAAAGAACTGAAGAGTCTAACCGCTTCAGGGACGCGGCTTTTGGCTGCGGTGAAGGCGGAGGCGTACGGGCATGGGCTTATTCCGGTTGCCCAAACCGCCGTGTCAAGCGGTGCCGACATGCTGGGTGTGGCAAGAATCGAAGAAGCCATACGCTTGAGGGATGCCGGCATTGAAGCCCCTGTTCTCATCTTAGGATATACGGATCCCCGATTCATTAAAGAACTTGTTGATTACAACCTGACCCAGACGGTATTTTCAGAACACATGGCGGAAGAATACGCGAGGGCGGTGACGGCAGGGGAAAAGCAGTTGTCCGTTCACCTCAAGGTGGATACGGGGATGGGGCGGCTGGGCTTTATGCATGGGCTTCTGAATAAAGAAATCGTCATTGACCGACTTCGCAACTTTCATGTGGAGGGGATCTTCACCCATTTTTCAAAAGCCGATGAAAAAGACAAGCGCTTTACAAAAAAACAACTCAACGCATTTTTAGACGTCATAACGGCCCTTGAAGCGCATGGAATAGCCCCTCCCATCAGGCATGCCGCAAACAGTGCGTCATTGATTGACATGCCCGAGTCTCATATGGATATGATTCGGCCCGGCATCTCCATTTACGGCCTTTATCCCTCTGCCGAGGTCCACAAGGGGAACGTTCATCTCAAACCCGCCATGCAGATTAAATCCCGGATTATACAGGTGAAGGATGTCCCTGAAGGATATACCGTCAGCTATGGCGGAACATGGACGGCTGAGAGAAAAACCAGGATTGCCACCGTTCCCATCGGATATGGTGACGGGTTCAGCAGATCGTTGTCCTCCCGTGGAATGATGCTGGTCTGCGGACGGCGGGCACCCATTGCGGGGCGTGTCTGCATGGATCTCACGATGCTGGATGTCGGGCACATTCCGGAAGCCGCCATGGGAAGCGAAATCGTGGTTCTGGGAAGGCAGGAAAAGGATGAAATCTCAGCAGACGAGATCGCAGAAACCATCGGCACCATCAACTATGAAATAGTAACCGCTGTTACGGGAAGGGTCCCGAGGGTTTATCGGTAAAGTAAAACGGCGAGCAACACCCATGCATGATAAATCAAAGGAAAGGGATTATGACATCTCATGAAACAGAATTTGACGCCATCGTATGCGGCAGTGGTCCGGGCGGCGCCACCGTTGCCAGAGAACTATCTCGAAAGGGTAAAAAAGTTCTTATTCTGGAGTGGGGAGACAACGATCCGGTAAAAGGTACCTTCACGCAGACGATCCCCCGGGCGTTTATACCGGGCAAAAGCTTGCTGATCACTCCCGAACTGCTTTTGATGGTCCGGGCTATTACCACCGGCGGGAGCTCTCTTTTATACTGCGCCACGGCGTTTGATCCTCCCGTTGACATGCTGAAGTCCTGCGGAGTTGATATTTCGCAGGAAGTCGATGAAGTTAAGCACGATGTTCCCATAGCGCCGTTATCGGATGAACTCATGGGCGAGGGACCCCGGCTGTTCCTTAAAAGCGCCGTCGAACTGGGTTATGACTGCAACAAACTAAATAAATTTATCTACCAGGATAAGTGTAAGCCGAAATGTCAGCTGTCCAGCTATGGGTGCCCGCACGGAGCCAAATGGACGGCCCGGAATTTCGTTGATGAAGCTTTAGAGCACGGAGCGAAGATGATCAATTTTGCGAAAGTGGAAAAGGTGATCATTGACAACCGGGCCGCCGTCGGTGTGGAATACAGACACAACAGGAAGAAAAATAAAGTTTACGCACCCCAAATCATCGTTGCCGCGGGAGGCATAGGGTCTCCTATCATTCTCCGGCAAAGCGGGATGCCGGACACCGGGCATGATTTTTTCTTTGACCCCCTGATATTTGTATACGGAAAAATTAAGGGACTGGGCAGCGGAAAGTCGATCCCGATGAGTTCAGGGGTGCATTTTGATGATGACGGCATCGTCATGACCGATATTAACATGGCTCATTTGTTAAAAATTGTTTTTGACCTGGAGGTGTTAAAGATTCGGCAGTCGTTTTCATATAACAATGTCCTGCCTGTAATGATCAAGATCCGTGACGGCCTTGGCGGTGAGATAACAAAGAGGGGCGGGGTCAACAAACCACTCTCCAGGGAAGACAAAATGAAACTCGGTAAAGGAGCTGAACATGCCGAGCGCATACTTAAAAACGCCGGTGCCACGGAAACCTATAAAAGCTCGACCATTGCCGCCCATCCGGGCGGCACGGTAAAAATCGGGGAACATGTGGACACCAACCTAAAAACGAAGTTCGACAACCTCTACGTGTGCGATTGTTCGGTCATACCGGGAGAGTGGGGGCTGCCGCCGACGTGGTCGATCCTGGCGCTGGGAAAAAGGCTGGCCAAGCATTTGTTACAAGAAACCCGGATTTCAGGGCCAATAAAAGACAGGATAAAGCCTGCCGGGGAGAACACCGTTGAGGCCTGAAATCAAAGAGTATAATTTTGACTGGTTAATCTGGCGAAGCTTGGATCCGGCCTCCAAGCTATCCAATGGCTCCGCTAAAGAGCTGGAACAGGTATACCGGTATGTTCCCTATTTTAAAGGTGTCCTTAAAGGAATCCTGGACACCGGCAGAGTCGGCGCAAGCTTTCTGAAGATGCTGAATCAGTATTTTGAAGATCTCATGACCGCCCGCGAGAAGGGGAAAAAAATCGCGATGATCACATTCTCCTTTTCACCGACAATCCTTCAAGCGATGGATGTGGTTCCTGTTACCATGGAGCTGCTCTCAGCTTTCAGCGGCATGATGTGGAAAAGGGGTGCTTACGATTATCTAGATCATGCCGTACAGGTCGGTCTGACGGAGACTGCCTGTTCAGCCCAACGGGGCGCCATGGGGGCTTATCTGAGCGGATTAGGCGAAGAGGTTGACTTCATCATCTGCAACATGCCGGGCTCATGTGACACCAACGCCACGGCTTTTGCCTTTGCCGCCGCCTATCTTGATAAGCCTTTCATGCAGTTATGCTATCCGGCGACGCTGGGGGATGATCGAAGTGAACGTTATCATGTGGAGGATTTTAAGGAAGTGATCTCGTTTGTCGAAGATCAAACGGGCAAGATCCTTGATGAGGACAGGCTTCGATGTATCCTGGAAGAAGTGAAAAAACAGGATGAAATGGTTGCCGAACTGGAAGATATGATGCGTTTAAAGCCCAGTCCGGTTCCCGGCATTTTCAACATCTTTAATTATGGGGGAAGATTTCTCTATCACGGTAGAAAGGAATATACGGACGTGTTGGCGGATATGCTGGAAGCAGCCAGGGAAAATTTGACATCCGGCCATTCCGGGTTGAGTTCCGGAGAAGAAAAACTGAGGGCTCTTTTATGCTATATTGACCACTACACCCTGGATGTTAATTTCTTTAACTGGCTTGACCGGAGAGGCATCTCTCATATGGGTAACGTGTTGTCCCGCCATTTTCCCAAACATATCTGCTATTCTGAGGGGCTGAGTCCCTTTGATGTCGACACAACCGATCTGGACACGATGCTGGAGAGCATTGCCCAGATGAATGCCCGTGCGCCCATGCCCAGGATGGTCAGGGGGCCCTATGACGGCCCCAACCAATGGCTGGATGAATCACTGGGCCTGGCGAAGATGTTTAGTGTGGATTGTCTGATTTATGCCGGCACACCGGGATGCAGAAACACATGGGGCATGATCAAACCGTTTGCCAGGGACATAGAAAAGCAGGGTTATCCGGTGCACATCATGTATTCCGATGCCTTTGACGACAGAATGGAATCCTGGGAAAACACGTCGGAACGGCTGGACGAATTTTTTACGATTAGAGGCCTGTTGAGGATGTAAATGCATGAAAAAAAATAATATTGAAGACGGTCTAACCCTTGGAGGGCATCGCCAGGAAAGAAACCTCAACCCCTCATCAAGTTTAATGATATTTATGTTTTACAAAATATTTTTCGCAAAAACATATTGAGTCAAAGCACGACATCTGGTATAATTAATTTCATCTACTGGTAATCCGGCCACACCGAATACAACAAATAATGCCTTTTCCAACCTGAGTTATGCAAACAAAGGTGACATCACCATAGGTCTGCTTTAACGCCGTTTTAACGCTTCTGAAAAAAGGAGGGGGGATTTTTTATTTCCCGATGTAACGCATATGTTGGATTTGCTGGAATGCATACCGATTGCACAGTTTGTCATCGGTATGGACCATAAAATCACCCACTGGAACAAGACTTGTGAACAACTGACGGGTTTTTCCGCACAAGAGATGATCGGCACCGATCGGCAATGGGAGCCCTTTTATCCTGAAAAACGTCCGGTACTTGCTGATCTGATCGTTGATGGTGATTTCACGGAAATCCGGAAATTCTATGTGAATCAGCGGGCTGCAAAGTCCGATATTATCCCGAATGCATGGGAGGCAAGGGATTATTTTGAAAATATCGGGGGCAGGAATCGGCATGTCTACTTTCTTGCAGCACCTGTGACGGATGCCGACGGCAATAAGATCGGCGCGATTGAAACACTGCAGGATATTACGAAACAAGTGACGGCGGAGGACAGGCTTCGCGCAAGTGAATATCGCTATAGAATCCTTTCGGAGAATATTGCAGATGGCGTTGCCCTGATAAAAAACGGAAAACTTCAATTCCTGAATAATGCCTTTGCGCGCCTGTTCGGGTACGATGAATCACAGGAGATGCTGGGCCGTGAACTTTTAGGCCTTATATCGGACTCCGACAAAGACCGTTACAAGGACATGCTGAAAGCGTTTCAGGAAAATCGATGGAGTGATACCCGGCTGGAATTGTCATGTCGCAGCCGGGATGGAACCGAGTTCTGGATCGAGTCTCACAATGCGATCGTGGAATGGCAGGGGGAGCCTGCGCTCCTTGCAACGGTCAGGGACATCACCACCCATAAAATTGAAATGCTGGCGTCACGGGAAAAGGCGTTTGAACTGAAACTTAAAAATAAAAAGCTGCGGTCATCCATAAAAAACCAATTCGGCCTGGGCCCTCTTGTGGGAAGAAGCGGATCCATGCAAACGGTGTATGATAAAATCCTGAAAGCATCCGGTTCTGATGCAAATGCCATTATATACGGAGAGTCGGGAACCGGCAAGGAACTGGTGGCGAGGGCGATTCATGACATGAGCGATCGAGCAGGCAAGCCGTTTATCATCGTGAATTGCGGGGCCATTCCCGAAAACTTGTTGGAAAGCGAATTCTTCGGCTATCGAAAAGGGGCGTTTACCGGCGCCAGCTTTGATAAAAGGGGATATATTGAAAGCGCCCGGGGGGGCAGCCTGTTTCTTGATGAAATAGGCGATCTCCCCCTGGGAATGCAGGTAAAGCTTCTACGGGCATTAGAAGGCCGGGGGTTTACCCCCATCGGCACCACGGAAGTGATAAAAGCGGATACTCGAATTGTTGCAGCAACAAACAAGGATCTGGAAAGCCATGTGAAGCAAGGCCTCATGCGTGAGGATTTTTTCTATCGTATTCATATCATCCCGATTCACCTTCCTCCGCTGAGGGAACGAAAGGAAGACCTGTCTTTGCTGGTTTATCATTTTTTACATGAACTGGGCAAGGAAAGGAGTTCAACTTTTTTACCCGGGCACGTATTGCATGCGCTGCAGGCATATGACTGGCCGGGAAATGTCAGGGAGCTTCAAAATGTCATCCATCGATATGTCACGTTTAATAAAATAGACTTTCTAGATTCAGTCTCCGCTGGACCCGGTAAACCGGATGCACGCCAGGGTGTTCCCTCCGTACATAAAGGCAAGGCATATCACTTGAGCTCGATCCTTGCTGACTTTGAAAAAAACCTTCTTGAAGAGGCATTAAAGACCGAAAACGGCAATATAAGCCAGGTTGCACGAACACTTGGCATAGAGAGGCGATCTCTCCAGAGAAAATTAAAGCGGTTGAATCTGGCCCGACAGCGGCACAATGTCGCATAGTGCGGCAGACTGTCTCATTTTAACTATCTTTAAAGACATCAATTTGTTGGCCGGAATCTGATTTTTATATGCGGCAATCGGTCGCGCTTCACTCCGCCGGTGGCTCCTGTCCTTTCATCACCCCCATACCTGTATAAAGTCAAAAGTCAATTGATAACAATATATTAACAAATATACTCGGAATTGGCATCAATTTGGCATTGTCTCTCTGCGACGGCGATTCAAACTGACGCCGTTCCAGCAACATTCAAATAAACATCGCGAGGATAAAATGGATATTTTGATAGTGGAAGATGATCAGACCGTTGGGGAACTGCTTCTTAACAGTGTTCAAAAGTGGGGTCATCATTCGGACCTGGCGGTCACCGGTGAAGATGCGCTGAAGCAAACCCGCCGGAACATGTATGATGTAATTTTATTGGATGTCATGCTTCCGGATGGACCAAGCTATGAAAAAATACCCGGCCTGAAAGCTGCAACACCCGATGTGAATATCATCACAATGACCGGCTACAACACTCCGGAAATGGAGCAAAAAGTAAGAGGGTTCGGGATAACCTATTACATGGCCAAGCCGGTCAGTATCAATGAGTTAAGGCATATCATCGATCATTTGTCGGAAAAACGGCGGCCGAAGGCCGGCTGATGATTTACGACAAAACAATAACCAGTCAACTATATCAAAAAAATCAAGGGAGACGATACCATGAGAAAGAAATCACTTGCGTTTAAATTAATTGCCGGTGGAATTATTGCCGTACTGGTCCCGATTCTGTCTGTTGGGATTTTTTCCGTGACAAAAGCGTCCGATTCACTTGAAGCACTGGCAAAAGAATCCGTTGTCAACATTGCCAAGGACCTTTCCGACATGACTCAGATGGTTCTTTTAGAAGAAATTAAACTGGTAAAGCAGATCAGCGCAACGCATTCCACGATTACCGCGGCAACAGCACTTGCCGAAGAGGGCCTGGGTGAGGCATCCGCCGATATTTATAATTTAAATGTGATGTTGGCAAATACCATGAAACTTATTGGTAAAGACTATGAAAGCATCTTGTTGACCGACGCCAAGGGAACGGTTTTTGCTGACGGCAGCCTCGGCAAGCACGCGGGACTGGACTTATCCGGGCGCAGCTATTTTCAGATAGCAAAAAAGGGCGAGGCCAATGTGTCCACCCCGGTGAAGTCAAAACTGTCAGGGAAACCCATTGCCCCGGTTTGTGCCCCCATATATTCACAACACGGTGAATTTGTAGGCACGGTAATCATGGTACTCAAAATGGATAACATTTCAGATAAAATTACATCCGTTAAAGTGGGCGAGACAGGATACCCGTTTATGATGGACAAGAATGGCTTAACCATCGCTCATCCCAATGAAAAACATATCTTCAATCTTAATCTGTCAACGCTTAAAGAAATGGAAGATATAACTGGAAGCATGATGGCCGGACAAACCGGTGTCGGCACCTATACGTTTGAGGGAATAGATAAAATAGCCGGATATGCTCCCGTCAAACTCACCGGGTGGAGCATTGGCGTTACCCAGCCGGCAGAGGAATTCCTGGCCGCGGCCACTTCAATCCGGAATATCATTTCTCTGGCGGCAATCATGTTTCTTGTTCTTACCGTATCGGTTGTTTTTTTCTTTGCCCGGAGTATCAGCAGACCCATTCACACCGTCATTGAAGGGTTGAATGAAGGTGCGGATCAGGTGGCCTCCGCATCCGGTCAAATCTCAAGCGCCGGTCAGTCCATGGCCGAAGGCGCATCGGAACAGGCCGCATCCATCGAGGAGACATCGTCTTCATTGGAGGAAATGTCTTCCATGACAAAACAGAATGCGGATAATGCGTCCCAGGCGGATATGTTGATGAAGGAAGCCAACAAGGTCGTTGCGGTGGCAAATGAATCCATGACCCAGCTTATCGGTTCCATGGGAGATATATCAAAGGCCAGTGAAGAGACATCAAAAATAATTAAAACCATAGATGAAATTGCGTTCCAGACCAACCTCCTGGCATTGAATGCCGCTGTTGAGGCGGCGAGGGCCGGAGAAGCCGGTGCCGGTTTTGCGGTGGTGGCTGATGAGGTAAGAAATCTGGCCATGCGTGCCGCGGAAGCAGCTAAAAATACCGCCGGACTTATTGAGGACACGGTGGAGAAGGTGAACCACGGCTCCGAGATCGTCACACGGACCAATGACGCATTTTCACAAGTGGCGGAATCTTCGTCAAAGGTGGGTGAACTGGTGGGCGAAATTGCGGCCGCTTCCAATGAACAGGCGGACGGCATCTCCCAGGTCAATACGGCGGTGGCGGAAATGGACAAGGTGGTTCAGCAGAATGCGGCCAATGCAGAAGAGTCGGCTTCCGCATCCGAAGAGATGAATGCCCAGGCCGAACAGATGAAATCCTATGTGGACAACCTGGTGCGTCTGGTGGCCGGCCATGGTAATAATGGCAAGAAAAGGACATCCGGGACCCATGATCTACATGAGGCTCATCATCAGGTGTCACATGGTAAACCGGCAGCCGACCGGAAAAAAGAGACCGCCCCCATTCCCGTGAATAAAACAAAAGAAGTCAAACCGGATAATGTCATCCCCATGGATGATGAATTCAGTGATTTTTAGAGGGGCTTTCTTAACGATCTCTAAGGACTCAAACAGTTTTTCTCAAACGGAACAGATCCCTGAAGAACAGTAAGAGCCTAAAAAAACAGCGGGAAAAGGGCTGCCCTTTTCCCGCTGTTCTTGTTGTTCAGGTGGTGTATCTTAATCGATGGCATAACCGGTGACGACCAGTAATGGACTGTAGGCACTCTCTCCGGATCCTGCCGGTACTTCGGCATTTTCCGGAAGGTCTCCGATTTCATCGGTAACGCTGTAATCATATTCCAGTGTGGGGGCGGCGATGGTCGTATCTACCTCCAAACCATCAGATGCAGCCGGAGGATTATCGCTGACATCTTCCATGATTAGTGCCTGCTCAACTCCCTTAACGACATACTCCGTGCCGTTAGACGTAAGCGTTGTGCCGTCAGCCAAATTCAGCATGGGTTCCCAGTCGCCGCTGTCTTCATTGAACTCCCACGGAATATGGAGTTCAAACCCATCATAATCAAAGTTGAACTTTTTACCATTGTGCTCCACATCATTGGTACCGTCATAATTGGCATCATTGGCATTGGAATGCGTGTAGCTCAACATGATGGGTGGATCGAACTCAGCATAGCTTCCTTCCTCGTCCATGACCGTGGAGAACTGCTGCCACTCATCCTGACCGGTCTGCCAGGAATAAAAGGTGTCCTCATCCCATGCCTGCCACCAGTTTTCAATGGACAACTGGGTCGTGATCAGCGGGTGCATATGATAACCCCAGCTGAACCAGCTTTCGCTCAGGTCAAGGTCCTCATCAATAATGACTGCATCGCCGTCAGCATCCAACAGGACGAGTTCCGATATATCAAATGTGTAGGTTTTCATCGCGGGGTTATTCCAGTAGGTGTTCTGAGCCGTCATGGAGTTGTCGATCACATCCTGTGTTATGGGTGCATCCAGGGCAAAATCACCATAATAGAGTGTCAAGTCATTGTTCAAGGAACCCGGATTGACGATCTGTTCGGTATGGTACTTGATGGTGGTGTTTTGCGGAGGATAGCTGCCGTCAAACTGGCCTGTGTTATCCACAAAAAGCTGCCCCAGCGGCAACCACGCCCGAAGGGCCTCACACCAGGCCCCCTGCCATTCATCGGAGAAGGTGACAACGCCGCCATCGGCATAGGCTATCTGGCCGTTTTCATTGTTTCGCGTGCCAATCTTTTTAAAGTTCGTGCCGTTCCAGGAAATGATGGAATCGGTATTTTCATCCCAGAAGGACATTTCGACATTGATCAAATCGGCCAATGTTTCCGTGGCTTCGGTGTGCCTCATGAGGCGGCCTGCTTTTTTAACCACTGTATATTCGTCTTCCGTGCCTTCCCGTATAATGGTATCTCCATCCTCGACATCGACACCATAGGGCGTCCACATGCCCCAATAACCTATGTAACCGTGCTCTCCGGTGGGAAGGCGAAAGGGGAAACCGGAACTTCTTGTCACCAGTGCACCGGTGTCCTTGTCAAATAATTTGTAGCGAAAGATTCGTTTGGCCAGGTTATTCTTATCAAAAACCAGGGTTTCACCGCCTTCTTCCTCAAGTTTGAAATAGTCCTCATTAAAGGCGACGTAATGGGTGCTTTCAAATTCCTCCGGTTGATCACCGAAGTTCATGTACTCATAGTTGTACGTATAGGCAGTTCCATTCGTCAGCGTTGCATCAGCGATGATATTGGCCCGGCTGCGCATAACAAAATTGCCGCCTTCTTCTTCGGCATCCTCCACATATTCGATGGACACACCGCCCGAGTCATCATCCCTTCCGATACTTATGGCCATATTGAACAGCTCGTCGCCTAAGGTACCGCCCTGTTCTTTAACGTTCCCTTTGAAATGAGCCTCCATTTCGCCATAGGGATAGCCCTCACCGGCCTCCCTGGTTACAATGAAACGACCTCGAATCAGCATCGGCATATCTCCGGGCCCTTCCTCCTCTTCAAGCCAGATATTGACGTACATGGGGGAGCTCTCATTCGCTCTGGTAACATCCAGCGTCATCTCCATGTAGGATTCGGTTGTGTTGTTGCTGGATGACTGTCCCCCCTGGCTTTGATCACTTTCTTTGATTTCCTTTACCAGCGCCTTATACGGCCCGTAATTAACATAATCGGCATAATTGGTTTGATCCATGACTTCCAGGATTTCATTAACCATGCTGAGGGCATCGGTATTATCATCCACCCATGTCCTCTTTTCCTGGTCGGTATAGTCGGTCCCGGCATCACCGTATTCCAGCATGGCCCTCCCTAAGTTGGCGCTGCCTGTAATCTCGTCGTCCGCGGTCAGCGACACCCGGTCCGGCAACTCCAGTGCAGACACATCTCTGCTCCCTGTAGACCCTGACGACGTCGATGAATCACCACTGCTGCTGCATCCAAAAATAATGAGCGCAACGGACAGAATCGTGATCGCTCCTAAAATCGTCCGTGTCGGGTGCGTCTTCCATTTACTGCTAAAAGGTTTCAAGTGTTTTTGCCTGCCTCCATTCATCATGTTTCCTCCTTTTTTTATGGTGTTAATGTTCGGGTGGTTCTTATTTGAATATCAGACAAATCTTTAAATCTGTCTGAAAATGAAGAACGTACGAGCCGGTATGGAGTAGAACTAAGTTAGGAATTACAAGTATACATAAAGCATGCCAGAAGCGAAGGTTAATAATGTAAATAAATATCAATGGGTTAAAAATAATATTGCAGCAAGGCCGTACTGAAAAATAAGATTCGTCCTAGATAATTGGAATGGTTGTTGCGGAACAGGAGGTTTATATGCCGGAAACACGATGCTGAAAATCAACCCTGTTCAGGAATCGGCAGGTCACCTTTTCCGGCGTGTGGTTAATGCAGGTGGTCGCCTGTCCTTTCTCACCGGCAGGGCGGGGCCGGTCCCTCGGAAAAACGGCGGGTTGTTTTAGACCTCAATAAATTTAAAGGAGATGTCTTTTCCCTCTACCTTAAGTAACGCCACAGACAGGGGGTTTCCGTGGCGGCGTTGTCCGGCGCTCCCGGGATTTAAGAAAAGGGTGCCGCCCAGCCGTTTGGCTTCCCGGCGATGAGTATGTCCGAAGATGACAACATCAATATTGGCCGATGAAGGGACGGCATGAGTATTGTCCAGAATATGGCGAAGGTGGATGACAATGTCTCCCACCTGGATGGTTTCCGTCTTATTGAGGTCGTGGGCATCCGGGGCGAAATCCATGTTTCCCCTTACCGCTACTGTCGGTGCAATGGAGTTCAGGCGCTCAAGGATACCGCTGGAGCCGATATCACCTGCATGCAGAATCAGATCGGTTTTCTGGAATGCCTTATTAAGAGAAACGGGAAGTTTGCCATGGGTGTCTGAAATGACCCCAATTCGGTAGTGTTTTTTTTTGTCTATCATCAATCTGGTACTAACCTGTTTCCAGTCAGCCGGATAAATCCGTTTCGGTGAGGGTACTGTTATCCGGCGCGTTTCGGGGCTTGACGGGCTGTTGAGAGTTTTTCTGTATGTTTTCAACCTCGGATAATCGGTTTTCAAATTTTTCAGAAACGACTTCAAGGGCATGCTTGTATTTTTCGTTCTGCCTCTGAAGGGCATTGTCAAGTTTGTCTTCGGTTATCTGGCTCTCTGATAAGGAGACCATATCGACTTTCAGTTTCTGAAGGACCTCGAACAGGGCACCGTGAGCATCCTGAAGAGCATCCAGTTCCTTTTTCATCTCCAGTTTAAATCCATGTTGATCGGACGTCATGGAATCCAGCTCGGATTTTAATCCGGTTATTTTGTTTTCCAGTTTAGAGACAGACGCCTGAAGCTCTTTTTTATCAATTTTTGATTTGTCAGTCGTTTTTAATGCGCTTATCTCTTTGTTCAGATTTTTAATTTCCGCGGCGTTTTTATTAAGGCTTTTTGTGAACAGGTCGGTTTTCTTTTCAAACGACCTGGTTTCGGTGTCCACGGCGTCTTTTAACTTCTCACTCTTAATGGAAAGATCGGAAAGGCTTTTTTCAAGGTCCTGGGAAAGCTGTTTATAATTTGCCATTCCTTCTGCCGTGCTGGAGGCCAGGTTTTTATTTATATTTACATAGGCGAAAACGAGAAGAAGAATGGTTACGACTGGTATCAGTATGGCAATTGTCGTGACACGCCGGCTCAACTGGGCCATGCTGAGAGAATCATCCTCCGGGTCGAGGCGTTCATCATGGGAAAATGCCAGGGGGGGGCCCTTCCTGTTTTCGGCTTCTTCTGCCGTGTCATCATCAAACCGAATTCTAAATGGGGTGTTATCCTTTTCTTCCATTTTTATCTATTCCCATTCAATGGTGCTGGGCGGTTTTGAACTGATATCATAGACAACCCGGTTTACGCCCTGAACTTCATTGATTATGCGATTGGAAATTTTTCCAAGCAGCTTATGCGGAAGCCTGGCCCAGTCCGCCGTCATGGCATCTTTACTGGTTACGGCGCGTATTGCTGCAATATTTTCATAGGTCCGCTTGTCACCCATGATGCCCACACTTTTAATGGGAAGAAGAACGGCAAAGGACTGCCAAAGCTTTTTATAATAGCCGGCTTCCCTGATTTCCTCCAGGAGAATGGCATCCACTTCCTTCAATATCTCGAGCCGTCTCCGGGTGATACTTCCCACTACACGGATGGCAAGACCCGGTCCCGGAAAGGGCTGTCGCCAAACCATGTCGTCATCAAGTTTCAGCGCTTTTCCCAGCAGGCGCACTTCATCCTTAAACAGGTATTGGAGCGGTTCAATAAGCTTTAATTTCATTTTCTTTGGAAGTCCTCCGACGTTGTGGTGGGACTTGATAACGGATGTGGGGCCTCCAAAGGCGGATTTAGATTCGATGATATCGGGATAGAGGGTTCCCTGGGCAAGAAATTCCGCATCTTTTATTTTACCGGCTTCTTTCTCAAAAACATCAATGAATATTCTACCGATAATCTTTCTCTTCTTTTCAGGGTCTTCGACATTGGCAAGGGCTGTCAAAAACGTCTTCCTGGCGCTGACAAATCTTACATTTAGTTTCAAATGCTGTTTGAATGTCTTTTTAAGCTTTAATGCTTCATCTTTACGCAAAAGACCGTTGTCTACAAATATACAGGTGAGGTCTTTTCCAATGGCCCGGTGGATCAACAGGGCTGTGACAGAGGAGTCTACACCGCCGCTTAATCCAAGGATAACCTTTTTGTGGCCCACCATTTTTTTAATTTCCTGTATGCTCTCCTTTGCAAAATTTTTCATGGTCCAGGTTTTTTTGCATTTGCAGACATCAAAAAGAAAGTTTTTGATCATGGTTTTTCCTTTGGGCGTATGGGCCACTTCAGGATGAAATTGCAAAGAGAAAAACCGTTTTTTAGCATTGACGGCGGCGGCAATGGGGGTATTATCTGTTTTGGCAATGGCTTTGAAGCCTTCGGGAAGTTGGTCGATTGAGTCGCCGTGACTCATCCAGCAGCTGGTCTTTTTATCGATATCCCGGAAGATATGTTTATGATCGTTTATATGAAGTTCTGCAAATCCGTATTCCCGTTTTTTTGCCTTGTGAACTTTTCCCCCCAGTGCATTGATCATAAAATGCATGCCATAGCAGATACCGAGAACCGGAATGCCGAGATCAAACACGGCACTGTCCATTTTCGGGCTGTTTTTATCGTAAATGCTTGCCGGTCCACCGGAGAGAATAATTCCGCCAGGATTGAGGGACTTGATTTCTTCTATTTGAATATGCGGTGGTGCAAGGTGACAGTAGACGTTTAATTCTCTGACCCTGCGCGCGATCAGCTGGTTAAATTGGGAGCCAAAGTCGATTATAAGTATCATTAGTTAAATTAAATCCTTTTGTCTGTTTGAAAAGCTGAATACCTGTGTGAACGAAAAAAATCAAGCTCTTTTGTGTTTGGTTGATGCGGTGACATGACCGATCTTTGGACATTACACGATTATCCGGGCGAAAAGGTTGGATACAGTCTTGACAACAGTCAACGGGTCGATTTATAGATAGATTTCATAGTCCACCATATGTATCAAAGTTTAACCTGTCTGCCATTTTTGAAAAAGGAGAAATGATGAAAAAAACAGTCATGCAAGCAATGAAAGAGACAGTCGATAAGTTCGGTAGCCAGCCTGCTTTATCCGTAAAGGTGAACAATGTATGGGAATCCATGACATGGAATGAATATTATGAACAGGTGTTGATGGCAGGCCGGGCATTTATGGCGCTGGGACTCGAAAAGTGAGATGCGGTAACTATAATAGGTGCAAACTGTCCACAATGGCTCATCGGCGATTACGGTGCTATTTTCGCGGGCGGGGTTCCGGTTGGGATCTATACGACAAACAGCCCTGAGCAGTGCCATTACATAGCAGAGCACAGCGAGGCCTCTATTGCTATTGTGGAAAATGAAGACCAGCTGGCCAAATTCCTTGAAATCAGGGATGATTTGCCAAAACTGAAAGCCATCGTCATGATGAAAGGCTCCCATGGAGATGAAAAGGTTTACTCGTGGGAGGAACTTCCCGGGATAGCCGAAAAGGTGCCCCAGTCGGAACTCCAGAGCCGAATGGACGCCCAGAGCCCCGATGACCTTTGTACCCTTATTTACACATCCGGAACCACGGGCAATCCAAAGGGCGTGATGCTGAGTCATGACAACATTACCTGGACTGCCAGAACCCTTGCCAATATGGTGAAGCTTGGAAGTGAAGATATTGCAATCAGCTATCTGCCCCTTAGTCACATTGCCGAGCAGGCAGTCAGCCTCCATGGGCCTTCAGCTGTCGGCCTGCATGTTTACTTTGCCGAAAGCCTGGAGGTGTTGGCAGATAACCTTGCTGAGGTAAGGCCGACATTTTTCTTGGGCGTTCCGAGGGTCTGGGAAAAGATCCAGGCGAAAATGATGGCTGCCGGCGCCCAGAATCCGCCTCTCAAAAAGAAGATTGCGGCCTGGGCCAGAAAGAAAGGGCTGGAAGGCGGCTATGCGGATCAGCAGGGAAAGCCAAAACCCTTCTTGTATGGGCTTGCCCATAAGCTGGTATTTTCCAAGGTGAGAGAAAAACTGGGACTGGACAGGAGCAAACTGCAGGTTTCTGCCGCGGCTCCGATTTCCATGGACACGTTGGAGTTTTTTCTGAGTCTCGGCATTCAAATTACCGAAGTGTATGGAATGAGCGAGTCAACCGGTCCCGGAACCGTTGCAACTCCATGGAACTATAAAACCGGAGCTGCAGGAGTGGCAATGGACGGCACGGAAGTTAAAATTGCCGACGACGGTGAAGTGCTAATGCGAGGCCGGCATGTATTTATGGGATATTATAAAAATGAAGAGGCGACAAAGGAGACCATTGATGAAGATGGATGGCTTCACTCAGGGGATATCGGCGAGATTGACTCCGACGACTTCCTGAAAATCACTGATCGTAAAAAAGAACTCATCATTACCGCCGGAGGAGAAAATATTGCGCCCCAGCTTCTTGAAGGAAAGATTAAAGCCATTCCGGTGATCAGCCAGGCAACAGTTATCGGCGACAAGAGAAAATACCTGACAGCCCTTATTGCCTTGGATCCCGAGAAGGTCGCTGATGAAGCCGCATCCATCGGAAGCTCCGCGAAAAACGCGGAGGAAGCCGCCAATTGTGACAAATTCATGGGTCACCTTCAAACCCAAATAGACGAGGTGAACAAAAGTCTTGCACGGGTCCAGACCATTAAAAAGTTTACCGTTGTGCCCGATGAATTTTCCGTGGAGGGCGGTGAATTAACTCCGACAATGAAGCTGAAGCGAAGAATTATATATGATAAATACTCCAATGAAATAGAAAGTATGTATGCCTGATAGTGAATGAAAATTATGTCCGGCGGTTTGGTTGCAATATTAACTTACTCATAGGGAGCTGGTGTGGACGTGAAAAACGAACAACCGATTTACTTTACCGACCCCGATTCACTTGTGGATTACGTGATTGAGAGTGTTGGAAAAACCATTATACTGGGCATGTGCCTGGGCTTAGGTAAACCCAACCACTTTGCCAATGCCATATATAAACGGGCACTGGAGGACCCGAGTCTCAATCTTAAGATTTTGACTGCACTGTCGCTTGAGCCGCCGACATGGTCAAGCGACTTGGAGCAGCGGTTTTTGGAGCCGTTGGTGAAGAGGGTGTGGAAAGGCTATGTCAACCTGGATTACATCACCGCCGTGAGAAAAAAAGAACTGCCGCCGAATGTGGAAGTCAGTGAATTTTTCTATAAAGCGGGCGGATTCCTGGACAATGAACACATGCAGCAGAACTACACCAGCACAAATTATACCCACGCTGCGCGGGATGTCCGGGACAACGGAATGAATGTCGGGGGGCAGTTGGTGGCGAAAAAGGACATTAACGGAACCCCGATGTTCAGCATGAGTTCCAATTCAGATACGGCGCTGGACGCCTTTCGAACACTGCAGAAACAAAAGGCGGAAGGACGAAAGGTGGTGGCGGTGGGCCAGGTGAACAATAACCTGCCGTTCATGTATGGCGATGCGGTCATTAGCCCGCACCTGTTCGATGCGGTGCTGGAAGGTCCTGATTTTCATTTCAGCCTTTTCGGCGCCCCCCGCGAATCGGTTAATGCCACCGACTATGTTATTGGTTTACATGCCAGCACCCTGATTAAAGATGGCGGGACTCTGCAGATCGGCATCGGCTCCCTGGGCGATGCCATTGCCTATGGGCTAATCATGCGGCATCAGCAAAACGATGTGTATAATAACGTGCTGCAGGATGTGGGCGCAATGGACAAGTACGGAGACGTTATCCGCAGCGCCGGTGGGACAGCGGCCTTTACCGAGGGGCTGTACGGGTCCACAGAGATGCTGGTGGATGCCTTTCTCCACCTTTACAAAGCCGGTATCATGAAAAAGAAGGTCTATGATAACGTTCCCCTCCAGCGGCTGGTGAGAGAAGGAAAAATAGAGGTAAACCAGAAAGTAACACCTGAAATAATCGAAATGCTGGCTGAGCAGTCCGCCATCCACTCACGATTGACAAAGAAGGACGTTGATTTCCTCCGGGAGTACGGAATCCTAAAACCGGATTTGAAATATGAAGACGGCGCCATTGTCGACGGCAACGAGAGTTTTGTTCCCGACCTGGATGATCCCGACAGCAAAGACCGCCTTTTTGAGTCATGTCTGGGGACGGCATTAAAGCAAGGATATTGGATGCATGCCGGGTTCTTTCTGGGTCCTCCTGATTTTTATGATGTGCTCAACAACATGAGCGAAGAAGAGCGGGCGCAGATCAACATGACCAGCGTCCTCAATACCAACCAGCTGTACGGGAACAATCCGTATTCGAGTGAGGAATTAAAGGTCCTTCAGAGAAAAGATGCCCGGTTTATTAATGCCGGGTTAATGGTGACGCTGTCCGGGGCGGTTGTATCGGACGGCCTTGAAAATCTTCGTGTCGTCAGCGGGGTTGGCGGGCAGTATAATTTCGTAGCCCAGGCCCATGCCCTCGAAGATGCCAGGGGGGCGCTTATGATCCGGAGCACGCGCTCAAAAGGGAAGGATGTCAGTTCCAATATAGTGTTTAACTATGGCCACACAACCATACCCCGGCATTTAAGGGACATTATCATTACGGAATATGGAATTGCGGACCTGAGGGGAAGAAGTGATAAAGAGGTCATCGCCGCTCTCCTGAACATCACAGATTCGCGTTTCCAGGAGGACCTCCTGCAGCGCGCAAAGCAGGCAAAAAAAATACCGGCTGCGTACCAGATTCCGGATCCGTTCCGCAACAACTATCCCGAACGGATTGAGACCACGCTCGGGGTTTATAAAGAAAAGAATTTTTTCCCTGTATTTCCGTTCGGCACATCCTTTACGGATGAAGAGATTGTTTTGGGCAAGTCCCTGAGGGAGTTCAAAGAAACGGTGGCGGATAACAAAATGGCCCTGCTGCCGAAACTGGCGGCCCAGCTGGTATCTACGCCCCCGGAGGAAGCAAAGCCGTACTTGGAGCGAATGCGTCTGGATAGCCCGGTCACCAGGCAGGAAAAAATGATGCAAAAAGTGGTTATTCTGGCCTTGAAGCAGGCCGGACAGATATAATCCGGGCATGAATCATGGAACAAAATAGCCATTCCCTGACTCAACAGGGGTGGCTGTTTGTTTTTAATAAAGATAGTGGTCCGGGGTTGTCAAAAACACATTAAAAAAAGTCGCTGGAAGATAAGGTGTTGATATTAAAATCACCTTCTTCCACAACTTCCAGTGCGTCCTGAACACTCAGCCATTCTTCCAGGTTGGATGATAGGTCTTTCACCTTGCCGAAGGCCTCATAACGGGATTTGAAATATTCGATTGCACCCTCAAGCTGGGCTTCATCGAATTCAAAAATGGAAAAGGCGCGTTTGTCTTCCCCCGGAGTATTGTATACATAGGTTCCGACTACCGTGATGTAGTCCGGAACTTTAGGAAGGGTTGAATAACACTGGGCGACATCATTGGCGCGCTCTTCCGGAAATGTAATGGTTCCGATTAAAATCATGTGCCGTATTCCTCCTGAATCCGCCTGAACTTCGCTGGCTGCTGAAAGTTGAATAAACTGACAGATGCCCGTTTCGTCGGCATAAACGTTACGGGCACTATTAAGGAATATGTTTAGGGCAAAACCCGAACAGTGTCAAATAAAAAACGTTTGAAATAGTATTGCAACAAGTTGCTCATCATATGCAAATATGGTATCACTTCAAAAAAATAGTGAGGAAAAAGCTCGGCAGGTCAAAGGGTGTGACGAATGGCTAAGGTTCTGATTCAGATATATGAGATACAGGATCCCCATGAGGCGGAACGGATGGTGGAAAAAGGGGTGGACCGTATCGGGAGCGTCATTCTATCCGAATCCCAATGGAAAGTTCCCCTTGTCAGAGAGGCGGTTCGACTGGTGAACACATCGGCCTCCAAAAGCAGCCTGATCCCTCTTTTCAATAACCCGGATTATGTTTACAGGGTAATCGACTACTATGAGCCGGGCATAATCCACTTTTGCGAAACGATCGTAAAACCCGACGGCACACCGAACGGATGCGAAAAGTTACTGAAGCTTCAGGAGGGAGTGAAAAAACGATTCCCCGGGGTTGAAATTCTCCGCTCCATTCCGATACCGGCCGGAAATTTTCGAGAAGACTTTTCATTTGATCGGGTCAGGGACATGTTTGAGCCGCTCAGCGATTGTTTTTTAACGGATACGATGATGACAGGCAATGGAGATATCGAGAACGATCAGCCTGTGAAGGGGTTTGTGGGTATTACGGGGAAAACATGCAACTGGGATCTGGCCGCGGAGCTCGTAAACGGAAGCGGGATACCGGTAATCCTTGCCGGCGGCATATCACCCGGAAATGTTTATGACTGCATAAAACAGACTATGCCCCGTGGCGTGGACAGTTGCACGTTGACCAATGCCCTTGATCCGCATGGCCGCCCCATCCGGTTCAAAAAGGATCCGGATAAAGTCACCCGTTTTATTGAAGAGGTGAGGCGGGCGGAAAAAGATTTATACGGAGGTTAATACGAGATGCTTGATATGAGTAATATGAGAAAAGGATTAAAATTTCAAACTGACGGGGTTCCGTACATTGTCGTTCAATTTGAGTTTGTGAAGCCCGGTAAGGGGCAGGCATTGTATAAATGCAGGTTGAAAAATATGCTGACGGGAGTACAGGCGGATCAGACATTCAGATCCGGCGACAAACTTGAAGAAGCAAATCTTGAAGAGGTTGAGATGGAGTATCTGTATTACGACGGCGACAGTTATTGCTTCATGAACACGTCGACCTATGCCCAGGAATTTCTTACCGAGGATCAGATCGAAGAGGTTAAAGACCTGTTAAAAGAGAATACAAAGTGCAGTGTCCTCTTGTTTGACGGACGCCCCATCGGTGTGTCGCTACCGAATTTCATTGATCTAAAAGTCACGGAGGCAGAGCCGTGGGCCAAGGGAGACACGGCTTCGGGAAGCACAAAACCGGTTACACTGGAAACAGGCCTGACCATTCAGGTGCCTCCGTTTATAGAGGAAGGTGAGTTGATCCGGATTGACACCCGCACTGTTTCATACGTGGAAAGGGTCAAAGAGTAAGTGATACGTTCGTCACGGGGTGAATCCATGCCGCTGTCATCTTCGAAAAAAAAAGAAAGCGAAAATGAAAAGACCGGGCCGGTGTCTTTTGTCAACAGAGAGTTCCTGGCCGGCATGACTCATGAGATCAGAACACCGTTGAACAGCATTATCGGCTTTGCCGATATGCTGATTGATACAAACCTTAATGATGAGCAAAAAAGATACGCTTCGGTTATAAAAGCAGGGGGCGAGTCCCTCCTGGCGCTTATTGATGATATACTGGACTTCTCGAAGATCGAGGCCGGGAAAATGAGCCTTGAAAGCATTGATTTTGACCCCGAAGTCCTGTGCCATGATGTGTGTGAACTCATTCGTCCGAGAATTCACAACAAGCCCGTGAGACTTCTATGCCGAATCGGTGATAACGTGCCTTCGAAAATTTGCGGGGACCCTCTGAGGATCAGGCAGATCCTTCTTAATTTTTTAGGAAATGCCGTGAAGTTCACTGAATCAGGTGAAATTGAGTTGAGTCTTAATATCGAGGATGCGGAGGGAGATAAAAAGAAGGTGATCATAGTGGTCCGGGATACGGGTATCGGTATTTCTCCGGACAGAAAGGCTCGTATCTTTGAGCCCTTTCAGCAGGAAAAAAAATCCATCGCCAGAAAATACGGGGGAACCGGTCTGGGGCTGTCCATTTGCAAAAAGATAGCCACCCTGATGGACGGAGATATCACCCTGGAAAGCGAACTCGGAAAAGGAAGCAGTTTTTGTTTTACAGCCCTTGTGAAAGAAGCGGACAGCGAGGATGTCACTGAAGGGCAGACAAAGGGTGTGACCGGTAAAAAGGTCCTGATATCCAATGCAGGAAACATTGATACAAAGACGATAAAGAAACTATTCGAAGCCGATGGGATGGAAACCGTCCTTTCCGTCTCAGTTTCCGATACCCTCGATATCCTTCTTAGATCAATGGAAGACGGCAAGCCGTTTGACATGTGTATCGTGGATATAGGGGATTTGAAGGGCGAGGGACTCGGGCTTGCATCAAGGATACGGGATCATGCTGAACTGTATTCATCCATAAGACTGTTTGCCATATCGTTTCCCACGTCAGGTTGTGCTAAACGGTGCGAAGACGCAGGCTTTGATGCTTTCCTTACCATCCCTCCCAAAAGCAGCATACTGCTTCAGATGACGAAGCAGCTGCTGGGTATGCCGGAGAGGGGAAAAGACCCCCGGGATCTTAAATCCGGAAGGATTATGACTCAGTACTCCGTCCGGGAGCATATGAAAAAAGCCATAAGAATACTTGTGGCGGAAGACAATCCGGTGAATAGACAACTGGCTACGATAATGCTTACGAAGGCCGGCTATGGTGTAAAGACCGCCGATGATGGACGTGAAGCATTGAACTGTTATACAGCGGAACCCGAAAGATATGATCTGGTTTTGATGGATGTCCAAATGCCTGAAATGGACGGAATGGAATCAGCAGCAGCTATTCGCAAGTGGGAAAAAGCGCAGCCATCGCCAAACAGCCGTGTTCCCATTATAGCAGTGACTGCAAATGCACAGGAAGAGGATCGAAGGAGATGCCTTGACTCCGGAATGGATGATTACCTGACAAAACCCATTAAACGGGAAGTCGTATTTGAAATGATCGAGAAATGGGTGCTCTGAGGCACTACTGGAAATGGATACCGGTTCACGAACAACGAAAAAACGCAAATTCAAAAAGAAAATACTGCCGTTACTT